>Ga0255338_1000710_pt1 | contig 87064 bp, 85 predicted proteins | sample MeOH1_35cm_T4_19_FD_203715 | JGI IMG/M metagenome (GOLD analysis project Ga0255338, IMG submission 203715) | Sandy soil microbial communities from University of British Columbia, Vancouver, Canada - MeOH1_35cm_T4_195 | ecosystem: Engineered > Artificial ecosystem > Sand microcosm > Unclassified ... | reverse complement strand
GCCCTCCGGATTGCTCCGGCGGAACAGCTCGGTGGCGATGGGACCCGGTGCCACGGCGTTGACGGTGATACCGTCGCCGCCCAGCTCCATCGCCAGCGTTCGGGTCATGCCAACCAGCCCGGCCTTGGCCGCGGAATACACCACGCGCTCGGGCTTGCCCAGCGCCGCGCGCGAGGCCATGTTGACGATGCGGCCAAATCCGGCCGCGCGCATCGCGGGCAGGCAGGCTTGCGTGAGCAGCATGGTGGCCTGCAGCGTCAGGCCCACCACATAGTCCAGGTCGGCCGCGGTGGCCGTGTCGGCGGTGCCCGGGCGCGTGGCGCCCGCGTTGTTCACCAGCCGCGTCACGGCGAAGCGCGCGGTCACCTGCGCCGCCGCCGCGCGCGTGGCGTCGGCATCGGTCAGGTCGGCCTGGAAAAACGTCATGTTCGGATGCGACCACGCGGGTGCCGCGTAATCCACATTGACAACCTGGGTCACGCCATCGGCCAGCAGCATTTCCGCAATGGCGCGGCCAATGCCGGAACTGGCGCCGGTGACGAGCGTGGCAACGGGAAGGGACATCTCGGTACTCCGTACCGGCAGCTTCAGCCGGGTCCGTCAGAAAAAGATGCGGCCATGGCCGGCGAGCCCCGTCGGCCCGGCCGCATTGCTCTACCTCGTTGGGGAAGAGACACCACTGAAACTTCCCATCCGGGTAAACGGCAGGAAGCCAACTGAACTTGAGCAGGCGCCCCCGCGAGGGGCGCCGGGGCGCCATCCAGCGCGATCAGACGCGCTCGATCACCATGGCGATGCCCTGGCCCACGCCGATGCACATGGTGCACAGCGCGTAGCGGCCGCCGGTGCGATGCAGCTGGTACATCGCGGTGGTCACCAGGCGGGCGCCGCTCATGCCGAGCGGGTGGCCCAGCGCGATGGCGCCGCCGTTGGGGTTCACGCGCTTGTCGTCGTCGGCAACGCCAAGCTGGCGCAGCACGGCCAGGCCCTGCGCGGCAAACGCCTCGTTCAGCTCGATCACGTCGATCTGGTCCAGCGACATGCCCAGCTGCTTCATCAGCTTCTGGGTGGCCGGCGCCGGGCCGATGCCCATCACGCGCGGCGCCACGCCGGCCGTGGCCATGCCCACGATGCGGGCGCGCGGCGTCAAGCCGTGCTGCTTCAGGCCGGCCTCGCTGGCCAGCAGCAGCGCGCAGGCGCCGTCGTTCACGCCCGATGCGTTACCGGCCGTCACGGTGCCGTCCGGGCGCACCACGCCGCGCAGCTTGGCCAGCGTCTCCATGCTGGTGGCGCGCGGGTGCTCGTCGCGCTCCACCACGATGGCGTCGCCCTTCTTCTGCGGAATGGTGACGGCGGTGATTTCCTGCGCCAGCGTGCCGTCGGCCTGCGCGCGCGACGCCTTTTCCTGGCTGCGCAGCGCCATCAGGTCCTGGTCTTCGCGGCCAATCTTGTGGTCGGTGGCCACGTTCTCGGCGGTCTCGGGCATCGAGTCCACGCCATAGGCGGCCCGCATGGCCGGGTTGACGAAGCGCCAGCCGATGGTGGTGTCGAAGATCTGCGCATCGCGCGAGAACGCGCTGTTGGCCTTGCCCATCACGAACGGGGCGCGGCTCATGCTTTCCACGCCGCCGGCGATCATCAGGGTGGCTTCGCCGGCCTTGATGGCGCGCGCGGCCGTGCCGGTGGCGTCCATGCCGGAGCCGCACAGGCGGTTGATGGTGGCGCCGGGCACGGACTCGGGCAGGCCGGCCAGCAGCAGCGACATGCGCGCCACGTTGCGGTTGTCCTCGCCGGCCTGGTTGGCGTTGCCATAGATCACGTCATCGATGGCGGACCAGTCCAGGTTCGGGTTGCGGGCCATCAGCGCGCGCAGGGGCACCGCGCCAAGGTCGTCCGGGCGCACCGCGGACAGGCTGCCGGCATAGCGGCCGATGGGGGTACGGATGGCGTCGCAGATAAAGGCGTCGGTCATGGTCTGTCTCTCTCGTCTTTGGTGTGTGTCAGGCGGCCACGGCTTGCTTCAGCGGCACGCCGGTGGCGCGCTGGAGTTCGTCGAAGGACAGTCCCTCGACCAGGTCGCGCGCGACCAGGCCGTCCGGCGTCACGTCGATCGTCGCCAGATCGGTATAGATCCGCGTGACGCAGCCGATGCCGGTCAGCGGATACGTGCATTGGGGCACGATCTTGCTCTCGCCCTGCTTGGTCTGGTGCTCCATCATCACGAACACCTGCTTGGCGCCGATGGCCAGGTCCATCGCGCCGCCCACGGCGGGGATGGCGCCCGGCGCGCCGGTATGCCAGTTGGCCAGGTCGCCGGTCTGCGAGACCTGGAACGCGCCCAGCACGCAGAAGTCGAGATGGCCGCCGCGCATCATCGCGAACGAATCGGCGTGGTGGAAATACGAGCCGCCGGGCTTGATCGTCACCGGCTGCTTGCCGGCGTTGATCAGGTCGCCGTCTTCCTGGCCGGGCGCGGGCGCGCGGCCCATGCCGAGCAGGCCGTTTTCACTGTGCAGCAGGATCTCGCGGTCGGCCGGCAGGTGGTTGCCCACGAGGGTGGGCAGGCCGATGCCGAGGTTCACCACGGCACCGTCGGGAATGTCTTGGGCCACGCGGGCGGCCATCTGGTCGCGGGTCAGGCGTTGCATCGTTCTCTCTCCTTGCTTCAGGCGGCTTGACCGGCCGGGGCGGCTTTATCGGCCTGGGCCGCGCCGTCGACCTTGACCACGCGCTTGACGAACAGGCCCGGCGTGACGATGTGCTCGGGGTCCAGCTCGCCCAGCTCCACGATATGGCTCACCTGCACGATCGCACACTTGGCGGCCATGGCCATGATAGGCCCGAAGTTGCGGGCGGTCTTGCGGTACGTGAGGTTGCCCCAGCGGTCGGCCTTGTCGGCCTTGATCAGCGCGAAGTCGGCGTGGATGGGCGTCTCGAACACATAGCCCTTGCCGTCGATGATGCGGGTCTCCTTGCCCTCGGCCAGCGGCGTGCCGTAGGCGGTGCGCGTGAAGAAGCCGCCAATGCCGGCGCCGGCGGCGCGGATGCGCTCGGCCAGGTTGCCCTGCGGCACCAGTTCCAGCTCGATCTCGCCGGCGTGGTAGAGCGCGTCGAAGACGTATGAGTCCGCCTGGCGCGGGAACGAGCAGATGATCTTGCGCACGCGCCCGGTCTTGAGCAGCGCCGCCAGGCCCGTGTCGCCGTTGCCGGCGTTGTTGTTGACGATGGTGAGGTCGCGGGCGCCTTGCGCAATCAGCGCGTCGATCAGCGCCGCCGGCATGCCGGCCATGCCAAAGCCGCCAATCAGGATGGTGGCGCCATCGTGGATGCCGGCAATGGCCGCTTCCACCGAGTCATATAGCTTGTTGATCACTTGCGTTCCTGTACGGAAAAGTCCGGCAGCGTGAGCCGGGACCAGCCGCAAGGGGCGGCACGCAAAGTGTCTCCGGCGTGATGCAGGACGGTGCGTCCAATCAGCCGTCTTGCGCGGCTGTGTGCGAGTACGATGTATACTTGTCGTTGTTCGCTATGCGAACTCGTATTCGCAGAATGAACAAAGGTTACACCGCGCCGCGAAACAGGGTCAAGGCGGGTACCCGCATGACGGCCGATAATCGCACGCCGTCATACGGGGCCGCCAGCGTTCAGGGCAGGCTCAGCACGGCATGGCTGCCGGCGGCGCCAGGACGTACCTCGAGCCGCACATCGATCCGTTCGCGCAGCTCGGTCACATGCGAGATGATGCCCACCAGCCGGCCCGCCTGCTGCAGGTCCAGCAGCGTGCGGATGGCGAAGTCCAGGCTTTCGGGGTCGAGCGTGCCGAAGCCTTCGTCCACGAACAGCGTGTCGAGCTGGATGCCGCCTGCGCGCGACTGCACCACATCGGCCAGGCCCAGCGCCAGCGACAGCGACGCCAGGAAGCCCTCGCCGCCAGACAGCGTATTGGCGGGCCGCGCGCTGCCGGTGTCGTGGTCGAAGACCTCCAGGTCCAGCCCGCCCGCCACGCGCTGGTCGCCCTGCTCGCGCACGCGCTGCAACGCATATCGGCCCCGGCTCATGCGCAGCAGCCGCAGCGACGCGGCCTCGAGCACCTCGTCGAGCAAGGTGGCCAGCACAAAGCGCTGGAACGTCATGCGGCGCGGATTGTTGCCATTGGCGACTTCCGAGAGCCGGCCCAGCACCGCGTAGCGCGTTTCCACCTCGCGGCCCTCCGCGGCCAGCGCGTCGAGCCGCGCCTGGCACTGGCACAGCGCATCGCGCGCCGCGGCCAGTTCCGTGCGCTGGCGGATGGCATGTTCAAGCTGCGCCGCACCGGCATCGCGCGCGGCGGTCAGCGCCGGCAGGTCGGGCGCGGGCAGCGCCTGGGCAACGGCGGCGGTGCGCGCGCGATGGTCGGCGGCGGTTGCCAGGTCGATATCGAACCGGCGCACGGTGCCGTCGAGCGCGGCAATCGCCTCGGGCGCGAGGCTGGCCGCGGCATGGGCCGCCGCATCGGCAAACCCTGCCTGGGCAAGCGCCTGATCGAACTCGGCCTCGTATTGCGTGGCGCGGGCCTCGGCCAGGGCAACGTTCTGCTGCGCGGAAGCCAGCGCGGCCCTGGCCCCGGCCTGCGCGGCCAGGGCGTTGCGCTCGGCGGCCTGCGCCACCTGCAAGGCCGCCTCGAGCGCGCCCGCCTGCCGCACGGCGGCATCGAGCGACGCCGCGATATGGTCGGGATCGCGCGAATCCTCGGGCACATGGGCGCTGGCCGCCTGCCATTCGCCCTCGCGCTTGGCCTGCTCCTGCGCGGCGGCACGTGCCTGCGCATCGGCGGTCCTGGCGGTGGCCTCGGCAACTTCCAGCGCCGTGCGGGCCTGCGCGACGGCGGCTTCCAGCGCCTGCGCGCGCGCCTCCGCCGCCTCCGCCTGCGTGACGGCGGCTGACAGCGTGACGATGTCAGCCTCCAGCCGGCGCGCGCTGTCCTCGCCAATCTCGCCAACCTCGCCAGTGGCCTCGGCCATATCGGCCAGCCGCTGCTGCGCCAGCGCGACGGCGGCGTCGGCCGCCTGGCATGCCGTGGTGGCCTGCGCCAGGGCATCGTCGGCGCGATGCAGCGCGGCGCGGCCCGCGTCGAGGTCGTCGTCGGTCACCAGCGCCAGCACCTGCTGCGCCAGCGCCGGATGGTCCGTGCCGCCACAGACCGGGCAGGGATCGCCGCGATGCAGACCGGCGGCCAGCCGCGCGGCCTGGCCGATCCGCCACGCGGCCTCGGCCTGCGCCAGCGCGGCCCGTGCGGCATCACGCACCGCCGTGGCGCCCGCCACCTGCCGTTGCGCGGCGGCCTGCGCCGCGCGCAGCGGCGGCAGCTCGGCCTCCACCTGACGATACCGGGCGATGCGCGCGCCGCGCTCGCGGGCGTTGTCGCGCTGCAGGCGCGTGGCCTCCAGCGTGGCGGCCTCGCGGCGCGCCTGCGCCAGGTCGTCGTCCAGCAACTTCTGCCTTGCGCCGCCGGCCGCGAACGCCTCCATGGCGCGCGCGTGGGCGGCCTGCGCGTCGGCCTGCGCCACACCGGCCTGCGCCAGCGCGTGGTGCAGCACGCCAAGCTGGCGTGCGCGCGGCAGCAGCGCCTCGAGCGCGGTCACGGCGCGCCGCGCCGCGTGGAGGTCTTCGGCACGCGCCAGTTCGGCACGCAGGGCACCCGCGGCCGTATCGGCATCGCGCGTGGCACGCGCGGCGGCGGCTTCCGCCCCGGCCAATGCCTCGCGCTGCGCCGCCCGCTCGCGGCGCGCCGCGTCGGCATTGCGCGCCACCGGCGCCACGTGCGCCGCGCGCTGGGCGGCCTGCAGCCGCATGCGCTCGGCATCCATGGCGGGCACGCGCGTGCTCAGCGCCGCATGGGTGCGCTCGGCCTCCTGCCATGCCTGGTGCTGGGCCTGCTCCATCTCGCCCTTGCGCAACGACGCCTGCGCAGCCTCGTTGGCCGCGCGCGCCATGTCCTCGCACCGCCGCAGTTCGGCCAGCGTCTCCTGCTGCGTGCCGATGCGCTCCGCCAGGGCTTCCATGGACGGCAGTTGATGTTGTTCCAGCAGTGTGGCCCGGCGCAGCGCGATCCCGTCCGCCTCGCGGCGGATGCCGGCCGCCTGCTCCTTGAGCTGTTCTTCCACGCGGCGATAGAGTTCCGTGTGGAACAGCCGCTCCAGGATGCCCTGCCGCGCCTGGGAGTTCGCCGTGAGCAGTTCGCGGAAGCGGCCCTGCGGCAGCACGATCACCTGCCGGAACTGGGCGCTGTCGAAGCCCAGCAGGTCACGCACCGCCTCGCTCACGCGGTTGGGCTGGCTGGCCTGGCTCTTCCAGCCATCGTCCATCAGCGCGTCGAACTGGGCCTTGGCGGCCTCCTTGACGAAGCCGCCCGCCGCGCGCTGGCTGGGGCGGTCCTGCGTGGGCGAGCGCGTCACGCGGTAGCGCCGCGCGCCCAGGCAGAATTCCAGCGTCACCTCGGTGCGCAGCGCCGGATCGGCGTTGGCGCTGCGCATGTCCTGCGGATTGCGCTCGCCACCCGACGTATCGCCGTACAGCGCGAAGCAGATGGCATCGAGCAGCGTGGTCTTGCCCGCGCCCGTGGGGCCGTGGATCAGGAAGAACGCCTGATCGCCCAATTGCGTGAAATCGACGGTCTCCGTGGCCGCGAACGGGCCGAACGCCTGCAGCTTCAGGTAAAGCGGTTTCATGTCGATTCCCTTTCCGACGCCGCCATGCCGGCCAGCAGATCCTCCAGCGTGTGGCGCTGATCGCCGTCGAGATCGGCGTCGGCCACCTCCCGGAAGAAGTTGGCGAATAACGTACCCGTATCCAGTTCACGCAGCCGGCGCCCCGCCGCGCCGGCCTGGCCGCTGCGCGACAGCACCGTGCGCTCCATCGCCAGTGCATTTGGATACACCTGGCGCAGCCGCGCCATGGGGTCCAGCAGCGCGCCGGTGTCGGTGAGCATGGCGTAGACGTAGTCGTCGCGGCGGGCATCGTCCGCCCCCTGCGCCACCAGCGCGGCCAGCTCGCCTTGCAGGATGCGCAGGTCGCGCAACGGCCGCAGGGCAATGGGCTCGATCCGGACCTGCCCGGCGCCGTCGATCTCCACCAGCGACACCGTCTTGACGTGATCGGCCTCCGACAGCGAGTACTTGAGCAGCGACCCGGCGTAGTGCACGCGCTCGCCAAGGGTCTGCGGCCGGTGCAGGTGCCCGAGCGCGACGAAATCGAATCCGTCGAACACGGCGGCCGACACCGCCCCGCTGCCGCCCACCGACAGCGGACGCTCCGACTCGCTGACGGCGCCGCCCACCACGAACGCATGCGCCACCACCACCGCGCGCACGCCGGGCGGGTGCGCGGCGCGGATGGCCGCCAGTTGCGCCTGGAGCGCGGCCTCGTGGCTCGGCAGTTCCAGCCCCAGCGCGTCGCGCACGGCAGCCGGCTCCGCATAGGGCAGTGCATAGCAGCGCACTTCGCCATGCGCATCGTGCAACGTCACGCAACTCGCCTGCGGGCCGGTACGGCCGGCCACGTGCAACCCCTGGGCCGCCATCAGGCGCGCGCCGAAGCCAAGCCGGTGCGCGCTGTCGTGGTTGCCGGCGATCATCACCACGGGCACGCCGGCATCCACCACGATGCGCGCCAGCACGTCGTCGAGCAGCGCCACGGCCTCGGGCGGCGGCACGGCGCGGTCATAGACATCGCCGGCGATCAGCACGGCATCGGGCCGCACCTCGCGCACCAGCGCCACGAACTGGTCGAGCACGTGGGCCTGGTCTTCCAGCAGGCTGCGGGCATGGAACAGCCGGCCCAGGTGCCAGTCGGCGGTGTGGAGAAAACGCAATCTGAATCCTTCGGCGCCGTGGCGCGAGAGGCGCGGCCGGGCCGCGCGGTCCCGCATCATAACGTCAGGCCGGCTCCGCCTCGCTGTCGGCAATCTGGTACTTGCGCATCTTTTCCCAGAGCACCTTGCGGCTGATGCCCAGGCACGCCGCCGTGTCCTGGCGGCGCCAGCCGTTGGCGTCCAGCGCCGCGATGATGCGCCGGCGCTCCTCGGCGTCGCCGCGCGGGTCGGCGCGCTCGGTGCCATCGAACGCACCGGGGCGCAGCGCGCGAAACAGCGGACGCAGGCGTTCCTCGTCCCAATGGCCGCACTGCTGCACGACGATGCCGATGCGCTCGGCCAGGTTGCGCAGTTCACGCACGTTGCCGACGAAGAAGGCCGTGCCCACCGCGCCCCGCAGCCAGTCCGGCAGCGGCGGCAGCGCGGCAAAGCCGGCCGGCCCCAGCATATGGCGCAGGAACGACAGCAGCAGGCCCACCTTGTCGGCGGCGCCGCGCTCCTCCAGGCCGGGAATCCGCAACTCGATCACGGCCAGCCGGAAGTAGAGGTCCGCGCGGAAGCGGCCCTGGCTCACGGCCTCGCGCAAGTCCTTGTTGGTGGCGGCCACGAGGCGGAAATCGAGCTTCACGGGCATGGTCGAGCCCAGCCGGGTCAGCGCGTTCTCTTCCAGCACGCGCAGCAGCTTGACCTGCTGGAACAGCGGCAGGTCGCCGATTTCGTCCAGGAACAGCGTGCCGCCGGTGGCCTGCTCGAAATAGCCGCGGTGCGCGAACATCGCCCCGGTGAAGGCGCCCTTGGCATGGCCGAAGAACTGCGACTCGAACAGGCCATCGGGGATGGCGCCGCAGTTCACGGCCACGAACGGCCCCTTGCCGTAGGTGGTGTTGCGCTCGTGGAACAGCCGCGCGATGCGTTCCTTGCCCGCGCCCGTCTCGCCGTACAGCATGACGTTGCTGCCGAAGTCGGCATAGGTGTCCACCTGCGACAGCAACTGCTGCATGGCCGTGGAGCCGGCCACGAGGTCGGCCACGTCCGGCCCGGCCTCGGCGGCGGCCAGCAGTTGCGGCATGAGCTTGCCGATCTGGGTGCGCAGGTCGGCGCCGGTGAAGTCGTGCGGCAGGATATAGGCGTACTCGGGCGGAAAGCGGCCCGGATCGTTCTCGCGGTCGGGCGCGCCGACCCAGATCACCGGCATGCCGTGCGCGGCTTCCCAGTCCAGCGTGAACTTGGCCGCGCCGATGGCCGACGCGCTGATCACGGCAATGCAGGGCTTCACGCGCGGCTCGGCGGGCAGCGCATCGAGCGCGCCGCCGCGGATCACGTCCACGCCCAGCGGCGCCAGGAAGCGCGCCACGCGGTCGGCAATCTCGTACTTGCCTTCCCACACATAGACTTCAAGGGTCTCGTACGCCCAGCGGTCGGCTTTCATGTTCATTCAGTACACCAGTTCGGCGTTGTTGCAATCGATGCCGTTCAGCCACAGGTCGGCGGTGCCGATGCGGATGCCGAGCTTGTTCAGGAGGGTATCGACAAGGAGGTCCAGCAGGTCCGTCAGCGGTGCCAGCGCCTGTTGCAGCACGGCGGTGGCGTTGATCGAGATACCGAGCGCGAGCAGATTGACATCGATGGTCGGATTGAGCCCGTTGAGCAGCCCGGTGACCGTGCTCCCCAGCACGTTGGTCGACGACGTGCTGGCCTTGTCGCCAGGCGCGAGCACGACGTCATTCGCGGGGTTGCCGCCGCCGCTGCGGCTGGCGGGCGCGCTTTGCAGCTTGGCATTGACCAGCCCCAGCCCCAGCGGTTTCACCGCCAGCGAGGCGAGCGTCACGGTGCTGCCGGCCGGGGCGCAGCCGTCGGGGCCCGCGCCCGCAAGGCATGCGTTGAGCACGCTGGTCTGGACATTGATCGTGGCGCGCCGCTGGGCGGGCGCCGCCGCGCACTGGATATTCGTGAGATCGCCGTTCGCCACGGCGGCACGCACGAACAGCGGCACGTTGAACTTCGCCTCGACCAGCAGCGGTATGGAGACATCCGCATTGACGGCCAGGTTCAGCGCCAGTTGCGCCGTCGTGGCGGTGGTCTGCCACAGGCCGCCGGGCAGTTGCCGCGCGGGCCCCACCGCCACCTTTGGCGGCTCGATGACGACCATCTGCCCCGACACCGCGCCGATGCCGGGCAGCGTCACGCCAAGCTGGCTCAGGTCGATCGCGCTGGTCCCCCGCGCCACATACGCCGCCGTGGTCAGCAGCGACGCCACGTTCACGGCCACCTCGGCCGCCGACGACGCCGCCGGCGTGAGCACGCCCAGATCCAGCATGCGCGCCAGCGAGACCGTGGTGCCCACGCCGTTCAGCCCCAGCTGCGTGGCGGGGGTGCCCAGCGCCGCATTGAGCAGCGCGCTCTGCCCGGCCGCGCCCAGCACCAGCGCATAGAAGTCGCCGACGGAAAGCGTCGTGTTGAGCAACTGGTCGACGGTGCCCACGCCCGCCTGCACGCGCAGTTGCTCCAGCGTGACATTGGCGCCGACCAGCCCGCTCCAGTCCATCACGGACAGGTTGACCGTATTCCCCAGCAGCAGGCCAAGCAGCCCGCTGGCCGAGTTCAGATCGAGCAGCCCGCTGCCGAGCGTGAACGACGCCACCGGGGGGCTGCCCGCCGCGATGGCCTCGGCGCGCAATTGCCGCGACGCCGTGCCGGGCAGCACGAACAGCACCGGCACCGTGTACGTGGCCTGCACGCGCACCGCGTTCGCCGAGACCGTGGCGACCGGGTAGGCGGCGTTGAAATGGCGCACGCTGTCGCCGTTGGCCGGGTTGGCCGGGTCCCACAGGCCCAGGCAGGCGCGCATGCCATCGGCGGCGCCCGCGCCCACGTCGCCGCAATCGGCCGTCACGCCCTGCGCGTAGCCGTTCTGCGCGGCCGTGCCGCTGACGGCGCCAAGCACGCTGGCCGTGGTGGCGGCCAGGTCGTCGGCGCGCTTGAGCTGCTGCGCGCCCGACAGCGCGGCCAGGTCCGCCAGCTTCTGCAACTGGCGCTGGCTGTAGAACACGTAGCCCACGTCGATCGACACCAGCGCCGCCAGGCCCACCGTGACGATCAGCAACGCCGCCATGAGGCTGACCGCGCCGCGCGCTTGGCGAGCCTGGCGAGCCTGGCGAAGGGGGTGGCCGGGGCGGCGGGCGTGCATATTGCGGGCTGTGCGCTACTGTCCGGGCATGGCCTGGCTGCCGGCCCCGCCGCGCAGCGGGCTGCCCGTGGCCTGGGACGTGAAGAACTCGGGCAGCGGATGGCGGAAGCTCTGCATGTAGCGCGCATAGCCCAGCGCGGCCTGCTCGCCGCCGAGCGGCTGCAGCGCGCCGGCCTGCGAGCCGTTGCGCTGGATTTCCAGCAGCGTGCGCGTGTGGTCGCCAATGGGCTGGTCAGCGGCTCGCCGGGCAGGCTGGTCCGGGCGGGCATCGGCCTGCTGGGCGCCACAGGGCGCGGCGGCCAGCAGGACCAGGGCCATGCCGGCGATGCGCGGAAGATGGGCGAAGCGGATGGTCATCATGCGTCTCCTGGCGGGGGTCATGGCGTGGTGTTGCGGGCCGCGTTCATCGCCAGCGGCTTGGCTGCGGGCGAACGCTCGTGCGCCAGAGCGGCCCTGGCCACGCGGTCGCCCTCTTTGCGAACGGCGGCGCGCGTGGGCTCGGGCATGGCCGCGCGCTGCATCATCGCGGTGGCCTCCGCGCGCTTGCCGCTGGCCCAGAGCCACACCGCCGCGTTGCTGACGATGCGCGGGCTGCTGCCATCGAGCTGCAACGCCTGCATGACCGGAATGCGCGCGTCCTGCAGCGCGCCACCGCGCATCAGCGCATAGCCGAGGTCGTTGGCCACCTGCGCGTTGACCGGGTCCAGCGTGGCCGCCTGCCGCAACTCCACGGCCGCGCGCACGAAATCGCCCTGCCGGCCCAGCACCAGCCCGATGCCGTGATGCGCGGCGGCGGCACGGTCGGTGGGCAGCAAGTCCCGGTACGCCTGCAGCGCGGCATCGTCCTGGCCGGTCTCGCGCAGCGCGGCGGCCCGCATCAGCTGCAAGGGGGGCGCCGTGCCGAAGCGCTGCTGATACGCGTCGATATGCGCCAGCGAGGCGTAGTACAGCCCCTCCTGCTGCATCCTGCCGATCAGGCCCAGGTACACGGCCTGGTCGTTGTACTCGGCACGCGCCTCCTTGTCGCGCAGCTTGGCCAGTTCGATCTGCGCCTCGGCCTGCTGGGCCAGCGCGTCGGCGCTTTGCTGGGCCGGGTTCGCGCAGCCGGCCATCAACGCCGCCATGCACAGCGCGGCTATCGGTTTCATCATCAGTGCCCTCCATTCATGCGGGCCAGCATGCGGATCACGCCCAGGAAGCCCGGGCCCGCCGTCAGGATCAGCAGCACCGGCAGCAGGCTGACCACCATCACGCCGGTCATCTTGACCGTGAGCTTGCCGATCTTGTCTTTCATGCGCGCCTTGCGGGCGGTCTGGAGCCGGTCGCCAAACTGGCGCAGCGGCTCCTGCACGGCGCCGCCATGGCGATCCACCTGCGTCAGCAGCGTGATCAGGCCCTTCAGGTCTTCATCGTCGAACAGCTTGCCGATGCGCAGCAGCGTCTGCTCGCGCGAGCGGCCCGAGGCGAACTGCTGGTTCGCGCGCTGCAGCTCGGGCCCCAGCACGTGCAGCATGCTGCCGAACTCCACCACGATGATCTGCAGGCTCTGGTCGATGGACAGGCCCACGCCCTGCAACAGCCGCAGCATGTCGATCAGCACCGGCAGTTCGTCTGCCACCAGCAGCAGCCGCTGCCGCGCGCGGCGGCGCAGCGCGAGCTTGGGCAGCAGGAAACCGACGGCGTACGTGGTAAACGCCCACGCCAGCGCCGGCAACAGCGCGCCCTGGAGCCGCCAGGCGAAAACGCCAAGCGCCAGCACCGCCGGCACCGCCACGCGCAGCGCGCCAAACACCGCGCGCGGCCGCACGCCGTAGAAGCCGCACTGCTCCAGCAATTGCTGCTCTTCGGCGGTGACCACGGCGCGGCCCAGCCGCGATGCCAGCCACCGCTGGTGGAACTGGCTGCCGAACCTCGCCCCGATCTGGGCTCCCATCGGCGCCGTCGGGGCGGCGGCATCGGCCGGCGCGGGCGCCGCCGGCGCCGTGCGCGCGGCCTGCCGCTCCAGCGCGGCGTCGATGGTGCGCGTGGCGGCGCGGCGCTGGCGCCATTGCCGCACCAGCGGCCACGCCAGCATGCCCGCCGCCGCCGCAGCGGCCAGCAGGCTCATCGAGAACAGCGTCATCATGTTGTCCATGCACGCCCCCTCATATGGATTTGGCCAGCCGGTACAGCATGAACGCGCCGGCCACCTCCAGGGCCAGCGCGGTCAGCAGCAGGGTCTTGCCGAGCGGGTCGCGCCACATCAGCATGATGTAGCCCGCATTCATCACGAACAGGCCGCCGGCCACCACCAGCGGCAGCAGGCCCAGCACCCAGGCCGAGAGGCGCGTCTCGGCGGACAGCGCCATCAGTTCGCGCTGGGCTTCCTCGCGGTCACGCATGAACGTGGCCGTGCGCTCCATCACCACGTCGGCCCGGCCGCCGTAGCGTACCGACAGGCGCAGCACCGACGACACGATCACCAGTTCCGCGAGGTCGTAGGCACGGCCCACCATCAGCACCGCCTGGTCGAGTTCCTTGCCGGCACGCTGCAGGTGGATGGCCTGCACCAGGCACTGGCGCAACGGCGCCTCGGTGTTCGCCACGGAATTCTGGAACGCGGCCGGCACGCTGCTGCCGATGGTCATCAGCCGCACCACGCCGTCCAGGAAGCCGGGCAGCTGGCGCAACATCTTCTCCTTGATGCGGCGAACGCGCACCCAGAGCAGGAAGGCGACCAGCGCCAGGCCCGTCACCAGCATCGCGCCCGCGCCGATGGTGCCGCCGGCAAGCGCGCCGCACAGCACCAGCACCACCACCGGCCCGATCCAGCGCAGCGCGGTGCCGCGCGTGGGCTTGAGGTCGGCGCGGCGCAGCAGGTCGTTCCAGCGCCGGCGCAGGTCCCGCGTGGCGGCCTGCGGCGCGGCCTCGCCCGCCGTAGCATAGCGCGCGCGCACCTGTTCGGTCTGCGCCGCCAGGTGGGCACGCGCATGCTCGGCCTGGCCGCGCGCGCGGGCCGTGGCCAGCAGCAACAGCCCGGTGCCCAGCAGCAGCAGGGCCATGGCGGCAACGACGAGGCTGGCGACGGACATGCTAGAGATCGAACCGGTCATCGAGCCCGAAATTGGCCGGCCGCATGCGCGCCAGCTTGGGCGAATGCGGCAGGATGCCCAGCGACAGCCAGCGGTCCGCTTCCGTGCCGTCCGGGTTCTGCACGGGCTCGTGCCGGTAAAGCTCCTGCGTGGAGATGATGTTGTCGCCCAGCCCCGTGACCTCGGTGATCGACAGGATGCGGCGCTTGCCGCTGGACAGCCGGCCAATCTGCACGATGAAGTCGATCGCGTTGGCGATCTGCCGGCGCAGGCTGACCTCGCTGCCCTGAAAGCCGGCAAAGCCGGCCAGCATTTCCAGCCGGTACAGGCATTCGCGCGGGCTGCTGGCGTGGATGGTGCCCATCGAGCCGTCGTGGCCCGTGCTCATGGCCTGGAGCATCTCCAGCACCTCGCCGCCGCGCACCTCGCCCACGATGATGCGGTCGGGGCGCATGCGCAGGCTGTTGCGCAGCAGGTCGCGGATGGTCACCGTGCCCGTGCCCTCGAAGCCGCCCGGCCGGCTCTCGAGCCGCACCACGTGGGGGTGGTTGAGGGCCAGCTCGGCGGTGTCCTCGATGGTGATCACGCGCTCGGTGGCCGGCACGAACGTGGCCAGCGCATTGAGCAGCGAGGTCTTGCCGGAACTGGTGCCGCCACTGACGAGGATGTTGCAGCGGGCCTTGACGGCGGCTTCCAGCAGCTCGCAGATCTCGGGGCTCATCGTGCCCAGCGCCTGCAGGTCGGCCGGCGTCAGCGGGTCTTTGCGGAACTTGCGGATGGACACCACCGGCCCCTCAAGCGCCAGCGGCGGGATGATCACGTTGATCCGGCCCCCATCGGGCAGCCGCGCGTCCACCATCGGGTTGGACTCGTCCAGCCGGCGGCCGATCGGCGCCAGGATGCGGCGCACGATGCGCAGCAGATGGCCGCCATCGGCAAACCGCACCGGAATCCGCTCCAGGATGCCGTGGCGCGACACGTAGACGTCGAGGTGGCCGTTGACGAGGATGTCCTCCACGGCCGGATCGTTGAGCAGGTCCTCGATCGGGCCGAAGCCGGCCAGTTCCTTGGTCAGCGCCTCGGCGATCTGGCGCAGTTCCGCCTCGTTGATCGGAATGCGCCGCAGGCGGGCAAAGCTCTCCAGCTCCAGGTCCACGAAGCGGTGGATGGCCGTGCGCGACCATCGCCCGAATTCGGCGCCAAGCTCCTCGATCCGGGTCAGCAGGTGCTCGTGCGCCGCCTCCTTGATCGTGTGGAACTCCTGCGAGACGGGAAACGGGGCTGGCGCGTTGTCCGAGAATTCGATCGCTTGGCTCATGTCAGTTCCACTCAGTCCCCGCTACGTGCGGCGCGCGCGGCGCGCAACGCCTCGGGCAGTTTGTCCTTCATCCGGGCCAGGATGCCGCGTTCCGTCGCCTGCCCGGCGCGGTATCCCAGCCGCTCCATCAGCGCGCCCAGCGCGCGCACATACGGGTCGGCGGGCTGGTCGTCGGCCAGCACCACGCCGCGATTGGCCGCCAGCAGCAGCGCGTTGCGGCGGTCCGGCAGCGTGCTCACGGACGCCACGCCCACGCGCTCGGCCACCTGCGCGGCGTCCACGCCCAGTTGCGCGTCGAAGCGCGACACCAGCAGGTGCAGGTCGTCGCGGTCGATCTCGCGCTTGCGCAGCTCCTGCACCAGCTCCACCGCCGACACGATGGCGCCCACGCTCTGCTCGGTGACCACCACCACGGCATCGGCGGCCTTGACGATCTGCGTCATGAACTCGGCATTGGAAAAGCCGCCCAGGTCCACCACCTGCAGGTCGAAGAACGCGCGCAGGCGGTCCAGCAGCGCCAGCGCCTCGGAGTACGAGACGTCGCGCAACTCGGACAGCGTGGCCGGCAGCGGCAGCACCGATACCCCGTTGGCGTGGCGCGCCAGCGCCGTGCGCACGAACACCTGGTCGAAGCGGCGCAGGTGGCGCACGGCCTCGGCGAAATGGAATTCGGGCGCGATGTTCAGGTACAGGGCGCCGTCGCGCGCGGGCAGCCCGAGGTCCAGCAGCAGCACTTCGGCCGCCGCGCGCCGGCGCACGGCGGCGGCCAGGTTCACCGCCGCGCTGGTCACGCCCACGCCCTGGCGCGCGCCCAGCAGCGCCACGACCTTGCCGTGCCGCTTGGGCTCCACGGCGCGCATCTGCGCGCGCGGCACCATCAGGCGCCGCACCGCGGCGGTGGCCTGCGCGGGCGCGCCGCGCAGGTCGATGAAATCGCGCACCCCGGCGCGCAGCGCGGCCAGCATGGTGTCCGGCTCGGCGGCATGGCCCACGGCCACGAGCGGCAGTTGCGGAAACAGCCGCGCCACCTGCTCGGCCAGCCGTGCCGAGGCCGCCGCGTGCGGCGCCGTGAAATCGAGGAACGCCAGCCCCGGCCGGATCGCGCCGATCTGCTCGGCGAACGCTTCCTGCGAGCTGTCTTCCACGACCAGCACGCCCAGGCCGTCCAGCGCGCCGGCCAGCCACTGCCGCACGTCGGCGCGCGCCGTGTTCAGCAGGAAGCAGTCGGCCTGCGCATCGGCCTGCGGGTCCATCGTCGGGTCCATCTGCGGGTTTATCTGCGGGTTTATTTGCGGGTGGGGCGCCATGGCGGCTGTCATCTCGAAAATCCGGGCAGCGTCGGGTCGGCGTACTCGCCCAGCACGAAGCGGCCCCAGACATTGGGGTTGCTGCTGGTGCGGCCGTCGTTGACCACGCCCGCCACCGCCGGCGAATCCTTGGCCAGCGGCTTCACCAGGTGCGGCGTGACCACGATCATCAGTTCGCGGTCCTCCTGGTGGAAATTCAGGTTCTTGAAGAAGCTGCCCAGGATCGGCAGATCCCCCAGGAACGGAACCTTGCTCACGTTGCTGACCGTATTGCGGCTGACCAGCCCGCCAATCACGAAGCTCTCGCCATCGCCAAGCTCCACGGTGGTGTCCGCGCGCCGCGTGACGATGGCCGGCACCGAGGCGCCGTTGATGGAGATGCCGCGCGACGGATCGAGGTCGCTGGCCTCGGGCGCCACCTTCAGCGCGATGCGATCACCTGACAGCACCGTGGGCGATACCGTCAGGCCGATGCCGAACGGCTTGAACTGGATCGTCGTCGTGCCCAGCGCCTGCGGCACCGGGATCGGAATCTCGCCGCCGGCCAGGAAGCTCGCGCTCTGCCCGGACAGCGCCACGAGGCTGGGCTCGGCCAGCACGCGCACCATGCCGTTGGCCTCAAGCAGGCTCAGGTTGGCGAAGATGCCCTTCGAGGCCGACGCCGCGATCAGGTTGAACGCGCTGCTGATCGGCGAGGTCATCTCGCCGCTCGTGCCCGAGCCCGGCGTGAACCCCACCTTGGTCAGCGACGACGGGCTGAACTGGGCGAACGTGAAGCCGCCGTTCTGGCGGATGAAGTTGAGACCCACCTCCTTGAGCACGGTCTTGCTGATCTCCACCACCTTCACATCGACCTGCACGGTGCCCGACACCGGCAGCGTGGACCGGTCCACAATCAGGCCGCCCGGCTTGCCGTCGGCGCCGGTCACCGCCGTCCGCGCGATCTGCTGCGCACGGTAGGCCGCCCCGGCGTCGGGCGACTGGCCGCTGATGGTGGCGCCAGCCGCCGACACATCGACCTGCGCGCCATCGGCATCGGCCGCCACCGCGTCCACGCGCACCGTGTAGGTCACCGGCGCCACGTTGCGGCTCCAGATCCTGAGGTCGGTCACGCCGGGCTTCCTGGCCACCACCAGCACGGTGGGCGGCCCGTCGCGATGCTTGAGCAGCAGCGCATCGGCCACGGCGGGATTGCCCACGGCCACTCGTTCCAGCGCCTGGCCGGGGCGGATCTCCTGCTGCGCGCCGGCCAGCAGCCGCATCGTGCGCGCCTGGGCCGGGACTTCCTGGGCCGGCGCGCGCACGGGCAGCACCATCGCGGCGACAGCAAGCGCCAGCGCCGCCGCCACGCACATCGCGTTCATCGACTTCATCCCTCGACGGGGGCGTGCATGTGCACGGTATTGCATCTGGTTAGGCATGCCGTGCGGTCCGTTACTCGATCTCTCGCTTGCCGGCGCGGATCATCTCCACGCCGCTTTTGTTCTCGTTGCCCGCCAGGCGCGCCGCGCCGGGCGCCGCCGCCAGCGCCGTGGGCCGCAGCGGCGCGGGCGGCACGCGCGGAGTGGGCGACGTGGGCGGCGCGGTGCCGATCAGCCCGGCCAGGCCAACGCCGGCCAGCGCCTTGTCAGCGGGCGCGCGCCCGGCCTCGGGCGGCACGCCGGCACGGGCCTGCAGCACGGCGGGCGGATCGGCGAACATGCCCTCGCTGGGCATCGCCTCGTCCTTGGGATTGCGCAGCGCCAGCGCCAGGCGCCCGGCCTGCTGGGCCATGACGAGCTTGCTGACCTGCTCCAGCGGCACCGCCAGTACCGCCGTCTTGGCCCCGTCCCGGCGCGCCATCATCTGTTCGGCCTGGGGCCGCTGCGGCGCGTTGACGGCGCCCGCGCCATAGGCCAGCACGCGCAGGCGCGAGAGCAGCATGCGGGCCTGGCTGTCCGGAATCTCCTGGTTATCGCGGCGCAGGACGACGAAGACGTCCACATAGTCGCCGGGCTGCACCTGATGGCCGACGCCGATCACCTCGTCCACGGAGACGGCCATGGCGCGCTGGCCTTCGGGCACCTGCCGCGCCAGCCCGGCCAGCAGCTGGCCTTCGAGCACGGGCACGTTGGCGCCGAGTGCCGCCACGGGCACCTGGCCGGCCACGCGGGCCACGTCCTGGTAGGCGCCAGTGGGATCGATCGGCAGTTGCATGACCTTGAGCGCGTCGGCCGGCAGCGGCTTGCCCGCTTCCACCGCGCGCGTGGTCACCACCACGGCATGCATCGGCGCGGCGCCCTGCGTGGCGGGCGGCGGCACGGCGGCGCGGCGGGCCACCTGCCAGGCCAGCAGCGCCAGCACGCCGGCCAGGGCCAGCAGCACCACCGCCACGATCCGTATCTGCTTGCTGTTCATGCGGGCACCCCGGCATCGGTGGAAGGAGGCATGTGAGATGGCGTCATGGGCAGGTCAGATGTCGGGGGAGATCTGCACCACCGCCGCGCCGGTCAGCGTGGCGGGCACGGGCACGAACGGCACGCTGGGCAGGATGGACGTGGTGGGCAGGTTCAGCGTGACCCGCACGCAGGTCGTGCCGGCGGGCGCGCTGCAGGCCACGGCCTGGGCGATATCGGCGGACGGGACCAGCGTGGCGATCGATTCGGGCAGCGTGGCGCGCGCGGCCAGGGCGGCCGCGGATACCCGCAGGTCGATGGTGGTGGCGAGCGTGCCCCCGTTCGCGGTGAGCGGGTAACGCAGCGCGGCCCGCGCGCCTTCCTCGGCGGCGAGCGTGAGCACCTGCTGCAGTGCCAGCACCATGCCGTAGTACACGATACCCAGCACCAGCGTGAGCAGCAGCGGAAACACAATCGCGAATTCCAGCGCCGCGACCCCAATGTGGCGGCGCCGGGTCGCATTCCCCCGTAATGACATGCTTCACCCGGTCTCTTCTGTTAGCGCCAGACCGAAGGCGCGGCCTCCCCTGCGATCAGGGGAGGTTCGCTTGCAGCCTTACGCGACTTGGTACCACTCTTACCTGTTTTCGCCTGGCCGTCCATATGCCGCCCGCGGCCAGTGCGGTGCTGCCACTGCTTGAAGCACGACATGACGCCCGCCGCGGCCGGCGTTGCCGCCGGCACGGTGTGGGGACTTCCGGTATGCGAGGTCTTGCCTAGTTGGCGGCGGCGTTCCTGCTGAACAGCGCGGTGACCTGGGTCGAGAGGGTTGTGAAGCCGGTACTCAGGCCATCGCCCAGCGCCGTGGCGCCGGTGACGATGCCAAGGGCGATCAGGCCAACGATGAGCCCATATTCGATCGCGGTTGCCCCGCGTTCGTAGCGCATGCAGCGCGCCGGCTTTGTTCTTTTCATGACTTCACTCCCGAAGCGAAATACGTATTGAAAACAGCTATTTCCGCGTGACCGCCAGCGATCTGTCCTGACCACGGTCCTTTTTGCCATTTCTCGGCAATTTTCTAGTTTTTTTGCGCTGGTGAGACGTTTATAAGACATGGTATGTCTCAGCCATACCCCCCTTTGGAACTAAGGGAATACCAGTGGAATGCCGGCGAGGGATGAGCTTAAGGCAGGACAGACGTTTGAAACAATGCCAGCCGTCTGGAGGAATGATTCGAATTATTAAAGAGCGCGCAACAAAAACGGGGGTGCCGTGCGGCGTCCTGCACGTCGGGGGGGCAGGACGCCGCACGGCACGAAATAAAAGGATGCGCCGCGCGGGGTAAGGACGACAGCGCACCGTAAAGTAATCGGGAGACGGCTAGGGAAAGTCCCGAGCCGCCCCGGGTGCCCGCAAGGGGTGGATTAGTGTTGCGCCAGGCCGCCGAGCAGGCTGGTCACGCCGCTCACCGGCGACTGGGCGCTGCCCGAGCCGCCTGCCGCCTGGGTCAGCCCGCCGGTCACGGTGCCGACCAGGCCCGTCACGGGCGCCAGCAAGCCGTTCACGGGCGACGCGCCGCTGCCCGAGCCGCCGACGGCGCCACCGGTGGCACCCGCCACGTTGGCAAGCGGCAGGTTGTTCAGCAGCCCGCCGAGCGGGTTGCCGCCCGTGCCGCCGTTCGGGTTCAGCAGCACGCCAGCCGCCGCCACGGTCTTGCCCGCTTCGGTAACCACGCCGCCCAGCGGCGACACGACGGGCTGGTTGGCGTTGGTCAGCATGCCGCCGCCGCTGGCCACGGTATTGCCCACGGTCACCAGCAGGTTGTTGGCAGGCGCGCCCAGCCCGGTGGCGCCGCCCACCGTTTGCGTGGCACCGGTCAGTTGCGTGGTCAGCGGCACGATGGCCTTGCTGGTGGTGCCGGTGAGCTGCGCCACAGCACCGGTCGAGAGCGCATCGCCCAGTTGCGCGCCAACCTGCTTGACGGCGCCGCCCACGGTCTGCACCGCGCCGCCAACCGGTTCGGTCACCGGCGCCAGCGGTGCAAGCTGCCCGCTGCCCACCGACTTGACCAGGTCGCCCGCGCTGACCACGGTCTGCCCGGCCTGCGTGACCACGTTGCCGGTACTGCCGACGGTCACGCCCAGCGGGTTGTCCACGGCGCCGATCTTGCCAAGCCCTTCGCGCACGCCCACGCCCAGCGTGGTCACGGTCTGGCCCGCGTTCATCACGACATCGCCGGTGGCGTTCTGCGTGGCATCGGGCACCACCGGCAGATTGGCGTCCTTGATCTGCTGGCCGATCTGGCTCACGGCGTTGCCGGTGGCCGCCACGGTGTTGCTCACGCCTTCCGTCACCTTGCCGGTGGGCGTGGTGTCGGTGGTAGCCGCCGGCGCGGGGGTGGGCGTCGGCGTGGGGGTAGCCCCCTGCGGGGTGGCACCGCTGCCGGAGCCGCCCGAGGAGCAGCCAGCCAGCAACGCGAGTGCCGCGCCGCAAACGATGGAGATAAGGGGGAGCAAGCGTTCCCGTTGCGTTGTTGACTTCATGTTCTGTTCTCCTCTGGTGTCTTGAAAGGTCTGCTCCAGACCATCAATCGCCGCGACCCTGACGGCGATGCGGCGTGTCTGGCGATGCGTCGCCATCCATCAGCGCAAGCCGTGTGCCAGGCTCAAGCGCACGTTCGATACGTTGGCGATGCGCGGCGCGTGCGATGCCCGGAATCCCTTGCGGGGCGCGGATTTGCGCGTCCCGCGCCGTGGCCCGGCACCCGCCGTGGAAGCCCGCGGGCGCGCCGTGCGGCGTGTTACGTGCTACGTAACGTGTTCCCGCACACGCCACACGCCGGCGGCCCGCAACACGCCCGGCCGCTTCATGCGCGCGTTTGACCGCGCCGCCCGCAAACCCTTGCGCCATGCGCCTTTGCGCGCACGCCCCCTCCTTTCGCATGGCATGGCCCGCCCCCGATCACGGCACTGGCACACCGCTTGCGCAACAGAGACCCGCCACGGCGCGCTCCGCACGTTGGCCTGGGTCGGAAAAAAACAAAACAGGAAAAGGTCATGCGCAAACAACTACTCACAAAGCCAATCGTTCTGACGGCACTGCTGGGGTCACTGATGGTATTGGGCGGCTGCGCCAGCGGCAGCGGCTCCACGTCGCTGGGCACCAGCGGCAGCAATGGAACCAGCGGCACCGCCGGCACGGCCGGCACCGGCGGTACGGGAGGCGACTCGGCCGGCATCGGCGGCACAGGTGGCACGGGCGGCAGCGGTGGCGGGGACAATGGTGGCAACAACGGCGGCAACAACGGCGGCAACAACGGCGGCGGCACGGTGGCGCTGACACCCACCAGCACCATTGTCGACAACGCAGGCGGCGTGGTGAAAAGCGTGGGCAGCACCGTGGGCGATCTGGGCACAGCAATCCAGAATGCCAACCTGCCGGTGGTGTCGTCGCAAACCCAGGACGGCCTGGCCGGCGTGGTGACGTCGCTGGGCAATGCCTTGAGCACGCTTGGCACCGGCGTCCAGTCGGGGCTGGGCAACATTCCGAACGCCACGGACCCGGTGGGCACCACGCTGGCCAGCACCGGGGGCGTGGTCTCGCAGGTCGGCAATGCGGTGACGAGCGCCGGCAGCGCGGTCAGCGGCCTGGGCACCGGCCCGCTGGCGCCGCTGGGCGCGCTGACCACGCCGCTCGGCGGCGTGGTGTCGCAGGTGGGCGGCGCCGTGACCGATGCCGGCGGCAAGCTCGGCACCGCGCTGTCTTCCGGTCCCGTGGAGCAACTGACCAGCAGCGTGAGCAAGGCCATCGTGCCGCTCACCTCCACGCTGACCAGCGGCACGCAGACCCTGGGCGCCGCCACGGGCCTGGGCCAGCCGGTCAGCAACCTGCTGGCCACGGTGGGCGGCGCGCTGGCCACCGCGGGCACCACGCTGCAGGGTACGCAGACGCCGGTGGTATCGGGGGTGGGCGGCGTGGTGGCGGGCACCGGCAACACGGTGGCGTCGATCGGCGGCGCGGTCAGCGGACCCGCCGCCGGCAGCGCGGCCAGCCCGCTCGCGCCGGTCACCGGCCTGGTCAGCGGCATCACGGGCGGCTTGACCGGCGCCACGGCAGGCGGATCGGCGGGCGGATCGGCGGCCAGCCCGCTCGCCCCCGTGACCGGCATCGTGGCCGGACTGACCGGCGGCAACGCCCCCGCCAGTACCACGACCGGCAGCACCACCGGCACCGCCACAGGCAGCACCAAGCCCGCGAGCCCGCTGGCGCCCGTAACCGGCCTGGTCGGCGGTCTGGTCGGCGGCCTGACCGGCGCGCTCGGCGGCAAGCGCTAGCCGGGTTTCGGCAGGGTGCCGCATCGCCGGCGCCCCGCCCTCCATCGAACAGCGTCACGGCCACCTCGGGGCGGCAGGGATAGCGGCATCCCTGCCGTCGGTGGCACGCGACGCATAGCCGCGAAGCAGTGATTTCATTCCAGGGGTATTACCATGCGTACACGCACCCGCGTTGCCGCGCTGCTGATCAGCGCCGGCGCCTGCCATAGTGGTCTTTCCTTCGCCGAACGGGGCCCGGTCCAGGGCGATCCGACGCAGACGCTGCCCAGCATCGCGCCCAGCAAGCCGCCGCAAAGCAACGTCACCGTGCAGGTGGAGCGGCCCGACGCCGCGCTGCAGAACCTGCTGGCCACGCGCCTGACGCCGCGGCATTTCAGGATCGAGGGCGCCAGAACGCTGCCCTTCGACCAGATCGCCGCGAAGTTCACGCCACTGGCCAATCACGAGATCACCGTGGCCGACCTGCTGCAGGCCGCCGAGGCCGTCACGCAGCTATATAAGGATGCGGGCTACCCGCTCTCGTTCGCGTTCGTGCCCGCGCAGGCGTTCGAGAACGGCGACGTGCTGGTGACCGTGGTGGAAGGCTACGTCGCCAACGTCACAGTGCGCGGCAAACCGGGCCCCGCCGAGGCACGGCTGCGCAAGATCGCCGAGCAGCTCAAGCGCGACCGCCCGCTGCGGCAGGAAAGCTTCGAACACTATGTCAACGTGCTGGCGCAGCAGCCCGGCATGCAGGTGGCCGCCACGGTGCAGCCCCCCACCACCACCGACGGCGCCTGCGAGATGGTGCTCGAGGTCAAGCGCAAGCCGTTCACGTTCGGCACCGGCGTGGAGTGGATGTCTCCGGGCCTGCGCGCCATCGCCACGGCCACCACCAACAGCCTGACGCCGCTGGGCGAGCAGTTGTCGTTCTCCACGCTGTTCCCGAAGGGGCGCGACAACGAGGAGTACTACGCGGCAAGCTACGGACAGCCGATCGGCACCGAAGGCATGCTGGCCAGGCTCACGGCCTCGCACTACCGGGGCGTGCCCGAAAACGCCGCGCTGGCCCCGCTCGGCTTCGAGTCGCGCTACGTCAACGACTCCAAGCGGCTCGGCGGCACGCTGAGCTATCCGCTCGTGCTCAACAACCGCCACGCGCTGACGCTGACGGGCGGGATGTACGCCAACAACCAGTTCGAGCGCTACACGCAGGCCGTGCAGCCGGGCGCGGGCCGCCAGGTGGAGCTGTCCACCAGCGTGCGCGTGGCCAGCCTGGAGCTGGCCTATCTGCAACGCGGCCAGGGCACCACGCGCAGCGCCACGCTCGGCCTCTACAAGGGCTTAGACGCGCTGGGCGCGAACCGCCAGAACAATCAGAACGATCTGAATTTCCTGCGCACGCGGCTGCTGGCCTCGCAGGCCAACGACCTGCCGTATGGGTTCGGCATGGCGCTGATCGGCGCGGGGCAGTTCAGCGACCAGCGGCTGGCATCGAGCGAACAGATCAGCTTTGGCGGCCGCTTCTTCGGCCTTGGCTATCCGGCCGGCGAAGTGGCCGGCGACAAGGGCTGGGGGGCCTCGGCCGAGATCAACCGGCTGTTCGCGGTGGACTTCACGTACCTGAAGACGCTGCAGCCGTTCATCGCCACGGACATGGCGCGCGTGTTCTCCAACAGCGTGTCGCTGTCGCACCGCACGCTGCAATCGGTGGCCCTTGGCCTGCGTTTCTCGGACCGGCGCTATTACACGATGGATGTCTCCATTGCCCAGCCCGTGGGAGACAAGCCCACCAACGCAAGCCATCGCTCGCCGCGCTTCAACCTGCTCTGGTCGTACCAGTTCGACTGAAACGGAGGCGGCGGAGGCCGCAAGGCGCGCGTCAGTTCACCCGGAAACCCACCTTGAGCGTGACCTGGTAGTGCGCGATCTGGCCGTCCTGCACATGACCGCGCGTTTCCACCACTTCGAACCAGTCGATGTGCTTGATGGTCTCGCCGGCCTTGGCGATCGCACTGCGAATGGCGTCGTCGCAACTCTCGGCCGACGAGCCGACGATCTCGACCAGCTTGTAGGTGTGATTTGTCATATCGGTCTCCTGCGGTTTCTTGAGTACGTATGCCTTTCATCATAGGCAGCATGTCGGGCAGGCCCAAGGGCAACCGGGCGCAGCAAAAGCCATTTCCGGTTGCCGAAGTGGCGCATCGGCTGGTACGCTGCGGACCGCTCAACTTCCGCCACCACTCTGTAACCTGATGTTTCTTTCCATTCGTAGATGCAAGCGCCTTGCCACGGCGAGCCTGATCGCGGCCACGATAGGCGTCATGGGCGCCGCCGCCGTGGCGCAGGCCCGCACCACCTCCACGCTGGAGCGCCTGGCCGATGCCCTGACCGCGCCAACCGCGCGTCCGAGCCAGTTCGCGGCCGGCAGCACCTATACGCTGTGCTTCGTGCCCGATGGGCCAAGCTGTCAGGAGATGCTGATCGACGCGATCCACGGCACGCGCCGCAAGCTGCTGATCCAGGCGTATTCGTTCACCAACGCGCAGATCGCCAAGGCGGTGGCCGATGCTCACCACCGTGGCGTGGACGTGCGCGTGATCGTGGACAAAAGCCAGGTGTCGGAGCGCTACACCAGCGCCACCTTCCTCAAGAACGCGGGCATTCCAGTGGTGGTGGATACCAAGCCCGCCATCGCCCATAACAAGGTCATGGTGTTCGACGACCAGGCGGTCTTCACGGGATCGTTCAACTTCACAAAGTCGGCGCAGGAACGCAATGCCGAAAACGGCATGCTGATCCGTGGCGACGCGGCCGTGGTCAGGGCCTATACCGACAACTGGCATACCCGCTTCGACCAATCGTCGGCGTACTGATCACTCCGCTGTATCTCTCCCTCCCCTCGGGCCGGCCAGCCGCGCCGGTCCGCCCCTCGGCATCCTCCCGCAGCAAGATCAGCCAAACCCCGACAGACGGTGCCTGCGCGCTGTCTTGTACTGAAGGCGAGTATTCCCGGATGCCACGACGTGGCTGTTCAGCCTCTTTTGTACCTCAAGCGATGCGCCGAGCCTGCCCCTAGCCACTGTTATCGCCGTTGTCATCGGTCTCGTCGTGCCGTCCGGCCAACCTGGCAGGAGGAAACCATGAAAACGGAACGGATCGATGTGCGCCGACAGGCGCACGCCCTGTGCGTCATCGGCGTGGCCGTGGCGTCGCTGGGCCTGCCGATGGGTGCCCGCGCCGACATCAGCGCGTCCACCGCCGGCCCCTTCACCTATATGTGCGGCGGCGTGGCAGCCGACGAACAGGCCGAGATGAACAGCGCGGCCCGCAGCTACGACATGGGGCTGCTGTTCACGCAAGGCGGACGCGGCGAATACCTGTCGGACGTCAATGTGAAACTGATGCGTCATGGCCAGCAGGTGGCCGAGTTCACGTCCACCGGGCCGCGCTGCCTGATCAAGGGCCCGCGAGCGTCGTACCAGGTGGTGGCCACCTACGAGGGCGCATCCCGGCGGACCACGCTGACCCCTGGCGAGAAGAACGTGCAGATGCGCTGGTAAGGGCCATTGAGGTGCATTCTGCCTTGCCGGCCCCGGACCTGCGGGGCCGGCATTTTTTGGTCCTTATATGGACGCGCCCTCAACTTGCGCTCGGCGCCGTTTCACTGGTCATGGTGCGGAAAACGCTCTTTCAAACGATCAATGGTATTGCGCCACTTAAGCGATGTCGGCTTGCACACTGTATTCTGATTGCCGAACAATCCGACTTCTTGGATCGCTTGGTTCAGAGGCACGGTTTCGATCCATCGGACGGGCACGAAGTACTCACAATTCTCGAGGTCATCGATATATTCAGCATGGTATGTACCTCGCTTGGCGGCCTCGAGAACTGGCTTCTCCCCCTGAGCGGTTGGCACCTTGAATTCCCGCGCTGGTTCAGCGCGGCCTATCACTCGGCCAACGCCCACGTATCCCGTCTTAGGAACGTTCACCCACACGCGATCACCCGGATTCAGCAACCGCAATGTTCCGCTGTACCACGGGCCGCCCCCTCCGCAAATAAAGCCCAGCTCTCTTGCGTCATCCCAGGAGCGCTCCACGCCGTCCCCGTACGAATGATAAAACTCACCGTTCCATACCTGGGAAACACCGGCTGGCGTCGACGCTGCGACCTGAGAGACGGCCGGATCCTGTAACCATGTGCGGCTGAGAATCTGCTCGTCGCCAAACGTAAAGACTTGAAAACACAAGACATTGATTGCGATATTCCGCTGACTCAGGTACGAAACAATACGTTCCGAACTCGCGTCTAAAGACCCTGCCACCACCACGATTTGGTGATTTTCATTGAGAGTCTCCTCATCGAGTTCAACACCGAAGCGGTGCTTGAAATCATCGGGAAGGCTCCTCCCTGGCGCGTATCGACCATAAATTGCCACGATGTCGTCGAAGTTAAGCGTCTGAACCCAACTCGCATAGTCCAGTGATTGCGCCACGACTTCTCGTGGCGTTCGATCACGCTTGATTTCTATGAGTACCAGCGCACCGTCGGGAGCAACGGCGAGTAAATCGATGCGACCGCCGGAGCCCGTGCCTTCTTGACGACCGATAATCATCCACTCATCCGATATTAGCGTCGGGGCAGCGACAATCATATCTTCAAGCAATCTTTCACTTACAAGCATGGACTCCTGAAGCGGTTGTGGTCGCGGGCCAACCTTCCAGAGCGCGGAGTGAATGGTCATTTTGTTATTACGTCCCTTTCAGCGGGTTTGTATACGCGATGACGCGCGACGCCAGTATACGGACCTACACAGCCACTGCAGCCGGAATCACCGTTGGTTCGCGCGCCAATTGCGCGGGAAATGGCCACACAGTGCGAACGGGGCAGCCAATCCGGCGCAACTGCTCTGCCAGACGCCGCGGTCCTCCCCTGGCGGATGGATCACGACGACATGTAGCGTGCGCAGGTCGTCAAATAAACGCCACACACCGGTGTTCATGCGGGTTCTCCGTCGGGCCAAAACTCCCCTTAACTCGTGAGATACATGTGCCCTCATTCGTCAAATTGCTATTGCGCCAGTACGGCCGCCAAGAGCGGCTGCACCGCCATTTGGAAACATCGGACACACTGGCATGCGGGCTCATTTACCTTTCCGGTCTGCGTGTTTGGATTAGCACCCGATACGTCGGAGCGAACGAAAGCGGTTCAGGCGGGTTTGTCGAACCGATCGGGCGTGCTCGCGCTCCACAGCACTTCGAACAGACTGCACTCGAACGCAAAGAACTCCGCGCTTTGAATGGACAGCGCGTAGTGCTCGGCCCGCGATGAAATGAAGGCCACGGTGTCGTCGTACAGATAGGTCGTGATACCCACTTCGAAATCGGCGGGCGCAAAGCGGAGTTCGCGGCGATCGCGTGTCGACGATCGCCACAGATCGCGCGTATCGCCCGGACCCGAGCGGATCACGCGCAGGTTGATGCCCGCACGGACGCGTCGCGCGACGATACCCCTGATGACCTCGACGCCGGGCATCTGAAACAGCTCGCTGTTCGACATCACGGCGCGCAACTGCTTGCTCCGGCATTCGAGCGTTTCATTGAGCACGGTCTTGATCCCTTCGATGCCCTGGAAATACCGCACCTTCGGCTTTCCACCCGAAGAGTTGTGCATCAAGCGCAGTCGCGGGAGCAGCTCCTCAACGAGCTGACGTTGCGCCTCGATACGCCTGAGCAGAGCGATCGGATCTTGCGGGATCACGTAGCTGCGCGCGCCTTTCTGCACGGTCGCGACGAGCCCATCGGCGAGCAGCCGGTCGAGCACTTCGTATGCGTTGGTGCGGCCGATACCCGCCTTCTGGGCGATGGAAGCGACCGTCGCCTCGCCGAGTTCGAGGGAGGCCAGATAGAAGTCGGCCTTGTTCCCGTCGATGCCGGCCGCCTGGAGCATCTCGATAAGGTTCATTTTCGCCAGCCGATCCGGGAAGTTGCGCGCCGCAGCACTCCGATTCGTTCGGTTGAATAGTACAGTAAAAAGCTATAAAAATCAATGAGATAAGGCCGATTCAAAAATTTCTTAACGTTTCTGAACGACCCGCGCCGGATGCCCAACTAGCATTCATCTCAGTCAATTCGTTGACGCCCGGAGTCGATGAACCACATTGACCCGAAGCTGGCGGGCAGCGAACCGGCTGAGCGGCCGGTTCGCGCGCCTACATCCTATGTAATCCTATTGGAGCCATATCATGGTCGAGTGGAAAGAGACGATTCACGACATCAATTCTCGCATCAAGGAACTGTCCACACGCACGCCGGACACCCTCCGCGGTTTTGCCCTTGTCGCCGGTGCGGGCGCCAACACCAACCATCTTGGCGCGAAGACGCGTGAACTCATCGCGCTGGCCGTCGCGGTCACCACGCGCTGCGATGGCTGCATCGCCTTTCATGCAGCCGAGGCCGTCAAGTTCGGCGTTTCCGATGACGAGATCGCCGAGGCGCTGGGCGTTGCCATCAATCTGAACGCCGGCGCTGCCATCACGTACAGCACGCACGTGCTCGACGCCATCGAGACGCTGAAGCAAGCCTGACCATCCAAACACACCGAAAGGAACCCATCATGAGTAATCCTAAACTTGAAGTACTGACACCGCAAAACTCCCAGTTGCTTTTCATCGATCAACAGCCGCAGATGGCTTTCGGCGTCCAGTCCATTGACCGGCAGGTGCTGAAGAACAATGTGGTGGGCCTCGCCAAGGCAGCGAAGATATTCAACATTCCGACCACCATTACGTCGGTCGAATCGCAAAGTTTCTCGGGCTTTACCTACCCCGAACTGCTCGATGTATTTCCCGGCCAGCCGGTGCTCGAACGCACATCGATGAACTCCTGGGATGACCAGAAGGTTCGTGACGCGCTGGCAGCGAACGGACGCAACAAGGTCGTGGTTTCCGGCCTGTGGACGGAGGTTTGCAACAACACCTTCGCACTCAGCGCCATGCTGGAAGGCGGCTACGAGATCTACATGGTTGAAGATGCCTCGGGTGGCACGTCGAAGGACGGGCACGACTATGCCATGCAACGCATGATCCAGGCAGGCGTCGTGCCTGTGACGTGGCAACAGGTGATGCTCGAATGGCAGCGCGACTGGGCGCGTCGAGATACCTACGACGCTGTCATGAACGTAGTCCGGGAACATTCCGGTGCGTACGGGATGGGCGTGGACTATGCCTACACCATGGTGCACAAAGCGCCACAGCGCACGGCTGGTCACCACGAGATCGTGCCCGCAGTTCCGGCCAAGTAATCGGCCACCATCCATCTCATTTGATGTCCCGACGCTGGCCGTGCGGCGTGACGCCGCCGGCTGGCAGGAGTAGTTGCGCTATCTGCTTCAGACAAGCCCAATCTGATGCTGCCCGCTGCATGAGAGATGAACCCATGAAAGTCTATCTGTTTTCACTAGGTGCCGGCGTTCTGGTCGGTGTCATCTACCACCTGATTGGCGTACGGTCGCCAGCCCCGCCGCTGATTGCGCTGGTCGGCCTGCTCGGCATTCTCGCTGGAGAGCAGCTCGTTCCACTCAGCGAGCAATATTTTTCTGGCGCCATTCGCTCAACGGTGACGCGCGCATCGGACGAGGCAACCACGGCATCAGGCTCATTGCGGCGCGGCATTTCTCGCGTCACGGCTGCTCGCAAGACGGCTGGGAACGAGGAGGCCCGCTCATGAACACTTCCGAAAAATCCCCCGACCTGGTTTTGCACAACGGCCGCTTCACGATGGCGGCGCAGCGTTCGCTCATCTTGACGACGGCGCGCCGCCTCCCGCGATGCCCGACTGGTCGCCCGTGCGTCGCTTCGGCGGCTTCGGTGCGTGGAAGGATTCGAAGGGCGAGGGCGAAGCTTCGTTGCAGCAGGTGGCGGCGGCGTCCTGCGGCTGCGCGAATGGTTGCGCTGTGCATGGCCACGACCACGCGCGCGCCTGGTCGGACAACGCGCCGGCGTCAGACCTGCGGTCGTTCTGGGGCGCGTTCGGCTGCGCCTGCTGGGCGGTCTGAGATGAGCACGCACGCACAAGGCGGCTTACACGTGCATGGAACGCGCAGGTGTTTCGGCGCGCTTCATGGCTAAAAAGCGGTGAATCTGCGCGACCACGGCTGCCCCTTCGCCCACCGCCCCTGCAACGCGCTTGGTGGAACCCGATCGAACATCGCCGATTGCAAACACGCCGTCGAGACTTGTATGCAGCGGGAGCGTGGGCCCGCTGGCTCGTGTTCCCAGGTCGGTATCGGTCAACACAAATCCTCTCGAATCCAGCGAAACTCCGCACGTGCGCAGCCAGTTCGTGTTTGGGTCGGCACCGATAAAAAGGAACAGGTGATGCGTCTTCAGACTTTCTATACCCCCATCGCGTCGCCGATAGTGGACGGACTCCAGCCGTTCGTCACCTTCGAGGGCCGTTATTTCAGAACCCATATGGATCGTCACGTTCGGCAACGAGGCAGTTCGCTCGATCAGATAGCGCGACATGCTGTGTTCGAGATCCTGGCCCCTGACGAGGACATGAACATGGGCAGCATGCGATGCAAGAAACACAATGGCTTGTCCTGCTGAATTTCCGCTACCGACCAGCAGTACGGTTTCGCTGCTGCAAAGCCGGGCCTCGATCGACGTCGCCCAGTAATAGACGCCGTGACCTTCGAAGCGCGCAAGCCCGCTCACTGCCGGACGCCGATATTCCGCGCCGCTCGCGACGACTACCGTTCGGGCCGCAACGCGCCGCGAATCGGCGAGCTCCACCTCGAGCGGGTATGCGCTGCAATGCAAGTCTTTCACCTCGACGGGAATCGCGATGTGCGCGCCGAATTTCTGCGCCTGGTTAAATGCCCTGCCGGCTAGCGCTTGCCCCGAAATGCCGGTCGGAAAGCCCAGATAATTTTCGATGCGGGCACTCGTGCCTGCCTGGCCGCCCGGCGCGCGGCAATCGAAGACTGCCACTGACAAGCCTTCGGATGCCGCATAGACGGCTGCCGCCAGGCCAGCAGGCCCGGCGCCGACGATCGCGACGTCGTAAACATGCCTGGGATCGAATTCCGGCACGAGCCCCAGGCACGAGGCGAGCTGCCCGTCGTCCGGATTGCGCAGCACGGTGCCATCCGGACAGACAACGAGCGGCATGTCGTCGCGCCGAGGCGTCATGCGCTCGATCAACGCGATGGCATCGGCACCGCTTTCGTCAAGCGTCATATGCGGGTAAGCATTGCGTTGCAGGAAATGCTGCAGCGCGAGGAGCCGCTCGTTGTCGGGCGGGCCAACGAGCACCGCCCCTTGCCCGCGCTCGATCGCGGCGACGCGCCTCAGGATCAGCGCGCGCATGATCCTTTCACCGAGCTCCGCCTCGCCGATCATCAGGGCACGCAGCTTTTCCGGCGAAATCACGAGCGCCACGACATCTTCCATAGCCTCAGCATCAACAAGGCCGGGCTTGCCTGAAAGCATGCCAACGTCGGAGGTGAATTCGCCCCGTTTCGCCTGAGAGCGCAGCAAACGTCGATGGCCCAGTCCGTCGCGTGCCGTGTATCGAATCGTGCCCGACAACAGGACGAACATGCCTGGACTCATACCACCCGCGCGATATAAGAATTCGCCGGCGGCGTAGCTGTGTATCGCACCAAAGCGATTGATCCGATCAATCTCGGCGTCAGTCAGTACCGGAAATATCTGATGCCAGCGCGGGGTGCTATCTGGGGTCTGCGCATCCGCCACGGCCGAACGATCGGCGCCGTTCGTGCCGACTTCTGTCTGGTTTTCTGGCCCGCCCGGTGGCGAAGCTGCGTCGCTGTTCATCGTGAACCTCTGACTACGCGCGTTGGAACCGGCCGGCGGAGAGCCACGCCCCTGGCCTTTTGACTAACCCACGGGGTAAATGCCGTCCAGTGATTCAAGATAGGTTAGCCGTCAACATGCCGCAAATAGGTAACACCAATCTTGCTCGTGTCCGAGCCCCCGTGGTACTCGCGACCGGCACAAGCGGACTTCTTGGCGCGCTCAGTACCGATCCGGCCAAGAGGCGTCGTTGCCACCACTTTGTCGTTGAGGTCAGCGCCCCGCCTAGACACGAAACTCGTGTCGACGACCCCGGCGACACGTTCAGCAAGCGGATGCGCGGCGCGAGAGCCCGGGCCAGCGATGCCGTCATCGTATCGAGTCCCGCTTTCGCGGCGCAGTAGGCGACATTGCTCCCGACGCCGGTGGTGGCCGAGATGGACGACACGTTGACGACGAAACCATCGCCCGACTCGCCCCTCACCGTCACCGTCGCGCGCGTCATCTCCTCATCTCGTGCATCTTCCCCTTTTTCGTGATGCTTGCCAGGCCAACTTGGCTCAATGGTGACATAGCGACTCACATCAAAGGGCGGCTCATGAGGCGTTAGCGGCCACTTGAGCGCGATACATGAGCGACTGAAACTGGCCGTTCTCGGTCTCTGGAAAAAAAGAGCCCTAAGGCTCTTTGGTGTTTGGCGAACCCAGCGAGAGTTACAGCGCCGCGGCCTTCAGCTTCTTCAGTGGCCGCACCTTCACCTTCACGGAAGACTGACAAAACGCCGATACACATCGGTGGGTGCGGGTGCGCGGTCCGGCAAGCCGGCTGGAGGCGCATCCATCACTCAGCACATCACACGCCATACGCCTCACGCGATCCGCTTCAGCAGCCGCGCCACCCGCTCGAACGTCCGTCCATAGGGCGGATACAGCAGCGGCACACCGGACCACCGGCTTTGCAGGAACACCGGCTTTTCCTGGCTGAACGTGCTGAAGCCGGTCTCGCCGTGATACGCCCCCATGCCGCTGGCGCCGACGCCGCCGAACGGCAGGTCCTCCTGCCCGAAGTGCCACATGCAGTCGTTGATCGTCACGCCGCCGGAGATCGTGCCGCGTAGGATGCGCTCCCGCACGGCGGGGTCCTTGCCCCACCAGTACAGCGCCAGCGGACGGTCGCCGGCGTTCACCCTGTCGAGCACGCCGTCCAGATGGTCGTAGACGAGCACCGGCAGCAGCGGCCCGAAGATCTCCTCCTGCATCACCCGCATGTCGTCGCGCACGTCGAGCAGCAGCAGCGGCGCCATGCGGCGCGTGCCGTCGCGCGGCGCCTCGGCGCCCAGCGGTACGATACGGGCGCCGAGGCGCCGGGCATCGTCGACCAGTTCGTGCAGCCGCGCCAGATGCCGCTCGCTGACGATGCCGGTGGTGTCCGGATTGCTGCCTGGGTCCGGGTACATGCGTGCCGCGCACCCGCGCATGGCCGCGACGAAGTCGTCCAGCATGGCGCGTGGCACGACCGCGTAGTCAGGTGCGATGCAGGTCTGGCCCGCATTGAACATCTTGCCCAGCACGAGGCTCGCGGCGGCGCGCGGCAGGTCGCAGTCCGCGCTAAGGATGGCCGGGGACTTGCCGCCCAGTTCCAGCGTGACCGGGGTGAGGTTGGCGGCGGCGGCCAGCGCCACGTGCCGGCCGATCGCCGTGGAACCGGTGAACAGCAGATGATCGAACGGCAGGGATACGAATGTCTTGCCGACGTCGGCGTCGCCGGTCACCACGTTCAGTTCGTCCGGGGCGAAATAGTCCGCCACGGCCTGTTGCAGCAGGGCGCCAACCCGGGGCGTCAGTTCCGACGGCTTGATCATCACCCGGTTGCCGGCCGCCAGCGCGCCGATGGCCGGGCCAATCGCCAGCTGGTACGGGTAGTTCCACGGCGCCACCACGCCCACCACCCCGAGCGGCTGCGGCCGTAGCTCGCAGCGCCCCGGCAGGTAGGCCAGCGAGGTCGGCACGCGGCGCGTGCGCATCCACTTGCGCAGCTTGCGGCGGGTATGGCGGATGGCGGACAGCACCATCATCACCTCCGCCAGCCGGCTGACGTGCGGCGAGCGATGGCCGAAATCCGCCATCAGCGCGTCAACGAGCCGGGGCGCGATGTCCTCGGTCATCGCCGCCAGCCGGTCGAGCCGGTTCAGCCGCGCGGCCAGCGGGGGATGCATGTCGCGAGAGAATGCCGCACGCTGGGCGTCCAGCAGCGCGCGGAGCGCGGCGGCGGACGTGTCGTCGGCCGGGATCTGGGTGGGGGTCTGGGTTCTGGTCAGCATGGTCGGGGCCTTATCGGGTGACGATGGCGAACGTGCCCGGCGCCTTGTCGATCAGGGTGAAGAAGCGCACCAGATCGATCCGGCTGCCCTGGATCGACAACTGGTCCGACAGCAGCGTGTCCTTCACGCCCGCCGTGCCCGCCATCATCTTGACGAAGATCGGCTTGGTCAGCGTCAGCGTGGCGTTGGCATCGCTTGCCGGTGCGGCCTGGCGGTGGTGCAGCACCGCGTTCTCGATCCACAGCTGGTAGCTCTCGTGGGTGTCGCTGAAGACGAGGTTGACCTTCAGGTTCTTGCCCTCGGCGGCCGGACCGTCGAGGCCGGCGGCCATTGCCTCGAGAAAGCGCTCGACCGGCGTGTGCATCAGCATGTTGGCGAAGCCGGAGCGGTCCACGCCCTTCTTCGGCGGCCCGTTGCGCAGTTCGGCGGCGGCGGTCAGGTAGCTGTTGCGCCAGGTGGCGGCCTCCGCCGCGTAGCCGAGCTGGTCGTACGTGCGCGCCAGCAATTCCCGGGCGGCCTGGTTGCCGCTGTCGGCAAAGACCACGTGGTTCAGCAACTCGGCCGCCCAGCGGTACTCGCCCTTGTCGAACGCGGCCTGCGCGGTACGGATCGCATTGTCGGCGCCGCCGGCCAGCGCCACGTAGCGGCGGGCCGATTCCTGCGGCGGCAGCGGGTCCAGGTTCGCCGGGTTGCCGTCATAGGCGCCCAGGTAGGACTGGTAGACCGCCTTGACGTTGTGGCGGAGATCGCCGTAGTAGCCGCGCGCGCCGAAGTACGACTGGAGCGACGCGGGCAGCCGGATCTGCTCGGCGATCTCGCGCGGCGTCAGCCCGGCGTTGATGAGCCGCACGGTCTGGTCGTGCGTGTACTGATAGACGTCGCGATGCTTCGAGATGAATTCCACGATGCGCCGGTTGCCCCAGATCGGCCAGTTGTGCTGCCCGAAGTAGACCTCGGCGCCGTCGAGCTGGTCGATCGCGTCCTGCATGTAGTCGGCCCAACGCAGCGCGTCGCGCACCTTGGCGCCGCGCACCGGCAACAGGTTGTGCATGGTCTGCGCAAGGTTCTCGGCACCGCCATAGGCTTTCCTGTCGGGGATGGACATCGTCATCTCCGCCGGCGCCTCGGCGCCCGGCACGTTGTGGAAGACGAAGCGCACGCCGTCCAGCACCACTTCCTCTGTCGGCTGGGTGATCAGGCGGGTCGGCTCCAGAATGCCAAATGTGCCGTATCCGACATTCTTGCCAAGGCCGGTATCGACCAGCCCCTTCGGCGAGCGCTCCAGATCCTTGCCGAACTGGTAGAACGAGCGCCGACCCATGGCTGTGCCGACCATCACGTTCTCGCTGGTGGCTTCCTCCATGAAGCCGGCCGAGGCGATCACCGGCACCTTGCGCGCGGCGGCGTCCTGCGGCGAGACCACGCCGAGCGCGCCGCCGAAGTGGTCGATGTGGCTATGCGAGAACACCAGCGCCGTGACGGGCTTGTTGCCGAGGTGCTGGCGCGCGAACGCGAGCGCGGCGGTGGCGGTCTCGGTGCACGTCAGCGCATCGATCACGATCCAGCCGGTCTTGCCTTCCACGAGCGTCATGTTGCCGATGTCGAAGCCGCGCAACTGGTAGATGCCGTCCGTGACCTTGAACAGGCCAATCTGCGCGTTGAGTTGCGCGTGGCGCCACAGGCTCGGGTTGACCGTGGGCGGCGCCTTGCCTTCAACGAACTTGAACGCGTCGAAGTCGATCAGCACGCTGCCGTCGGCGGCCAGGATCTTGCCCTCGGGCCGCGCGATCAGCCCGCGCCGGGCGTCCTCGAAGTCCTGCTGGTCGTCGAGCGGCAGTGCCTTGCCGAACGCGGCGTTGGCTGCGGCGGTGGTAGCCGTCACGCCGGCCGCGCCCTGGGCGCTAGGGGTGTTCGCCACGTTGGCCTGGGGGGCCACGCGGCCGTCGCAACCAGCGAGCAGCGTCAGCAGCGTCGCGGCAAGCGTTGCCGGGAACGTTGCCCTGCGTCGTGTCGTCATGGTGTTCTCCTGAGTACTTGTTATTAGGGATCAGTGCCCGCGCCGGGCGTCGGCGCGGATCATCTCGGCGGCCTTCTCGCCGATCATGATCGTGGGGGCGTTAGTGTTGCCGCCGACCAGCGTCGGCATGATCGACGCATCGGCCACGCGCAAATCCGGCACGCCATGCACGCGTAGCCGCGCATCGACCACCGCCTGGCCATCGGCGCCCATCTTGCAGGTGCCCACAGGGTGGTACTGCGTATCGGCGCGGGCGCGGATGTCGGCAGCCAACCCCTGCGTGTCGTCGGCGCGCACCGGGTAGAGCATGGCGCCGCGAATGCCATCGAACGGGGCCGATTCCATCAGCCGCTGCTGCGCCTGCGCGCCCCGCACGAGCAGCGCCAGGTCGCGTTCGTCGTCGAGGAAGCGCGGGTCGATGCGGGGGGGCTGGCGCGGGTCCGGGCCTGCCAGTTTCACGGTGCCGCGGCTATGGGGCCGCAGCACGTCCACGTGGCACGAGATGCCGTGGCCCAGCCGCAGCCGGCGCGCGTGGTCATCGACGATGCCGAGCACGAACACCAGCTGCAGGTCCGGCACAGCCACGCCGGGCGCCGAGCGCAGGAACGCGCCGGCCTCGGCGATGCTGCTGGTGACGCGGCCGGTGCGGCGCCGCTTCCATTCGAGCATGGCGGCGCCGAGCTTCGCCGCGCCGCGCAGCGAGATACCGAACGTCTCGCTGTTGCTGCGCGTGCGCCAGGTCTGCACGTAGTCGATATGGTCCTGCAGGTTGCGGCCCACGCCGGGCAGGTCGCGCTGCACCGGTATGCCGATCTCGCGCAGATGGGCGGCGGGGCCGATGCCGGACAGCATCAGCAACTGGGGCGAGCCGAAGGCGCCCGCGCTGACGATGACCTCGCGCCGCGCGCGGGCCTGCCGCACGGCGCCCGCCTGCACGAACTCGACGCCGGCCGCCCGGCCGGACGCCATCAGCACGCGCGAGGCCGTCGCGCCGGTGAACACATGCAGGTTCGGGCGGGCGCGATGCGGGGTCAGGTACGCCTTGGCGGCGCTGCACCGCTCGCCATTGCGCTGCGTCACCTGGTACATGAACGCGCCGAACGGCTCGGCCACGTTGTAGTCGTCGATGGTGGGCAGCCCGTTCAGCGCAGCCGCCGCAAGGAAGGCGCGATTGATCGGACTCGGGCAGCGCGCGGCCGCCACGTTGAGCGGTCCTCCATGGCCATGCACATGGCCGTCGTCGAACTGTTCGTTGTGCTCGGCGCGGCGGAAGAACGGCAGTACCTCGTCATACGACCAGCCTTGGTTGCCCAGGCTGGCCCAGTGGTCGTAGTCGTGCCGATGCCCGCGCACGTACAGCATCGCGTTGATCGAACTGCTGCCGCCGAGCGTCCGGCCGCGCGGCTGGTAGCCGGGCCGGCCACCCAGGCCTGGCTGCGGTACCGTCTGGTAGGCGTAGTTGTTGATGCACGTGGGCACCATCGCCATGATGCCTGCGGGTGCATGAATCAGCACACTGGTATCCGGGCCGCCCGCTTCCAGCAGCGCCACAGTGACGTTCGGGTCCTCGCTCAGACGCGAGGCGATCACGCATCCCGCCGAACCGGCGCCGGCCACGACATAGTCGAATTCCATGCTTGTCTCGTCCTTGATAGGTGTCGCCCCGTTATGTCCATCGGGGCGTGAGCGGAAGCATGGCGGAGGGGCATACTGACGTCCAACGTATAATTAGTCGCCATTCGTTGCGTGGAGTGCATAGTGAACCTGAGACAACTTAGTCACCTGATCGCACTCGCGGACGAAGGGCGTTTCGTCGCGGCGGCGGCGCGCATGCACCTGAGCCAAGCGGCGTTCAGCCGGAGCATCCAGTCCCTGGAGGCCCATTTCGGGCTGCGCCTGTTCGAGCGCGGCCCGCTGGGCGCAACCCTGACGCCGGCCGGGCGGACGCTCGTGGAGCGTGCCCGGCAACTCGTGTTCGAAAGCCGATGCCTGGAGCGCGATGCGCAACTGCTGCGGCAGGGCCAGATCGGCGAACTCTGCTTCGGCGTCGGCCCGGTGCCGGCTGCCGTGCTGGTGCCCCCGCTGCTCGTGACGTTGCGGCGCCAGGCCCCGCAACTGGTCGCCCGCGTGCGCAGCGGCAATGCGGAAAGCCTGCTTACGATGCTGGAGGCGGAGTCCGTGGACTTCTTTTGCGCCGATCCGCGGCTGCTCCCGGCCGACGGCCGGCTGGCGATGGCCCCCGTTGCCACGATCTCGGGCACGCTGTACTGTCGGCCCGGCCACCCGCTGCTGGAGGCGGGCACGGTGGTCGCGGAAGACCTGCGGCCTTATGGGATCGGCGTGGTGTCCACCGGGCCGGTCCTGCTGCGGCAGGTGGCAGAGATGCTCGGCTTCTCCGCGGCGGCGCCCTTTCCGCTGGCGGTGGAATGCGACGACCTCCACACGCTGGCGCGACTGACGGCCGAGAGCGACATGACCGCCCTGCTGCCGGCCGGACTGGTCGCCGGCGCCGGGCTTGATCTACGGCCGCTTCAGGTCAGTGGCGGCGGCGCCCCGCTGTTTGTCGATGTCCATGCGATCTGGCTGCGTGGCCGCACGTTGTCGCCGGCGGCCGAACTGGCCATCGAGATCTGCCGGTCGCTCGACCCGTGCGCGCCTGCCTTCGCTACCTCGGCTTGAATGGACGAGCGGTACGTCATCGACCCGAACGGCAACCGGCTCAAGTTCGGGCAAGGCCGATCGGGCAGCTAGCGGCATGGGCCACGTGCTTCCATGGCTCAGAACGTATAGGCGGCCGAAAGATAGACGAAGTTGGTATTGTGGCCGCCCACCACGCTGAGCACCTTGGCCACATCGACATGCACCAGGCCGCCATTGATGGCGACATGGCGGTCAGCTTGCCAATACACGTCGATGGCGAGCTGGCTGCCGGTGTAGCGCCCCGGGCGTCCGGCGGTGCCGGCAATCGGAATGGCCGCGCTCGTATAGACGGCGTCATTCGTGGTCTGCCGCCAGATGAAATCCCAGGACAACGTGAGCCGCAGCCGCGGCACGGGTTTCAGCGTCAGCGACGGCTGGATATCCATCACGTTCGATGCACCGAGCAGGCCCGCCTGGTTGAAGTAGGCCAGTTTGGGAAACAGCCCGCCGTAGGTGCCCAGCCTTCCATCGTGCGGATTACCATCACCGCTGCCAATGGTGGCCTTGATGCCCGCCCGCGCTTTCCAGTCGGCTACCGCGAAGCCGTAGCCGGTGTCCGTGGAGAAACCCCAGGCCAACAGGTCTTGCGCCCCGAAGCTGCCGAACTGCGTGAGCGCCTCCCAATCCCAGTCCCACCTGCCGTGCGCGCCAAATACACGCCCCCCGACCGAATGCCGCCGTTCCACACCGGCACCAACGCTGTACCGGGCCCGGCTGTTCTCGAAGCCCAGGTAATACAGGTCGACGCCCGATGACGGGACAAAGGTCTTCGGGACGGTCATGTAGACACCCCAGAAGCCCTGCGCGTGGTTGGGCTGGTCATCGAAGGCGTCTGCCTTGAGCAGCACCGGGCGCGTGGCAAAGGCGTCGACCTTCACGTCTTCCCCCGCGCCGCCCACACGAACGCCGTCAAAGGCGCGCCGGACGTTGGGGGCGTCCCGCACCGACACCAGGCGCTGCGAGCCGAATGCCATCTCCTGCCGTCCCACGCGCAACAAGGCGGCATTGGCCTGGCCGCTGCCCGCTGGCACGCGCACATCGACAAAGGCCTGTTGTACATCTGCCCGGTCTTCATAGGGTGGCGTGGCAATGTCCTTGCCCGGCGCGAGCTGGTTGCCAAGCAGGAAGAACCCGCGCAGATGGTTGCCGGCATGCACATCGGCGTGCAACAGGATGCGATGCAGCAGGTAGCCGTCCGCCGACGGTCCCGGCACGCCGAAATTCGGTGCCGAGTAGGACTCGAAGCGCTCCCGGATCTCGCCGCCCAGGCTCAGGTAGATGTCTGGCGAGCCGAGTGGCAGGTACTTGACGGCGTCCCAAGGGTCGCCGCGCCTGGCCGGGTCCTGCAGGTAGCGATAGTCCTCGTCGTAGCGGAGGAAGTTATAGGGCGGCGGCGACGGTTGGGCGCATGCCTCGCCCGGCATGTCCGCGAGCGAGCATGCCAGGGCCAGCAGAAGCATGGGCGATCTTGTCCTCATGCGCCGGGCAACATCGGCATGGCCGCCAGGGCCATGCCTTTCTCCCGAGCCTTTAACGTGCCGAATCCAGCACCTCGCTGTTCTTTTGCACGTCCTGCGCCTTCATGTAGCTCTCGATCAACAGCTGGTAGGCGGGGAAGATCTTCGTGTAGATCTCGGCCCACTGCTGGGCATCGTCACGATGCCAGGTCCGTTGCAGTTCCGAGGCCACGGCGGCGGTATCCATCGGCACGACGCCGGCTTGCACCACGCGTGCCAGCGTGATTTCCTGCGCCATCTTCGAGTACGTGCCCGAAGCATCCACCACGGCGAAGACCTTGTACCCGTCGGCCACCGCGCTGATGGACGGAAACGCCATGCAGACGCTGGTGATGGTGCCGGCGATGATCAGGGTCTTCCTGCCCGTGGCTTCCACCGCCGCAACGAACTCGGGGTTGTCCCACGCATTGATCTCGCCTTTGCGCGCAACGTACTTCGCATGCGGCGCATTCTCGTGGATCTCGGGAATCAGCGGGCCGTTGGGCCCTTGCGGCACGGACGCCGTGGTGATGACGGGAAGCTTGCTCAGCGTCGCCATCCTTGCCAGGGCGGCCGCGCGCTGGCGAAGTTCCGGCATGGGCATGTCGCCCACGGTCTGGAACAGGCCACTCTGGTGATCGATCAGCAACATTACCGAGTCGGCCGGGTCGATGACGGGGCGCGCGCCGTTGAAGTTTGCGGGTTGGGACATGATGGGTCTCCTTGATCAGGACGGTGGCCAGGCACCGGGTGGAAGTCCCGCCGGCGGGCGGCGGGAGTGAAATTCAGGCCGTTGCGGGAACGAAGCGGCCGCCGTTGAAATCCGCCACGGCTTGCCGGATTTCCTGTTCGGTGTTCATGACGAAGGGGCCATAGGCCGCAATGGGCTCGTCGATCGGCTCGCCGGCAAGCAGCAGCACCGTGGCATCGGCGGATGCCTCCAGCATCACATGCCCGCCTTTGCGATCCAGCGCGGCCATCTGCGCCTCGCCGACGGTGGCATCGCCGTTGATGGACACGCTGCCGCGCAGCACCACGATCGCCGCATTCCAGCCCTCGGGCAGCCGGAACTCGGTCTGGCCACCCTGGGCCAGGCGCAAGTCCCACACGTTCATGGGCGTGAAGGTGCGGGCCGGGCCAACGTGGCTGCCATACTGGCCGGCGATCACGCGCACGATGCCGGCACCGTCCGGCAGCGTTGCCACCGGAATGTCGCCATGGCTGATCGCCTGATAGCCGGGCGCGGTCATCTTGTCGCGCGCGGGCAGGTTGACCCATAGCTGCACCATCTCCAGCGTGCCGCCGCTGTGCGTGAACGCCTCGGAGTGGAACTCCTGGTGAAGGATGCCGGCGCCGGCCGTCATCCACTGCACGTCGCCCGGGCCGATGACGCCGCCCTGGCCAGTGGAGTCGCGGTGTGCCACCTCGCCCTTGTAGACGATGGTGACCGTCTCGAAGCCCCGATGCGGATGCACGCCCACGCCGCGCGGCTGTGCGGCGGGCGTGAAGTCAGCCGGACCGGCGAAGTCCAGCAGCAGGAACGGGCTGAGCTGGCCGCCGTGCGTGTGATGGGAAAGCAGCGAACGCACCGGAAAGCCATCGCCCACCCAGTGGGGACGCGGAGCACTGTAGACGCCGAGAACTCTCTTCATGGGAATCATCCATTGCTGTGGAGAGCAACCTCCACTGATGGAAGAGAGCATAGGTTGAGGGCAGCGACCGCGGTAGGGGCGAAATCGGCCGTCATCGTCCTGTCTGGTGAACGCTGGAGAGCGGCCGGGCGTCGGCGCTGGTGGCCGAACGCCGCCCTATTGGTTCTCGATCCACTGAATGGCAAAGCGCATCAACTCCTTGCCATTGGGAATATCCAGTTTTTCCTTGATATTGGCCTGATGGGCCTCGATGGTCTTGACGCTCCGATTCAGCTTCCCGGCGATCTCGCGGGTGCCGAAGCCGAGTCCGATCAGGTGCAGGACCTCGAATTCCCGCTCCGAAAGGCTCGCGACTGACCCCGTCCGAATTCTCCTGGGAACCGCCAGGGCCCGCGCCAACTTTTCATGCATGGCGGCGCTCAGGTAAACGTTACCTGCCAGCACCTCGCGGATGGCGTTCGTAATATGCTCGGTGGCCTCGAGTTTCATCAGGTACCCGTTGGCTCCCGCCCGCAGTGCGCGTTCGGCAAACAGCGTCTCGTCATGCATGCTGAGGACGAGGATTGCCAGCTTCGGATAGCGTTGCCGGAGCGTCTTGACGAGATCCAGGCCGGAGTTCGATTGCAGGCTGAGGTCCACAATGGCCATGTCAAGCTGGCAGGTCATTACCGCCAGCGCCTCTTCGGTACTGCCGGCCGCACAGCAGACGTGTAGATCCTCTTGCAGATTCAGCAAGTGGGTCAGCCCCTCCCGGATGATGGGGTGGTCATCCACGACCAGGATCTGCGTCGCGCGGGCCGGGCTAGATGGGTTCCCTTTCATGGCCTGGCCTCTCCGATATCGGATAGCTGATGGCAACCGTGGTGCCACCCAGCGCATTGCGGGTGACCGTGCAAGAGCCGCCCAGGAGGTGCGCCCTGTGACGCAGGTTGTGAAGTCCCAGCCCCGAGGCACGCTCCATTTGTTCCGGGTCGACCCCCACGCCGTCGTCACTGACGGAAAGCGTCTGCATTCCGCCTTCGCGCTCCAGGTCGATCCAGACATGGCGGCCCTGGCTATATTTGAGCGCGTTATTGACGGCTTCCTGTGCCGCACGGTACAGGTTGATCTGCATCGGCGGATCCAGTGCGTCCACGTTTGACTCGGTGCGGAGCGTGCAGTCGATGCCATTCAGCGCGCGGGTCGTCTGTGCCAGCCTTCGCAAGGCGACCGTAAGGCCACCGGATTCCATGGCGACCGGGTCCAGGCCATGAGCAATCTTGCGCGTCATCCAGGACGCCTGCTTCACCAGTTCGACGATGGTGGCCGCCTCCGCGGCGGCCGGGTGGCCATGCTTCTGTAGCGCCTGGCTCAAGGTGGCGCAGTAGAAGCCCAGGCTGGTGAGGAGCTGCCCGAGCCCGTCATGCAGTTCCCGGCCGATGAGCCTCTGCTGCTGATCACCCACGCGGATCAGTTCCGCTTCCAGCAGACGGCGGCGCGCCATCTCCTGCTTCAGTTCATTGTTTGCCCGCTTCAGGTCCTGGGTTCGCTCCTGCACGCGCCGTTCCAACTCGTCGTGGGATGCCAGCAGGAAGGTATGGATGCGCTTCTCCTGAGCATGTGCCGCCACCAGCAGCAGTCCGGTGGCCGCCACGACGTTCGCAAAGGCGCACCATCTCACGAGGCTGTCCACCGGGGATTCGGCGGCAAAGGGCCCGGTGCCGTTCGTGGTGCCCCAGATGGCCACGATCGAGACCAGCAAGGTTGAGAGGCTGGTGCCCAGGTGATCGAAGCGCAGCGCCGCCCAGATAACGAACGGAAAAATCGCCAGGGCTGCCGGATAGTAGCCGTGCCCGGCCAGCTCGGCGGCGCCGAAGATGAGATAACTCGCCCAGAAGATGGCAACGGCCAGTCCGCACGCTTCCGCCGCCTGCTTTGCGGAGCGGATGGGGTTTGGATACGCGAGCAGGCTGAACAGCGGCGGCGCCACCACGAGCACCCCCATCATGTCACCGAGCCACCATTTCAGAAGGGCTGCGCCGTACTCGGCCGCTGACACCAGCCCTCCCCCAAGCAGGGCGGTCGCACCAATCAGGGCGCTCACCGCCGTGCTGACCGCCGCGGCCAGGACGATGAAGGCCAACACGTCCCGGATGCGGTCCAGGGTCATCTGGAATTGGGCCGCCCGCTTCAGCAGCAATGTCCCCGTCAAGGCTGCCGCCGTGGCGCCAAGGCCGATCGCCGCGGCCACTGGCGGGGGCACCCCCACCGACATGTTGGCCAACATGGAGCCAATGGCAATTCCGGGGGCCGCTGCGAAGCCCATGACGAGCATCGCAACGAGGGCAATGCCGCTGGAAGGCCACACCAGGGACACTGCACCGCCCACTACCGCATAAGCCAGTCCCATCCTTGCACCCGCGTAATACGCCAATGCGACAAATGCGATTTGAACAAAGCGGGTGAGCCTGGGGCTGTGCGGAACGATGACCATTATTCGCCTCAAATCCCTGGGACAGCCCCTGGCACATCCAGTCATTTTCTCGTATGCCGCAATGAAAATACGGCCAGTGTCCGATGCACCTGGGGGCGAATTCACGAGCTTGCACCGAATCCGTGCCAGGCGAAGTGCCGCGAAACCATGGTGCCATGCCGCATGACTACTATGAATCTACGTCAGAACGCCCCTGTGCGGTAAGGGTTTGCTCTCCTCGCCTGCAGCCATGCACGCTTGCGTGACTGCCCTACTCGTTGAATGGGGCATTCCCCTAGCTTCTTTTCAGAAGAAGACCTTATTCATGCGCTTGCCGCCATGGCATACATTTGACTATGAAGCTGCAACGCTCAAATTGGAGGGAAGAAGATTTGGCTTCGATGTTCCTGCAACCACCTGAAAAGGAGGTGGAAAAATGGTAAAGACAGTATTACTGCTCGCCGCGGCGGGTGCGGCGCTTGGCGCCGGGGTAGCCTATGCCGGCACCGGGGCGCGAGATATATATACCGATGGCGCTAGCGTGATGGGGCCGCGAGACCCCTATGCAGATGGGGGAAAGAGCACAAAGTTTGACGTCTATTCAGATGGGGCGAGAATCACGGATGGACGAGACGTATTCACCGATGGCGCGTGAATCGCCAGCGGGATGGACGGGTTGTGGACAGCATGTCAGGAACCCGCAATAGAACACGTGGCCGGCGTTAAGCGCCGTCCTCGGCAATCAACCGGCACCTCCCGGGTCAATGCCTCGGGGGGATTTTTTTGCCTGCGACCTCCCTGCCGGAGAGCAGTCGCGCCTGCCGTGCGGCTATTTTCTTCAGTTCCTGAACCGGGCTGTTTCAGAACTGAAACGGATAGTGCAAAAAGCCGGCAAAGACCCATTTTCTTGTCATGGCCAGTGCGCTGCACGATTGCAACGCCGGTGGCACACTTGCGCCTGGTTTGCCTCATTCACGGGAGAATTTTGATCATGACAGCCACGCCGGACAGCCGCTGGATTCGCATCGACACCGTCGATGGCAGCTTTGACGCCTACCTGAGCCTGCCGCCGGCGGGCAAGCAGGCCGCCAATCCGGGCATCGTGCTGGTGCAGGAGATCTTCGGCGTGAACGCGCACATCCGCGCGGTGGCGGATCAATATGCCGCCGATGGCTACGTGGTGCTGGCCCCGGACGTGTTCTGGCGCCAGGCGCCGCGCGTGGAACTGGGCTATGCCGGTGCGGACATGGAACAGGCCATGGCGCTGCGCAAGGGCGTGGACCTTGAAGCCGTGGTGTCTGACATCGGCGCCACGGCTGCCGCGCTGCGCGCCGAGATTGGCGCGGGCGGCAAGGTGGCGGTGGTGGGCTACTGCTTCGGCGGCCTGCTGGCGTACCTGGCAGCCGCGCGCGGCATGGTGGACGCGGCCGTGCCGTACTACGGCGGCGGCATCCAGAACCACCTGCACGAGGCCGCGGCCCTGCACGTGCCGGTGCAGTTCCACTATGGCGCGCTCGACAAGCACATCCTGCCCGGGCATGTGGAACAGGTGCGCCAGGCCGTGGCCGGCAAGCGCGGCACCGAGGTCCTTGTCTACGACCAGGCCGACCACGGCTTCAACTGCTGGGCGCGCGCCTCGTATCACCAGCGCTCGGCCGCGCTCGCGCATGGCCGCACGCTGGCCTTCCTGGCCAACGCGCTGTCCTGAGGCACGCCCTGACGCGGCCGGTCAGTCAGGCATGGCCACGCCGTTCTGGACCTTCACGCGGTCGCCCGTGCGCAGGTTGTACGGGCTGGACTGCGTGAGCGTCAGGTAGCCGTTGTCCTGGGTCCGCACGCGCACGCGATAGGCGGCCGGTGCGGCGGTGGAACGCCTTTCCACCGCATTGCCGGCCACCGCACCGGCCACCGCGCCACCAATCGTGGCGATGGTGTTGCCGCGTCCGCCGCCGACCTGATGGCCCAGCAGGCCGCCCACCACGCCGCCGAGCACCGCACCGGCGCCGCTCGTGTCAGCGGGCTGGCCCGGCACCATCTCGATGGCTTCCACCCAGCCGTAGCGCACGGCGTACGGGTCGTTGCCATAGCCGCCCTGCGCGGACTGCGGATCCCCATACTGGTCGTAGCCCGGTTGCTGCGGATAGCCCTGCTGCGGGTAGCCCTGCTGCGGATAAGCCTGCTGCGGGTAACCCTGCTGCGGGTAACCCTGCTGCGGATAGCCCTGCTGGTAGCCTCCGCTGATCTGCGTGCCGCCCGAGCCGTATGTGGCCTGCTGCTGCGGATAGCCGCCTCCATAGCTCCCGCCATAGCCGCCGCCGTACCCATCGGCATAGCCGTTGCCATATGGCGCGGTGACACAACCGGCCAGTGCACCGGCGGACAGCACGGCCAACACTACCGAACGAAGCGGGAAAGACATGATGGAGACTCCTGCGACCCATGCGCGTGTGGATGATGCGCGCGATTCTGGGGCCGCGGCAGTTCGGCAGGTGTCACCAGAGATTGTGATGGGTAACGGGCTGTAACGCGGGGCTGCAACGCGGGGCTGTCACGCGCCGTCAGTGCCGGTCGGCGCCGTCGTCGTTGAAGGCGGTGATGCGCGCCACGCGGAACGTATTGCGCAGCGACTCGAGCTCGGTCCGGTGCAGGAGCGCCAGCCGGTTCAGGCAACGCTCGCCCTTGGCCAGCAGGTGGATCTGCACCACGCGGCGGTCATCGGGGTGGATCTTGCGGCTGACCAGCCCGGCGGCCTCGCAGCGGTTGACCAGCGCCACCACCCCATGCTGCTTGGCCTGCAGGCGCTCGGCCAGTTCGCCAACCGACACCCAGTTCTTGCCGGCACACCCGCGGATATGGAGCATCAGCAGGTATTGCTGCACGGTCACGCCCTCGCCGCGCGCGGCGTCTTCGGAGAACCGCAGGAACCGCCGCAACTGGTAGCGGAAGTCGGACAGCGCCTCGAAATCCTGCTTGGTCAGGGCGGCTGGGTTCGCGGCGGACTTGCGTGGCATGGGGAGACGGGGCGGGTTGGGAGGAATCCGGCGCTCATTATAGAAGCGCCCGCGCGCCGTGCACTGGCGCGCATTTCCGCATGCGTGCCTGGCGGGGTATGGCAAAATCTGTGCGGTGATCGACACCCTAACCCGCCAACCCGGAAATCCGCCCGATGTTCACGGAAATTGTCCTGTTCCTGCTTGATACCGTCTTTACGCTCTTCGGCATGGCGCTGCTGCTGCGCCTGTGGATGCAACTGACCCGGCTGCCGTCGCGCAATCCGGTCTCGCAAGGCGTGTTCCAGGTGACGGACTGGCTCGTGCGCCCGCTGCGCCGGATCATCCCCGGCTTTGGCGGCATCGACTGGGCCACCCTCCTCGCCGCCTACCTGACCGCCGTGCTGTTCCTGGTATGCCGCGCGCTGGTGCTCGATGCCGATCCGCTGGCCTTCCTGCCCGTGATCCTGGCCCTCGGCCTGCTCAGCGTGCTGAAGTGGGCCATCAGCATGGTGATGTGGGTGACACTGCTCATGGCCATCCTGTCGTGGGTCAATCCGCACTCGCCGGTGACGCCGGCAATCTGGCATCTGACCGCGCCGCTGCTGCGGCCCATCCAGCGCGTGATGCCGCGCCTGGGCGGCTTCGATATCTCGCCGCTGATCCTGTTCGTGATCGCCCAGATCCTGCTGATGGTCATCGCCAGCGTGAGCCGGGGTGTCGCTTGAGCCGCAGGCTAGCATAGAACGGCACTCAGGGTTAACCCTTATTGTTCGTGCTGCTGGACAGTCTGTTGAGGATTTACTCTTTTTCCTGTGCAAGCTGAAGCCTACATTACAGCCACCGCGGACCCACCGCGATCTCTGCCAATATAAGTAGGAACAGCACAATCATGAAGAAGACCCTCGCACTCTCCCTGCTCGCCCTCGGCCTGGCCTTCGGTGCCAGCGCCGCGCAGGCCTCGCAATCGCTGTCGGACCTCGCCCGCCTGGACGGCAGCATCGGCCGCGTCGGCAATGTCGACCCGTACACCGACGGCGCCCGTGGCGTGACCGAGCAGCGTGACGTGTTCTCGGAAGGCGCCCGCAGCGTGACCGAGAAGCGCGACGTGTACACCGAAGGCGCCCGCACCGTGACCGAGTCGCGCGACCAGTTCAGCGAAGGCGCCTGAGCCTCACGCCGGACACCGATGGCGGCGCCCTGCCGCCATCCGGTTGCAGCCCCCCGCGGGGCGCGCCCCCACCCCCGCCTGCCCTCCCGCCTAGCCCAGATCCCCGAAGTCGGCCCCCATCATCGATTCGATGGCCTCCATGAACGCGCGCACCTTGCGTGGCTGCAGGCGCCGGTCGGGCAGCAGCGCAAACACCCGCAACGGCGGCAGCGGATAGTCGGGCATCACCCGCACCAGCCGACCCTGCGCGATCTCGGTCTCCGCGGCCGTCATCGGCACCCGGGCAATGCCCAGCCCCGCCAGCGCCGCCTGCATCCGCAATTCCGCGTTGTAAGTCTGCATGCGCGGACGGATCGGCACGGAAATGCGCTCGCCACGGTGCGCGAATTCCCAGACCGACACACCCGGCGTGGCCAGCGTGGGCATGTTCGACAGGTCCTCGGGCCGGATCTGCGCCGGCAGGCTGGCCGCCAGCGATGGCGCCGCCACCAGCCCGCGCTCCACGTGCCAGATGCGCCGGGCAATCGTGCCGGAATCGGGCAGCTCGGTCTCCACCGTCACGAAGGCGATGTCGAAGCCCTCGCGAATCGGGTCCACGAGCCCCTGGGAAATCTCCACGGTGATATCCAGCGCCGGGTGCGCCGCCAGCGTGCGGCAGATCACCCCGCCCAGTTGCTGGGCGCCGAACTCGTAGGGGGTGGCGATGCGCAGCATGCCCTGCACGCGCTCCTCGCGCGCCAGGGTTTCCTGGCGGATCTCGCGCAAGCGCGCGAACAGCGGCGCCACGTCGCGATAGACCGCGCCGCCGGCATCGGTCAGCCGCATGCGGCGCGTGGTGCGCTCCAGCAGCTTGGCGCCGATGGCCGTCTCCAGCCGCGCCACGGCCGCCGAGACCCGTGACTTGGGGCAGTCCAGCGCCGTGGCCGCCGCCGTGAAGGTGCCCTGCTCCACCACGCAGCAGAACGCCTCCCAATCATTCCACTGAATTGTCTCGTTCACTGGCCCGTTTTATCCTGCTTGCATTGTGCGATGCACACATTATGCCGCGCCGGGCCAACGTCCGGACTAGCGATTTGGGCGCATTTCCACTACCCTTTCGCCCTTTCCGAGCCAAATCCTACCGATGGCGAGCCAAGCCGATTCCGAAACGTCCCGCGTGCCGGGCGCCGCGTCCGCGGAGAAGCCGAGCGACAGCTATGTGCAGTCCTTCGCACGTGGCCTGTCGGTGATCCGGGCGTTCGACGCCCGCCATCCGGCCCAGACGCTGACTGAGATTGCGCAGGCCAGCGGCCTCACCCGCGCGGGCGCGCGCCGCATCCTGCTGACGCTGGTCGGGCTGGGCTATGTGCAGGCCGATGGCCGCCAGTTCCGGCTGACCCCCAAGATCCTCGATCTCGGCTTTGCCTACCTGACCTCGATGCCGTTCTGGAACCTGGCCGAGCCGATCATGGAGGCGCTCTCGCAAGACGTCCATGAAAGCTGCTCGATCTCGGTGCTCGACGGCACGGAGATCGTCTACGTGCTGCGCGTGCCCGCGCGCAAGATCATGACGATCAACCTCTCCATCGGCAGCCGGCTGCCGGCCTATTGCTCGTCGATGGGGCGCGTGCTGCTGTCGGGCCTCGACGACGAGGCGCTGGACCGCGTGCTGCGCGCCACCGACCTGCAACCGCGCACGCGGCGCACAGTGACCGGCATCGACCCGCTGAAGTCACTGATCGCCGAGATCCGCGTACGCGGCTGGGCGCAGAACGACCAGGAGCTGGAAGAGGGGCTGGTCTCGCTGGCGGCGCCGATCCGCAACCGCACCGGCCAGATCATCGCCGCGATCAACATCAGCGGCCAGGCCAACCGCACGAGCGCGCAGGAGATGGTGGAGCGTTTCCTGCCCGCGCTGCTGGAAGCGTCCGAGAAGATTTCCGGGCTGGTGGGCCTGCGCACCTGAACCCCGGCGCCAGGGCCCCGGCGACTACGGCTTCGGCTGCCAGGACACCGCGATATCGCCATTGACGAACGTCTGGCACGCCATGCGATAGCCGGCGCGCAGGTCGTCGTCGTTCAGGTGCTTGCGCTCCTTGGGCTTGACCGCATCGGTGTGCTCCAGCCCGCGTTCGATCCGGCACTTGCACGTGCCGCAGATACCCCCGCCGCACTTGAACGGAATGCCGGCCTGCTCGCGCAGCGACACGCGCAGCAGGTTGCTGTTGGCGGGCGCCCTGACCGTCTTGCCGGCGTTGGTCACAAAGGTGATCTCGACCGACCGGGTTTCCGCCGTTCCGGCCGCTGCGGCAATCGTGGCGGTATCAGCGTCGGCATCAGCGACGGTATCGGCATCACGCTGCATCATATTTTCCTTAAAGAGAGGTCCATGCTGCCGAAGTGGGCCAGCGCCTGCAGCGCGTCCCGGGCAGCGTCGAGCGTGTCGAAATGCTCGAGGAATTTCGAGGGCACGTGGTTCACCACGGGGGCGGCCTCCTCGGGGCCGCCGGCCTCGTCGATCACGCGCACCTTCGCCGGCGCGTGCAGCACGGCGATCACGAAGATCGCCGTCGGGCGGCCGTAGAACAGGTATTCGTAGCGCTCTACCGGCTCCACGCCGGGCACGGGCTCGGTGCGGAACTGGCCCGGCTTGCTGGTCAGGATCACGTACATGGCAAATTTCCGAATGTCGGCGTCAGGCGGGCGCCAGGGCGGGCAGTTCTTCCTGTTCCAGCTCGATGTCGTGCGTGAGCCAGATCTGGCACGCGAGCCGGAACCCCTGGTCGAGCCGCTCACCCAGCTGCTTCTTTTCCTTCCAGTTGGGCGGCGGCAGGTGCTCGGCGCCGGCCAGCACGCGGCACGCGCACTTCGAGCACTTGCCCATGCCGCACTCGTAGCGCAGGTTCGGATACGGAAACTGCTTGATGCCGGCGCGGACGACGAGGTTGGTCTCGGGCTTGACCTCGTCCACGTAGACCTGCCCATGCTTGTGAAAGACGACTCTCGGCATTTGGATGAATTCCGATAAATAAAGGGCGCGAGGGGCTCAGTGCCAGAGCAGCATCGCGCAGATCGTGGAGACGAACAGCCCGGCCAGCACGGGCAGCAGCAGCGCCCGCACCGCGTCCAGCACCGGCACGCGCGCGAAGCCGGCCACGGCGATCAGCGACGACCACGCGATCAGCGTGCCGCCGCCGGTCCAGACCGCGCCCATCTGCCCCACGGCCGCCAGCGTGGCGGAGTCGAAGCCGACCACCGGCCCCAGCGCGCCGGCCAGCGTGCCCGTGAGCGGCAGGCCGGCGAAGCCCGAGCCGTCGATGCCGGTGATCATGCCCACCAGCAGCACGCCGAACGCCACGAACACGTGGTTGTCCGGAATCATGTGCTGGTACGCCTGGATCAGTTCGAACAGCAGGCTGGGCGCGTGCCCCGCATCCACGCCCAGGATCTGCGCGGCGGTCTCGCCCGCGCCCACGAAGAAGAAACCGGCGATCGGCAGCACCGAACCCATGGCCTTGAACGCGAACACGAAGCCATCGGTGATGTGCTCCGGGCAGACGTCCAGCATCTTGCGCGGGCCCTCGGCGGCCAGCGTGGCCAGCATCATCAGCAGCGCGGCCACGCCGCCCACCAGCGCCGCCGCCGCGCCGCCCTTCAGGTCCGGCATGCCGGACGCCAGCTTGGGCAGCACCATCAGCGACACCACGCAGATGAACGCCACCGGCGTGAGCACCGCAAAGCACTTCGACCACTTGATGCGGCGTTGCGCCACCATCGCCAGGCTGCGTTCGATATTGGCATCGGTGGCCAGCGGCTCAGGATGCGAGGTGCCGCGCGCGATCTCGGCCTTGTCGAACGTGCCGGTGGCTTCCATGGCCGTGTCCACGCCGGTGGCGCGTGCCTGCCAGCGGTCCAGCAGCGCGCCGTTGGCCGGCACGATATGGCGGCGCATGGAAAAGTACGCCAGCGTCAGCGCGATGGCGCCGGTGATGATCGACAGGATCAGCGCGCGATCAGCCACCACGGCGGCGCTGACCGCCGCGCCGGCGGCCTTGGCGCTGATGCCCGGCGCCACGCCGATCACGTAGTCGGACGACAGCGCCATGCCCTGCCCCGCGATGGCGATGGCCATGGCGCCGGCCAGCGGCGGCAGGCCGGCGGCGATGGCGGCCGGCAGCAGGATTGCCGACACCAGCGGCACGGCCGGCGTGGGCCAGAAGAACAGCGAGATCACATAGGTGATGGCCGCGAGGATGAAGTAGGCGCTATGCCCGTTCTTCATGACCAGGCGGAACGGTTCAACCATGCGGATATCGGATCGCAGCGTCTTCAGCGCATTGAGCAGCGCCGTCATGAACGCGATCACCAGGAAGATATTGAACAGTTCCTTGGCCGCGACGAGGCTGGCCGAGAAGATGCCCCCCAGCGCGCTGACCGGATTGCCCGTGATGGCCAGGATCACGAGAAACGTGCCGACGATGGACGGCACCACAACATTGGCCCGCAGGATCATGGTCAACACGATCACTGCGACACCCAGCAAATACACCCAATGTGCCAGGCCGATTTCTACGGTTTGTTGCATGAGGCTCCCCTGATCCTGATCGTGGGGCCCTTGTGGGGGCGGAATGGATAAGACGCTCGCCGGCCTGTTCTGACATCCACGGCCGATCTAATTTGTATACTATATCCCAGAAGCAATCGGGAACAAGCGAAAACTGCATGGTCTAGGGTAATCCCCCGAACCGGTGCGTAATCCCGCGCCAATGCACGGTTTCAGCGCATTACGCACCAGTTTCGAGAGTCCGTGCCAGACTGCCGCAGGCAATTCGGGACTGGCAATTTTTTCGCGCTTGTGTAGACTGTATACCGAATTAAGACTAAAGACGCCCCCACCGATCCCCCACATGCTCCATATCACTGACGAACAGATCGACCGCCACGTGACGGCCCAGGATGCGCAGCAGGCCATGCTGGCCGCCTTCCAGAGTTTTGGACGCGGCGCGGCCGCGATGCAGGAACGCATCCGCACGGAGGCGGGCGGTGTGAAGCTGTCTACGCTTGGGGCGGTGATCCCGGACCAGCAGGTAGCCGGCGCCAAGGTTTATACGACGATCGCAGGTCAGTTCTCGTTTGTCATCCTGCTGTTTTCGACGGTTGACGGCCGGCCGCTGGCCTCGTTCGATGCGGGCGCGGTCACGCGGCTGCGCACGGCGGCCTGCACGGTACTGGCCGCGCAGCGGCTGGCGCGTGCGGATAGCGCCACGCTGGCGCTGTTCGGCGCCGGCACGCAGGGTGTGCAGCATGCGGTACAGCTCGCGGCGGCGCTGCCGCTGCGCCGCGTGCTGGTGTCCGATCCCTACGCCGATGCCGGCCTGCCCGAGCGGCTGGCCGCGCAGTGCGGGATTCCGGTGGCGTTTGCCGAACCGGCCGAGGCCGCCGCGCAGGCGGACATCATCGTCACGGCCTCGCGATCGACCACGCCGCTGTTTACCGGCGACCGGATCAAGCCCGGCGCGTTCGTCGCCGCCATCGGCTCCAGCCTGCCGCATACGCGCGAACTGGACGACACCGCGCTGGCCCGCGCCGCCGCGGTGGTGGTCGAGTGGCGCCCGCAGTCGCTGCGCGAGGCGGGCGACCTGGTACTCGCTGACAAGTCCGTGCTGCCCGACAGCAAGATCGTGGAACTGGCCGATGTCCTGCTCGACAAGGCGCCCGTACGCCGCCATGCCGACGACATCGTGATCTACAAGTCCGTTGGCGTGGGGCTGGAGGACATCGCCCTGGCCGGCATCGCCTATCAACGCATTGCCCAGGCGGAGGCGTTGGCGGCCTGACGCGCGATGCCGCGTCAGGCGCCCACTGCCGCCCAACAGAGATTGCAGAAAGTATACCGATTCAATAACCGCCGATTCAACACCGCCGCAAACGAAGACGCAGTCCGCGTCGCGGCCTTCCACCACCCCTCGTCATTACTCGTCAAAACAGGAGCCCCCAAATGGCCGAACTGATGAACCGTGAAGACTTCCGCGCCGCCCTTGAGAACGCGATCAAAGGCAAGAGCGCCAACCTGGCCCCGTTCAGCAAGGCATGGGCCAGCGGCACGCTGAGCCGCGACCACCTGGCCCGCTGGGCCGAGAACCACTATCACTACGTCGGGCCGTTCGCGGACTACCTGGCCTATATCTACGCCCGCACGCCGGACCACATGACCGAGGCCAAGGACTTCCTGCTGGCCAATATGTACGAGGAAGAGATCGGCGGCGACCGCCACACCGACCTGCTGATCCGCTTTGCGGAAGCCTGCGGCACCACGCGCGAGCGCGTGGTGGACCCGGAGAACATGTCGCCCACCACGCGCGGCCTGCAAAGCTGGTGCTACGCCGTGGCCATGCGCGAAGACCCGGTCATCGCCGTGGCCGGCCTGGTCGTGGGCCTGGAGTCGCAGGTGCCGTCGATCTATCGCAAGCAAACCCCCACGCTGCGCGAGAAATACGGCTTCACCGACGAGGAAGTGGAGTTCTTCGACCTGCATATCGTCTCCGACGAGATCCACGGCGAGCGCGGCTACCAGATCGTGCTGGAACACGCCAACACGCCGGAGCTGCAGCAGCGTTGCCTGAAGATCTGCGAAATCGGCGCCCAGATGCGCCTGCTGTACACCACGGCGCTCTACTACGACTATGTGGATGCCACGCGCGAGGCCGCGGCCGCCTGAGTCCCGCCCTGTATTGCCCGGCCACGCCCAGCGTGGCCGGGTTGCCCTTGCTCCGCCCCCGTTCGCAGAGGCCAAAGAGATGACCGAGACGTACCGCAACTACATCGACGGCGAATGGTGCGACAGCGCCACCGGCCGTACCACCGACAACATCAATCCCGCCGACACGCGCGACATCGTGAGCCGCCACGCCGCATCGGACGCGCGTGACGCCGCCGCTGCCGTGGCCGCCGCATCCGCCGCGTTTGCCGGGTGGCGCGCCACCCCGATCGGCAAGCGCGCGAAAATCCTCAACGACGCCGCCGCGCACCTGGAGGCCAACGCCGACGCCATCGCCGCCGAACTGACGCGCGAGGAAGGCAAGGCGCTGTCGCTGGCGCGTGACGAAGTGATGCGTTCGGCACAGACGCTGCGCTTCTACGCCGTGGAGGGCCAGACCTACGGCGGCGAGACGTATCCCAACGACGACCCCGACATGCTGGTGTACAGCCAGCGCGAGCCGCTGGGCGTGGTGACCGTGATCTCGCCGTGGAATTTCCCGGTGTCGATCCCGGCGCGCAAGATCGCGCCGGCGCTGATCACCGGCAACACCGTCGTCTTCAAGCCGTCGTCCGACGCGCCGCTCTCCGGCTACCGGCTGGCCGAGGCATTCGTCAAGGCGGGGATGCCTAAAGGCGTGCTCAATTTCATCACCGGCAGCGCGGCCGAAGTGGGCCCCACGCTGGTGGAATCCCGCGCGGTGCGCGCGGTGTCGTTCACGGGCTCCACGGCGGCCGGCGAGCAGATCCACAAGTCGGCGTCGATGACCACGCGCACGCAGATGGAACTGGGCGGCAAGAATCCGCTGATCGTGATGGAAGACGCCGACCTGGACCGCGCCGTGGACCTGGCGATCAAGGGCGGCCTGTCGCTGTCCGGCCAGGCGTGCACGGGCACCAGCCGCATCCTGGTGATGCGCGAGGTGAAGCAGGCGTTCACCGACAAGCTCGTGGCCAAGGTCCGCGCGCTGAAGATCGGCAACGGCATGACCCCGGGCATGGACCTGGGCCCGCTGGCCACGCGCAAGCAACGGGAGACGGTGCTCGGCTACATTGCCGCCGGCCGCGCCGAGGCCACGCTGCTGTGCGGCGGCGAGCCGCTTGAAGATGGCGATTTCTCGCATGGCTACTACGTCTCGCCTGCGGTGTTCACCGATGTCACGCCAGCCATGCGCATTGCGCGCGAAGAGATCTTCGGGCCGGTGCTGGCGATCATGGAAGTGGGCAGCTACGCCGAGGCCATCGCCGTGGCCAACGACACCGAGTACGGGCTGTCCGCCGCCATCGCCACGCGCAATCCGCGCTACATGCACGATTTTGCGCACGACATCGAGTCCGGAACGGTGAAGATCAACCGCACCACCACGGGCAACCTCGTCAACGCGCCGTTCGGCGGGATCAAGCGGTCGAGCACAGCCACGTTCCGTGAATCGGGCCGCGCCGGCCTGGAGTTCTACACCCAGATCAAGACCATCTACCGCGGCTGCTGAGCGGCCCGCGCGATTATTAGGAAGGATTCGATATGAAGAAGGCAATCAAGCTAGAACTGCGGGAAGCCCGCCACATGGTGGCGGCTGCCGTGCGCAAGGCCGCGGAAATCGGCGTGCTGGAGTCGGTGTGCATCGTCGATGACGGCGGCTATCCGCTGCTGCTGGAGCGCATGGACGGCGCGCGCATCACCGGGCCGCAGATCGCCTGGAACAAGGCGTTCACGGCGGCCGGCCACAAGCGCTCCACGCACCTGTTCAACACCGCGCCCAACGGCCCGGCGCTGCCCGGCAACGAGGCGTTCGGCATCCAGTGGAGCTTCGAGGGCAAGTTCGCGGTGTTCGTGGGCGGCTATCCCATCGTGGTCAACGGCGAGGTGATTGGCGGCGTGGGCCTCTCGGGCGGCAATGGCGAGCAGGACACCGCCTGCGGCGTGGCCGCGCTCGAGGCGCTGCGCGACCTGCTGGCGCCCGAGGACATGACCGTGCTGGCCCAGGCCGACATCAAGAAGTAGCAGGCAAGCGGCGGGAGCACGGTCATGACCTATCGCATCGACATCCTGGAAACCCAGCAATCCTTCACGGCGGCGCCCGGCGAATCGGTGCTCGACGCCGCGCTGCGCACGGGCGTGTGCCTGGCCCACGAATGCACGTTCGGCGGCTGCGGCACCTGCCGCGTGCGCGTGGTGGAAGGATCGGTCACCTATGAGGAATTTCCGATGGGGCTGACCGAGGACGAGGACGCCGCCGGCTTTGCCCTGGCCTGCCAGGCGCGGCCCACGGGCAACCTCGTCATCAGCACGGCACGCGCGGCGGAGCCGGCCGTGCCGGCGCGCCGCGCATCGGCCATCGTGCAGGCGGTGACGCCGCTGGCCGCCGACGTGCTGCACCTGCGCATGGCATTGCCCGATGCCGACCCGGTGGCCTTCCAGCCGGGCCAGTACATGAAGATCCTGCTGGACGACGGCAGTCATCGCAGCTTCTCGATGGCGTCGGCGCCGCGTGGCAACGAGATCGACTTCCACGTGCGCCGCATCGCCGGCGGACGCTTTACCGCCGGCCAACTGCCGCGCCTGCAACCCGGCGACCGGCTCGACGTGGAAGTGCCGCTGGGCAGCTTCAGCCTGCGCAAGGAGGATTACCGCCCGCTGCTGATGGTGGCCACCGGCACCGGCATCGCCCCCATCAAGAGCATGCTGGAATCGCTGATGGACGACCCCGACTGCCCGCCGGTCTGGCTGTACTGGGGCATGCGCGGTGCCGCCGACCTGTATCTGCACGACGAGATCCAGGCCTGGGGCGAGCGGCTGTACGACTTCCAGTACGTGCCGGTGCTGTCGCGCGCCGATGCGGCGTGGGCGGGCCGGCGCGGCTACGTGCACGAGGCCGTGGCGGCGGACATCGGCGATTTGTCCGAACATGCGATCTATCTGTGCGGATCGCCCAACATGATCCACGATGCCAAGCAGACGTTTGCGGGGCTCGGCGCGCAGATCCCGTTCATGTATGCCGACGGCTTCACTTTCCAGCACGCGTCGCAATAGGCGGACGGGCCGGATGGGCCGAATGGGCCGGATGCCTGGCTCGGGAGGGTGACGGTATACAATAGTGGCATTCGCGCCGGTCCCCTCGGGCCGGCGCTCAACGCGATTCTCCCACCATGAACGACGCCATCGCCAGTGCCGCCAGCGCCCACCACAGCCTGATTCCGGATGCCCCGGCCGCCAGCCTGGGTGCCCAGCATTCCCCGCTCTTCGCGCTTGTGACCGACACGCTGCGGCAACGCATCCTGGGCGGCCAGTACGAGCCGGGCGAGCGGCTGGTGGAAAACACGCTGTCGCAGGAACTGGGCGTCTCCCGCATTCCCGTGCGCGAGGCGCTGCGGGCATTGGCGGCCGAAGGGCTGGTGCGGATCGAGCCACGGCGCGGCGCGTCGGTGGCGCGGCTGTCGCCCAATATCGCGCGCGAGATGGTGGAAGTACGCGCCACGCTCGAAGGGCTCAACGCCAAGCTCGCGGCGCAACGCCGCGACCCCGCGCTGATCCAGGAGATTGAGAAAGTTCTCCAGGAAGGCAACGACGCCGTGGACAGCGGCCAGACCGAGCGGTTCGTCGAACTGAACTCGAAATTCCACGAGTTGCTGGGCAATATCGCCGCCAACAGCGTGTTGCAGGACATCATGCGGTCGCTGCGCGAGCGCACCGCGCTGCTGTTCGCCCCGGCCAACCTGAGCCGGGCGCGCATCAACTGGGACGAGCACGCCCAGATTCTCCAGGCCGTGATTGCCGGCGATGCCGACCTGGCCGCGCTGCTGGCCACGCGCCATGTGTACAGCGCCGCCAAGGCCGTGGAGGCCATGAATGGCACCGCCGCCGACACAGCGGGCACCAGCGCGGGGCAGGCGTAACCCCTCACCCGGCACGGTCATCCGCCGCATTCTGGTGCGCCGCACCATTACAGTGTATACTGTAGGCTATTGGTAACCACAATAGGGAATGACCATCATGCAATACCCGGATGCTTCATATCTTGGCCGTCCGGTGGGCGAGCAGCTTCTGAGCCACTTCGCACGCCGTGATGCCGTTCGGCACGCCACGCCGCTGCTGCCGTTCCGCTTTGCCGACCTGCTCGCACGCCTCCGGCCGCGCAATACGCGACACAACGCGCAACACAACGCGCAACACAACGCGCGGCGCAATCCCGCCTGACCTGGCCGGGCAGGACGATCAAAAAAAACCGCCTCAAAAATGAGGCGGTTTTTTTTTCACGATGACTCCAGCCCGGTAGTTCGCTGGACTGCGCCGTAGCTCGATACAGCAGGTTTATCAATAGCTTACGCGCGTCCATCATATGCCGGTGCTTTCTGAAACTTGACGCGGTTTTCCCTCGCGCCGCTCCTATCAGCGCCGCCGCGCCGCTGTTGAGAACTGCGAGCCGTGCCCGGCATCCGGGTAGACGATCAGTTGCGCGTTCGGAATGTGCTGCGACAAGTTGAACGAGTTGATCGTCGGCACCATGACGTCGTTGTTGCCGTTCACCACCAGCGTGGGTTGCTTGATCGTCTTCAAATACGCATAGCGCTCGCCTCGGGGTTCGCACCACTCCATGATCGCGGCTACCTGGGCCTTGGCGGTTTGAGGAGACGAAGGCGGGTCTTGGTCTTGGCGCTGGTGGCGGCGCTCCCAGAACGCCTTGCCGGCCGCCTGGCTGGTTGCGGTGGGCGCAAAGAACAGGAACAGGAAATCATCCAGACTGGGCACCGGATTACCCGCAACCTGTAGGACTCGCGGGTCCGTCTCCGAACCGAAGCGCCGGTATGCGTAACGAATTCCGTTGGCTTCCACGAAGCGGGTCGGAGCGGTGATGTGAGTATCGGTGGTCATAGGTTCTCCAGAAGTTGATGAGTCTCAGCCGCCCGGCGCATGGTCGAAGATCAAGCACGTCGTCGTCGCATGTGCGTACAGCTTTCCATCGGGGCCGACGATCTGGCCTTCGGCCATGGCGACCTGGCGCCCGGCGTGAATCAACTTGCCTTCGGCGCGCACCAATGGCACCTCTGTGTTGAGAGCGCGCAGCATGTTCACCTTGAGTTCCAAGGTCGTGAAGCCTTTTCCCGCAGGCAATGTCGAATGGACCGCACAGCCCACGGCCGAGTCGAGCAGCGTGGCGAACCAGCCGCCATGCACGGTGCCCAGCGGGTTGTAGTGGCGCCTGTTCGGCCGTCCCTGGAAGACCGCGATCCCCGGCTCGATGTGGATCGCGAGGATATCGGCCGTCTCGTTGATCGGCGGCGGTGGTAACTCGCCAGCGAAGATCGCCTCGAACATCTCCATGCCCGAGCGGCCGAAGACCTTGCCCCTGGGTTCTGCACCTGGCGCACTCTGGCGTGCGCGCACACGCGCTTCGTCCGCTTCCCATTGAGCGACTACTTCATTGACTTGCATCCGCTGCCCCTTCTTCCTATTCACTTGCATATACAAAGATTGTAGGTACAATATATCACATGAAGAACGCCATCAAGCCGCAAGGCTGTACGAACTTGAAGCTGCGCCAGCTCACTCGCATGGTGACGCGTCATTACGACCGCCACGTCAGCGACACGGGACTGAAGAACACGCAGTACGCGCTGCTGTCGCACGTCGTCGGCCTCGGGCCTATCCGTCCGGGCGACTTGGCCAAGCGCATGCACATGGATGCTTCGACATTGACGCGCAACATGCAGCCGCTGGTGGCCCATGGGTGGTTGAAGATCGGCGCCGGCAACGATGCCCGCAGCCGTCTTGTCGAAGCGACCGAGGCAGGGCGAGCGAAGCGAGCCGAGGGCCAGCGCGCGTGGAAGGAGGCGCAGGTGGCGCTCAACGAGCGGCTTGGCATCGAGCGCGTTGCCGCGTTGCACGAACTACTCGATGCCTGCATCGACTGTCTTGACGATGATGCCGAAAGCGCCACCGAGAACGAAGCCGAATCGGCTAGCAGCGGCGTTCGCCACAAACGCCCTCGGAGATAGCCATGCAATCGATGATGCAGGTCCTCAAGAACACGCAGGTGGAGGGACGGTTTTTCCCGCGCGGCAGCCGTGTGCGTGCGATCGAAGCCGGCGATAGCTGCCTGGTGCTGCCCGACCCGGATGCCCATACCACCCTGTGCGCGGTGCCGACGAAGAACCTGGCGCGACTGACGCTGTTCCGTGTGGTACTGGTCAACCATCGGGTCGGCCTGATGGATGAACAGGAGCGCTGGGGACTCGATACGAACGACGTTCGTTCGAGAATTGCCAGATCCGCGCCAGACTGCGAAATCCTCGAACTGGATGAGGTTGCGTCGTGAGGGCATCACCCCGCCAGGCAGCCGGCGCTGCCTGCGCCGGCTCCCCCGATTCAACAGACAACCGAATGATGCAAGAGCAAACTCACGTGGCGCAGGGCGATGAGGCCCAGGGGGCGCAGAAGGCATTGACCGGCGAGTTGCTGTTCCTGCTTGCCGGCCTGGCAGCACTTGGAGCGCTCGCCACCAACATCATCCTGCCGGCGTTTCCCGACATGGCTGTTGCCCTCGGTACGTCGGTGATCGACCTGAGCGCCACGTTCAGCAGCTTCTTCGTCGCCTTCGCCGTGGGCCAGCTTTTCGTCGGACCGCTGTCGGACCGATTCGGCCGAAGATGGCTGGTGCTGTCCGGCCTTGCCGCGTTCGTCGCCGGCAGCGCGATATGCGCGTTAGCCAGCACCTTGCCTCAGCTCATTGGCGGGCGGGTTGTCCAGGCGCTCGGGGTCTGCGCGACATCGGTTCTTTCGCGCGCGGTAGCACGGGACTTGTTCGACGGCGAAGCGCTCGCGCGAGCGCTTTCGCTCATCATGGTGGCGATGGCGGCCGCGCCGGGCTTCTCGCCGCTACTGGGAGGTGCGATCAACAGTTGGCTGGGCTGGCAGGCCACGTTCGCCTTCGCGGGTGCGCTCGCCGTCGGGCTGGCCGTTCACTACAACATCAGGCTGGGGGAGACGCATGAGGCTGACAAGCGTTCGGCCGCTTCTGTCCCGGCCATCCTGGGCACGTACCGGCAGCTCATGATCGACCGGCGATTCATCGCGCCAGCGCTTGCCGTCAGTCTCGTCATCGGCTCCCTGTACGCCTTCTTCGCGATGGCTCCGGCGATCCTGATGGCGGGATTCCACTTCTCGCCGTTTGGACTTGGCATCTTCTTCGCATCCACCGTTTTCGTCGTGTTCGGTGCAGGCTTCTTGGCGCCACGCCTGGCCCACAGATGGGGGCAGGCCCGGACGGCCCGGGTGGGTCTGGTCATCGCATTGACGGGCAGCATAGCGCTGCTGGTCGGCAAGGAAGATTTCGTGTTCTTCTGCGCTGCGCTGACGGTGTTCCTACTCGGAATGGGAATGGTCAACCCCCTGGGCACCGCCATCGCGCTGCACCCCTTCGGGCGGCAGGCAGGCGCGGCGTCGGCGTTGCTCGGCTTCTTGCAGATGGGGTGCGCGGCCATCGCTATCAGCGTCGGCGCGATGCTCGATGCTCCTGCGTACACATCGCTCGGCATCATCCTCACATCCAGCCTAGCACTGGCCTTCGCCGCTTTTCTGGCCTTGCGGTAAGCCGAACCGCTACCGAACCACGCCCGCCATCTTGGAAGCGACCGGCGGCCATAGGAATCTCGTCCATGACTCAGGCACTTTTCTCCCCCCCTGCGGCCAGCAACCGCAGCGTCCGCGATTGAGGCAGGCCGAGCCGATGCCATCGCATTCGGCCGGCTGTTCATTGCCAACCCGGACCTGCCTGTGCGAGCGCGGACAGGGGCCGCTCTCAACACCTACGTTCGAGCGACTTTCTACGGTGGAGGCGCTGAGGGATACATCGACTACCCCTACCTGGCATCGCCGTCTCAGGCAAGCTGACGCGGCGCCACGCGCTAGATCGTTGAGGTCGTGGAAGACAGAGGCCCAAGGATTTCGGCACGGCAGACGTTCAAGATTTCGTCCGCCAAGGGGGAGTCGTCCGGGCAAGCCCGCGACAACACAATCGCGCCCACCGCATGGGCGAGCATGTCGATCGCTTTGGCCCGCGCCTTCTCGCGGTCACCACCGCCCAACACACTGCTATCGCGCTCGATACCTGCCATCAGGCGTTCGATGCCCTCTGCGAACATGGCCTTGATGGCTTCGGGCTGGCGCGCGGCATCGCCCCCGAGTGCGGCCAAGGTACAGCCATCGCTTCGCGTGTCGCGGTGCCAGCGGGACACGTAGGTCTTGATGAACTCGGCGATATCGACGCCCTCGGATCTTGCTGCCGTCTGCGAAAAACCACACGCCGCCGCTTCCGCCATCAGGTCCGCCTTGGACCGGAAGTGCTTGTAGAACCCGCCGTGGGTAAAGCCAGCGGCTGCCATCAACTCTGCCACGCCCACGCCGTCGTAGCCTCGCTCACGGAATAGCGTCGAGGCTGTCTCGACGATGCGCGCCCGGTTCGCCTGAGCCTGCGCCTTGGTGACCTTCATTTCTCTATGCCTTTGATGCGCGTTGTGCGCCAACAGTCAGGCTCCCACTATACATTGATGTCGATCATCATCAAAGTTATTGACTGTTTAGATTATGATCGTCATCATTAAGATCCTTGCACTTTATTCAAAGGACTTCGGCCATGAGTGACACGCACCTGACAGCACCGACCCGCTTCATCGAAGTCGGTGGCGACCGATTCGCATATCGCCGCTGGGGCAACACCCAATCCACGCAACCCCCGCTGTTCTTCGTGCCGCACTTCCGCGCTGGCCTGGACCACTGGGACCCGCTGCTGACCGACGGGCTGGCCGCGGGCCGTGATGTCATCCTGTTCAACGGCCGCGGCATCGCCTCGTCCACCGGCACGCCCCGCAACTGCATCGAGGATCTGGCGGACGACATCGCCCTGGTGATCCAGGCGCTCAGACTGCCCCAGGTCGATCTGCTGGGCTTTTCGATCGGCGGCTTCCAGGTGCAGGAGGTCGCACTGCGCCACCCGCAACTGGTGCGCAAGCTGCTGCTGCTCGGTACGGGCCTGCGCGGCGGCGACCCCAAGATGGATGAAGGCGTGCCCAAGGTCGCCGGCAACCCGGTGCCGACCGCCGAGGACTTCCTCTATCTGTTCTTCGGGCGCTCGGAAGCGGCCAAGCAGGCGGGCCTGGCCTTCTGGGAACGGCGCCACCAGCGCGCCGACCAAGACCCACCGAGTTCGCTGGAAGTGGCCAAGGCGCAGGCCGAGGCCCACGCCGCCTACCTCCAGCCGCTGCCGGGCGAAAACCCCTATGCCTTCCTGAACGCGATCAAGCAACCCACGCTGGTGCTCAACGGCGTCAACGACATCATGATCCCGACGATCAACTCCTGGCACCTGGCGCAGAACATCCCGAACGCGCAACTGATCGTCTACCCGGATGCCGGGCATGGCGCGCAGTTCCAGTATCCCGAGCGCTTCCTGAAGCACGCCATCCAGTTTCTGGAGGAGTAGCAGCGCAGACGGCGGCTTTCGCACGCCGCCTTCGAGCGCGCACGCTCACTCGCAGAAGAACCATCAATTCATTTGGAAGAAACCAGCCATGACGCAGAAATCGTTGTTCGAGCCCTATGCCCTCGGCCCACTGACCCTCTCCAACCGGATCGTCCTCGCCCCGCTGACGCGAAACCGCGCGGCCGCTGGCTTCGTGCCCAGCGAGTTCGCTGCCACCTATTACAGCCAGCGTGCCTCGGCCGGCCTGCTGATCTCCGAAGCAACGCAAATCTCGCAGCAGGGCCAGGGGTATCAGGACACCCCAGGCATCTACACGCAGGCGCAGATCGACGGCTGGCGGCAGGTCACCGATGCCGTGCATGCGAAAGGAGGGCGCATCTTCCTGCAACTGTGGCATGTCGGGCGCGTATCCCACGTGGACCTTCAGGAGAACGGCGCCGCCCCGGTCGCCCCCTCGGCCATCCGCGCCGCGACCAAGACCTTCGTGAACAACGGGTTCGTGGACGTGTCTGAGCCGCGCGCGCTGGACCTCGCCGAGCTGCCTGGCATCGTCGATGACTTCCGCCAGGCTGCGGCCAATGCGATCGCCGCCGGCTTCGACGGCGTGGAGATCCACGGCGCCAACGGCTACCTGCTGGACCAGTTCCTTAAGGACGGCGCCAATGCGCGCACCGACGCCTATGGCGGCTCCATCGAGAACCGCGCACGGCTGACCCTGGAGGTGGCCGCAGCCGTGGTGAAGGAGATCGGCGCCGAGCGCACTGGCATCCGCATCTCGCCGGTCTCGCCGGCCAATGGCGTCTCCGGCAGCGATCCGCAGGCGCAGTTCGACTATCTAGTCGCACAGCTCGACGCCCTGGGCTTGGTGTACCTGCACGTTGTCGAAGGTGCGACGGGCGGCCCGCGCGACGTGGCCCCGTTCGACTTCGACGCTTTGCGCCGAGGGTTCAGGAACACCTACATCGCCAACAACGACTACGACCTGGAACTGGCGAACGCCCGGCTCGCCGAGGACAAGGCCGACCTGTTCGCCTTCGGCCGTCCGTTCATCGCCAACCCCGATCTGGTCGAGCGCCTGAAGACCGGCGCACCGCTGGCGAATCTCAATCCGGCCACGCTCTATGGCGGCGGCGCCAAAGGGTACATCGACTATCCGGCGCTCGCCACGGCCGACGCTCAGTGAGCCACCGGACTCGGCACGCAGCCCATCGATTCCAAGGAGCACCCGCATGACGACTTCCGGCACACAGTCCGCTTCGGACTCGACCTACCTCACCACTCCGAACCTGTCGATCGACATTGGCGACACGACCCTGGCTTACCGCGACCTCGGCCCGCGCGAGGGAGTGCCCGTGGTCCTGCTCAACCACTGGGGCGCGGTCCTGGACAACTTCGACCCGCGCATCGTCGATGGCCTTGCCAGCCGGCACCGTGTCATTGCCACCGACTACCGCGGCATCGGCGGGTCAGGTCGAACCGTCCCCCTGACCGTCGGTGAAATGGCCCGGGATGCGATTGCACTGATCCGCGCATTGGGATTCGAGAAGGTGGACCTGTTCGGCTTCTCGCTGGGCGGGTTCGTTGCCCAGGACATCACGCTGAAGGCGCCTGAGTTGGTGCGCAAGCTGATCCTGACGGGAACAGGACCGGCGGGCGGCAAGGACATCGACAAGGTGGGAGCCGTCTCCCAGCCCCTTATCGAGAAGGGCATGGCCACGGGCAAGGACCCGAAGTTCTTCCTGTTCTTCACCTCCAGCGACAACGGGCGCCAAGCCGCCGACGACTTCCTGAATCGATTGCAGGAGCGCAAGGCGGACCGGGACAAGGACCCTACGCCCGAGGCATTCGCGCGGCAGTTGCAAGCCATCCAGGCATGGGGCCGGCAGGCGCCACAGGACCTCGGCAGCATCAAAGTTCCGGTCCTGATCGCCAACGGCGACCAGGACCTCATGGTGCCAACGGAAAACAGCCGCGACCTGGCGCGCCGTATTCCCAACGCGCAACTCGTCATCTACGAGGACGCCGGACATGGCGGCATCTTCCAGAACCACGCAGATTTCGTGTCGAAGGCGCTGGCCCTTCTCGCGGACTGATCGCATTGAAGGCGGCCCGATGTTGAAAACAACGAGAGCAGACTCATGAACACACAACCCTCCGTCCTCATCACCGGGGCCTCCACCGGTATCGGCGCCACCTATGCCGAACGCTTTGCGCGACGCGGCCATGACCTCGTACTGGTCGCGCGCGATCAAGTGCGACTGGATGCACTCGCCATCCGGCTGCGCGAGGAGCACGGCGTGATCGTCGATGTTCTGCGCGCCGATCTGACCCAGCCTGCCGAACTGGCTGCCGTCGAAGCGCGTCTTCGCAACGACGAGCGCATCGGCGTGCTAGTCAACAACGCTGGCGCAAGCAAGGCGGGCAGTTTCATCGATCAGGCGACCGAAGACGTCGCCCAACTGGTCGCTCTCAACACCACAGCCTTGGTCCGGCTTGCCAGTGCCGTGGCCCCGCGCCTGGCCAACGCCGGCACCGGGGCGATCGTCAACCTCGGCTCGGTGGTCGGCCTGGCGCCGGAATTCGGCATGACGGTCTACGGCGCGACCAAAGCCTTCGTGCTGTTCTTGTCGCAGGGCCTGAGCCAGGAGCTTTCGCCGAAGGGCGTGTACGTGCAGGCCGTTCTCCCGGCCGCGACCCGTACCGAAATCTGGCAACGCGCAGGGGTGGACGTCAACGCTTTGCCGGAAGTGATGGAAGTGGACGAACTGGTCGATGCAGCGCTGGTCGGCTTTGATCGCCGTGAAGCGGTAACGATCCCGCCGCTGCACGTGGCCGAGCGCTGGGACGCCCTCCAGGCGGCACGGCAAGCACTGCTATCGGAGCTACGCCAAGCGCACGCCGCCGAGCGCTATGTCGTCCGTTCTTAGCCAAGCCATCCTCACCGTTTACCCAAGGAGAAAATGATGACATTCAAAGCCCTGCTCGCCACCCGGACCGACGACGCCACCGCAACCGGCTTGGTTGACTTCATTGAAGACGACCTGATGCCCGGAGACGTGACTGTCTCGGTGGAATACTCGACGGTGAACTACAAGGACGCCATGGCGGTCACCGGCCGAGGCACCGTCATCCGCAAGTTTCCCCTGATTCCCGGCATCGACTTCTCGGGCACCGTCGAAGCGTCCACGCATCCTGGCTTCGCGGTCGGCGACCGGGTGGTTGCCAACGGATGGGAACTGAGCCACACCCACCACGGCGGCTTCGCCAGCGACGTTCTCGCAGGAAAGGTCCGGGGGCGCACGGTGGTCAACGTCAACCTATGACAGCCCTCAAGAACGGAGGCCATGCCATGAGCCAGCCAACTGCCATCGTGTTTGGCGTGGGAACTGCGCGAGGAGTGGGAGGCGCGGTTTGCAAGCGCTTTGCGCGCGAGGGCTATCACGTGATCGTGGCCGGACGTACCCTGGCGAAGATCGAAGGCGTTGTCGCGGACATCGCCGCTGCGGGTGCCGGCAGCGCCGAAGCGCTTCCCACCGACGTAACCGACGAAGCACAGATCATCGCGGCGTTCGATCGCGCGATGGCGCCCGGTCCGGGCCGGGCGCCTGCGGATGTGGTCGTGTCCAACGCCGGCAACAACGCGCTCATCGATTTCACGAAGCTGACCGCCGCCCAGTTCGAGGACTTCTGGCGCGTCGGCTGCTATTCCGGCTTCCTCGTCGGACGCGAAGCGGCACGGCGTCTGGTTTCGCTCGGGCGAGGCACCGTGATCTTCACTGGCGCTTCCGGGAGCTTGCGTGGCAAGCCCGGCTTCGCGCACTTCGCCGCAGCCAAGGCCGGTCTGCGCATGATTTCACAGAGCATGGCCCGCGAGTTCGGGCCGAAGGGGATTCATGTCGCCCATGTGGTCATCGATGGCGGCATCTTGGGAGACCGGCTTGAGAAGGCGTTTCCTGACAGGGTGGCAAAGGCCGGCCCGGAAGGACTTCTGGGGTACGAGGCCATCGCGGAGAACTACTGGATGCTACACCGCCAGCCGCCATCGGCATGGACGCAGGAGCTTGACCTGAGACCGTTCAAAGAAAGCTGGTAGTTGCCATGAACCCGCAGCAGCCGCCCCGAGAGCGGTGCTCAGCGATGGCATGCGTGCCTCGAAGATTTACCTAGAACCGTGGAGACCATTTCAATATGAAGGCATTCATCATCCATCGCTATGGCAAAAACGAAGTGGGTCAGATTGGCGAGATGCCCGAGCCCAATCTGAAAGATGACGACGTTCTCGTCCAGATCCATGCCGCCAGCATCAATGTGCTGGATTCCAAGATCCGCTCGGGTGAATTCAAACTGATCCTGCCCTACCGTTTGCCGCTGATTCTGGGCAACGACATGGCTGGCACGGTCGTGCGCGTCGGGCCTCGCGGCAGCCGATTCAAACCCGGTGATGAGGTCTATGCGCGCCCCGACGACGACCGGATTGGCTCCTTCGCCGAGTTCATCTCCGTCAAAGAGGAATCCCTGGCGCTTAAGCCCCGCAACCTGAGCATGGAGGAGGCAGCGTCAGTTCCGTTGGTTGGACTGACGGCTTGGCAGGTGCTGGTCGAGGTGGCGAAGCTGAAAGCCGGGCAGAAGGTGTTCATCCACGCTGGCTCCGGCGGCGTCGGCACCATTGCCATCCAACTTGCCAAGCACCTCGGTGCCTTTGTCGCGACAACCACCAGCACAAGTAATGTCGATTGGGTGAAGGCGCTGGGGGCGGACCTCGTCATCGACTACAAGAAGCAGCAATTCGAGACGGTCTTGCATGACTACGACGTGGTGCTGAACAGCCTGGGCAACGACGTGCTGGAGAAGTCGCTGCAAGTGCTCAAGCCGGGCGGCCAGCTTATCTCCATCTCTGGTCCTCCCACCCCGGATTTCGCGGAACAGCAGGGGCTGTCCTGGCCTTTGAAGCAGGTCCTGCGCTTACTCAGCCATGGAATAAGAAAGAAGGCAAGGCTGCGCGGCATTCACTACACCTTCGTTTTCATGAAGGCCAGTGGTCCACAACTGCGAGAGATCAGTTCTCTGATCGAGGCCGGAGCAATCAAGCCGGTCGTGGACCGGCTATTTCCGCTGGACTCGACCGCGGATGCGCTGGCCTATGTCGGAACAGGGAGAGCGAAAGGCAAGGTAATTGTCAAGGTGAAGTGAGAACGCCTAGCAACGCGCTGCGCCGCATGGGATCGGGCTGGGCGCTATTCATCGAAGCCGAGCGCCGGCCTGCGGCCGATTATCCGCACTCGGAGTTTCCCGAGCCGCTTTCGTGGGTGGTAGAGGAAGAACGCCGGGCCGCCTTCGAGGAATCGGGCAATCACTTCGAGAGCGGCTATCACCTGACGCTGGTGTACCTGCCGCCGGAAGAATCCCGCGCCCGTGCAGCCAAGATGCTCTACGAGAACACGCCGACGAATGGCGTGGACTGGCGCGAGCGGCTGCAAGGCTTCGTCGCGGAAACGGAGCGCGTCTTTGACCTGCTCGACGGCGTGATGCCGGAAATTGACTGGCTCGATGACGCGCAGACGTTGACCTACCTGCACGCGACCATCTCGACGCGGCGCTATCGCGTGGGCGTGCCCGAAGTGCCGTTCCACATCGACGCGCTGCTGACCGACTCGCCGCTGGTCGGTGGCCTGGCGCCCATGCCGATGACTGTCAGGGCCGGGCGCTCCCAGGCATAGGCAAGCCTGATTAAAACCTCCACCTTGCACTGACCGTCCCCGTATGGTCCTGGTTGCCGCCACCGAACTGGCCGGTGTAGCGCAGGCCAAGCGTCGCCGTCGGCGAGATCGCGAAATCGGCGCGCAACTCCGCCAACGCCGCGTTCTGGGCGATTGGCGCCCCCGTGACCGTGAACGGCTGGCTGCCGTCGAACGCCAGCGAGGTAGCCGGGCGGACGTCGCCGAACGCATGGCGCCAGCCGGCCCCAACGTAGAACGCCGCTTCGGTGCCGCCAAGCTGGACGCGCGCGCTGGTGCGCAGGCCGAGCGTGGTGGTGGTCAGCGTGTTGCTGTCGCCCGCGCTGTGCAGGGCCGCCGAGCCGCCCGTCTCCGCAAAGCCGCGCGTGCGCGTGTCGCTCCAGGCCACGCCGGCATACGGCTCGAGCTGGGTCGCCGCCGATACGGGCATGGCGAAGCCGGCTTCCGTGAAGACCTGCGCCGTGCTGGCGTGATAGCTCGCGGTCAGCGACTGGACCGTGCCGCCGCCGAGGCTGGCCTGTCGGTCGGTATCGGCCTCATGCCAGCTATAGGCGGTGCCGAACAGCCATTTGAGCTTGCCGCCGCCGAGCGCGAACGCGCGGCCGCCATAGAGCGTGGCGCTGAAGGAATCGGTGATGGCGCGCGACGACCGGTCGCTCACACGCAGCGTGCTGTTGGCGTAGCCGAACGCCCCGCCGGCGCGCCAGCCTTGTCCCACCGCCCCGTCGCCGCCCAGATAGAAGCCGCCGGTCTGCTGGCGCATGCGTGCCGCGTCGGCGTCGCCATGAAAGGTCTGCCAGTTGCCGAGCAACTCCACCCACAACGGCTGGGCGGCGGAGATCGGCAGCGCGGCGGCCGGCAGCGGGCCGCCAAGCTGGGCGATCGGCGCGCCGGGCAGCAAGCCGGCCGACAGGCTGTCGTTCAGGTGCGCCAGCGGCAGCGCCCGCGCGCCGCCGGCCAGCGTCATCAGACCCGTGGCCACGCTGGCGTGCGCCTCGCCGGAGAGGCTGTCGAAGACGGCCGGCGGCGCGCCTTCCCGCAACGTCACCACGGCTTCGTGCAGCGTGTTGCTGTCCGGCAGGGTCTCCAGCGCATTGGCCACGGCGCGCTGGTTGCCCGTTACGGCGGCGTCCGCAAAGCGCATCGGGCGCGGAGTGCCGCCACCGGTGCCCGTGCCCGGCTCCACCGGCGATACCGGCGATCCGGGGTCCGTCACCTGCTTGCGCGCCAGTGCCAGCGTGACCTCGTTGGCGCCGTAGGTCAGCGTCGGATCGAGGAACGCATAGTTCGAGTTGACCGAGGCAAAGCGGCCCTGCACCGCCCCGGCCGTCAGAATGCTGTAGCGGCGCGTGGACGCGAAATTGCCATCCGGTCCGACGTGGACCACCGCGCCGCCCAGCGTGGCCGTGCCCGTCACCGCCACGCGGTCGCTGGCCGACGATGCCGGATCGGCTTCCACGCGGTAGGTGGAGCCCGCTGCCAGCGTCAGGTCGCCGTTGACGTTCAGCGTGCCGATGGAATTGCCCGGCGACAGCGTGCCGCCCAACGCGATCACGGTGCTGCCCACGCTGCCGGTGCCGCTCAGCGTGGCGCCGCTGTTGACCGTGACCGCACCCGCCACGCTGCCGTTGACGGTCAGCATGCCGGCGTTCACCTTCGTGGCCCCTGTATACGTATTGGTGCCGCTCAGCGTCAGCGTGCCGGCGCCAAGCTTGACCAGCCCGCCGCCCGTGCCGCCGCCGGCCCCGCCATCCTCGATCGTGCCGCTCACGGTAGTGGAGGTGTTGTCGCTACCCACGGTCAGCGTGTTCTGGCCCAGCAGGAAGCGCCCGCCCCCGGCGATGGAGGCGGCCGTCAGCCGGTGATTGAAGGCCGGGCCGGACGTGCCCGAGAAATCGACCGTGCCGCCCGCGTCGGTCATCAGCACGGCATTGCCCGGCGTGCTCCAGCCCCAGAACTCGGTCAGGCTGCCGGTGCGGGTGGTCACCCGGCTGTTGCCGCCCGTGCTGCCCTCCTGGAACGACATCGTGCCGCCGTTGCTGAGGATGGTGGCGTCGGCCGCCGTGCTGCTGCCCAGCAGGTAGGTGAACCCGCCGAGGTTCGTCACCTGGGCATTGCCCAGCGTGCCGGCGCCAGCCAGCTGGATGTAGCCGGACCGGTTCACGATCTGCCGGCCGCCCAGGTCGAAACCGCCGTTCAGGCGCAGCGTCGCGCCGCCATCGACACTGACCGCGCCGCTGCCGAGCGCGCCGTTGACATTGGCGATCAGCATGCCGGCGTTGACCTGCGTGCCGCCGGTATAGATGTTCACGGCGTTCAGTTCGAGCGAACCGTTCCCCGCCTTGCTCAGGCTGCCCGGGCCGCCGATCACGCCGTTATGCGTGAGCGTGCCGGTGGTTACCTCGAAGGTGCCGCCGCCTGCGCCGAGCGTGGTGGCGCGCGCGGTGGTCATGGCTGCGGTGGTGCGCAGCGTGCCGCCGTTCAGCCCGAGCGTGCCGGCCGCCGCGCCAAGGCTGGCGTCCGAGGCAATGGCCAGCGTGCCGCCGTTGATCTGCCAGCTCGTGGTGGCCGTGGTGGTACCAAGCAGCGTCCAGACCGACGCGCCGATTTTCTCGAAATGCTCGAAGCCCTGGTAAAGGCCGGTGTTGCCGATCTGCGCCGCGCTCAGCGTGCCGGACCCGGTGTCGCCAGCCAGCACGAACGTGTCGTCGGTGCCGTTGGCCTCGATGGTCCCCACGCTGCTGTTGGTCCAGTATTCGAAGCGGTTCGTGCCACCCGTGAACTGGACGGACGCGGCGCCGGGCCATGCGACGATGGTCCCCTTGTTGACGATGGTGAGGTTGCTGCCGCGCACGCCCACGCCGGACAACCCTGTGGTGCCGTTCGCTTCCGGCAAGCCGCCGGCGCTGATGTCGTCAAGGCCACCGGCGCCCCCAGCGCCCCCGGTGCCACCCATGATCGAGCCTTCGTTGATCAGTGTGGAGCCGCTGGCCAGCTCGATGGCGTTACCGCCATGGCCGCCGTTGCCGCCCACGCTGCCATAGACGTCGTAGATGCCGTCGCCGCCTTTGCCACCGGCGCCGCCATTGCCGCCCGCCACCACGGCGTTCGCCTGGATATGCACCGTGGCCGCGCTGCTCACCGATATGCCGACGCCGCCGTCGCCACCATTGCCAGCGCCATGGGAACCCTGGATCAGCTTCGAACCGCCGCCATTGCCACCATTGCCGCCATTGCCGCCGGACACCCCGCTGCCCGCCGTCACCACAATCTCGGCCCCGCCAGCGTGCACCAGACCGTATCCGCCCTCGCCGCCGCCCCCGCCGCCGCCCATATACGCGATCGTCGGGCTCGAGGGCCCGGCGGCACCGTTGCCGCCGCTGCCACCGCTGCCGCCCCGCACGATGGTGGAAATGGTGACCGGCACGGTACTCACGACCATGCCATCCGCGCCGCCACCACCGCCGCCACCGCCGCCGCCTGCAAACAAGCCGTTGTCGAAGTTGCCGTCGCCCCCGGCGCCTCCGAACTCACCCGGCGCGATACCGGCCGTGCCCGCCAGTCCCTGCGCGACCGATTGGGAGATGTTGATACCGCCCGCGCCACCGGCCGCGCCCCGCGCGCCGCCCCCGCCGCCCGTACCGTCACCATCGGGCACGGTCAGGCCGGTCTGGCCAGGCTGGCCCGCGGTGAAGCCGCCGACCCCGCCCGGAAGATAGACGCTATAGCCCCCGCCCCCGCCGTTGCCGCCAGCGGCCTGCGCCAGCGGCGCGGCAATGGACATCATGAGGATGGAAACAGCGCCGGCAATGGCGCGCAGGCACGGCGGTTCGCCGGCGGTGAGCCTGGATTGTCTTGTCATGCGATTTGCTTGCCGGCCAGGCCGGCGACCCTTTTCCCTGCGCGGCGGCCAGGTACTTGCCGTCTGCGCTCACACTTTCATTGTTCTGATGTTGGCGAGGCGGCGGACGGCGGCACTGCGGGTGCGGTCAATCGACAATCTGTCGAAATGGTGCGCGATACTCCACCTCGGGGTGGAATTCTCGCAAATATTAGGGTGGGAAGATACACCCGGATGGCAGGGATTCACCGCAAAACAACGGGCGTGGCCATAGCCCAATGAAGCGCCAATGCAGCGCCGATGGCGCCCTCGTGGGGCGCTACAGCGCCGCCGGTGGCAACTCCACGCTGCCGAACTCGGCCGAGCGCGTCCCGGCGACAGGCCGGTTGCTGGCGCCGAAGTAGGCAAACGCCACCGACAGCTTGACCGCCTCCGATTCATTGCGGCCCGCCGCATGGAACAGCCGGCTGTCGAATATCAGCACATCGCCACGATGCAGCGCCAGCGGCATCGCCCCCTTCAGCAGCGCCTGGCTGTTCGGATGCGCCTCCACCAGGAATTCGGCCGGGTCCAGTTGCGCGGGATCGAGCTTGACGCGGTGTGACCCAGGAATCACGCGCAACACGCCGTTTCGCTCGTCTTCATCGCCCAACGCCAGCCATACCGTCACCAGCTCCGGGCTCACGAACGACCAATAGCGCGTATCACGATGCCAGCCGGTCTGGCTGCCGTAATGCGGATGCTTGGTCATCACGCAGTTGTGGTGCGCCAGCGTCAGGCGCGCGGGTTCGCCCAGCAGCGCCTCCACGGTGGCCACCAGGCGCGGATCGCTGGCCCAGCGCCGGAATATCTCGTCGCGCCCATAGGCCTGCCGCAGCCGGCGCACGGTGCCGCCGCCCGCGGCATCGCGCGAGGCCGGGGCGCCCGGATAGCCCAGGTCGGCCTCGAACTCCACCGGCGGCACCACGGCGGCCAGGTGCTGGCGCGTCACGGCCTCCAGCGCGGCGCACGTGGCCTCGTCGGCAAACCGGCGCAACACCACGTAGCCGCCCACGTGGAACTCGCGCGCCAGGCTGGCCAGGCCGGCCTGGTCCGCCAGCGGCGCGGAGGAATCAAAATCGAGCGAAGTCTTGGCGCCAGCGGCGCGGTGTTGCGAGGCAGTCATCGTGGCAGGATGAGACGAATCTGAAAATGGCAGGGTCGCCAATAAGGCGATGATGCCAGAAGCAGCGAGATCCGGCGCGGGCTGGCGGCCGATCGGTGCCATTTCGACTAAGAAAACAGGACATGTGTCGCCCCGCCTGCGTGCGGAAACCCACTGTCCGATGCGACCCCTACGCCGCTACAATGGCCGGACTCTGCACCCCCCGCAGCCATGCACCGGAGGCAACCCCCCGTGACCGCCCGACCCAGGATCGTTGCCTCGCTCGCCGAGGCGCAAACCCAGCTAGGCCGCATCGTGCTCGGCAAGCCGCGCCAGGTGCGCCTTGCCCTGGCCTGCATGCTGGCTGGCGGCCACCTGCTGCTGGAGGACGTGCCGGGCGTGGGCAAGACCACGCTGGCGCACGCGCTGGCGCAGACGCTGGGGCTGCAGTATCAGCGCGTGCAGTTCACGAGCGACCTGCTGCCGGCGGATCTGGTTGGCGTTTCGGTGTTCCTGCGCGATGCCGGCGAATTCCGCTTCCATCGCGGGCCGGTCTTCGCGCAACTGGTGCTGGCCGACGAGATCAACCGCGCGCCGCCCAAGACGCAGAGCGCGCTGCTGGAGGCCATGGCCGAAGGGCAGGTGACCCATGACGGCACCACCCATGCGCTGCCGTCGCCGTTCTTCGTCATCGCCACGCAGAATCCGCTGGAGCAGATCGGCACGCATGCGCTACCGGAATCCCAGCTGGACCGCTTCACGATGCGGATCTCGCTCGGCTATCCCGACCCGGCCTTCGAGCGCGTGCTGTACCTGGGAGGCGCCCCGGACCAGCGGCCCGTGGCCGTGATGGACGCCGACCAGGTGCTGGCGCTGCAGGCCGCCGCGCGCAAGGTCTACGCCAGCCCGGCGCTGGTGGACTATGTGCTGGCGCTGGTGCAGGCCACGCGCGCCGAGCCCGGCTTCATGGCGGGGCTGTCGCCGCGCGCGGGGCTGGCGCTGCTGGCGTGCGCGCGCGCCTGGGCGCTGCTGGATCAGCGCGAGATGGTGGTGCCGGAAGACGTGCAGGCCGTGTTCATGGCCGTGGCCGGGCACCGCCTGCTGCCGGCTGGCCATGGCAACGCGGGCCAGGGTGCGGGGATGCTGGACCGGCTGCTGTCCAGCGTCGCCATCCCCTGACATCCTGACATCCGGCCATCGCCACCGCATGCGGCCCGCTTCCGCCAACCTGCCCAGGCGTGCCGCCGCGCCGCCGCCGGGGCCATTGACCGCCTGGCTGCATCGCAAGCACGGCCCGGTCAATGGCGCGGTGACCTTCGACCGCCGCCATCTCTATATCCTGCCCACGCGGAGCGGCGCCGGCTTTGCCGTGTTGCTGCTGGCGATGCTGATGACCTCGCTCAACTACAACATCAGCCTCGGATTCGCGCTCACGTTCCTGCTGGCCGGCATCGGCATGGCCTGCATGTGGATGGCCTATCGTAATCTGCTTGACCTGGCGGTGTCGGCGGGCACGGCATCGCCCGCGTTCGTCGGCGATGCGGCGGTCTTTGCGCTGAACGTGGACAACGCCGACACCGGCGCGCGGATCGGCGTGGAGGCGCGCACGCCCCTGTCCGATGTCGCGGCACCCGCCACGCTGACGCTCGATGGCGAGAGCCGCGGCACGTTGCCGCTGCGGGTGCCGGCCGCGGCGCGCGGGCGGCTGGCGCTGCCGCGCGTCACGCTCTCGAGCGGCTTTCCGTTCGGGATGTTCCGGGTGTGGAGCTATGCGGACCTGCCGCTCTCGACGTTCGTCTATCCGGCGCCCGAGCCCAATGCCCCGCCGCTGCCGCTGGTGGCCCGGCCCGACGACGCCGAGGACGGCACGCTGGCCGTGGCGTCGGACGATGGCATCGACCAGTTGCGCCGCTACCGCACCGGCGACCCGCTGCACCGCATTGCCTGGAAACACAGCGCCCGCACGGGCCACTGGCTCAGCCGCACGGGATACTCGCCGCGCCAGCCGGGCTGCTGGCTCGACTGGGATGCGCTGCCGCCGGGCATGGACACCGAGGCGCGGCTCTCGCGCCTGTGCGCGTGGGTGCTGGCCGCCGGCGAGGAGATCGACATCGGCCTGCGGCTGCCCGGTATCGAGTTGCCGCCCGCCCAGGGCGCCGCGCACCGCCGCGCGTGCCTGGAGGCGCTGGCGTTGTGGCCGGCGCGGCGCGCGCCATGAAGCCGGCGCGCGAGATCCGGCCGCTCGGGCATCACGAACACGGCATGCTGATGGGCCAGCTGGCACTGGTGCTGGCGCCGCAGGCGCGCACGTTGCCCGTGTCGATCAGCCTGCTGCTGCTGGTGCTGCTGGCGTGGCGCTGGCTGCTCTGGCGCCAGCGCGCGCCGCTGCCATCGAAGATGATGGTGGGGTTGTCGGCCGTGCTGGTGCTGTTCACGGCCGCGGCGCTGGTCTGGCAGGCCGGCGGCAACCTGGGACGCGAGCTCTGCGTGGCGCTGCTGGGCGCCTTCGTCATTCTCAAGCTGCTGGAGACGCGCGCGCTGGCCGACGCCACGCTGGTCACGCAGTTGTCGTTCTATCTGTTGCTGACGCTGTACCTGGCCGACCAGCCATTCTGGCTGGCGTTGTACAGCATGGCCATCGGCGCGTGGATCCTGCGCAACTGGCTGCTGCTGCATCATCCCGAGGCGCGCGGGCGGCTCGCCATCTGGCCGTTGCTGGGACGGATGGCGTTGATCGGCCTGCCCTGGGCGCTGTTCCTGTTCGTGCTGTTTCCCCGGCTCGACCATCCGCTCTGGCGGCTGCCGCAGTCGGAACCGGTTGGCCGCACCGGCATCAGCGACACCATGAAGCCCGGCAGCGTGGGAGAACTGATCCGGTCCGCCGAGGTGGCATTCCGCGCCGATATCGCCGGCGATGCGCTGCCCGCCAGCGCCCTGTACTGGCGCGCGCTGGTGCTCTGGAACTATGACGGACTGGCGTGGCGGCCGGCATCCGAGGCCATGCGGCCGATGCACCCGGCCACGGGCCTGCGCGACGATGCCGAAGCCCCGGGCGTGCCGCCGCCCCAGGGCGTGCGCGAGTACAACGTCACGCTGGAGCCGAGCCAGCAGCCATGGCTCTATCTGCTCGACCGTGGGATTGCGGTGTCCGGGAGCCTCGAGGCACGCGTCTCCGCCGACGACGAGTTCTTCGCACGCTCGCCCGTGGATCGGCCGCTGCGCTACCGGGGCCAGTCCACGCTGGCGGGTACGCCGCAGCCGCTGACGCGGCGCACGCTGGCGCTGTCGCTGGCCTTGCCGGAGGGGAATCCGCGCAGCCGCGAACTGGCCGCCCGCTGGGCCGGGCAGTATCCGGACCCGTGGCAACGCGTGCAGGCCGCGCTGCGGCTGTTCGCCGGCGCGCCGTTCGCCTATACGCTGTCGCCGCCCCGGCTGGGGCCGCAGCAGGTGGACAGTTTCCTGTTCGACACCCGCCGCGGTTTCTGCGAGCACTACGCCAGCAGCTTCGTCTTCCTGATGCGGGCCGCCGGCGTGCCGGCGCGCGCGGTGATGGGCTACCAGGGCGGCGAATACAACCCGGTGGGCCGGCACTACATCATCCGGCAATCCGATGCGCACGCTTGGGCCGAGGTCTGGCTGGCCGGGCGCGGGTGGGTGCGCGTGGACCCGACCAGCGCGGTGGCGCCCAGCCGCGTGGAGCAAGGCGTCGATGCGGCGCTGAGCGGCGACGAGGCCGAGGCGCTGCGGGCGCTCCGGGGGCCGGCATGGCTGCGCGACCTGCGCTGGGGCCTGGACGGCCTGACCTACACCTGGCAACGCTGGGTGCTGCAGTACGACCGCGCCGAGCAGGGACGGCTGCTGCAGCGCATCGGCATGGACGGCCAGTTGCCGGCGTTGCTGGCGGGCGGGCTGGCCGCGCTGAGCCTCGTGGCACTGGTGCCGCTGTGGCTGCGGCAACGGCGCCTCGATCCACTCCAGGCCCTCTACGCGCGGTTCTGCGCACTGCTGGCGCGCCACGGCTGCGAGCGTGGCGTGTCTGAGGGGCCGCACGATTTCGCCGGACGGGCGGCCACCGTGCTGCCGGCGGCGGCCAATGCCTTGCAGGCGTTCACGCGCGACTACATCGCCCTGCGCTACGGCGCGCCCAACATCCCGGACCGGGCGCAGACGATGGCGCGCATGCGCAAGACCCTGGCAACCCTGCGGCGGCTCGTGCGCTGACAGGGCCGGGGCCGACTTGCCATTCCCGCACTGCGCGCATATAGTTACGTTTGTAACTATATCGGATGAAATCAAATGTCGTTCGAAGAACGCATCGCCCGTTTTTGCGCGGCGTTTCCCGAGGCGCCGCACGACCTGATGCTGGCCTCGCGCCTGTTGCTGCGTTCGGCCCGGTTGCTGCGCCATCACATCGAGCGCGCGCTGGCGCCGCATGATCTCGATCTGGGCCAATACCTGGTCATGAGCATGCTGGTCACCGATGATGGACGGCCCACCATGCCGTCGGAGCTGGGCGTCGCCATCGACGCCACCCGCACGCAGATGACGCGCCTGATCGATGGCCTGGAAGCGCGTGGGCTGGTGCAGCGGAAGCCCTCCGAACAGGATCGCCGCAGCCTTGAGCTGAACCTCACACAAGCCGGGCGCGCGCTGCTGGAGCGTGCCGCGCCGGCGGTGCACGCCGCCTATGGCGAAGCCTGGGGCCCGCTGGGCAAGGAAGGGCTCGCCGCTGCCACGCGGCAACTCGGCCAACTGCACCAGAATCTCGCGGCCCTGGCCACTCTCGAGGCCCCGCAGCCGTGAGCGCCACATCCGGCGGCCGCGGCGGCCTGCGCTGGCCGCGGGCGTTGAGCCGCCAGCGGCGGCAAACGCTGGTCATGATGCTGCTGGCGCTGGCCACCAGCGTCGAATTCCTCGAGAACATCATGTTCGTGTTCGCGTCGAGCCACATCGTGGGCGGCATCGACGCGGACCCGCGCAGCTTTGCGCTGGTGCAGGCGGCCTACGCGGTGGGCAGCATGCTGATGATCCTCAAGCAGCAATGGCTGGCGCAACGCTTCGGCTATCGCTACTACCTCACCGGGTCGCTGTTGCTGTTCATGGCCGGCACGCTCGGCGCGGCCACCAGTGCCGGGCTGCCGCAGATGGTGGCCGCGCGCCTCGTGCAAGGCGTGGGCGGCGGCGCGCTGTTCACCAGTTGCCGGATCCTGCTGAACCTGATGTTCGGCCCGGCGGACCGCCCACGCGCCACGCGGATCTTCATGCTGGGGATCTTCGGCGCATCGGCGCTCGGGCCTGCCTTCGCGGCCGAGCTGGTGGAACACGGCGTCTGGCAGGACGTGTTCTACGGCGTGCTGCCGTTTGCGGCACTGGCCACGCTGGGCGCCTGGCTGCTGCTGCCGGACGCGGAAGCGCGCGATGACATGGAAGGGCCGGCGCTGGGACCGCTGCTGCTGTTCGGCGTGGCCATCGTGGCGCTGCAGGCATCGCTGACCGAGGCGCGCTTCGACCTCTTCTCGCATCCGGCCCGCGTGGTGGTGATTGCCGGCGCCGCGCTCGCGCTGCTCGGCGGATTCCTGTGGCACCAGTGGCACCACGCCACGCCGGTGCTGCGGCTGCGCGCGCTGCGCCAGCCCGTGTACCTGACCGGCCTGGTCATGTATTTCGTCTACTACATGGTCAGCAACCTGAGCGGCTACGTGTTTCCGATCTACGCGGAACAGGCGCTGCGGTTTCCGCTGGCCACCACGGGATGGCTGAACACGCTGGCGGCGGCCATCAGCCTGGTGGGCATTTGGTGCTATCTGCGCGTGGCGCGGCGCATCACCCACAAGAAGCCGGTCATGGTGGCTGGGCTGCTGCTGATGGCGGCGGCCATGGCCTGGTTCTCGTTCATGCCGCCCGATGTGGGGCCGTCCGCGCTGGTGCCGGGGCTGGTAGGCAAGGGACTGTTCGGCGTGATGGTGATCATCCCGATTGCCGGGCTGACGTTCCGCTCGCTGGCCGGCGACGACTTCGCGCACGGCTATCGGAGCAAGAACCTGATCCGCCAGATTGCAAGTTCATTCGCCTCGGCCCTGGGCGCGGTGCTGTTGCAGAATCGCCAGTTTGCGGTGCATACGAGCCTGTCGCAGGCCATCGGGCAACGTCCGGCGGAGGCTACGCACTGGATGGAGACGGCGCAGGCGGCGCTGACCGCGCGGGGCTTCGATGCCGGAGAGGCGCATGTCGGCGCGCTGGTGCAACTGGCCGCCATCGTCGAACAGCAGGCCCGGTTGATTGCCTGCGAGGATCTCTATCGATTGATTGCCGTGCTCGCGCTGGTGGCGGCTATCGGCATGTTCGCGCAGCGGCAGCTGGACTAGACAGAGACTGGCGCGGCGTGGCGGGAGGCGAGCGTCCCGCCGGGGGGTCAGAACAGGGACAACTGGCGCATGCCGAAGCCGATGGTCTCTTCCACGCGGGCACGCGCATGGGCCAGCGAGCCCTCGGCGCCGGAGTAGTTGCCGGCCGCCCAGCGGTAGAGCACGGGCAGTTCGCCACGATCGGACAGCTGGACTTCGCCAAGCTTGTCGCCGCGTTCGTTGCGATAGTAATGAGAGCGATAGCCGCGCTCCCAGTGCGGAGCGGCTTCTTTCTTGCGACGGCGCGAGGGCGTCGGCTTGGTAGGGGCAGGCGTTACGCGCCGCGTTCGGTCGGTACCCGGCGAGATAGGGGCGCGGGTGAAATCCAACTGCATAGACTTCCTTGTTCTGTCGATTCAGCAGGAACCAGTCATGGCGGCCATGGCCACCACGCGCTTCATGCATCGCAGTCGAGATCATACCTGCTCAAACGCGTTTTTGGGGTGTTTTATCGCCCTGAATTCGGCCTCTGGCAAGGGTTTGCGGGCCGTATACCGGTTTACGGTATACGGCCCGTATACGTCCGTCGAGCAGGTTTGGAGGACCGCACACCACGGTCCCCGCGCACGGTAAACCGAGCGTTAGCCGAGGTCCAGCGGGATGAAAATCCGGGCGTCGTCACGTTGCACGAGCAAGGCCACCTGCTTGCCCGACTTCGACACCAGCGCACGCAATTGCTCGGCCGAATTGATCGGTGTGCCGTTCAGCGACAGGATGACATCGCCGGGCTGGATCCCGACACGGGCCGCCGGACCGGCCACATCCTCGACCACGAGGCCGCCGTCGATGCCGCTGTCGCGCCTCTCGGTCGGCGTGAGCGGACGCACCGCAAGGCCCAGCTTGCCGCCGGTCTCGCCGCCACTGACCTTCTGCGCGACCGTGCCATCCTTCGCGGTGCCGACCTTCACGGTCAGCGTCAGCGGCTCGCCCTTGCGGATCACCTTCATCTGCGTCTGCGTGCCGGGCTTCATGTCGGCCACATGCTCGGGCAGGTCGCCCGAGTGGTCGATGACATCGTCGCCCAGTTGCACGATCACGTCGCCGGGCTTCAGGCCGGCCCTGGCGGCGGGGCTGTCGGCCTCAATCGAATTGACCAGGGCGCCGGCGGGCTTGGGCAGGTTGAACGACTGCGCCAGCGCCTGGTTGACCTCCTGCACCGAGATGCCCAGGCGGCCACGCGTGACCTTGCCGTGCGCCACCAGTTGCTCCTGGACCTTGGTGGCGACGTTGATCGGAATCGCGAAGGACAGCCCCTGGTAGCCACCGGTCTGGCTGTAGATCTGCGAGTTGATGCCGATCACTTCTCCACGCTGGTTGAACAGCGGGCCACCCGAGTTGCCGGGATTCACAGCCACATCGGTCTGGATGAATGGCACGTAGGTATCGTCGGGCAGCGAGCGCGACTTGGCGCTGACGATGCCGGCGGTCACCGTGTTCTCGAAACCATACGGGGAGCCGATGGCCAGCACGGGCTCGCCGACGCGGATCTTCGACGGATCGCCCAGGCGCACGGTGGGCAGGTTCTTCGCATCGATACGAATCACGGCGATATCGGTCTGCGGATCGGTGCCGAGCACCTTGGCCTTGAATTCCCGACGATCGGTCAGTTTGACGGTGACTTCGGTAGCGTTGTCGACCACGTGCGCGTTGGTGAGGATCAGGCCATCGGGACTGACGATGAAGCCGGAGCCCAGCCCGCGCACGAGTTGCTGCGGGTTGTTCTGGGGGCCCTGGAACTGCGGGCCGAAGCGCTTGAAGAACTGGAACAGGGGATCATCGGGATCGATGCCCTGTGGCACCTGTGCCGAGGTGCGCTGCGCGCGGGCGGTGACGCTGATGTTGACCACGGCGGGGCCGAACTGGTCGACGATGCCCGAGAAATCGGTGGGCGCGGCCATCGCCACAGGCACCGACGACGCCGACGCGGCCGCCGGCGTGGGTGCCGCGTAGCCGGGCGTAATGGCGTCCTTCTGCAGGTAGGCATAGCCACCGGCCAGGGCTGCAATGGCGGCGACACCTACGGCGGAGCGGGTAAGAGTCTGGCGGAACATGGTGCTTTCCTTTCTGGTTGGCTTCTGGCGCCGGAGGAGTCCTTTGGCGCGATGGAAGCATCGTAAGCAGCCATCCTTAAAACAGACTTAAGGTTCGGCCGCTCCCTGGGTGCTCGCCTATGCTCAATGGGCGCGATTGAAAATTTATCTTGTGCACAATTAAATTGCGTATAAGATACAGCCATGACTCAGGCAACCACTCCCTCCGCCACTGACGACTGGCTCCTGCTGGATCGGCAGCTCTGCTTTGCGCTGTACTCGACCTCGCTGGCGATGACCAAGGTATACAAGCCGATTTTAGGTGAGCTTGGACTCACTTATCCGCAGTACCTGGTCATGCTGGTGTTATGGGAAAAGGAGAAGTTGACGGTATCGGAGCTGGGCGAGCGATTATCGCTGGATTCCGGCACGCTGACGCCGCTGCTGAAGCGGTTGGAAACGGCGCGTCTGGTGGCGCGGGTACGCGATCCGGAAGACGAGCGTCGTGTACTGGTGAGCCTGACGGATGCCGGCCGGCGCTTGCGCGGCGCTGCCGAGGGCATCCCGGAAAAGATGTTGTGTGCGACGCAGTGCTCGATCGAGGAGATCCAGTCGCTGACGGCGCGCCTGCATGCGTTGCGGTCCACGCTGGAAAGTGCGCGGTCCGATGATTGACCTGCCGGTTGTCGGCATTTGATTGAATCGCCCCCTTTGTCGGGCAACTCTAGGAGAACGCAAATGAAACTCGAGAAAGTCCTGTACACCGCCCACGCCTCTGCAACCGGTGGCCGTGATGGCCGCGCCGTGACGTCGGATAACCAGTTGGACGTCAAGCTGGCCGTGCCCAAGGAAATGGGCGGCAATGGCAACGGCCTGAACCCCGAGCAGCTGTTCGCAGCCGGCTATTCGGCATGTTTCCTCGGTGCCATCCGCTTTGTCGCTGGCCAGCAGAAGATCACGGTGTCCCCCGATGCCAAGATCGAAGGCGCCGTCGGCATCGGCCAGATTCCACAGGGTTTCGGTATTCAGGCGGAACTGAAGATCTCGCTGCCGGGCATGGAGAAGGAAGCCGCGCAGAAGCTGGTGGAAGCCGCTCACCAGGTTTGCCCGTATTCGAATGCCACGCGCGGCAATATCGACGTGACCCTGACCGTGGTCTGATTTCGCGCGACTGCCCTGCTGCAATGAAAAAACGCCGGCGATTAGCCGGCGTTTTTGTCATGCGTGATCGATTTGCAGATTGGTTTGCAAAAGCGAACGCCGCAAAAGCAAAACCCCCAGCCTTTTGGGGCTGGGGGTTTTGGGCAATAAGAGCCTGGCGATGACCTACTTTCACACGGGTATCCGCACTATCATCGGCGCAAAGTCGTTTCACGGTCCTGTTCGGGATGGGAAGGGGTGGTTCCGACTCGCTATGGTCACCAGGCATGAGGGGGTGCCGGGCTGACTGGTGTCAGCCTGGCGAATTGGGTGTAGTAAAGGTTGGTTGTGCTTGTATCGACTGGCACAAGGCGGTGAACCCACCAGGCAAGACACACTGGTTATAGGATCAAGCCTTACGGGCAATTAGTACTGGTTAGCTTAACGCATTACTGCGCTTCCACACCCAGCCTATCAACGTCCTGGTCTCGAACGACCCTTCAAGGAGGTCAAGC
>Ga0255338_1000709_pt1 | contig 87155 bp, 77 predicted proteins | sample MeOH1_35cm_T4_19_FD_203715 | JGI IMG/M metagenome (GOLD analysis project Ga0255338, IMG submission 203715) | Sandy soil microbial communities from University of British Columbia, Vancouver, Canada - MeOH1_35cm_T4_195 | ecosystem: Engineered > Artificial ecosystem > Sand microcosm > Unclassified ... | reverse complement strand
CATTCGCCACTATGCTTGCCGGAAAGGAGATCTGGGACGCAAAAGTAGCCGCACTGAACTGAACCTGAGCTGACAACAAACAACCTCCCGAAACGGGAATCTGTCAGATCAAGTCGCGACTACTACAAGTCATTCGCGTACTGATGAGGCGAGCGAACCGGTCGCCTTATGTGTCGCCTTTACTCTGTGTGCTCTGTGCTCTCTGTGGCGATAGATTGTTTCAGTCCGCCTTGATATTGGCAGCCTTGAGCACCTTGCTCCACTTGCGCTCTTCCGCTGCGATGTAGCGTGCCGCATGCTCCGGCGTGTCGGCAACGGCCTCTACGCCGAGGCTCGCAAGCCTTTCCTGCACGTCAGTCGCCTTCAGCCCCTGCACGACCTGCTTGTTGAGCAGCGTGACGAGCTCCTTCGGCGTCGACGACGGCACCAGCAGCGCGTACCACGCGTCCATCTCGTAGCCTTTCACGCCGGCCTCGGAGATCGTCGGCACTTCCGGCCAGCCCGGCGAGCGTTTCGCCGAAGTGACGCCGAGCGCCTTCAGCCTGCCGCCTTTCACGTGCGGCTGCATCACCAGCGGGCTGGAGAACGAGACCGGCACGCGGCCGGCAAGCAGGTCGGGAATGAAATCGTTGGTGCCCTTGTACGGCACATGCAGCAGGTCGACGCCCGCCTGCAGCTTGAAGAACTCACCCGCGAGATGCAGCGACGAGCCGTTGCCGCCCGATGCGTACTGCAGCTGGCCCGGTTTCGCTTTCGCCGCGGCAATCAGCTCCTTCACCGAGTTGATGCCGAGACTGGGCGCGACGACCAGCACGAGCGGGCCCTTCGCGACGATGGTGATCGGCGTGAAGTCCTCGAATCTGTACGGCACTTTCGAGTACAGCGTCGGATTCACGGCGTACGCCATCGCCGGCAGTATCATCGTGTAGCCGTCGCCGGGCGCGTGAGCCGCGAGGTCGGTCGCGAGATTGCCGCCCGCGCCCGGACGGTTGTCGACGACGACCTGGTGGCCCAGCGACTCGCTCAGCTTCGCGGACACCATGCGCCCGAGCACATCGTTCGGCCCGCCCGCGGGATACGGGACGAGCAGCCGCAGCGGGCGCGTGGGAAATTGTTCGGCGGCTGCGGCGGGCAACGCAGTCGCAGCGAGCACGGCGCAGGCAATCACGGCGCGTATCGACATGGCAGGGATCTTGGTTGACGGATGAGCATGGAAGTATAGGTGTGCAGCTACGCGATTGGAATACCGCTTACAATTGACGCTCTGCGGGGGAAAGCCATGCATTACGACATACTGATTCGCAACGGCACGGTGTACGACGGCACCGGCAGCGCAGGCACGCGCGCCGACGTCGGCATCAACGGCAACCGGATCGCCGCCATCGCTCCACGGCTCGACGGCACGGGGTTCAAGCTCATCGAAGCCGATGGCCTCGCCGTGTCGCCGGGGTTCGTCGACATCAAGACGCATTCGGATTTCACGCTGCCCATCAATCCGCGTGCCGAGAGCAAGGTCCGCCAGGGCGTCACGACGGAAATCATCGGCCACTGCGGCTTTTCCGTCGCGCCCTGCCTGCCCGGCAAAGTGAAGCTGCTGCGCGACTATCTGAGCCCCTCCGCGCCGTGGCTGCCGTTTCGCGAGCGCACGTTCGCGGAGTATCTCGACACCTTTCCCGCCACTGCGGTGAATGCCGGCATGCTGGTCGGGCACAACACGCTGCGGCTCATGGCGATGGGAATGGACCAGCGCGCGCCGACGAAGGAAGAAATGGCGCACATGGTCGCGCTGCTCGAGGAAGGACTCAAGGCGGGCGCGCTCGGCATGTCGTCCGGTCTCTTCACGTCGCCCGGCTCGTACGCCGACCGCGACGAGATGATCGCGCTGTGCCGCGTGCTCAAGCGCTACAACGCCGGTTACTTCACGCACATCCGCGACGAATCCAATCGCGTGCTCGAAGCGGTCGACGAAGCGATAGACGTCGCGGAAGCGTGCGGCATCCATGTCGAGATCGTTCACTTCAAATGCTCGGGAATGGACAACTGGGGCAAGGCGGCGACCGCGCTTAAGAACATCGAGGCGGCGCGCTCGCGCGGCGCGGACGTGGACTGCGATTCGCACCCGTATACGGCCGGCAGCAATCCGCTCAAGAATCTCATGCCGCAATGGGTGCAGGCAGGCGGCGTGGATGCAATGCTCGAGCGGCTGCGGCTGCCCGAGACGCGATCGCGCATACGCGGCGACATCGAGCACGAGGGGCTCAACAACTGGGGCCGCATCCCGTCCTGGGATTGCGTGCAGGTATCGATTTCTCCGCATCTGCCGCAGTACGCCGGGCGCACCATCGCCCAGCTTGCCGCCGAGCGCGGCCAGGATCCGATCGACGTCGTGGCGGACTACCTGATCGAGGACCGCGGCGCGACGCGGGTGCTCGTCATCTCCATCGCCGAGGAAGACATCGTCGAGATCGTGCGCTCGCCAACGGCGCTCGTCGGCTCCGACGGCAACTGCGTCGCGACGTACGGCATCGTCAGCGGCGGCATGCCCCACCCGCGTTTCTACGGGACGTTCCCGCGCGTGCTCGGACGCTACGTCGCCGAGCAGCACGTGCTGCCGCTCGAAGCGGCGATCCACAAGATGACCGGCGCCACCGCACGCGCCTTGCGCCTGGCCGACCGCGGCATTCTCGCCACCGGCATGCGCGCCGACGTGACACTGTTCGATCCGTCCGACTTCAAGGATCGCGCAACCTTCGGCGATCCGCACCAGTACCCCACCGGCGATCGCACCACGGTGATCGTGAACGGTACCCTGGTCGTCGAGGATTCCCAGCACACGGGCGCGACGCCCGGCAAAGTCCTGCGGCGCAGCCCGGACGGCAAGGTCGGCTGACATGGCGCAGGAAACGCTGTTTCACATCCTGTCGCGGCAACCGTGGTGGATTTCGGCCGTCGTCGCGGCCGTGCTGTTCGGGGTGACCGAGCTCATCTATCCGCCCGTGGCCTTCTTCGTCGCGTTGCCTTTTCTCCTGCTCGCCGGGTTCATCGGCTACAAGCAGCTGCGCGGCGGCAGCGAAGCCAACGCGGACGAGAAGCTCACCGCATTGCGCGACATGTCGTGGGAAGAGTTCAGCGCGCTCGTCGCCGAAGCGTACGGCCGGCAGGGTTACGCTGTGGCCGAGGCGCGGGACAGCGCCTACGATTTCGAGCTCACCAGGGGCGGCCGGCGCACGCTGGTGTCCTGTCGCCGGTGGAAAGTACGATCGGTGGGCGCCGGTCCGTTGCAGGCATTGGCGGCGGCGGTAGATCGCGTCGACGCTTTCAACGCCATATGTATCGCTGCGGGGGAATTCTCCCCCAACGCCCGGGACTACGCCGCAACCCAGCCCATGACGCTTGTGAGCGGCATGGCGCTGGCCAGGCTCATCCGTCTTAAGCGCCCGCGTAAGCCCTTGTTTTCATAGGCTGCGGCGGTGTCGCCTCCCGGCGACCCCGGAAAATCACCTCAAATCAAGACGCTTACGTTTAGCCACCATGTGGTGTCGCTGTTTGGCGACGATGTGAGCGCATGCTCTCTACACTAAGCTATTGATATTTAACAGCTTCTCATCATGGCACGCCTTCTGCAATGAGTCCGGGCAGACGTCGGTCTTACCGACCGGTTACCTCCTCTGTAGTAGCCGTTCCATCCCTCCCCTGTTTCCCCGGCGCAAGCCGGGGTTTTTTTTACCGGCGAATCACCGGCTCCAGCGGCGTCTTGCCTGCCACGGCGAGGACCGCCTCCATGTGCGCAGCCGTCGAGAAGAGCTCTGCTTCGCCGCGCGGACGCCCTATGACCTGCAGGCCTACGGGCAGCCCGGCCGTGGTGAAGCCCGCCGGCATGGCCATCACCGGACACGCGGTGAGGCTGACCGCGTAGGTGAGCACGAGCCATCCCATATAGCCTTCGAAAGCCACGCCGTCCCACTGATCGACATAACGCCGCTCGACAGGGAACGGTGGACACAGCACCGCCGGCGCGATCAGCGCGTCGTAGTCTTCGAAGAAGCGGGCGAGACGCCGCGCCACTTCACCTTGCGCGATCTCCGCCGCGACGACCTCGCGCGCGCTCAACTGCAAGCCGAACTCGGTGTTCTCGATCACCTCGGGCTTCAGCAATGCGCGGTGCTCGGCGAGCGTCTGCGCCATCCGGGCGATGTACACGGCCCCTCTCAGCGTGAGGAAGTTCGGACCGGCGTCCCGCAGATCCGGATGCGCCTCGTCGACGTCGATGCCGTCCCCGGCCAGCTTCTGCGCCGCCGCCCGGCACACTGCCGCCACTTCACGGTCGACGACCGGCGCGATACCCAGGTCGGTGCTGAATGCGACGCGTCGCGGCCGTTGCGGCCGCGATGCGGCCGCAGCATACGAAGGATGCGGGCCGACTTGCGACAGCGGGTCTTGCGCATGGAAGCCGACTTCGGCGTCGAACATCAGCGCGACGTCGGCGACCGTGCGTCCCATCGGCCCTTCGACCGAAAGCGGCGAGTACGGCTGCTTCTGCACGCGCGCCACCATGCCGGGGCTCGGGCGCAGGCCGGTCACCGAGCAGAAGCTCGCGGGTGTCCGTATGCTGCCGCCGAAATCGTTGCCCGTCGCAAGCCACACCTGCCCACACGCGAGCGCAGCAGCCGCTCCGCCCGACGATCCGCTGGCCGTCATGCGCGTGTCCCAGGGATTGCGCGTCGCGCCGAACACGTCGTTGAACGTGTTGCCGCCGGCGGCAAACTCCGGGAGATTCGTTTTCCCGATCACGATGGCGCCGTTCCGCTCGAGCCGCTGCACGACGATGTCCGACGCGGGCGAGATGCGCTCGGCATGGATGCGCGAGCCATAAGTGCAGCGCACGCCTTCGACGTCCGTATTGTCCTTCACCGCGATCGGCAGGCCGTGGAGATAGTGCGGCGGCCTCTCACCGCGCGATTGCTTCATCAGCCGGCGCGCATGCTCGCGCGCGCGCTCGTAGCACGGCGTGACGATGGCGTTGACCGCGCCGTTCGTCGCTTCGATACGCTCGATCGCCGCGTCGATCAATTCCAGAGGGGACACTTCCCCGCGCCTGAGGCGCTCCACCGCGTCGACCGCGCCGAGCCGAAACCACTCCATCGTTTTCTCCAGGTTGCCACACTGCGCAGGCGCACATGATACCCGCCGGCGCGAGGACTTGTGACCGCGCGGCGTGCGCTTCCTTTGTGCCGCCGCGGTGCGCGCGCCTCGCGTGATGCACCGCCACAGGGCATCTCACGAATGCATGCGTTCGCGCAGTGCTTTCAGAATTTCCCTCTCGTCCCAGCAGCTTGCGTCGCGCGCGAAGACGCGCAGGCACGTGGCATACGACTTGCGAATGCAGCAACGCGAGTGCGGGCCATGGACGGCTCGCAACAATATCAACGTGCTCATGCGCGGAGCGCGCGAACGATAGGGGAACACACGATGAGCGACAAACCCGATGAGAAGGTTCCCGCCGCAGCGGGCGGCACGCGACGGACTTTTCTCAGGCAGGCGGGCGCTGCCGCCCTGATGAGTCTCGTGCCCGACGCGATACGCGCGGGCGCATGGGCGGCCGGCTCCGACGCGCCGGAGAAGAAGGAAGTGAAGGTCGGCTTCATACCGCTCACCGACTGCGCCTCCGTCGTCATGGCGTCCGTGCTCGAGCTCGACAAGAAGTACGGCATCAGGATCGTGCCGACGAAGGAAGCGTCGTGGGCCAGCGTGCGCGACAAGCTCATGAATGGCGACATCGACGCCGCGCACGTGCTCTACGGCCTCATCTACGGCGTGCATCTGGGCGTGGGCGGGCCGAAGAAAGACATGGCGATGCTGATGACGCTCAATCACAACGGCCAGGCCATCACGCTGTCGAAGAAGCTCGCCGATGCAGGCGCCACGGACGGCAAGTCGCTCGCGGCGCTCATGCACAAGGACAAGCGCGAGTACAGCTTCGCGCAGACCTTTCCCACCGGCACGCATGCCATGTGGCTGTACTACTGGCTGGCCGCGAACGGCGTCCATCCCTTCAAGGACGCGAAGTCGATCGTCGTGCCGCCGCCGCAGATGGTGGCCAACATGCGCGTCGGCAACATGGACGGATTCTGCGTCGGCGAGCCGTGGGGCCATCGCGCCATCGCGGACGGCATAGGCATCACCGGCATCACGACGCAGGACATCTGGAAGGATCACCCGGAGAAAGTTCTCGGCACGACCGCCGAGTTCGTGCAGAAAAACCCGAACACGACGCGCGCCATGATCATGGCCGTGCTGGAAGCCGGACGCTGGATCGACGCCTCGCTCTCCAATCGCCAGAAAATGGCCGAGACCGTCGCCGCCACCGCCTACGTCAACACCTCGGTGGACGTCATCAACCAGCGCATCCTCGGCCGCTACCAGAACGGCCTGGGCCGCAGCTGGGACGATCCCAACCACATGAAGTTCTTCAACGACGGCTACGTGAACTTCCCGTATCTCTCGGACGGCATGTGGTTCCTCACCCAGCACAGGCGCTGGGGCCTGCTCAAGCAGGATCCCGATTACCTCGCCGTCGCGAAACAGATCAATCGCATCGACCTCTACAAGCAGGCTGCGTCGCAAGTGAAGGTCAGCGTGCCCAGGGAGCCGATGCGCACCTCCAAGCTCGTGGACGGCGTGATATGGGACGGCAAGGACCCGCGCAAGTACGCGGCGTCGTTCGCCGTGAAGGTGGCGTGATGGCGAAATCGGCCACGGTTGCATCGCGCCGCATGCATCTCATCGAAGCGCCGCCGCCGGTCGCGCCGGCCCCGGCGCACCCTTCGGCGGTGCTGCTCGCCGCCGCTGCAGACCGTTCCACGTCCACCAGTGCGCTGGACCAGGCACGCAGGCTGCGCCAGCGGCGCGAGACGCTGGCGCGCGTCGCGGCGCCGATGCTGGGCCTGCTGGCGTTTGTCGCGCTCTGGTATGCCGTATCGCTGCAGGGCGCGATACCCGGGCCGGCGAAGACATGGACCGCAGCGAGCGAAGTGTTCGGCAATCCCTTCTATCGCAACGGGCCCAACGATCAGGGCATCGCGTGGAAGGTCGGCGCGTCGCTGTCGCGCGTCGGCATGGGCTTCGGCCTCGCTGCGCTGATCGGAATACCGCTCGGCTTCATGATCGGCCGCTTCACCTTCCTGCGCCGCATGGTCGAGCCGGTGATCGGCCTGTTGCGGCCGGTGAGCCCGCTCGCGTGGCTGCCCATCGGGCTGCTGGTGTTCAAGGGCGCGCATCCGGCTGCGATCTGGACCATCTTCATCTCCAGCATCTGGCCGATGATCATCAACACCGCCGTCGGCGTGCAGAGGGTGCCGGCCGACTACCTCAACGTCGCCCGCGTGCTGAGCCTCTCGGAGTGGAAAGTCTTCACCAAGGTGCTGTTCCCGGCCGCGCTGCCGTACATGCTCACCGGCGTGCGGCTGTCCATGGGCGTGGCCTGGCTCGTCATCGTCGCGGCCGAGATGCTGACCGGCGGCGTGGGACTGGGCTTCTGGGTGTGGGACGAATGGAACAATCTCAAGGTCGAGAACATCATCATTGCGATCTTCGTCATCGGCGTCATCGGGCTCGCGCTCGAGCACACGCTGCTCCTGCTCGCGAAGCGCTGGCAGTACGACGAAACGTGATTCGGCGATGAACACGGGGAACGACATGGACACCTGCCTCAAGATCGAAAACGTCGGCATGACGTTCCACACGCGCAACGGCCCGTACACCGCGCTCGATAGCGTGAGCCTCGAGATCCGCAAGGGCGAGTTCGTCACGCTCATCGGCCACTCGGGCTGCGGCAAGTCGACACTGCTCAACCTCATCGCCGGGCTGCACGTCGCGACCTCGGGCTATGTGTTTCTCTCGGGCCGGCAGGTGCTCGGCCCGGGGCCGGACCGCGGCATGGTGTTCCAGAACCATTCGCTGCTGCCCTGGCTCACGTGCTTCGAGAACGTCTATCTCGCGGTGGAACGCGTGTTCGGACGCATAGAGCCGCGCTCCTGCCTCGTCGACCGCACGCGCCGCGCGCTCGACCTGGTGCAGCTCGCGCACGCGTCCGACAAGCGCCCCCACGAAGTGTCGGGAGGCATGAAGCAGCGCGTCGGCATCGCGCGCGCGCTGGCAATGGAGCCGAAGGTGCTGCTGATGGACGAGCCGTTCGGCGCGCTCGATGCGCTCACGCGCGCGCGCCTGCAGGACGAGCTGATGACCATCGTCGCCGCCACCGGCAGCACCGTGGTCATGGTGACGCACGACGTGGACGAGGCGGTGCTGCTCGCCGACCGCGTCGTGATGATGACCAACGGTCCGGCCGCGCGCATCGGTGAGATCGTCGCCGTGGACCTCCCGCGCCCGCGCGACCGGCTGAAGCTCGTGGGCGATGCGCGCTACGTCGCGGCGCGCAAGGCCGTGCTCGAGTTCCTCTATCGCAAGCAGATTCGCGAGGCCGCGTGACAGACGGCGGACCGCGCCTCGTCAGGGCAGGCCGAAACGGACGAACAGGTAGACGACGATGACGGTCGCGAGCAGCGCCGATACGCTTTTCCAGAACAGCACCGGATGGCGCTCGAACAGCGGCGGCCGCGTCCTCGCCAGGAACGCGCGGTTGGGATGGCGCAGGTCATAGACGAACTCGGACAGCGCCTCGTAGCGCTTGAGCGGATCGGGGTGCACGGCCTTCCTCAGGACGCCGTCGATCCACGCCGGGATGTCGCGGTCGCGGTGGAGAACCGAATCGTACCTGAGGTGGGACTGCGCTGCGGCCGTCCTCGACTTCGCGACCTGCGCTCCATAGGGCAGCCGTCCCGAAAGCATCTGGTACGCGATCACGCCGAGCGAAAAGAAGTCCGAGCGCGCGCTGCCCGCCTCTCCCAGGAAATATTCCGGCGCCGTGTACTGCGCCGTGCCGAGGATGTCGCTGCGCTCGCGCGGCGGCGCCATTTCCGCGATGCCGGCGACGCGGGTCGCGCCGAAGTCGATGATCTTCACCGTGCCGGTCCTGTCGATCATCACGTTGTCGGGCCTCAAGTCCTGGTGGATCATCTCCAGCCGGTGAAACGCCTGCAGCCCTTTCGCGATCTGCTCGATGATGCCGCGAACCGTTTCCACGTCCGGCCGCGGATTGTCGATCATCCACTGCGACAGCGTCCGGCCGTCGACGAATTCCGTCGCCACGTACAGGGACGTGCGCTGGCGCGTTTGCGGGCACGGCCTCAGCACGTGGGCGCTGTTGATGCGCCGCGCGACCCACTCCTCCATGAGGAAGCGCTCGAGATACGCCGGGTCGTCCTGCATCGCAATCGACGGCGTCTTGATGACCACCGGTGCGCCGGTCTCGACGTCGAGCGCGAGATAGATATGGCTGCGGTGGCTGCCGTGCAGCTCGCGGACGATGCGGTAGCCGTCGATGGCCGTTCGCGCGTCGAGCAGCGGCGGCAGCGGCAGCTCGGACGCCTGGCGGCGGAAATGGCCGCCGTCCTGCGCGGCCACGCTGTCGATGGCGACGATCTGCACCGTGAGGTTGTCGTCGCTGCCCCGCTCGTAAGCGTGCTCGACGATCGCGCGTGCAGCCGCGTCGAGATCGCTCCCGCGCGCTCGAATGGCGTCGGCGATGAAGGATGCGGGCACGTGCTCGTACACGCCGTCGGTGGCGAGGACGAACACATCGCCCCGGTCGATTTGCAGCGCGCGATAGTCGATCTCGATCTGCGCGTTGAATCCGACCGCGCGGCTGAGATGGCTCTGCTCCCGCGACACCCAGACGCGGTGGTCGTCGGTGAGCTGCTCGAGCGCTCCGCCCTGCAGCCGATAGACGCGGCTGTCGCCCACGTGAAAGACGTGCGCCGTCGCGCCCTTGATCACCAGCGCGCTCAAGGTGCAGACGTAGCCGCGATCCTTGTCGTAGCGGTACTCGCTCTGCCGGGTGCGCGAATGCAGCCACGAATTGGTGGCAGCCAGGACGCGCTCGACCGACTTCCTCACCGACCAGGCGTCCGAGGTGCAGTAGTAATCGTCGAGAAAGCCCATGACCGCGAATTCGGCCGCGATCTGGCTGACGTCGCTGCTGCCTATGCCGTCGGCGAGCGCAACGGCGATGCCCTTGGAGGTGAGGAGCGGCTCCTTCGGCACCGACACGCCGTAGAAATCCTGGTTGACCGGCTTGCGGCCCTTGTCCGAATGCTGGCCGACGGAGACGCGCGCGGCGGTCTGCGGTCTCACTGCATGAGAGGCGCGCACGCCGCCGCTGCGCGCCTCTCTGTCGGCGTCACGCAGCAACGCTCAGCGCGCGCCTGGGCGCGGTCCTGACGTGCGTCGCATACAACGTGAGCCCGGTGAACGCGAGGCCGCCGACGAGGTTGCCAAGCACGGTAGGGATCTCGTTCCAGATGAAATAGTCCATCACGGAGAAATGCCCGCCCATCAGCAGCGCCGACGGGAACAGGAACATGTTGACCACCGAGTGCTCGAAGGTCATGCCGAAGAACACCATGATCGGCATCCACATGGCGATCACCTTGCCGCTGACCGTGGTGGAAATCATCGCGCCGACCACGCCGGTGGAGACCATCCAGTTGCACAGCATGCCGCGGATGAAGAGCGTCAGCATCCCCGCCGCGCCGTACTTGGCGTAGCCCAGCGTGCGCGCTTCACCGATGCCCGCGATCACCGAGCCGACCTTGCCCGGATCGGTCGAGAAGCCGTACGTGAACACGATCGCCATCAGCACGGCAACGGTGAACGCGCCGGCGAAGTTGCCGATGAACACGATGCCCCAGTTCTTCAGCACGCCGCCCAGCGTCACGCCGGGCCTTCTGTCGATCAGCGCGAGCGGCGTCAGCACGAACACGCCGGTGAGCAGGTCGAAGCCGAGCAGGTACAGCATGCAGAAGCCGACGGGAAACAGGATGGCGCCGATGATCGGATAGCCGGTCTGCACCGACACGGTGACCGCGAACACCGCCGCGAGCGCGAGGATCGCGCCCGCCATGTACGCGCGGATCAACGCGTCCCGCGTCGCCATGTAGATCTTCGATTCACCTGCGTCGACCATCTTGGTCACGAATTCGGAAGGCACCAGGTACGACATGTATTCATTCCTCCGGTAATGGTCGTTGCGCGGGAAGCGCTCCTGCGCTCGGCACAGCAGCGGCTCAACGCAAGACCTATGCCACCGGATTTGGCAAGGCCGCTGTAGCGGCATTGCGACCGCGCAACGCGCGCTCGCCCCGCCGCCCCGCACGCATTCGGTGCACGCGCCCGGCGCTACGCACCCAATGCGTGCAGCGGTGCGCGCCGCCGCTGCGCCTGCGCGACCGAAAACGCGTGGCACAGATCATGCTGAAGCACGGTCACAAGTTCATAAGCTGCTGCTCAACACACTCATGCGAAAAATGAAACTGGTCTGCGTCGGCAACGGCATGGCGGGAGTCCGCGCTCTGGAGGAGCTGCTGAAGATCGCTCCCGATCTGTACGAGATCACCGTGTTCGGGGCCGAGCCGCATGCAAACTACAACCGCATCCTGCTCTCGCCGGTGCTCGCGGGAGAGATGACGCTCAAGGACATCATGCTCAACGATGTCGACTGGTACGCGGCGAACGGCATCACGCTGCATCTCGACAGAAAGATCGTGAAGATCGACCGTGTCGCGCGCAAGGTCGTGGCATCGGACGGCACCGAGGCCGGGTACGACCGCCTGCTGCTCGCCACCGGATCGACGCCGTTCATCCTGCCGGTCCCGGGCGCCGGTCTCGGCGGCGTGCTCACCTACCGCGACATCCAGGACACGAACGCGATGATCGCGTCCGCGGCCAAGTACAGGAACGCGGTGGTGATCGGCGGCGGTCTTCTCGGTCTCGAAGCCGCCAACGGCCTGAAGCTGCGCGGCATGAACGTGACCGTGGTGCATCTCATGGACTGGCTGATGGAGCGGCAGCTCGATCGCACGGCGGCCGGCATGCTGCAGAAGTCGCTCGAAGCCAAGGGGCTGCACTTCATGCTCGGCACGCAGACCACGCAGATCGTCGGCGACCGCGAGGACGGCAACGCCGGGCGCGTGAAGGGCGTGAGATTCAGGGACGGCAGCGAGCTCGCCGCCGACCTCGTCGTCATGGCCGTCGGCATACGGCCCAACACCGAGCTCGCGCAATCGGCGGGGCTCTACTGCAACCGCGGCATCGTGGTGAACGACACGATGCAGACCTTCGACCCGAAGATCTACGCCGTCGGCGAATGCGTCGCGCATCGCGGCATCGCTTACGGCCTGGTCGCGCCGCTGTTCGAAATGGGCAAAGTCTGCGCGAACCATCTCGCGCACTTCGGCATCGGCCGCTATGAAGGTTCCGTCGTCTCGACCAAGCTCAAGGTCACCGGCATCGATCTCTTCTCCGCCGGCAATTTCATCGGCGGCGACGGGACCGAGGAAATCGTCATGCACGACGCGGTGGGCGGCGTCTACAAGAAGCTGCTGGTGAAGGACAACAGGATCGTCGGCGGCGTGCTCTACGGCGATACCGTGGACAGCTCCTGGTATCTGCAGCTCCTCAAGGACAGGCAGGACATCCACGACATTCGCGACCACCTCATGTTCGGCCAGTCCCATCTCGGCAACAGCGGGCACCAGGGCCAGAACAAGGCCGCCGCAATGCCGGACGACATGGAAGTCTGCGGCTGCAACGGCGTGTGCAAAGGCGCCATCGTCAAGGCGATCAAGGAGAACGGCCTGTTCACGCTGGACGACGTGCGCAAGCACACCAAGGCCTCGAGCTCCTGCGGCTCGTGCACCGGCCTCGTGGAGCAGCTGCTGGCGTCGACCGTGGGCGGCGCGTATCAGCCGGCGCAGTCGAAGATGAAGCCGGTGTGCGCCTGCACCGACTACACGCACGACGAGGTGCGGCAGGTGATCCGCAAGGAGAAGCTGCTGTCGATACCGGCCATCATGAAATTCATGGAATGGAAAACGCCCAACGGCTGCGCATCGTGCCGCCCGGCGCTCAACTATTACCTGATCTCCACGTGGCCGCGCGAAGCGCAGGACGATCCGCAATCGCGCTTCATCAACGAGCGCGCGCACGCCAACATCCAGAAGAACGGCACGTTCTCGGTGGTGCCGAGGATGTGGGGAGGCGAGACCAATGCCGCCGAGCTGCGCCGCATCGCCGACGTGGTCGACAAGTACCGCATTCCGACCGTGAAGGTGACCGGCGGCCAGCGCATCGACCTGCTGGGCGTGAAGAAGGAGGACTTGCCGGGTGTGTGGAAAGACCTCGGCATGCCTTCCGGGCACGCGTACGCAAAGGCGCTGCGCACCGTGAAGACGTGCGTGGGCGCGGAATGGTGCCGCTTCGGCGTGCAGGACTCCACGCGCATGGGCCAGGAGCTGGAGCGCGCGCTGTGGCGCATGTATGCGCCGCATAAGGTGAAGCTCGCCGTCTCGGGCTGTCCGCGCAATTGCGCCGAGTCGGGCATCAAGGATGTCGGCGTCATCGGCGTGGACAGCGGCTGGGAGATCTACGTCGCGGGCAACGGCGGCATCAAGACCGAAGTGGCGCAGTTCCTCGTGAAGGTCAGGACCCACGACGAGGTGCTGGAGCACGCGGGCGCGTTTCTGCAGCTCTATCGCGAGGAAGGCTGGTACCTGGAGCGCACCGTGCACTTCGTGCGCCGCGTCGGCCTCGACTACGTCAAGCGGCGCGTGCTCGAAGACGGCGAAGGACGGCGCGCGCTGCACGAGCGGCTGCTCTTCGCGCTGGACGGCCAGCCCGACCCGTGGGCCGAGCGCGTCGCCGGCACTCAGAAACACGAATTCCAACTGCTGGCCGCCGAAACGGAAACGGCATAGGAGCCGACGACATGAACGACTGGATACGCATCTGCGACATCGGCGACATTCCGCCGCTGGGCGCGCGCGTGGTGCCGCGCCGCGGCGAGCCGAACATCGCGGTATTCCGCGCCGACGACGATCACGTCTTCGCGGTGACCGACAAATGCCCGCATCGCGGCGGGCCGCTCTCGCAGGGCATCGTGTTCGGCCGCCGCGTCGCCTGCCCGCTGCACAATCTGCAGATCGAGCTCGACTCCGGCTGCGCGGTTGCGCCCGATACGGGCTGCGTGGAACGCTTTCCGGTGAAAGTCGCCGAAGGCGTCGTCTACCTCGGCCTCAACGCGCATGCCGACGTCGACGGTTAAGACCACGTGCTGCTATTGCGGCGTCGGCTGCGGCGTTCTTATCGACACGGTGAACGGCGAAGTGACCGGCGTGCGCGGCGACCCGGACCATCCGGCGAACCGCGGGCAGTTGTGCACCAAGGGCTCGGCGCTGCATCTCACGACGGGACGCTCGGGACGGCTGCTTCATCCCGAGGTGCGCACGCAGCGCGAAATGCGGCGCGAGCGCGCAACGTGGGATGCCGCTCTCGAGCACACGGCCGACCACTTCGCCGCCGCCATCCGCGAGCACGGCCCCGACGCCGTCGCCTTCTACGTATCGGGACAGCTCCTCACCGAAGACTATTACGCGTTCAACAAGCTCGCGCGCGCCGTCGTCGGCACCAACAACATCGACTCGAATTCGCGGCTGTGCATGTCGAGCGCCGTCGCCGGCTACAAGGCGACGCTGGGTGCAGACGGCCCGCCGGCGTGCTACGACGACATCGACGCAGCCGATTGCCTGCTGATCGCCGGCTCGAACACCGCGTGGGCGCATCCGGTGCTGTTCCGGCGCATCGAGGCCGCGCGCGCGCGACGGCCGGACGTCAAGCTTATCGTGATCGATCCGCGGCGAACCGCCACCGCAGCCGCGGCGGACCTGCATCTCGCCATCGAGCCCGGGACGGACGTCGCGCTCTTCAACGGCATGCTGCACGTGCTGATGTGGGAGAACCTGGTCGACACGGCGTACATCGACAGGCACACCGAGGGCTACGACGCCTTGCGATCGCTCGTGCGCGACTATCCGCCGCGCGATGTCGCGCGCATCTGCGGCATTTCGGAAGAGGATCTCGTCACTGCGGCGCGCGGGTTCGGACGGGCGCGCGCCGCGCTTTCGCTCTACTGCATGGGCCTCAATCAGTCGTCCCACGGCACGGACAAGAACACGGCGCTCATCAATCTGCATCTGGCCACTGGCCACATCGGCAAGCCGGGCGCCGGCCCGTTCAGCCTCACCGGCCAGCCCAACGCCATGGGCGGGCGCGAAGTCGGGGCGATGGCCAATCTCTATTCCGGCCACCGCGACGTGACGAGCGACGCGGACCGCGCCGAAGTCGGCCGCTTCTGGGGCCTGCGCTCGCTCACTGCGCGGCCCGGCAGGACGGCCGTCGAGATGTTCGAGGCATTGCGCAGCGGCGAGATCAAATGCGTGTGGATCGCGTGCACGAACCCGGCGCACTCCATGCCCGACCAGGCGATGGTGCACGAAGCACTGCAGCGTGCCGATCTCGTGGTGCTGCAGGACGCCTACGCCGGCACCGAGACGGCTGCTTACGCCGACGTGCTGCTGCCTGCCACGACGTGGGCCGAAAAGAACGGCACCATGACGAACAGCGAGCGACGCGTGAGTCGTGTGCGGCCCGCGGTTGCCGCGCCCGGCGAAGCGCGTCACGACTGGCAGATCGCTGCGCATTTCGCGCGGCGTCTCGAGCAGCGGCTGCGGCCCGGCCTTCCCGCGTTGCTGCCGTACACGACGCCCGAGCAGATCCATGACGAGCATCGCTGGCTCACGCGCGGACGCGATCTCGATATCGCGGCGCTTTCGTACGAGATCCTCGATACACGCGGCCCGCAGCAATGGCCGTTCCGCAACGGCGCGGCGCAGGGACGCGCGCGCCTTTACGAGGACGGCGTATTCGCGACGCCGAGCGGACGCGCGCGCTTCGTTGCTGCGCCGTACCGCCCGGTCGCCGAAGCCATAGACGCGCGTTTCCCGTTCCGCCTCATCACTGCGCGGCTGCGCGATCAGTGGCACGGCATGAGCCGCACCGGCCGCGCGGCACGACTGTACGGCCACGCGGGAGAACCCTCCATCGGCGTCCATCCTGCCGATCTCGCGCGCCGCGGACTGCACGCCGGGCAGCTCGTGCACGTCGAATCGCGCCGCGGGCGCGTGACGCTTGCGGTGGAGGCCGACGATAGCGTGCAGCCGGGCACGGCGTCTCTGCCCATGCATTGGGGCGCGCGGCTGCTGGGCGGAGCGGACGCGGCCGGCGTGAACGCGCTGACGTTGCCGGCATGCGATCCCGTTTCGCATCAGCCGGAGCTCAAGCACTGCGGCGTGCGCATCACCCCTGCGAAGCTCGAGCACAGGCTCGTCGCGTTTGCCTCGGCGCGGGATGCCGACGCCGTGCGCCTGCTCTCCGCCGCATCGGAGCTGCTCAGGCGTTTCCAGTACGCGCATTGCGTGATGCTGTCCGGCGTCGAAGCGGGCGTGCTGCTGCGGGTGGCCGATGCGCGCCCGATCGCGAAGGCGATGCTCGACGTCATCGACGAATTGTTCCGCGTGAACGCGCACGACACGCTGCGCTACGACGATCCCCGGCTCGGCGTGGGCCGCCGCGTGCGCATCGCCGACGACCGCATCGTTTCGGTGCGGCTGTCCGGCGACACAGCACCGGAGGCCTGGCTGAAGGAGCTTTTCGTGTCGGGCAAGTCGGTAGCGGCGATGCGTCGCATGCTGCTCGCGCCCGCAATGCCTGCGAGCGCTCCGTCGCGCGGCCGGATCGTGTGCAGCTGCCGCAACGTCGCGCAGACCGAGATCGAATCCTCGCTGTCACGCCATCACGGCGGCGACGCGCTCGAAGCACTGCAGCACGAGCTGAAATGCGGCACGCAATGCGGCTCGTGCGTACCGGAGGTGAGGCAGCTCATCGCGGCATCGGCAGCGGCGTCTCCGGACATCAACCGGGCGGTGGCATGAGTAGCGGCAAAGTCACGCTCGTCGGCGCCGGCCCGGGCGATCCCGAGCTGCTGACGCTCAAGGCCGTGCGCGCCATCGGCGAAGCGGACGTGATCCTCGTCGATGACCTCGTGCATCCGGACGTGCTCGGTCACGCTCGCGCGAACGCTCGCGTGATCCGCGTCGGCAAGCGCGGCGGATGCGCGTCCACGCCGCAGGCGTATATCGAGCGCCTCATGGTCGCGGAAGCGCGCGCCGGGCGGCGCGTCGTGCGTCTCAAAGGCGGAGACCCGTGCATTTTCGGGCGCGGCGGCGAGGAAGTTGCCGCGCTCGCCGCCGCCGGCATCGAGGTGAGCGTCGTCAACGGCATCACGTCGGGTGTGGCGGCAGCGACGTCGGCGGGCATTGCGCTGACGCACCGCGGGCACGCGCACGGGGTGGCTTTCGTCACCGGCCATGCAGCGAGCGGCGCAGGCCCCGACTGGAATGCGCTCGCACGCTCCGGGCTCACGCTGGTGATCTACATGGGCGTCTCGCGCTGCGCCGAGCTGCAGCAGTCGTTGCTCGACGCAGGCATGGTGTCCGACATGCCGATCGTGATAGTCCAGAATGCGAGCCGCAGCGACGAGCGTCGCATCGCGAGCCGGCTGCACACGCTCGCCACCGACGTGCGCGCACACGAAGTCGCCAGCCCTGCGATCCTCATCGCAGGACGCGCCGCCGCGCTCGCCGCCGAACGACTGTACACCACCGCGTACTGCACACTGCACGCCTCTTCCTGACGCGGTTCCTCTCGTCGCGACGCCCTGCGCCTTGTGATACGCTTGCGCGGTTCGTATCACGCCTGCTGCAGGAAAATCATGAACAGCGAGTCCTTCCCGGTGCGCACCGGCGCGCAGATTCTCGTCGATGCCCTCAAGATCCACGGCGCCCGCATGGCGTTCGGCGTGCCGGGCGAGTCCTTTCTCGCCGTGCTCGATGCGCTGCACGACGCGAAGAACCAGATTCCGTTCATCAACTGCCGCAACGAAGGCGGCGCGGCGAACATGGCCGAAGCGTACGGCAAGCTCACGGGCGAGCCGGGGATTCTGTTCGTCACGCGCGGCCCGGGCGCGAGCAACGCGATGATCGGCCTGCACACCGCGCAGCAGGACTCCACGCCCATGATCATGTTCATCGGCCAGGTCGGCACCGACTTCATGGATCGCGAAGCGTTCCAGGAAGTCGAGTACCGCCGCGTGTACGGCTCGATGACGAAGTGGGTCGCGCAGATCGACCGCGCGGATCGCATGGCGGAATACGTGAGCCGCGCCTATCACACCGCCGTCTCCGGCCGGCCCGGCCCGGTTGTCCTCGCATTGCCCGAGGACATGCTCAGGCAGACGGCCGCCGTGCCGGATGCGGAGCGCTACAAGCGCGTTGCGGCGCATCCCGGGCCTGCGGACATGCGCAAGCTGCGCGACATGCTCGATGGCGCGCAGCGGCCGCTCGTCATTCTCGGCGGCAGCGGCTGGAGCGAACAGGCGTGCGCGGACATGCGCGCTTTCGCCGAAGCGAACGATCTTCCCGTCGCCACGGCCTTCAGGCGCGCGAATCTGTACGACAACCGGCTGCCGAATTACGTCGGCGACGTGGGCATAGGCGTCAATCCCGCGCTCGCGACGCGTGTGAAGAACTCCGACCTGCTGCTGGTCGTCGGCGCGCGCATGGGCGAGATGGCGAGCAGCGGCTATACGCTGCTCGACGTGCCGCGGCCGAAACAGCGGCTCGTGCATGTGCTCTCCGGCGCCGAGGAGCTGGGGCGCGTTTATCAGGGCGAGCTGCTGATCAATTCCGGCATGCCCGAATTCGCCGCCGCGCTGCGCGCGCTGCCCGGCGTGCAGCGCAAGCCGTGGCTCGAATGGAAAGACGGCGCGCGGGCCGACTACGAGAAGTGGCTGGTGCCCGGACCGACACCGGGCGACGTGGACATGGGCGCCGTGATGGTGCAGCTGCGCGAGCGGCTGCCTGCCGGCTCCATCGTCACCAATGGCGCGGGGAATTTCTCCGGGTGGGTGCACCGCTTCTATCAGTACACGGGGCTGCCGACGGAGCTCGCGCCGATCAGCGGCGCGATGGGCTACGGCGTTCCGGCCGCGGTCGCAGCGAAGCTCGTGCACCGCGATCGCGTGGTCGTGAACATCGCCGGCGACGGCGACTTCCAGATGAATTGCCAGGAGCTCGGCACAGCGACGCAGTACGGCGCGGCCGTCATCTATATCGTCGTGAACAACGGCATGTACGGCACGATACGCATGCACCAGGAGCGCGAGTATCCGGAGCGCGTGAGCGGCACGATGCTGACCAGCCCGGACTTCCCGGCGCTGGCCCGCGCCTACGGACTGCACGGCGAGCTGGTCACCGCGACCAGGGACTTCGAAGCGGCGCTGGAGCGCGCACTGGCCTCGCCCACCGGCGCGCTGATCGAGCTGCGCGTCGACCCGGATGCGATCACGACGAGGACTACCCTTTCCGCCATCCGCGCCGAAGCGCTGAAGCGGAAGAGCAAGTAGCCACAGAGAGCACAGAGGACACAGAGGACACAGAGCATGACATGGACGACGCCACCGAAAAAATCATAGGCGCGGCGATAGAGGTCCACCGGATTCTCGGTCCCGGTCTGCTGGAGTCAATTTACGAGGAAGCGCTGTGTCACGAATTAGCACTGCGGAACATCGAATATCAGCGACAGGTTCCGCTGATAATTCATTACAAAGGCAAGGCGCTATCCGGCCAGCGCCTCGATCTCGTTGTGCTCAATGAGGTGGTCGTCGAAATCAAGTCGGCACGCGCGATGCCGGACAACGCCATGGCGCAGGTGCTCTCGTATCTGAAAGCGAGCGCGCTCAAGCGCGCTTTATTGATCAACTTTGGAGAGAAGCGGCTGGCGGATGGCGTCAAGCGCATTTCGCTCTAGGGCTTTCTCTCTGTGAACTCTGTGTCCTCTGTGGCTATGATCAAATATCTCCGCGAAGCAGACATCAAGCAGCTCCTCACGATGGACATCGCGCTCGAATGGACGGCGCGCGCGCTGCGCGACCGCGCGATGGGCGACGCGGTCGACATTCCGCGCGTGAGAACGCATATTCCGCAAGGCATACAGCACATCCTGCAGGCGGCCGCGCCCAGGCTCGGCTACATCGGCTTCAAGAACTACTACACGCGCCCCGCGGGCAAGACGTTTTTCGTGCAGCTCATCGACATCGAGAGCGCCAGGCTGAGAGCGATCATCGAAGCGGTGTGGATGAGCATGGTGCGCACCGGCGCCGCGAGCGGCATTGCCACGCAGGCGCTTGCGAACGCGGACGCGAGCGTGGTCGGCCAGATCGGCGCGGGCTTCCAGGGCACAGGCCAGCTCGAGGCCGTGTGCGCGGTGCGCAAGGTCACGAAGGCGAAGGTGTATTCGCGCAATCGCGAGAAGCTGGTCGCGTTCTGCGACACGATGTCGAAAAAGATCGGCATACCGGTGGAGCCCGTGGATACGGCAAAGGCAGCGGTGCGCGGCAGCGACATCATCAATGTCATCACCAAGTCGGCAACGCCGGTGCTCGAAGGCAAGTGGCTGGAATCGGGCCAGCATATCAACGCCGCCGGGTCCAACGCGCTCAATCGCGCCGAGATCGACGAGGAAACCGTCGAGCGCTGCAACCTCGTGACCGTCGATGCGCGCGGCACGGCACAGGCCGAATGCGGAGACCTCTATCCGCTCGTCAAGCGCGGCCGGATGACGTGGGACGACTTCACCGAGATCGGCGACGTGCTGGCGGGCAAGGCGCAAGGCCGCTCTTCGAGCGGCGACATCACGCTGTACGAATCGCACGGGATGGGCATACAGGACCTGTACGTGGGCGCGAGGATGCTCGAGCTCGCGCGCGAGCAGAAGATCGGCGTCGACCTGCCTATCGGCGACTGAGCGGCGCACCGCCGCACACGCTGCACGGCGGCATCCGGCGTCGGCGCGATCGCCGCGCTCGCGCCTGCACAATCAAGGAGGAATGGAGTTGACGCATCGCTTCAAGGAGAATTGAGGACACCATGACGTTGACGCTGGGCATACTCGAAGGGGACGACATCGGGCTCGAAGTGGTGCCCGAGTGCGTCAAGGTCATGAAGGAAGCGGCGGCGAAGACGGGGCTCTTCATCGACTGGCGGCCGATGCCGATTGCGCGCAAAGCGCACGACCTGCACGGCCATACCATCCCGCCCGGCACGCTCGAGACGCTCGACACCTTCGACGGCTGGATACTGGGGCCGCTGGGCCACCGCGAATATCCGCGCAACGACCCCACCTGGGTCAACGCGCATCCCGTGTTCCGGCTGCACTTCGGCCTCTACGCCAACTACAAGCCGTTCAAGTCGTATCCCAACCTGCCCTCGCTGCACAAGGACATCGACATGCTGTTCCTGCGCGAGACGACGGAAGGCTTCAAGGTCGACGGCAATCTCTTCAAGGGCTACGGCGAGTTCATGCCGACCGACGAAATGGCGATCGGCGTGTGCGTCACCACGCGCAGGAAGAGCAGGCTGATCGCGGAGGCGGCTTTCGAAGCCGCGCAAATGCGTCCGCGCCGCAAAGTGACCGCCGTGCACAAGAACACCGTGTACCGCTACGGCGACGGCCTCTTCGCAGATGAATGCCGCAAAGTCGCGCAGCGTTATCCGGATACGGAATTCGAGGAAGTGATCGTGGACACCATGGCGCTGCGGCTCGTGGTGAAGCCGCAGCAGTACGACGTTATCGTGACCACCAATCTCTACGGCGACATCCTCACCGACGAAGCGGCGGGCCTGGTGGGCGGACTGGGTCTCGCCCCGGGCGTCAATGCCAGCGAGCGCATCGCCATGGCGCAGGCGACGCACGGGTCGGCGCCCGACATCGCGGGCAAGGGCATCGCAAATCCTTACGCGATGATCATGTCCGGCAAGATGCTGTTCGAGTGGTTGAGCCTGAAGCGCAAGGAACCGAAAGCAGCGCAGGCCGCGAAGCTCATCGAGCGCGCGGTCGAGCGGGTCATCGCCGAGGAGAAGCACCTCACCGCCGACCTCGGCGGCAAGGCGAAGACGCAGGAGCTGGGCGACGCGGTCGCGCGGGCCATCGCGAGCGCCTGAGCGAAAAAGCATCAGCCACAGAGCACACAGAGATCACAGAGATCACAGAGATCACAGAGCAAGAACGAGCAGGGCTTGGTGTGGATGACTTATCCGCGCCCTGATTGGAGCAATGATCGTCCTGCGTGCTCTCTGTGGGGACCTCGTCTCAGGTGTGTAGCTGCTGCATCACGGCGTACAGGGCGTTCTGGGCTTCGAAGCCTATGCCCGGCCGCTGAGGGAGCTTCAACCAGCCGTCTTCCACACGCGCATCGTCGGCGAAACCCGCGAATATGCCGAACACGCCCGGATAGGCTTCGCAGCCGCCGAGACCGAAGCCGCCGACGATGTGCAGCGTCATCTGGTTGCCGCCGTGCGGGAACACCGAGCGCCGGCTCCAGCGATGGCGCTCCATCATTGCCAGCGTGCGCGAAAACTGGACGATGCCGTACGACTGTGGGACGTCGGTCTGGACGATGTCGCGATCGGCGCGCAAGCCGCCGAAACGGATGAGGTTCTGCACGTCCTGCGTCGAGAACAGGTTCTCGCCCGTGCCTATCGGCGCGTCGTACAGCGCGGTGAGCTCGGCGAGCAGCCCGTAATCGAGCGGGTCGGTCGGCTCCTCGAACCAGCGCAGCTTGTACGGCGCGAGGGCCTTCGCATAGGCAAGCGCGCGGTCACGGTCGAAGCCCGCATTGGCGTCCACGGCAAGGTGATCGCTCGATGCAACGATCTCGAGCGCGGCTTCCACGCGCTTCAAGTCCTCCGGTATCGGCGCACCGCCCACCTTGATCTTCATCGTGGTATAGCCTTCGGCCAGCCGTCCGCGGATTTCGTCCTGCAGGTCCTTCAGGCCTTTGCCGGCGTGATACCAGCCGCCGCCGACATAGCACTGCACTTTGTCGAGGAACTTGCCGCTGTTGTAGCGCTTCGCGAGCGTGCGGTGCAGCGGCTCGCCTTCGATTTTCGCGACGGCATCCCAGACGGCGACTTCGATAGTGCCTATCGCTACCGAGCGTTCGGTGTGACCGCCGGGCTTTTCCCGCTGCATCATGCAGGCGAGGATCTTCCCGGGATCGAGATTGTTTCCCGTGGCATCGAGCAATGAATCCGGCGGCGCCTTGCGAATGCGCGGGATGAAGCGGTCGCGCATCTGTGCGCCGCACGCGTAGCGGCCGGTGGAGTTGAAGGCATAGCCGACGACCGGCTTGCCATCGCGCACGACGTCGGTGATCACGGCCACGACCGACGTCGTCATTTCGCTGAAGTCGAACACCGCGTTCCGCATGTTCGTCTTCAGCGGAATCGCGGCTTCCTTGATGTTTACGATGCGCATGTTAAAAACACTTCATGCCACAGAGAGCACAGAGCACACCGAGAAGTGCGTGAGCATGTCACCGCGTCGGACTTCGCCGTTCGTTCTCTGTGATCTCTGTGTCCTCTGTGGCTATGTTTTGATTTAATCGGCCTTGATTCCCGCCGCCTTGATCACCTTGCCCCATTTGTCGAGCTCGGCCCGGATCTGCGCGCTGAACTGCTCCGGCGTGCTCGCCACGACGTCGAATCCGAGCGCCGCGACACGCTCCTGCACGTCCTTCTGGCGCATGATCTTCTGCAGCGCGCCGCTGATCGCGGCGACCGTCGACTTCGGCGTGCTGGCCGGCACGAGCAGCCCCTGGAGCGTGTCCGCTTCCTGGCCCTTGAATCCCGACTCGCCTGTCGTCGGCACGTCGGGCAGCGCGCTCGAGCGCTTCGCTCCAGTCACGGCCAGGGCGCGCAGCCGTCCCGCCTGGATATGAGGCGTGGTCGGCGGCAGCGCAGTGCATCCCACCGGCACCTGGTTGCCGACGACGGCGGACACGGCCGGCCCTGCGCCGCTGTAAGGCACGCGCACCATGTCGATCTTCGTCGTCATTTTGAACAGCTCGGCGGACAGATCGGGCGTCGTGCCTACGCCCGGCGTCGCGACGTTGAACTTGCGCGACTCCTTGCTCGCCAGCTGCACGAGGTCCTGCAGGCTTTTCGCCGGGATGGAAGGATGGACGACGAACACGTTCGGAGAAGCCGCGACGTTCGACACCGGCGTGAAGCTCTTCTGCGGATCGTACGGAATCCTGGCGTAGAGGCTCGGATTCACGACATAGCTCGAGCTCACCATGAGCAGCGTGTAGCCGTCTCCCGAGGCATTCGCCGCCAGCCCCATGCCGATGTTCCCGCCCGCGCCCGCCCGGTTGTCCACCACCACCTGCTCGTTCCACGCCTCGCCAAGCTTCTGCGCCACCACGCGCGCGATCACGTCGGTGGGGCCGCCGGGCGCGAACGGCACGATCATGCGCACCGGCCGCGAAGGATATTTCGCGTCCGCCGCAGCCGCACCCTGCGCCGCCATCGCCGCGAGCAATGCGCCCGCGATCAGACCGGTTGTCCGAATTTTCATCGCTATCCTTTCATGTGGAGTCGGCTATGTCGCAGGCCGCGTTCATTCCGGCTTGATGCCGGCGTTCCTGATGACCTGCGCGTACCGCGTCGTTTCGCTGCGGATGAACGACGCGAAGTGTTCCGGCGTGCTGTGGAGCGGCTCTATGCCCGCGGCAGCCAACCGCTCCCTGGCATCGGGCGCGCCTTCGATTTTGCCGAGCTCGGCATTGAGCCGGCTCACGATCTCGCGCGGCGTGCCGGCCGGGGCGAGTATCCCGTACCACACCGACACGACGAAGTTGTCGATGCCGGCCTCCTTCGACGTCGGCACTTTCGGCAGCGTCGGCACGCGCTTCTCGTTGAGCACCGCCAGCGCGCGCACGCGGCCGGCTTCGATCTGCGGTATCGCCGGCGGCACCGCGATCACCACCATGTCCACTTCTCCCGACAGCAGCGCGAGCATCGCCTGGTTCGAGCCCTTGTAGGGCACGTGCACGATATCGATCCGCGTGAGCGTCTTCAGGAGCTCGCTCGCAAGGTGATTCGTGGTGCCGGCGCCGCCCGAGCCGAAGTTGAGCTTGCCCGGCCGCGACTTCGCGAGCTGCACGAACTCGCGCAGCGTCTTCGCCGGCACGCTCGGATGCACCAGCATCACGTTCGGTATCCCCGCCACGAGGGAGACCGGCGCGAGATCCTTCTGCGGATCGTAGTTGAGCTTCTTATAGAGGCTCGGGCTGATTGATATGGAAGGAGACGACAGCAGCAGCGTGTAGCCGTCGGCAGGCGCCTTCGCCACCTGCTCCGCGCCGAGATTGCCGCCGGCGCCGGGCCGGTTGTCCTGAACGACGGGCTGACCGAGCTGCTCGGAGAGCTTCTGCCCGAGTATGCGGCCCAGGATGTCGGTGGGGCCGCCGGCGGGAAACGGCAATACGAGTCGTATCGGCTTGGACGGATAGGCTTGCGCAAAAACGCTCGTGAGGGGAAGGGCTGCGCCCGCGACTGCCAGCGCGAGGACAAAAAGAAAGCGTGCCGCGTTCAAAGCATTTCCTCCATCGTTCGTATTGTGATTGTTGCGATGGCGCCGCGATCACGCGGCCCGACGGCGGATTTTACTCTCTATACGCGAGACCGGCAGCCGCCATTGCCCGCGCAGCTCGCGACGTGCTACAGTCATCGGCCTCGCCGCCGCTCGCCTGCACTCCCGGTTTGCCCGATTCCGGGCTGCTCCAGGACGCCGGCCATAACCACCATCTGCCGACATGTCCGCCCCGCGCATCGCTCTCATTCACGCCACTCCCGTTGCCATCGATCCCATCGTCGACGCGTTCAGGACGCTGTGGCCGGAAGCGCGCACCATCAGTCTGCTCGAAGACTCGCTTGCGCCCGATCTCGCGGCGGCAGGCAGGCTCACCGAGGCGATGATCGATCGCTTCATCACGCTCGCGCGCTACGTGCATCACTGCGGCGCCGACGCGATACTGTTCACCTGCTCCGCATTCGGTCCGGCGATAGAAGCCGCGCGCGACGCAGTGCCGGTGCCGGTGCTCAAGCCCAACGAAGCAATGCTCGACGAAGCGCTCGCTGCAGGAACGCGCGTCGGCCTCATCGCAACGTTCGAGCCCAGCATACCGGCGCTGCGGCAGGAGCTCGAGGACCTCGCTGCACGCGAGCGCGCGACGCTGGAGATCGTGACACGCGCGGTGCCGGCGGCGTTGACCGCGCTGCACGCGGGACGCAACACGGAGCACGACCAGCTCATCGCCGATGCAGCGGAAGCGCTCGGCGACTGCGACGCGATCGTCCTCGGTCAGTTCTCGATGGCAAGCGCTGCGCGGGTGATACCTGCGCGTCCGGGTCGCAAGGTACTCACGAGCCCGGCGTCCGCGGTGACGCGGCTGCGAGCCGCGCTGCGAGCCTGACGCCGTTCCCGGAGGAGACATAACAATGAGAAAGACGATCCTGACAGCAACGGCACTCGCACTCTGCGCGTGCGCCGCTGCAGCATGGTCGCAGGGCGCACCGTATCCGACCAAGCCGATCCGCTTCATCGTGCCCTTCGTCGCCGGCGGACCGACCGACATCCAGGGTCGCCTGCTGGGAGAGAAGCTCGGCCAGCGGCGCGGCCAGCAGGTGATCATAGACAATCGCGGCGGCGCGGGCGGCAACATCGGCATGGAGCTCACCGCGAAGGCGCCGCCCGATGGCTACACGATAGTCATCGCAACGGTCGGCACGTGGGCGGTGAATCCGCATCTCTACAAGCTGTCCTTCGACGTCGTGAGGGACTTCGCGCCCATTACGCAGGTTTCGAGCTCGCCGGCGGTGCTGGTGGTGCATCCTTCCGTGCCGGCGAAAACGGTGAAAGAGCTGATCGCGCTGGCGAAGGCGCATCCCAACGAGCTCAACTACGGCTCTTCCGGCGTGGGCGGTCTCGGCCATATCTGCGGCGAGCTGTTCACCATGCTGAGCGGCACGAAGATGACGCACATCCCCTACAAGAGCTCGGCGCCGTCGATGACCGACGTCATGAGCGGCCAGATCCAGGTGCTGTTCAACAACATGATCGCGACCGTGCCCCACGTGAAGGCGAACCGCGTGCGCGCGCTGGCGACGACCGGCGCAAAACGATCGCCCGCGCTGCCGGAGCTGCCCACCATCGATGAGGCCGGCGTGAAGGGCTACGAGAACTCGTCGTGGTCCGCAGTGGCCGCGACTGCAGGCACGCCCAAGCCGATAATGGATCGCCTGTCGCGCGAGTTCAGCGAGATTCTCAAGCTGCCCGACATCCAGCAGAAGCACGCCGAAGTCGGCGCGGAGATCATCGCGAGCACACCCGAGCAGTTCCATGCCTATCTGAAGTCCGAGGTTGCAAAGTTCGGCAAGCTGGTGAAGGCGGCGGGGATCAAGGCAGCGGCAGGAAGCTAGCCGCTTAGTGCAGGCAGCGGCAGGAGGCTAGCCGCTCAGTGCAGGCGGCGGCGGGAAGCTAGCCGGCTGACCGGGCCGGCCGACACCGGGCGATCACACACGGCGGGGCTGCAGCAATTGCAGCCCCGTTTCGCTTTGTTGCAGATACGCAACAGGTTTCCCGCAATACCTCACGTAATGATTGAGGCGCGGCCGATCACCTTGGCATACTCGGCACAGCCTAGCGCCATATGGCATGGCTCGCCCGGTTCAGCACGGGCGGAGTAACACCACAAACATTACGAGGAGATTCAAATGCAGAAGAAACTGCTAGCTATAGCAGTGGCTGGCGCTTTGGGGGCCCCCGCGCTCGCCCAGGCGCAAGCCAGCACCGTGCAGGTCTACGGCAACCTCTACTACGAGTACGCATGGATCAACCAGGGTCGTTTCCCCAACGGCGATCATGTCAACGTCGACATGATGCAGACCCCGGGCTCGGAAATCGGCTTCAAGGGCGAGGAAAAACTGGGCGGCGGCCTGTCGGCGTGGTTCCAATGTGCGAGCACGGCCGATATGCGCGGTCAGTCGCAGGACGGCTGGTGCAGCCGTAACAGCGCCATCGGCTTCAAGGGCGCGTTCGGTAACGTGTGGGTCGGCAACTGGGACACGCCGTTCAAGCGCGTTGGCGGCATCAACCGCATCGTGAATGAAACGGGCGCGTTCGGTATGTCGTTCCTGACAGTCGGCGGTTCCACCACCCTCAACGGCGGCGCGACCCCCGGCGTGTTCTTCCGTCGTCAGAGCAACTCCATCAACTACGATTCGCCCGATTTCGGCGGCTTCAAGGCGATGGTGTCGACCAGCGCGACCAACACGTCGAGCGCGAACACGTCCGCGCAGACGGCCAACAAGCCGCGCCTGTGGTCTTTGGGCCTGACCTACGCGAACGGCCCGCTGAACGTCGGCGGCGCGTACGAGCAGCACAAGGACTTCAGCCCGGCCGGCACTGCATTCAGCGGCACCGACAAAGCCTGGATGCTGTCGGGCGGTTATCTAATCGGCCCGGTCAGGCTCGGTTTGATGTACACCGACCGCAAGTATGAGACCGGCGTGGGCACCGATCTGAAAGTCGCCGCCTGGAACCTGGCAGCGGACTGGAAGATTGCCGGACCGCACGGCCTGCGCGCTGCCTACACCCGCGCCAACGATACCAAGGGCAACTACGTCGGCACTGTTGCCGGCAGCGGGTCGATGCTCGTGGGTAACGGCGGCGCGGGCAGCACGGGCGCGAACCTGTGGCAGATCCACTACGTCAACACGCTGTCCAAGCGTACGGAAGCCACGATCGGCTACGCGCGCCTGGACAACAAGAACAACGCGCGGTATGCGTTGGGCGGCGTGGGCGGCACGAGCGCGGCATCGGCTCCCGCCGCGGGCAACGACATGCACGTCTGGGGCGTGTCGCTGCGTCACCGCTTCTAAGAGCAGTTGCAGCAATGAAAACGGGCGCCTCGGCGCCCGTTTTTTTATGCCCGCCGCGAGGCGCGGATCATGCTTCGCCGAGCAGCGACAGCGCCGTCTTGCTCGACACCTGGTCGCGCTCTTCCGCGGTGAGGCCCGGTATCGCGTTGAACGAGCCGATGGGATCGTCAGGGCCCATGTCGAACGGATGATCGGTGCCCAGGCACACGCGGTCCGCGCCCGCGATGTTGATGAGATGGCGCGCGGCCTTCGCGTCATGCGTCAATGCGTCGAAGTAGAACCGCCGCAAAAGGTCGTACGGCGAGGTCTGCGTGTGCTTCTTCGGCTCGGGACGCACGCGATGCCCGTGGGCGAAACGGCCGATCTGGTACGGCACGTAGCCGCCGCCGTGCGGCAGCAGGATCCTCAGCTTCTTCAGCTCGTCGAGCGCACCGCTGAACATGAGGTGCGCAACCATGAGCGTCGTGTCGAGCGGGAAGCCGACGAAGTTGCGCAGGTAGTAGTCGTCCATCCAGCCTTCCGCAAGGCACTGGTACGGGTGCGTGAACACGAAGCAGCCGAGCTGCTCTATCGTCTTCAGCAGCTTGCGGAAACGCGGCGCGGCAAGCGGCTGGCCCTCGATGGAAGTGCCCATCTCGACCGCCTTGAACTTGTACTCCTTCACCACGCGCTCGAGCTCGACGATGGCCGCGTCCGGATCCTGCATCGGCAGGTGCGCCATGCCGCGCAGCCGCTTCGGGTGCTTCGCCACCATCTGCGCGATGCCGTCGTTCGCGAGCTTCGCCGCTTCCAGCCCCTTGTCGGCCGAGAGCCAGTAGAAATAAATGGGCGGGCCGACTGAAATCGCGGCAATGTCGAAGCCGACCCGATCCATCCATTCGACTTTCGCATCGGCGTCGTAGAACACCGCCTGGAGCTCGGCCGGCCGGCCGTGACTGTTGAAGTACTGCTTGCCGTCCTTCTCCTCGATGCTCATGTCGAAGCGCTTGGGATCGCGCTTCAGCGCTTCGACGACCGTCGGCGGGATCACGTGATTGTGCAAATCGATGTTCATGTCGCGTTTCCTGTTTGCTCTGCGTTGTTGTACCCGGGCCTCGGCCTGCGGATGCTTGTCGTCCGCAAGGCGCGTCAGTATCCCACGACGCTGGCGCGCGTGACTGACCGGCTGCGCCGGCAGCCCGCCGCTCAATCCGCCTGAATGCCCGCGGCCCGTATGACTTTCGCCCACTTGACCGTCTCTTCCCTGATGATGGCTCCGAAAGCTTCCGGAGAATTGCCCACGGGCTCCGCGCCCTCGTGCGACAGCGCAGCGCGCATGTCCTGCGTCTGCGCAGCCTTCGCAACCACGGCGTTGAGACGCGAGATGATGGCCTTCGGCGTGCGCGCCGGCGCGAGCATGCCGTTCCACGGCCCGTGATCGTAACCCGGCACACCAGCTTCCGCGATAGTCGGCACGTCGGGCGCGGCGGGCGAACGCTTGATCGTCGTCACACCGAGCGCCCGCAACCGGCTGGCCCGCACGTGCGGAAGCACCGATGGAAGCGTCGCGAAATTGAGCTGCACCTGGCCGCCCAGCAGCGCAGTCACTGCCGGGGCGCCACCCTTGTACGGCACGTGAACCATGTCGACACCGGTCATGAGCTTGAACAGCTCCGCGGAAAGGTGCGTGCCGGTCGCCGCGCCGCTCGATCCGTAATTGAGCTGGCCCGGTTTCGCCTTCGCGAGCGCGATGAGCTCCTGCACCGACTTCGCCGGCACGCCGGGGTGCACGACCAGCATGTTGGGAAACGCGGAGAGCTGGCTGATCGGCGCGAGATCGCGGATCGGATCGAACGGCAGCTTCTTGTGCAGCGTCGGATTGAGCGTGATCGACGACGCGACCACGAGCAGCGTGTAACCGTCCGGGGATGCGCCGAAGCGAGGAGCAGGGGCCCCGTTTACGGGGATGCGACCGCGTAGGCGCATGTAGGATCGCGTGCTAATTCGGCGCACGGGCTCGCTCCCGGGTCGCACCTACCGCTAAAGCGGTAGGCACTGCTCCACCGTCCGCGATCCCCTTGGCCACGAGATCCGTGCCGATGATGCTGCCCGCGCCGGGGCGGTTGTCCACCACCGCGGATTGACCGAGCGACTCGGAGAGCTTCTGCGCCGTGAGTCGCGCCACGAGATCCGTCGAGCCGCCCGCCGACTGCGGCACGATGATCCTGAGTGGCCGCACCGGATACAGCGGATCGGCAGCAAGCGCGCCGCCGACGGCTGACGACAGCACCGCAACGAGCAACACGGTCTTCATTCGGCCTCCTTGCCTGTCACCCTCGGAACCGGAGCCGGCGCTACGCTCTCAGCAGCGGCCGCAGCTCCCGCACGTCCTTCAGGCGCTCGATTTTCCAGATCGCCTCGATCAATCGCCGCGCCCGGGCCTTGCCGATGACGGGATCGAGGAGATCCCGGCTCTTCGCCTCGACTTCGCTGCGCGGCATCGGGTTGGTCGGCGTGCCGCGCACGTGCTTCGTGTGATGCCGCAGCCGCTCGCCGCGGCGGGTCGTGATCTCGACGATGGCCTGGGTGGTTTTGGTGCGCGACAGCGCCGCGCTGCCGGCGAGCGAGATGCAATTCCGAAATGCTGCTACCTGCGGGTCGTGCAGCCGCCGCTCGTCGTGCGACGACGCGAAAGTGATCTCGCCGTCGATCAGCATCATCGCCACCAGATGCTGGATGTTGATGTCCGCCATCTTGCGCTGGTTGACGGTGCGGGCCCCCTGTTCGTCTATGGTGACGACGACGCGCTCGACATCGGCGGCGCGCACGCCGTGCCGCTCGATGAGATTCGCCACCGCGTCGAGCGGCGCCTGTATCGGGTAGCCGACCGCCCAGCGCTTGATCGCCGTGTTCATGATCTCGTAATCGACGCCAAGTCCGTCGATGAGACGTCGGGGCTCGGCAAAGCGCTCGAAGGCATGGAAGAAGCCGCGATCGCCGGAGAACACGTCCTCCACGCCGGTGAACCGCATCGCGGTCATGACGGCCGCGGTCACACCGTTGCGCGCAGGCATGCCGCCGAAGTCGAACGCTTTTTCGATGTGCTCGACATCGCGCGCCCAGCACGAGAGGCCCGAAGCCTGCTGCGCGGCGTACGAGAGCAGGTAGCGCGCCTGGTCCGCATTGAGGCACGCTATCGCGCCTGCCGCGGCCGCGCTGCCGAAAGTGCCGCCTATCGAATGCGTCGAGTGCCCTGCGCTGCGCAGCTTCTCGATGCCGAGCGTCCTGGACATGCGCGCGCACACGTCATAGCCGAGCACCATTGCGCGCAGCAGCGCCGTTCCGCCGCGCGCATGGCGCTCCGCCATCGCAAGCGTGGCCGGCACGATGCTGCATCCCGGGTGCACCAGCGCGAGATAGTAGGTGTCGTCGGTTTCGTCGCTGTGGCCGTGCATGCCGTTTGCGAGGGCTGCGGTGATGGCGGAGGTGACGATGCGGCTGCCGATCACGCATGCCTCGCGCGCGCCGCCCTGCGCTTTCGCAAACTCGATTGCGCGGCGCCCCGGCAATAGGCGCGAGCCCGATACCATCGCGGACAACGTGTCGAGCAGATGATGCTTCGCGCGTTCCCGCACGCCCGCAGGCAATGGGCGGCGCGGCGCCTGCGCGATGTACGCGCTCAATGCGTGCATGACCGGCGAGACTTCGATACGCACGCGCCTGCTCATTCTGCAGTCACTCCCGCTTCGCGTATCACGCGGGCGTACAGCGCCGTCTCGCGGCGTATGAGGTCGGCGAGCTGCTCCGGCGGCCCGGCGATCACTTCGGCGCCCTGCGCAGCGAAACGCTCGCGCACGTCCGGCCGCTGCAGCGCGCGCGTGATGTCGGCGCTCAGCTTCGCGACGATGTCGCGCGGCGTGCCGGCGGGGGCGAACATGCCGGTCCATGCCGAAATGTCGAACTCGGGATACGTCTCCGCGATGCCCGGCACGCCCGGCAGCACCGCTGCGCGCTTCGCGGACGACACGGCAATCGCGCGCACGCGTCCACTGCGCACGTGCCCCATCGCCCCCGTGATGTTGGCGAACATGAGCTCGACCTGGCCGCCCATGAGATCGACGAATGCGGGCGCGGCGCCCTTGTACGGCACGTGATTCATCCTGATTTTCGCAAGCGACTGCAGCAGCTCCATGCCGAGATGCTGGAGGTTGCCGATGCCCGCCGAGGCATAGTTGAGCCGTCCGGGACGTGCCTTCGCCAGCGCCACGAGGTCCTTCACCGACCTCACCGGCAGCGACGGATGCACCACCAGCACCATCACGGACGCGAGCATGTAATTGAGCGGCACGAGATCCTTCTGCGGATCGTACGGCAGCTTCTTCTGCAGGCTGGGATTGATCGTGATCGGCCCGGCATTCGCGAGCAGCAGCGTGTAACCGTCCGGCGCGGCTTTGGCTGCGAGGTCGGCGCCCAGGCTGCCGCCCGCGCCGCCGCGCGGGTCGGTGATCACCGTCTGACCCCACATCTCGCTCAGCCGCTGGCCGGTGATGCGCGCGATTTCGTCGTACGGCCCGCCGGCGGCGTACGGCACGATGATGCGCACGGGCTTGGCGGGATAGCCTTGCGCAGCGAGCGGCGATGCAATCGCGAGCATCGCCGCCGCAAACGTGCACCGCAGTGTGTTGCGCATTGCGTTCCTCCGTGCGCGGATGCCGGTCAGTCCAGCTTGAGATTGATGCGCTTGCCGAGCTTCGCGTACTTGTCGATGTCGGCGAGAACGTAGCGCGCGAACTCCTCTTGCGCCATGCCGACGGGCTCTGCGCCAAGGCCGCGCAGCCGCTCAACCATCACCGGGTCTTTAAGTGCATGCCACACTTCGCCCACGAAGCGGTCCGTGACCGGCTTCGGCGTCTTCGCCGGCGCGTACAGCCCATACCAGCCGTTGATCTGGGCACCGTGATAGCCCAGCTCGTCCATCGTCGCAAGCTCCGGCAGCAGCGGCGAGCGCTTCGCGCCCATCTGGCGTCACCAGTCACGAATCACGAGTCATGCATTCGTCTTTATTTGATCGCGAGAGGATTCACCGGGGAGCCGACGCCGCCGGTGATCGGCAGCGCCGGCGCGACGAAGAGAAACTCGTAGCGCTTGTCCTTCGCGCAATCGTCGGCCAGGTCGCCGAGCCAGAAGATCTCGCCGACGGTGAGCCCCATCATCGGGATGGCGATCCAGTGCCACGGCTGGTTGGTGTCCTCGGTCTGATTGGGACGCACCTCCGCGCCCCACGTGTCCGTCGCGACAGCCGCGACCTGGCGCTTGTAGAGCCAGTCCACGGTCTCGAACGCAAGGCCGGGCGCGTCGCCGCCGGGATAGCCGTCCCAGCTCTTGCTCGCGAAGCAGCGCTCGATGTGGCCGGTGTGCACCAGCAGGTAATCGCCGCGCCCCGCTTTGACGCCCTGCTTCTGCTCGGTGTAATCGAGGATCTCGTTGGTGATCGCAAATCCGTCCGGCAGCGCTTTCTTGCCCATCGCGCGCGCCACGTCCAGCAGCACGCCGCGCCCTGTCATTTTTTCCTTGGTCTTCTCGATGCCGGCCTTCTGCGCGCCGGCGCTGGTCACGTTGCGGCAGTCGTAGCCGTTCCACATGTAATCTTCGTAGAGAATGTGGCCGAGACCGTCCCACTGCGTGCCGCATTGCAGCCCCATGATGACGAGATCGTCGGTGCCGCGGATCTTGCGGTGGTCGAGCACGCCGGAGTACGCGTCGGTGCCGGTGCGCGTCATGAGGTGGATCGGATTGAAGCGCCCGAGCGCCGGATATTTCGTCTTGCCGCTCTGCGGCCCGCGCTCGTCGTAGTTGAGCGCAAGCGACATGACCTTGCCCTTCTTCACCAGCCGCATCGCGGCGGCCACGTCTTCCGGCGTCGTGTAGTTCAGCGTGCCGAGCTCGTCGTCCTTGCCCCAACGTCCCCAGTTGCTGCAGCGCCTGGCGGCTTTCTGCACGTCCTTGCGCGTGAGCTTGCGGTTCTTCTTCTCGCGGGTGTCTACGACTTTCGGCAGGCGGGCCATGTGCGCATCCTTTTTTGTGAGGGCGTCGAATGGAGAGCGTCGAGTCTAGCCAAGGGTATCCAGCGCGTCAACGCAACACAGGCTGCGGTGGGTCGCGCGATCACTCCACGCGCACGCCCGATTCCTTCACCACGCGCGCCCACTTGGATATCTCCGCGCGTATCAGCTGATCGAATGCCGCCGGCGTATCGGCGAGCGGCTCGAACGCCTGCGTCAGCAGCCGCACTGCTCCGCCAACGCCCGTGCGCGCGCCGCGTCCGTATCCGACACCGCGAGAAAGCGCACGGCAGGGTGTGCAGCGGCGAGCTTCGCGCGCAGCGTTCCTATGTGTCCCGCCCCGACGACGGCGACGCCGATCTGTCGCGGCGCTACGGTCCGTGATGCAGCGCTCATGTTGCCTCCCCGGCCTTGCTTCACCCCACCAGCAGCGGCCTCAGCTCCGACACGTCGGCTACCTTGTCGAGCAGCCACACGCGATCGAGCAGCTGCCGCGCGCGCCGTGCCCCGGTCACCTCCGCGATGAGATCATGACACTTCTCGTCCACCTGCCGGCGCGACAGCGGGCGCTCCCACGCGCCGGCAACCACCGGCGTGTGATGACGCAGCTCGCGTCCGTCACAAGTCCATACCTCGACGATCGCCTGACGCCCGCCCGCGCGCGTGAGCTCCGCGCTGCCCAGGTACTCGATGCGCCGGCGCATCTCCTGCACCTTGCGGTCCTTCATGCGCCGCGTATCGTGCGAGCTTGCGAAAGTCACCTTGCCGTCGAGCAGCATCACCGCGATCAGGTGCTGCAGGCAGATGTCGGGCATGTCGCGATCGTTGACGATGTCCGCTTCCGAGTCCTGCACCTGCACGCGCACGCGCTCGACGTCGGCTGCCCGCACGCCATGATCGCGAATGATCTGCTCCATGGCGTCGAGCGCCGGCTGTATCGGCGAGCCGACCGACCATTTCTTGATGTTCGAGCGCATGATCTCGTAAGTCCCGCCCAGCTCGCGCGTGACGTGGGTCGTGTCCACGCTGCCGCGGTAAGCATCCCAGAAACCAATGGGCCCGCTGAACACGTCCTCGACGCCGGTGAAGCCGTGCGCCACCATTGCCGCGGCATAGACGCCGTTGCGCGCCGGCATGCCGGCAAAATCGAATGCCTTCTCGATATGATCGGGGTCGCGCATCCAGCACGACACGCCGGACGCCTGCTGCGCGGTGTACGAGAGCAGATGCTGCATGCGTCGCGCGTCCAGCCCCGCGAGGGCGCCGGCCGCTGCGGCTGCGCCGAACAGCGCGCCGAAGCTGTGCGTCGAGTGGCCTGCGTGCGAGAACTTCACGCCGCCCAGCGCCATGTTGATGCGCGCGCCGACGTCGTAGCCCAGCGCGACGGCGCGCAGCAGGGCGCGACCCGATGCGCGACGCCGCTCCGCCATGGCCCATGCGGCGGGCACCACCGCGCACCCCGGGTGGAAAAAACCCGCCTGGTGCGAGTCGTCGGTCTCGTCCGCATGCGCGGACATCGCGTTGGCGAAGGCCGCATGCACCGCGGAGCTCATCACGTGGGAGCCCATCACGCACGCTTCCTTGGCGCCGCCCTGTGCCTTCACGAAGTCGATCGCGCGGCTGCCGGGCTCGAGCTGCGAGCCCGACAGGATCGCCGCAAGCGTATCGGCCACGTGATGTTTGGTCTTTTCCACCACGGCGGCGGGCAGCGCTTTGCGCGCGGCGCCGGCCATGTAGCGGGTGAGCTCGCTCATCATCGCCGAGGTCTGCGCCGGTTTCGTCGCTGCCATGTTTCTGTCCTCATTCGGCCCTGATCCCCGCATCGCGTATGACCTTGCCCCACTTTGCGATTTCCGATTTGATATAAGCGGCGAACTCGGCGGGCGTCGTTCCCGCGGGCTCAAAGCCCTGCGACGCGAGCTTCTCGCGCATGTCCGGCGCATCGAGCGCGCGCACCACTTCATCGTGCAGGCGCGTGACGATCGCCTGCGGCGTTCCCGCAGGCGCGAGGAGCCCGTACCACGTCGACGCCTCGTAGCCTTTCACTCCCGCCCCGGCGATCGTCGGCAGCTCGGGCAGCGTCTGAGAGCGCTTCGCCGTCGTCACTGCGACGGGCCTTAACTTGCCGGACTTCACGTGCGGCATCGCCGCCGGCATGGTCGCGAACATGATCTGCATCTGTCCCGACAGCAGGTCGATGAGCGCCGGCCCGCCGCCCTTGTAGGGGACGTGCACGATGTCGACCTTCGCCAGCGAGCGCAACAGCTCGCCCGCGAGGTGCGACGAGCTGCCCACGCCCGCGGAAGGATAATTGAGCGTGCCGGGCTTCGCTCTTGCGAGCCCGAGCAGGTCTTTCACCGTGTGCACCGGGAGTGCCGGATGAACAACCAGGATGTTCGGCGTAATCGCGACCAGGCTCACCGGCGCGAAGTCCTTCACCGGATCGTACGGCAACTGCCTGAACAGGCTCACGTTGATCGCATTGGGCGCGACGTTGCCCATGAGCAGCGTGTAACCGTCCGGCGCCGATTTCGCAGCGAGGTCGGTGCCTATGTTGCCGGTGGCGCCGCCGCGGTTGTCGACCAGCACCGTCTGCCCGAGGCGATCGGTGAGCTTCAGCGCCATCAGCCGCCCGACGATGTCCGTGCCCCCGCCCGGCGGATACGCGACGATCATGCGCACGGTGCGCGTGGGATAGCTTTGCGCGAATGCCGCTTCATCGCAGAGAAACGCTGAAGCGGAAAAGAGCGACACGGTGACGATTGCCTTCCCGATCTTCCTCCAGATCATCTTGTTATCCTTCTGCAATCCAAAAACCCGATTAGCCGCAGAGAGCACCGAAGACACCGAGCGCTGCAACCGCGCCTCCCGCCTCTCACCTCCCGCCTCACCGGCGATCACTGCGCAAGCGGCAGCGTGACCGCCCGGCCGGTCGCCGCCGAATGCTCGATGGCGAGCGTCGCCTCGAGATTCACGCGCGCCTCGTGCGGCAGCGCGAGCGAGCACGGCTTGCCGACGGTCAGATAGTCCAGCCATGCACGCGTTTCGTTGGCGATCGGCCCCCAGAACTCGCCCAGCGCCCAGTCGCCCGGCGTGCCGCTCTGGAGGAACACCATGTTCACTTCGTGGCCAGGCAGGTACACATGCGGAATGCCGTGCTCGGTGTACATCAGCTGGTCGGTGTGATCGTCGTCGAGGATCATCACGCCGTCGGTGCCGATGACCTCGACGCGCGCCGCGTGTCCGAGCGCCGGATATTTCGCCGGGAGCGCGTAGCTCACGGTGAGGTTCGCCACCGTGCCGTCGCCGTAGGTGAGGATCGCGAACGTCACGTCGGCGACGTCGTGGCCGGCCTCGTGCAGCACGCCCGTCTGCCCGCGCGCATACACTTCTTTCAGCTGCCGGCCTTCGAACAGCCAGTTCATCAGGTCGACGTAATAGGTGAGCGCGTCCACCACCGGCGTTGCGTGCGGATTGCGCGACATCATCGCCAGCGCCTGCGAGCGCGAGTTGAACACGCGCGCCGCGCCGCCGGTAGGCCGCCCCAACCGGCCCTGCACGATCTGCTCTTTCGCGATGAGATAGCGCTCCTTGTAGCGCCGGCTGTAGCCCACGCGCACGTCCGCCTTGCGCTCGTCGATCGCGCGCAGCACGCGGTCCGCGTCGGCGAGCGTCAATGCGAGCGGTTTTTCCACCAGCACCGGCTTGCCCAGCTCTATCGCCCTGAGCAGCGGCGCGACGTGCTCGCCTTCGCTGGTGGACACGACCACCGCATCGACGTCGGGATGCGTGATCACGGCATCGTTGTCGGCGCTGTGGAATTGCGCGCCCGCGGTCTTCGCCAGCGCCTGCGCCTTGGCGCCGTCGGCATCCGAGACGGCGATGAAGCGCACTCCCGGGTGGCCCGCGGCGAGCCGCGCGCGCAGCGTCCCTATGCGTCCCGATCCAACGATACCCAGCCCTATCGCTTTACGCAGCATGCTCAAGCCTCACGAGTCACCAGTCACCAGTCACGAGCCACGCTTCATGTGGGCGTCAGTCCACATGGACATTGGCATCCTTCACCACCTTCGCCCATTTGGCGAGCTCGCTCCGGATGAAGCGCCCCAGCTCTTCGGGCGTGCTGCCGATCGGATCGATCGCGTTCTGCACCAGCAGCTTGTGGTAATCGGGGGTGTTCAGCGCACGGACGAACTCGCCGTGCAGCTTGCCGACGATGTCCTTCGACGTGCCCGCCGGCGCGAGCACGGCGTACCACACACCCGAGTCGTAGTTCGGCACGCCGGCCTCGGCGAGCGTCGGCACATCGGGCAGCGCCGCCGAGCGCTTCGCCGTCGTCACGCCGAGCGCGCGCAGTCTCCCGGCTTGCACGTACTGCGAGCAGCTGGCGGGCGGCGCGAACAACACCTGCACCTGCCCTGCGAGCACGTCGATCAGCGCCGGTCCGCCGCCCTTGTAGGGTATGTGCGCCATGTCGATCTTCGCCATGCTCTTCAGCAGCTCCGCGGCGAGATGCCCGCCGCTGCCGTTGCCCGAAGAGGCGTACGCGATCTGCCCCGGCCGCGACCTTGCGAGCGCGATCAGATCTTTCACCGATCTCGCGGGCATCGCCGGATGCGTGACCAGCAGGTACGGCCCGGAGGCGAGCAGCGAGACCGGCTCGTAGTCGCGCACCGGGTCGTACGGCACCTTCTTGTACAGCGCGGGATTCACGGCGAGCTGCGCGGTGAGCGCGAACACAAGCGTGTAGCCGTCGGGCGGCGCCTTCGCGGCGATTTCCATGCCGACGTTGCCGCCGGCCCCGCCGCGATTGTCCACGATCACCTGTTGCCCCAGCGACTCCGTGAGCTTCTGCGCGAGCGGACGGCTGATCGTGTCCGCGCCGCCGCCGGGCGGATAAGGCAGCACGAGCCGCACCGCCTTCGTCGGATAGCTCTGCGCATGGACACCACCCGTCAGCGCGGCAAACAGCGCCGCCGCCAGGATGCGCTTCCAGTGGTTCATCGTCTCCTCCTGTCCGCCATGTGCGGCTCTGTTATGTGCGATGTTGCGCCAGATCGATCGCCCGCGCGCGAAGCTTGGGATCGGCCTTCAACTGCGCCTTGAGCACCTTGTGCGTGGGCGTGTGCGGCAGCTCGTCCACGAAAGCGATGTAGCGCGGCACTTTCATCGGCGCGAGGCGCTCGCGGCACCATTGCGCAATGTCTTCCGCGGTGGCCTGCTGCGCGGGCTTCAGCAGCACGGCGACGAGGATCTCGTCTTCGCCGAGCTCCGCCGGCACCGGGATCGCTGCGGCCTCGAGCACCGCGGGATGCGAGCCGATCACGCGGTCGAGCTCCGCTCCGGCGATGTTTTCGCCGCGGCGGCGGATGATGTCCTTCTTGCGCGAGACGAAGAAGAAATAGCCGTCCGCGTCGCGCTTCACGAGATCGCCGGTCATGAACCAGCCGTCGCGAAACGCGTTCTTCGTCTGCTCGGGATCGCGGTAATAGCCCTGCATGATGATCGGCGTCCTCACCAGCAGCTCGCCCACCTCGCCGTCGGGCACGTCGCTGCCCTCTTCGTCCACGACGCGGCACTGCGCCCACGGGCGTTCCGGGTCAGGATGGCGCCCTATCGGTCCCATGCTGCCTTTCTTGCGCAGTCCTTCGACCGGGTTGCAGGTGACGCCGGGAATTTCGGTCATGCCGTAACCGCCCATGCCGTGCGGCACGTGGAATTCGTCGCGGAAAGTATCCGCAACGCTCTCGCGGATGCCGTACACGGCGCGCAGCTTGTGATCCGGCCGGAACTCGCTGCGCGGCCGCGCTTTCAGTATCGTGCCGATCGCTTCGATGATGTTCACTTCGGTGGCGCCGGTGTCCACCACCGTCTGCCAGAACGTCGAGGCGTGAAACTTCGGCACGATCACCATGCTGCAGCCCGCGGCGAGCGTGCCCGCGACGGAGTAGAACAGCGCGTTGATATGGAACAGCGGCAGCAGCACCATGACGCGGTCGTCGTCCTGCAGGTACACGCGCTGCACGAACGCCTCGCCGCCGGTGACGAAGCTGCGCTGGCTGTGCATCGCCCCCTTCGGGAATCCGGTCGTGCCCGAGGTGTACACGATGAGACAGGTGTCGTCTCCGGTGACGCTGCCGGGCAGCGTCGCGGCAGGAGCGCCGGCAACGAGATCGAGCAACGCCGGGGCGTCCGCGGCACCGCCGTCGAGCAACGCGAACCACGGCGCGGTCGCGAGCCCTTCGCACGCCTTGCGCGCCACCGCGAGCGTGTCGCTGCTGGCGATGACGGCCGACACTTCGGCGTGGTGGAGCACGTAGCGCGCTTCGTCGACGCCGTAGTCCGGGTTGACCGGCACCATGATCGCGCCGATGCGCGCAGCCGCGAGCAGCATGAGCACGTGGCCGTCGCTGTTGCGGCCCATCACCGACACGCGATCGCCTTTGCGCACGCCGCGCGAGACCAGCAGGCGGGCGCAGCGCTCCACGGCGTCGCCGAACTCGCGCCAGGTCCAGGTCTTTTCGCCGAACAATGCGAACGCGCGCTGCGGATCCCGGGCTGCGCGGCTCGCGAATACGCCGGCGAGCGTGTAATCATGGGGCGGATACTGGTGCAGCACGTCGAGCGGTTTCTTCAAAACTCGTCCCTCACTTCGTTTTCATTGGGTTTCACGCGACCGGCGCGGCACGCGGCCGATAGAACGACACGGCATTGTCGAACAGCACGCGCGGCGCGAGCTCGTCGCCGACCGCCTCGCGGATCATGTCGATGTCGGACACGGCAAACGGCCGCCGCGCGCGCTGCGATGGCAGATCGCTGCCGAACATGAGACCGTCGGGGTTCGCGGCGGCCAGCGCGCTCATGGCGATCATCGGATCGACGCTGACGCGGCCGAAGCCCGTCGCCTTCACGCGCACGCCGCGCTCGGCGAGCCGCACCAGCGTCTTGAGCCCGCCCGCGCTCATGCCCAGATGATCGATGCTCGCTTTCGGCAATTTCGCGATCGCGGTCCAATCGTCGCCGAGCGCGGCAAGATCGACGTACAGCTCCGCGTGCCAGCCGGCCAGCTCGTGCACGCGGCGCGCAAGGCGATCGAGGTCCGCAAGACCGGCCGAGCCGCCGCGGAAAAGATTGAAGCGCACTGCGCGCACGCCCGCCGCATCGAGCTTGAGCACTTCCGCATCGGACACGTCGTGCGGAACCTGGATCACGCCGACGAACGCCGGACCGAACATCTCCAGCGCATCGTACATGAAGCTCGTGTCGTAGCCCTGGAAGGAGGCGGCCACCACCACGCCGCCACGCACATCGAGCCCGCGCGTGCGGCTGCGGTAATCCGCGACGGTGAACACCGGCGGCGCAAACCCCTGGTTCTCCGACAGCGGAAAGCGGTGATCGAGAATGTGAAAGTGCGTGTCGAACAACGCCGGGCGGATCGCATTCATCACGCATGTTTCCTTTGCGCTTCGGCATCCCGCACTTCGGCGCGGTGCAGCTTGTGCAGCACGCGGTGCACGACCGGCGCGAACATGACGCCGGCCGACGCGATGAACACGAGCCCGGCATACAGCGCATACAGCCCCGCAAAGAGCTTGCCGCCGTTGCTGCGCGGCGCGTCCACCGGCCCCATGCCGCCCAGCAGCATGGCGGAATTGAGGAAGGCATCGCGCCACGCCAGGTGCTCGAAGTACATATAGCCCGCCATGCCGACGAACAGCGAAAACGCGACCAGGCCGGACGCGAGCAGCGCGTGACGGCTCAACCGCAGCGCGAACTGCCTGGGCGTGAGCAACGGCTTGGAGCGATGTTCGTACATGGCGCGTGCAGGCGGCGCGCTATAGCGCCATCAGGCCGACGAACTCGTGCACCGGCATCGCTTCCAGCGCCTGCTGATCGAGGCAGACTTTCATGATGCGCAGCCGCTGCTTCGCGGCGAACACGCGCGCGACGTTCTTCTCGAATTTCTCCATGAGCAGCGGTATGCCCTCCGCGCGGCGGCGGCGGTGTCCGAGCGGATACTCCACCTCCGACAGCGGCGTGCCGGAGCCGTCCTTGAAGAAAACCTGTATCGAGTTCGCGTTCGAGCGCTTGTCCGGGTCGTGATAGTCCTTCTCGTATTGCGCGTGCTCGGTAAGCCGCATCTTTTCGCGCAATGCATCGATGCGCGGATCGGCCGCCACATGGTCTTCGTAATCCTCGGCGGTCAGCGCGCCGCGGATCATGGCGACCGCCATCATGTATTGCATGCAATGGTCGCGGTCCGCCGGGTTGTGCAGAGGCCCGGTCTTGTCGAGGATCACCATCGACGAGTTGTGGCAGCGCACTTCCACGCGCTCGATGTCCGCGAGCCGGTCTTTCACCAGCGGATGCAGCCTGATCGCCGCCTCCACGCCGCTTTGCGCGTGAAACGCCGCCGGGTAGGCGATCTTGAACAGCACGTTCTCGATGACGTAGCTGTCGAAAGGACGCTGGAAGGCGAAGGGCGTGCCCTTGAACAACACGTCGTAGAAGCCCCACGTCTTCGCGGTGAGCGCGGACGGATAGCCCATCTCGCCTTTGAGCGCGAGCATCGCCAGCCACACGCCGCGGCTCGCGGCATCCGCGGCCGCCCACGACTTGCGCGAGCCCGTATTCGGCCGGCGGCGAAACGTGGCGAGCGCGTGCCCGTCCACCCACGCATTCGAGACCGCATTGACGATTTCATCGCGCGTGCAGCCGAGCAGCTTCGCGACCGCGGCGGTGGTCGCGATCTTCACCGTGATGGTGTGATCGAGGCCCGCCGCGGTAAAGCCGTTCAGGATGGCGAGCTGCCCCTGCACTTCGTACGCCTTCACGATGGTGGCAAGCACCTCGCTCATCGCGAGCGGCGCCTTGCCCTGCGACACGCGCACGCGGCTCAGGTGATCGGCAAGCATGAGTATCGCGCCGATGTTGTCGGAGGGATGGATCACGGTCGCGCCATAGAACGCATCGTTGAAATCGAGCCAGCGCACCAGCGCGCCGAGGTTGAACGCCGCGGCAACCGGATCGAGCACGTACGGCGTGCCCGGCACTTTCGCGCCGTTCGGCACGATGGTGCCCGGCACTACGGGACCGAGCAGCTTGGTGCATGCGGGATACGAGAGCGCCTCGAAGCCGCAGCCGAGACTGTCGATCAGGCACAGACGCGCAGTCTCGCGCGCAAGCGCGCTCTTCGGCTCGAATTCGTCCACGTAGCGGGCGATGTCCTGCAGGACCTGGTCGGGAGCGGGACGCGTATTGGACGGTGCGGACATGGCGGCGCCTGGCGAATGCGGGAATGTGCCCGGCATTATAAGGCCTCGTTTCCCGGGCGCCTCAGCGTTCCTGTTATGCTGTCCATGCCTTGGAACACAGTGCGCTCACGAATCCACGCGGAGGACGAAGAACATGAAAGCACGTGCAGTCGGATTGCTTGCGATCTCGTTGCTGTTTGCATTGCCTGCTGCGGCCCAGTCCTGGCCTGCGAAACCGATACGGCTGATCAGCCCTTTTGCGCGAGGGGGGCGCACCGGCTCTCGGCGAAGGTTTTGGTGTTGGGGCGGAGACGGGGCGCAGCCGCCCGGATTGATGCAACGTCTTTCATCGGCCTTGGCCACGGCCATCGGTGCCGGTGCGTTTGCGATTTCATCAATGTCGATTGCTCAAACATGGCCGGCGAAACCGATACGGTTAATCAGCCCTTTTGCGCCGGGCGGCGGCACCGACATCACCTGTCGCGCCATGGCGCCCCGGCTGAGCAGCGGGCTCGGCCAGCAGGTGGTGGTCGACAACCGCGGCGGCGCAGGCGGCATGGTGGGCGTCGATATCGCGGCGAAATCCCCGCCCGACGGCTACACGCTGGTGCTGGGCACCATAGGCAGCATCGCGATCAACCCGAGCCTCTACGAGAAAATGCCGTACGATCCCGCGAAAGACCTCGCGCCGGTCAGCCAGGCCGCCAATGCGCTCAACGTGCTCGTCGTGCATCCCTCGCTGCCCGCGCGCTCGGTGAAGGAATTCGTCGCGCTCGCAAAGTCGCGCCCGGGCCAGCTCAACTACGGCTCCTCGGGACCGGGGGCGACCGACCATCTCGCCGGCGAGCTCTTCAATGCCATGACGGGCGCGAAAATGGTGCACGTGCCGTACAAGGGCGGCGCGCCGGCCATGCTCGATCTCATCGGCGGCAATGTGCAGCTCGTGTTCTCGACGGTGTCCACCGCCGTCGGCTCGATGAAGGCAGGCAAGATCCGGCCGCTCGCGATGACGGGCAACCAGCGTTTCGCGCTCATGCCCGAAATTCCCACGATGTCCGAGGCCGGTCTCAAGGGCTTCGAAGTGAGCAACTGGTACGGTCTGTTCGCGCCGGCCGGCACGCCGAAGGAAGTCATCGCCCGGCTGCATGACGAGGCCGCGAAAGCGCTCGCCGCGCCGGACGTGAAGCAGCGCCTGCTCGAATCGGGCATCGTCACCACGACCAGCTCGCCCGAGCAATTCACCGCCTACATACAGGCGGAGACGCGCAAGTGGGCGAAAGTCATCAAGGACGCCAACATCAAGCTCGATTGAGACGGATCACCCGCTCGCTCGCGCGCAGGCGGTCATGACCCATTGCGCGGCGGCAAGCAGCCTGCGGTCGCAATCGCGGCGCGCGACGAGCTGAGCGCCTACGGGAAGACCGTTCGGGCCGGTGAAGAGCGGCAGCGTGACCGCGGGCACGTGCAGCGTCGTCCACAGGATGCAGAACGATGCGTTGCCGGTCGATTGCAGCCCTGCGGGCGCTTCACCGGCGACGGCAGGAGTGAGCAGCACATCGTGGTTGCGCATCACATCGTCCATCGCCCGCCGGCACTCTTCTGCATACGCGCGCACCGTCGCATAACGCTCGAAGCTGCACGACTGGCCGTCGCGGATGCGGCCTTCTCTCAGCTTGCCGCTGATCTCGTCCCAGCGGTGGTCGATTTCCCACGCGCGGTTGCGCACGAACTCGAAGCTCGTGATCCAGCGGTGCGCATCCTGCATGCGCCCGAATTCCTGCGGCAGCGACGTGTCCTCCACGCGCGCGCCGGCTCGAGCCAGCGCTCGTGCGCATTCCTCCAGCGCCGCCTGCGTGTGCGGCTCGCATTGCGTCCAGAACTGCGTGCGGCAAAAACCGATGCGCGGCGCAGCGCCCTCCCAGGCGGCAAGCGGCTCATGCGGCACGCCGACGAGCACGTCGCGATAGAGCGCCACGTCCTCCACCGAGCGCGCGATGATGCCGAGCGTATCGACCGAGCCCGCGGCTTCCATCACGCCCGCGCAGCGAATGTCGCCCCAGGTCGGCCGATAGCCGACGCAACCGCAGAACGCCGCCGGACGTATCGTCGATGCCGTGGTCTGCGTGCCGACCGCAAGCGGGACCATGCTGTCGCCGACTGCGGCCGCAGAGCCGCTCGACGATCCGCCGGGCGTGCGCGCCGGGTCCAGCGGATTGCGCGTCTTGCCGGGAAAGAAATTGGCGAACTCGGTGGTGACGGTCTTGCCCATGATCACGCCGCCGGCGCGGCGCGTGAGCGACACGCACGCGGCATCGAGCGTCGGACGCCGGCCGCGATGTATCGGCGTGCCGTACTCCGTGGGCATGTCGGCGGTGTCGATGATGTCCTTCAATCCGACGGGCACGCCCAGCAGCGGCCCCGAGGCGCCGCTCGCATCGAGCGCGCGCGCCTGCCTCAGCGCGAGGTCGGGATCAAGGTAGTGCCACGCCTGCACCTCCGGTTCACGAACGCGGATGTGCTCCAGGCATGCGCGGGTGACCGCCTCGCACGTCGTCTGCCGCGCAGCAATGGCGCGGGCAATTTCTGCAGCCGTGAGTCGATCGAGCGGTTTGCTCGGCATGAATGCTCCTGTGTCAGCGCGGCGGACCGATGTAGACCGTATGAGTGGCAACATACACCTCGCGCAGAAAGCATACGAGGCCGCCGATCAACAGCACCATCGCCGCGAAAAAGAAAGCGCCCACCAGCCACTTCAGGTCGGTGCCGAGAAATGCGTCGAGGAACAGCGTCGCGATCACTGCGCATACCAGCAGCGCGGCGGCCGTGGAAAAATTGATCGCCCAGCTCGCGAGCCGCGCGCGCTTCGCAAGCGCGTGCAGCTCTTCGTCGGCGTGACGGCGCGCACTCTCCTTCAGCGCGACATAGATGCTCTCCATGTGCCGCCCGCGATCGATCACCCGGCCGAGCCGGCTGGTCATCACGCCCAGCAGCGAGCCCACGCCGGTCAGCAGGAACACCGGCGCGATCGCAAGTTGTATGACGTGCGCTACGTCGACGATAGGTTCCATCATGTCCCCTGGTCGCTGGCCTTCATTCTGCCTTGATGCCGGCGGTCTTCGCCAGCCTGCCCCGTTTGTCCGCTTCGCTCGTCAGGTAACGGGAAAAATCGGGCGATGCATCACTCGACGTGTATGTTGCCCGCCTTGATGATCTTCGCGTACTTCTCGACTTCGCGCCTGAAGTACGCCCTCAGCTCTTCGGGGGTGCTGCCCACCGGCTCGCCGCCCTCTCTGGCCATGTATTCCTGCACTTCGGTCGACTTCAGCGCTTTCAGGACTTCGGCGTTGAGCCTGGCGACGATGTCCTTCGGCGTGCCGGCCGGCACGAACATGGCGTACCAGTTGTCCGACTCGAAGCCCGGGTAGATCGAATCCATGGTGGGCAGATCGGGGAACGCCCTGGACCGCTTCGCCGTCGTCACCGCATACGCGCGCACCTTGCCGGACTGGATGTGCGGCTTGGTGGAGAGCGCGGTCCCGAACTCGAAATCGACTTCGCCGGCGATGAGGGCCGCGATTGCCGGGCCGCCGCCTTTGTACGGAATGTGGGTGACGTCGACGCCTGCGAGCTGCTTCAGCATCTCGATCGACAAGTGGCTGGTCGTGCCGCTGCCGTTCGAGCCGGCGTTCATTTTGCCGTTGCTCCTCTTCACCAGCGCGATGAGCTCTTTCACGTTCCTGGCGGGCACGCTCGAATGCGATACGAGAACCAGGGGCACCGACGACACCCACGTGACCGGCGCCAGATCCCTGACCGGATCGAACGCGATCTTCTTGTACAAGCTCACGTTGACGGAGATCGATGCCGTCGTGAAGAGGATGGTGTAGCCGTCGGGGGGCGACTGTTTCGCGACGATCTCCGCGCCGATGAGTCCGCCTGCGCCGGGGCGATTGTCCACCACGAACGTCTGCCCCATGCTTTCGTAGAACTTCTTGCTGAGCATGCGGCCCTGGATATCGGTGCCGCCGCCGGCGCCGAACGGCACGATGATGCGCACCGGCTTGTTGGGCCAGCTTTCCGCGGCGTGCACCGCGGGCAGCGCCAACATGCATAGCGCCACGCCTGCAAGCTTTGCTGTTGCACTCATGTTCTGCCTCCTCGTCTTATATGTAGTACGCCGACACGTGCCTTGCGTCCTCGCCGGGCGGCGTGTGTTTATGACCATGGCAAGGACGTGCTGTTCCCGGCTAGCCGCGGTAGATCGGCTCCGGCTGGGAGAAGAACGCGTAGAGGATGTGGTACACCATCATGTAGTTGATCTGCTGGAAGCTCGCGTGCGAGATACCCGGCATGACGGTGAACTGCTTGTCGGGGTTCGGAAGCCGCTTGAAGAACTCGACGAGGTCGTCGAAGCTCGCAATGCCGTCCCACTGGCCGCGCATGATGATGGTCGGCATGGTGATCTTCGCCGGATCCACGACAGGCAGGCGCGAGCACATGTCGACGTACGTGCCGGTCGGCACGGAATCGTCGAGCGCAAGGATCGCATCCGCGAAGGCTTCGATGACTTTCTCTTCGGCGCAGCCGGGATGATCGCGGTTGAAAATCGAATGCACGAAAGCCCGGTCGATCGGACGCCGGTTGACCTTCCGGAACTCCGGCAGCTTCTTCGTGCGCTCGGCAAGCGTCGGGCTGCCTTCGCCGGTCCACACGAAAGCATCGAGCGCGAGCCGCGCCACGCGCTCGGGATTACGCTGTGCGAACAGCGCGGCACGCAGCGCGCCCGACGAGATGCCGTACACCAGGAACTTCCGCGCGCCGCGCGTCCTGATGATGTAATCGGAAGCCGCGGCGAGATCGTCGGCGCCGTTTGCGATGTCGAAATTGATGGGACGGCTCTTGTCGGAGCGGCCGTAGCCTTCCATGTCCACGCACCACGTGTCGTAGCCCTGGCCGGCGAACCAGTCCATGACCGATGAGTGCGGGCGGCCGGGCACCTGAAGATCGAACGTCGGCTGCGACGCCATCGACGAGCCGTGCACGAACAGCACCGTACCGCGCGGCGTGCCTTGCGTAATGGCGCGCTTCTCCCACAGGAAGAGCTTCACGTCGCCCTTCTTCGTCCAGTGCTCCTGACCGCCGACCGTCTGCTGCGCCATAAACGTCTCCGATATTGAATCGCGTAAGAACGATCGCGTAAAAGCAGATCGCGTAAAAACGAGGCTGGCAGTCTAAGGGCGCGCCACATCACCGTCAAATTGTGGACTATGGTTTGCCGCTGCCGCGTGCGCGATTCTATACTCCCCGGCGTTTACGCTCCCGCGAACTCCGCCACCCGTCCCACACCAGAAGCCGACGAGAAGCGGCCCGACACAGCACTTACCCGAGGACAGCAGTCATGGATTTCAGCATCACCGAACAGCAGCGCGCATTCGTCGACACCGTGCGCAAGGTGTGCCAGAAGGAGTTCGCGCCGCGCGCCATCAAGTACCTCGACGGCACCTGGCCGGCGGAAAACATGAAGCGGCTGGCCGAGATCGGCGTGCTCGGCATGGCGGTGCCGGAAGAATACGGCGGCTCCGGCCTGTCGATTCTCGACACCGTGCTGGTGCTCGAGGAGATCGGCAAGGTGTGCTATGTCACCGCCATGGCGGCGCTGGGCGAAGTCGGCACGCAGACGCGCATCATCGCGACGTACGCGCCGGAATCGATCAAGCAAAAGATTCTTCCGCGCGTGGCGAGCGGCGAAGCGATCCTTGCCATCTGCATGACCGAGCCCGACGCCGGCACCGACGTGCCGAATTACAAGACGAACTGCGAGGTGAAAGGCGACCGCGTCATTCTCAAAGGCACCAAGACGCTCATCAGCCGCGCCGATATCGCCGAGATGTTCGTGGTGTTCACGCGCGTGAACAACGTGCCGGGCGCCAAAGGCATAGGCTGCGTGCTGGTGCCGGGCGGCATCAAGGGACTCCACGCGAAGGCGAGCTTTCACACCATGGGCGGCGAATACCTCTCGGAAGTCGTGTTCGACGACATCGAGCTGCCGCTGGAAAACCTGGTGATTCGCGACAACGGCATGAAGCGCCTGCTCTCCGCGTTCAACACGCAGCGCTGCCTCAATCCCGCGATCTGCCTCGGGCTCGCCGAAGGCGCGCTCGAAGAAGCGGTGCGCTACATGCGCGACCGCTCGGCGTTCGGCCACCCCATCGGCGACTTCCAGGGCCTGCGCTGGAAGGTCGCCGACATGTACATCGAGATCGAGGCGGCTCGCGGACTGCTCTATCGCGCCGCGGTGAGCGGCGAGCAGTTTCCCGACCCGACGCTCGCGGCCATGGCGAAGATCTACACCAACGAAATGTCGATACGCGTGACCTCCGAAGCGATACAGGTGCACGGCGGCTACGGCTTCACCGACGAATTCGCGGTGTCGCGCTTCTTCCGCGGCACGCGCTACGGCAGCCTCGGCGGCGGCACGACCGAGACATTGCGCAACATGGTCGGCCGCAAGCTCGTCGAGCAGATGGATCTCGCGACCGGGTGTTTCGGGATGGGGATCTTCTAGATCCAGCCGGAGCGCACGATTCGCGATACGCATCCGGACATGGCGGCGCTGTTCGTGAAACCTCAGACCCGGGCGATGTATGCCGAGCAGGTGAACCGAGGCCGCCGCATGAAGGGAAGGCGCGATCGAACCACGTCGCCGCCGCGCCCTCCCGCCACGTCTATGGCAGAGCGAATATCGTGAGTTTCTCGGTTTCGTTGCCGCCGCCGAAAAATCCGGACACCGAGCCCGAGACGACCGCCAGGTACTGCTTCTTGTTCAATGCATACGTGAGCATGCCGCCGCCCGCGGATGCCGGGAGCGCGTGACGCAGCAGCACGTTGCCATTTTGCGCGTTGACGGCGTAGAGCGTGCCCTTGAGATCGCCCGCGAACACCACACCTCCTGCAGTGACGGTGACATTGGCGAGCATCGGCGCCTGTGCTTCCATCTTCCAGCGTATCTTGCCGGTCGCAACGTCGACCGCCGCGAGCACGCCGCGCGCCTGATCGATCGGGTCCTGCTCGATCTTGCCGGCGTAGTAGTGCTCTCCCACCTTGTGCGTGGGCGGCGTTGTCTCATGCGACGCCATGCCGCACCAGTCCACCATCGGAGAGATCGTCATCCCGCGCTTGCGATCGTACGCCGTGCTGCTCCATTCCTGCCCGCCGAGCAGGCCGGGGCAAACGTGAGTGGGCGTTTCGGTCGTATGCGTGCCGGCGTTTTGCTGCTTCGAAATCGGGACATCGTACAGAACATCCGACGAGTCGCGGTCCACCGCGCGCAGGCGTCCATCCTTGCCGCTCACGAGAACGATGTTGCGCAGCTTGCCTCTGACGTTCGCGCGCAACAGCGGACCGGTCTGGGTGAGGTCCCAGTCGTGAGTGTCGTGCGCGACGAATTGTTTCGCCCAAATCACCTTGCCGGTCTTCAGATCGAGAGCCACCGCGGAATTGGTTCCCAGGTTGTCGCCCGGACGCACCTCTCCAAAGAAATCCGGAGCGGGATTCCCGGTAGGAACGAAGACGACGTTCTTCTGCCGATCGACCGACACGGGAGTCCAGAAGCTGCCGCCGCCATGCTCGAGCGCTTCCGGCTTGCCCCAGGTCTGCGCCGCTTCCGAATCGGGTGCCGGCAGCGCAGCATAGCGCCAGATTTCCGCACCGTCCTCCAGCCTGAATCCGCCTATCCACCCCTGCCCGCCCCAGTCGGCGCCGGCCGTGCCATAGACCACCGTGTTCCCGACAATCATCGCGGGCATGCTCAAGTAGTGGCTTTCGTCGTAGCTCGTGATCTGACGGCTCCAGAGGAGCTTGCCGTCGGCCATCGAGAGCGCGATCAGGAAACCGTCCGAGGTGCCGCGTACCAGGCGTCCGTCTTTCATGGCGACGCCGCGATTGACCGGCGACAGGATCTTGCTCTTGAGCTGCCAATCGTGCCGCCAGAGCTCCTTGCAGGTTTTGGCGTCGATGGCGACGGTCGTCTGCGCTGCGGTGAAATACATTCGTCCTTCGTATAAGAGAGGCGAGGACTGCGCCGGAGCCTGGACTCCGGTGTCGAAAGTGCACACTTCCTTGATGCGGGCGACGTTCTTCGTGTTGATCTGGTCGAGCGCCACATAGCGCTGTCCGTCGTAGCTCTTGTTGGTCATGAGCCAGGTGCCGTTCGAACTGGCGGAGCGATCGAGCTCCGACTGCGTCGGCCCCATGGTCGCGGCCTCGGCCCCGAAGGCCCAGATTCCGCTGAAGATTGCTGCCAAAGTGCGGAACTGCCCGGTTTGAAGCGCGCACATGATGATGTCCTCCTTACAGTATCTGCCTGCTATCGGAATGCCCGCTCGCTCGCCGCCATTCACGCGGGAGTGGCGTCAATCTCCGCTGCGATGCCCACGACGGCTCGCCTCGAACAGGAACCAGGAGCGCCGCTCGGTCTCATCGATCCAGACTTCGATCAGGCTCGCAGTCGCCACGTCCCGGTGCTCCTCGCAAACCTCGTGGGCCTCGCGCAGCCGCATCGCCAGCGTCATGTTGTCCTCGCGCAATTCGGCGAGCATGTCGAGCGGCTCGACGTAATCCGCGTCGTTGTCGGACACGCGCTGGCTGCGGGCAATGTGACCCACCGACTTCAGCGTGGATTCGCCCAGCTTGCGGACGCGCTCGGCAATCGGGTCCGTCATGGCAAAGAGCTGATCGCTTTGCTCGTCGAGCAGCAGGTGGTAATCGCGGAAGTGCGGACCGCTCATGTGCCAGTGAAAATTCTTCGTCTTCAGGTAGAGCGAGAACACGTCAGCGAGGATGAGATTCATGGCCGCAGCGGTGTCGTGGGTCCCAGCGGCATCGAGATCAGTACGCGTGGCGAGCGGCAGCCGCTGCCTGCGCTTCAATTCCTGAGTCTTCGTTGCAGTAGGTGTTTTCATGATCTGTCCTTGAGCGGTGTAGTAAACCGGCAGCGCACGAGAGTGCTTGCACGCCCAGGTGCCAGCAAGCGGCGCGCCGACTACGCAATGAATACGAGCTTCCTCATCGGCAACCGCGAGCCGTGGGCAGGTTCCAGCCATAGTGCATCGCTAATATGCGCAGGATGAAACACAGGCAGGCTCCGGCCAACGCCATCATTGCAGGATGGTAGCCAAGCACGTGGCCCATCACGATCACGACCGCGCCTGCAAGCGCCGCCACGGCATAGAGTTCCGCCTTCAACACTGTCGGGACTTCGTTGACAAGTACATCCCGCACCATGCCGCCTCCGATCCCTGTCACCATGCCGAGCAGCGCAGCCATGACCGGATTGAGCCCGAATGCGAGCGCCTTTTGCGTGCCGGAGACCGCGAACAGCGCAAGCCCGGCCGCGTCGAACAGGAGAACGGGACTGCGCAGTCTGTCGATCCACGAATACCAGCGGAACGTGATCAGTCCGGCGAGCACCGAGGCCGCGAGATAGCGCCAGTCGCTGATCGCCGCCGGCGGCACTGCGCCGATGAGCAGATCGCGGATGATGCCTCCCGCACTGGCCGCCGCGAACGACAGTACCATGACGCCAAACAGATCGAGGCGCCGCTTCACGCCGGCCGTCGCCCCGCTCAACGCAAAGACGAACGTGCCGACGAGATCGAGCACCAGCAGCAGCTTGTGGATCGCCGGACTGCTGATGAGTGTCATGGTTGCTTCAGCCAAGCTCCGGCCGCGACGACCATCGCCTCGACGCCCGTCTCGAGCGTCGGGTGGATGACCGGTGCAAAGCGCGGATTGTGGTTCGTCGGTATCTCGTTCAGAGTACCCGCCTCATTGGCTTTCGCATAGGCGCCCGGATCGGTACCGCCGATGAACCAGAATACCGAAGGCACGCCCCACTCGGCGCCGAACGATCCGAAGTCTTCGCTCGCCGTCGTGGGCTTCGTCTCCTGGACGCGATCGGCAGGGAAGTGCTTGCGAAAAGCGCCGGACACGCGCTTCGTCGCGTCGGGATCGTTGACCAGTAAGGGATAGCGGTCCAGCGGCGTGATCTCGGGAGGTTTCGGGGCACCCGAAGCTGCCGCCTCGGCATTCACGATACGCTCGATGGCCGCCAGAACACGCTTGCGAACGCCTTCGTCAAACGTGCGCACATTGAGACGGATGACGGCTTCGTCGGGTATCACGTTTTCCTTCATCCCGGCCTGCAGTGCGCCGACGGTCACGACTGCGGCATCAGTCGGGGCGACCTCGCGTGAAACTATGGTTTGCAGCCGCAACACCGTGGCGGCCGCCATGATTACGGGATCGATGCTCGCCTGCGGCATCGAGCCGTGAGCCCCGCGCCCGAAGAGCCGGATCTGCAGACTGTCTGCCGCGGAGGTGACCGCTCCCGTGCGTCCGCTTATCGTCCCCGCCGCGCCCACCATGACGTGCTGGCCAAGTATCACGTCCGGCTTTGGAAAGCGGATGAAGAGGCCATCGTCTATCATCGCCTGCGCACCTTCTGCAGTCTCTTCGGCAGGCTGGAATACGGCCATCACCGTGCCACGCCACGCATCGCGTGCTTGCGCCAGCAGCGTCGTGGCGCCGATCAGCCACGCGACGTGCATGTCATGACCGCAGGCGTGCATGACCGGCACCGTCGCGCCGCGCCTGTCCGTCGCCGTCATCTTGCTCGCGTACGGAAGCCCGGTTGCCTCTTCGACGGGGAGCGCGTCCATGTCCGCGCGAAGCATGACCGTGGGGCCCACGCCGTTGCGCAGTAAGCCCACGACGCCCGTCCCGCCGACGCCGGCAGTCACTTCATAACCTGCGGCGCGCAGCCGGTCGGCCGCCACGCCCGCCGTCCGGTGTTCCTGCATCGACAACTCGGGATGCGCGTGAACGTCGGTGTAGACAGCCTCGAGCCGGGAGATCAGCCCCGAAAGATTCGCGAGAATACGCTCGTACCGGCCCGGTTCCTCGCTCATGAAGCGCACCTCTTCGTTGTCACGAACTGCTCGCCGCGAACATCGACGCCGAGCCGCGGCATTCGGCTTACCTCACGATGCCGAAAAGGTCGGGTACGACATGCTGATGGACATTGTTCGGCAAAATTCTCGCAGTAGCATGTTGCGATCCCGAAAAACTCCTGAGCCTGTCATGAACCGGGGCGAGTACACCTGCGGCATCAGCCGCGGCATCACCGCGAAGCTAATACACCGCCTTCGCCTTGTAGTAATCGTCGCGGGCGATCGACTTGACCTTGTACTGCTCGATCCTGTTGCCTTTCAGCACGTCGATCGGCACTTCGACGCCGGCATCGCCGCGCGCCCACAGCCGCAGGTAGAAATCCGCCTGGTCTTTCACCGGCTCGCCGCCGATGCCCACGATCAGGTCGCCGCGCGTGAGACCCGCCGCTTCCGCCGGGCTTTCGGGCGATACGCGCGTGACGATGAGATGGCCCTGCACGTCCTGCGTATTCACGCCCAGCCAGGGCCGGGGCTTCGCCGCAACGCGCCCCGTCGCGACGAGCTCGCCGAGCACGGGTTTCAGGAGATCTATGGGCAGGAACATGTTGCCCGGCACCTGGGTGTGCGCTCCCATCGAATCGCCCACGGCGAGCGAGCCTATGCCGAGCAGCTTGCCGTGACGGTCGAGCAGCGCGGCGCCCTGCCAGTTGACGGTCGCCGGCGCCGTGTAGATCGCTTCGTCGAGCAGGTATTCCCAGTAGCCGACGAAAGGCCGCTTCGACACGATGTATGCGGGCGCGACGCCGTCGAAGCCGACGATGAGCACCAGCTCGCGCTCGGCAGCCGTCGACGACTCGCCGAAGTCCACCGGCTTGACCGGCAGCGGCGTGAGCGACTTCAGCAGACCGAGGCCGGTCCGGTTGTCATACCCGACGACTGTCGCTGGAAACACCTTGCCGTCGGCCGTGGAAAGCTGAACGTTCTCGGCTTCGACGACGAGATAGCCGATGGTCAACACGAGGCCGTTGCTGTCCACCACCACGCCCGTGCCTTCCCGTTGCGCACCGAGTGAGTTCAGGCTGCGTGCACCCTTGACCGCGCGCGCCTCCACTTTCACCACCGACAGCGCGTCGACCGTCATCTCGCGCGACGGCGCGGGCGCCTGCGCACCCGCCGCAGGTCGCACGCACGAGAGCGCGCAAACGACGAGCACCGCCATGATCGACGCCGCACCGGCTGCCCGCCTGCTCTGCCCGATCGTCTGCGTGTTCATATCCACCGTCTCCTGTCTGAACCTGCGGCACCCGTCCACCGTGCATACCAAGATACACTGGCCGGCGTATCGCGGCTATCCGCCGTCGCGAATGCCGCACGCCGCCCTGTCCGTTACAATGAGGCCCTGCAAAAAACGCACGCGCCGCGCACCGGCACGCCATGGAGGAGGGAGAATGTCACGTTACGCCCAGTGGAGCGCCGCAATTCTGTGCTGCGCGACATTGCTTCCGGCACACGCGCAGACCTACCCCAACCGCGCGCTGCGGATGATCGTTCCTTTCCCGCCCGGCGGCCCGAACGACATACTCGGCCGGGTCGTCTCGCAGAAGATGTCCGAGTCCATGGGTCATCAGGTAGTCGTCGACAACCGCGGCGGTGCAGGGGGCATCATCGGCACCGAAGCGGCGGCGAAATCGGCACCCGACGGCTACACGCTGCTCCTCTCCGGCACGGCTGCACTGTCGATCAATCCGGGCCTGCACGCCCGGCTGCCCTACGACCCGATCAGGGATTTCACGCCGCTGTCGCTGGTCGCGACGGCCCCCAGCATCCTGATCGTTCACCCGGCGCTGCCGGCACAAACGGTGAAGGACGTGATCGCCATTGCGAAGAAACAGCCGGGCCAGCTCAATTTCGCTTCTGCAGGCATCGGCACGCCGCCGCATCTTGCAGGCGAGCTCTTCAAGAGCATGGCGGGAATCGCCATGACGCACATCCCGTACAAGGGCGGCGGGCCCGCTCTCACCGATCTGCTCGCCGGGCAGGTGGAGCTCTATTTCTCCGGCATCTCGTCGGCACTGCCCATGATCAGGGACGGCAAGGTGCGCGCCATCGCGGTCACCAGCCAGAAGCGCACAGCGATCATGCCCGACATGCCGACCGTCGCCGAGGCCGGATTGCCCGGGTACGAAGTGGGCAACTGGTACGCGATACTGGGCCCGGCCGGATTGCCGCACGATATCGTGACACGGCTCAACGGCGAAATCATCAAGGCGCTCAAGGCGCCCGATACGCACAAGCGCGTGCTCGATCTGGGTGCAGATCCGGTCGGCAGCCCGCCCGAGCAGCTTGCGGCCTATACGAAGGCCGAGATCGCGAAGTGGGCCAAGGTCATCAAGTCGGCCGGCATCAAGCCTGAATGAAGCCGCGCCGCACGATCTTCCGATCGCATCGACAATCGCCAAAAGGAGCGCAGCATGGATCTGGGACTCAAGGGTAAGGTCGCCGTCGTAACGGGCGGAACGGAAGGCATAGGCAAAGCGACTGCGCTGAAGCTCGCACAGGAAGGCGCGTCGGTCGCGATCTGCGCGCGGCGCAAGGACGTGCTCGACCGCGTGGCCTCTGAAATTTCCCGCACCGGGGCGCAGGTGCTCGCGCTCGCGGCCGACATGAGCAAGGCCGCGGACATCGAGCGCTTCATGAAAGCGGTGATCGAGCGTTACGGACGCATCGACATCCTGGTCAACAATGCCGGCACGTCGTCGCGCGGCAAGTTCCTCGAAGTGGACGATGCCAAGTGGAGCGAGGACCTGGAGCTGAAAGTGTTTGGCGCCATACGCTGCTCGCGGCTCGCGATTCCGCACATGAAGAAGCAGGGCGGCGGCCGCATCGTCAACATCACGATCTCGAGCGCAAAGCAGCCGGGCGCGCAGTCCATGCCGACCTCGGTGTCGCGCGCCGCGGGCCTCGCCATCACCAAGGCGCTGTCCAAGGAGTTCGCTGCCGACAATATCCTCGTCAACACCGTATGCATAGGAAAGATCAAATCGGGTCAGCACGAGCGCCGCTACACCAAGGAGGGGCGGACGGCTGACGAGTACTACGGCGAAATGGCGAAGGACATACCGATGAAGCGCGTCGGCGAAGCCGAGGAAGTGGCGAACGTCATAGCGTTTCTCGCGTCCGACGCCGCGAGCTACGTCACCGGCTCGAGCCTCAACCTCGACGGCGGCATTTCAGGAGTGTTATAGACAAAATGCACAGGAAAACAATAATCGCGTTCGCCGCAGCCGCGCTGCTCGGCGGATTGCGCTCAGCACAGGCGCAAACCTGGCCGGCGAAACCGGTACGCCTCATCGTTCCTTTCACGCCGGGCGGCGGCAACGATACCATCGCCCGCCTCGTCGGCCAGAAGCTCTCGGCTTCGCTGGGACAGCAGGTGATCGTCGACAACCGGGCGGGCGCAGGCGGCACGATAGGCGCGGAAGCGGCCGCGCGCTCGGCGCCTGACGGCTACACCATGTTTCTCGCAGGTGTCGCCACGCACGGCATCAATCCCAATCTGCGCAAGAAGCTGCCGTACGATCCGGTGAAGGATTTCCAGCCGGTCTCGCTCATCGCGTCCGCGCCGCTGATCGTCGTGGTCCACCCCTCGCTGCCGGTGCGCACTACGCGGGACCTTGTCGCGCTCGCGAAGGCGAAGCCCGGACAGGTCACCTATGCATCCAACGGCGCCGGCGGCTCTTCGCACATGGCCGTCGAGCTGTTCAACATGATGACCGGCACGAAGATGCTGCACGTGCCGTACAAGGGCCTGAGCCCGGCGCTGACGGACTTGATCTCCGGGCAGGTGCAGGTCATGTTCTCCAGCGCCGTGGCGATGCTGCCGCAGGTCAAGACAGGGCGACTGCGTGCAATTGCAATGACCGGCGCGAAGCGTTCCCCCGCACTGCCCGAAGTGCCGACCGTGGCCGAGTCCGGCGTTCCGGGTTACGAGACGGGCTCCTGGTACGGCGTGGTCGTGCCTGCCGGCACGCCGAAGGCTATCGTCGATCGTCTCGCGCACGACATCGCGGCGATATCGAAGTCTGCCGACATCAATCAGCGTCTCGTGGAAGACGCGGCCATTCCGGTGGGCAACACGCCGGAGGAGTTCTCGGCGTTCATCCGCAAGGAACTCGCGCGTTGGGCGAAAGTCGTCCAGCAGGGCCATATCACGATCGAGTAGTCCGCACAGCCCGCCCGGCCGCAGCCGGGCGGGTGCTGCGTGAATTCCTCCACGCGGCGCTTCGAATTCCATTCAAGAAAACAGCAAACTGGCCGCAATAGCTGTATGCGGGAGACAGCACGGCTGTCGCTCGCGCACGGCGCGCATGAGCGCGAACCAGGAGACTTCAGGTGGATGATTCCACTGGCGCGGTTGCGGAAACCGCGGAGACGGCCGGACCGCCGGGTGACGCGCAACCCGACATGTACATCGGCCGCCAGCCGATCGTCGACCAGCAGCGGGCGCTGGTCGCGTTCGAGCTCGTGTTCCGCGCGGCCGACGGGGTCTCGCAGCTCGGAAACAGCGCGATGGCGGCTGCCAGCGTCATCGTCAACGCGTTCACCGAATTCAGCGTGCAGGACACCCTGGGGCCGCATCGCGGCTTCGTCAACGTAGACCGCGAGCTGCTGATGAGCGACGTGCTGCCCGCGCTGCCGCCGCAACGCATCGTGCTGGAGCTCGTCGACAGCATAGAGCCCGACGACGCAGTGATCGCGCGCTGCAAAGAGCTGCGCGGCGCCGGTTATCGGCTCGTGCTGGACGACGTCAAGGCGTTCGACACGCGGGTGAAGAAGCTCCTGCCGTACGCGAACATGGTGAAGCTCGATACGCTCGCCATGGACGACGCGCTGCTCGCGCGCTTCGTTTCCGCGCTCGGCCGCCTGCCCCTGCTGCTCATTGCCAGCAACGTCGAGACTCCCGAATGCGCCGAGCAGTGCATGAAGCTCGGCTTTCACCTGTTCCAGGGGTATCACTTCGCTCGCCCGCAGGTCCTCGAAGGCCGGCGTGCACCACCCGCCAAGCTCGCGCTGTTGAGGCTCACCAACCTGCTCAATAGCGATGCCGACGTCGACGAGATCGAGAACGAGCTCAAGCAGCATCCGGATCTCGCGTACAACCTGGTGCGCATCGCGAATTCGGCCGCCTATGGCCTCACGCGCAAGATCGACTCCCTGGCGCAGTGCGTGGCGGTGCTCGGACGGGCCAAGATGTCGCAGTGGGTGCAGCTGTTGCTCTACGCGCCGGCGCAGCAGGGCGGCGAAACGGTCAACCCCTTGATGCACCTTGCGGCCACGCGCGGCAAGTGGATGGAAAATCTCGCCATCGCCGTGCGCCCGGGCGATCGCAAGTTCCAGGATCTTGCGTTCATGGTCGGGATACTCTCGCTGCTCGGCGCGCTGCTCGGCATGCCGCTCGCGAGTGTCGTGGGAGGCCTCAATCTCGCCGACGAAGCGAAGGAAGCGCTGCTCCAGTACGAGGGCGCGCTCGGTGCGCTGCTGCGGCTCATCGAGCAGAAAGAACGGAATGATTTCTCCAGCGTGAGTCGCGCGCTGCAAAGCATGCCGAATCTCACGTCGGCGAAATTCACTGCCGCCGAGTTGAGCGCAGCGGCGTGGGCACAATCGGTCGCTTCCGCCTGACTTTCCCGTCGTGCATCGGCGGCCCATGGCGCTGTCATACCATTGGCACACATGTTGCTCGCCGCTTACCGTGTTTTTTCGTTCATGGAGCTTTCCCGCCTCGACGCAGCCGCCTGAACTTCCGGATGCGGCGACCGGCATGGCAGCGCGTCAATGGACCGGGATGGATAACGGCAACTTCGGCCATCAGCCTGCTTGCGCTCTGCTCGGCGGCAGGCTCAGTCTTTTCGCGCGCATCAGAAAAGCGGTCGCTATTGCAATCGTCTTCGTCGCGCGGCAAGCCGACCTTCAGGCACGTCGGGCTGCGCCGCACTGCGCGGCGTCGATCGCATGGGCCCGGCGATGCCGCGCACTTGCAGCGAGCCGGGTCGCGAGCGGACGGCGCCGCCTCGTCGACGTGCTGGTCGCTCGGGCGCTTCAGCTCGGCGACACTTCTTCCGATCTCGACAAACGCGCCGATGCGTGCCGCGTCGTCATGTGGTCGCTGCTCGCCATCGCGGGCCTGGTGTGGCTCGCGCTCGGCTGGAAGCCGGCGGTAATTCCCGGCCTCGCTGCAATAGCGCCCGCTGCCATGGCTGTCGTGCTGTGGGATGCGGCCGTCGCTCTCGAGCAGCGCGAGCATCCGCGCTGGGAACGCAGTCCGTAACCTGCCTTGCTGCGGCCAGTGCGCGTGAAATTCGCGCACGTTGCGACGAACTCTTTTCCTTTGCACGAACACCGCGCCGCGCTTTGCCCGCATCACGAGCTGCCGATGCGTGCGTGCGGAACGTATGTTGCTTGCGGCGGGACGAGCCGTGAAATTAAGGCTAAAGATAAGGTCGTGCCGGCAAGAATTACAAACCCGGACGACTCTACGACCGATATTGCAGTGCTGCGGGCAAGGGAGGAATGGTGAAGACAACGCGGATCGCAATCGGTTACCGGGTCTGTACGCTGCTGGGCGCGGCTCTCATCCCGTTCGCTCTTCCGCCCGCGCATGCGCAGCAGATCATGCGTGGCGCGGAACAGACGCCCGCGGTGTTCTCCGCTCACCTGCCGAGCCTGCGTGGCGCGATGGCGCAGACCGAAGGCGTCGGCGCAGAGCATCGGGTCCGTGAGCTGAAGCTGATACCGCTCGTCGACGAGCCCGGCCGCGCAGCAGACCCGGTCGTGCAGAACAAGCCCGTTCCGGCAAGCGCAAGCGTCGCCGTCGGCACAGGCTTCGACGGCATCGGCGTGGGGCTAGGCAATTACACGCCCAACTACGCGCCCCCGGATACCACCGGCGCTGTCGGCGCAACGCAGTACGTGCAATGGGTCAACGTGCATATCGCCGTGTTCAACAAGGCGGACGGCTCTCTCGTCACGGGCCCGGTTGCCGGCAACGCGCTGTTCCAGCCGCTTGGCGGACCGTGCGCCACGCGCAACGACGGCGATCCCATCGTGCAGTACGACAAGGCGGCCAACCGCTGGGTGCTGTCGCAGTTCGCAGTTCCGGGCGGAAGCGCAGGCTACTGGCAGTGCGTCGCGGTGTCGCAGACCGCGGACGCGACCGGCGCCTACTACCTGTACGCGTTCCAGTACCCGCAATTCAACGACTATCCCAAGATGAGCGTGTGGCCGGACGCGTACTACGTGACGTTCAACATGTTCACCAACACGTTCCAGGGCGCGCGCGTGTGCGCATACGACCGCGCAAAAATGCTCGCGGGGCTGCCCGCGACGCAGCAGTGTTTCCAGCTCTCGTCCAGTTACGCGAGCCTGCTGCCCGCTGACGTCGACGGCGCCACGGCGCCTCCAGCCGGGTCGCCCAACTACCTCGTCAACCGGCTCTCGACGTCGCTCGGATTCTGGAAATTCCACGTGGACTGGTCGAATTCCGCCAACACCACGCTGACCGGCCCCGTCAGCATCCCCGTCGCGGCGTACAGGGCCGCGTGCGGCGGCGGTGCCTGCGTGCCCCAGCCGGGCACCAGCCAGAAGCTCGACTCGCTGGCAGACCGCCTGATGTTCCGGCTTGCGTACCGCGTCGTCGGCGGCATCGAGCGCATGGTGGTCAATCACGCCGTGATGGTGAACACCACCAACAGGCCAAGCTCCGGCAATGCGGCCGTGCGATGGTACGAGATACGCGACATGAGCACTGCGCCGACGATCTACCAGCAGGCCTCGTTCAGCCCGGACACGAAGTTCCGCTGGATGGGGAGCGTCGCGATGGACAAGGTCGGCAACATGGCGGTCGGCTATTCGACTTCCAGCGCATCGTCGTATCCGGGCCTCGCTTTCGCGACGCGCGCGGATGCCGATACGCCAGGAACGCTCACCGGCGAGACGAGCATCCGCGCAGGCAGCGGCTCGCAAACGCAGAACTTGAGCCGCTGGGGAGACTACACGCACATAAGCATCGATCCCGTGGACGACTGCACCTTCTGGTATGTCGGCCAGTATCTCAAGTCGAACGGCACGTGGAACTGGAGCACGCGCATCGCTTCGTTCAAGGTCGCGAACTGCCAGTAGCACGGCCGGCATCGCAGATGACGGAACGTCCACTCCCGTGGGGCCGGCTGATTGGCGCGGCGCTGTTCGTTGCGGCGGCGCCGATGTGGTGGCAATGGCTCGATACATCGCGTGTCCCGCCGGGGGATTCTGCCGTCGCGCCGCAACAAAATGCGGCACTGCCATCAGCCGCACTCCGGTTTCTCAGCAACCAGGATCTGTTCGCGCGCATCGAGCGCCCGGCGCAACGCCGCGCCGCGCCGCCGTACCGTGATCCGGTGAGCAGCGCGCCCGACTTCAAGCGCGTCTTCGATCAGTACATCGAAAGCACCGACTCGCGCGAGCGGCGCAACGCGGTGCGTGCGTTCGAAGCCTGCGTGCCGGCCTTCCTTCCCGCGCCAGGACACGCAGCTTCGCCGGAACCGTACCTCGCCGCCCTGCCGTCCGCGAACCGCACGGTACGCGAGGCTGCGTACCGCACGCTGTTTGCACGGTGCCAGCCGCTGCTCGCTGCGGAGCGCAGCGCTCTGGTGGCCATGTCAGACGCGTTGCAGCGCGACACGCGGAACGAGGCCCCGGGTGCCGGTGCAAAGGAGGCGGCGCTGGCGGGCCGCCTCGATGCCGTGGAGCCGCTGGTAAGCCAGGCTTTGAACAACGCCGATCCGGCGGCTGTCGCTTCGCTGGCGGGCCTTGCAGAGCAGCTCGCACGCCAGCGCAGCCCGGACGCGCCGGACGACGCAACACTTCAGCGTGCGCGCGAGGTCGATGCCGCCCTGCCGCTCGTCGCCTGCGATCTCGGGCTCGATTGCAGCGAGCGCTCGCTGTGGGCGCTGCAACTCTGTGCGGCGCAGGGATGGTGCGAAGGAGACGTTGCTGCGCGCCTGACGGCGCGCAATGCGTTCGGGAGCGTCGATCGGGACGAAGTGGAGAAACAGCGTTTGCGCCTGGTCGGCCTCATCCGCAGCGGCCGCACCCTGCATACCGCCGATGTGATCCCGCCGCCGTAAAACGCGAACGACCAGGTCGATGCACTGCCGATGACCTGCCGGGAGAGCAGCGTGCGGAGTATGCACACTGCGTAAAAATTGGTGCCGCTTGTCTGACTCGAACAGACGACCTGACGCTTACGAAGCGCCTGCTCTACCAACTGAGCTAAAGCGGCATTGGGGGTGTGGCGCACACTCGGCCACCGTCTGCCTGGCGTCGAGCGAGGCGCTATTTTATAGGCTTTGGGCGTTCGCAGCCAGACCGGCGTGAGCGGCTTGCCCCCTAGCCAGCCTGCCAGACGAGCGCCACGGCGAGCGCGGCCGACCCGCCCGCCAGCCCGAGTGCGAGGAGCCGCGGCCCGTGCAGCCGGCTCCATAACAGCATGCCGCTCAGCGCCAGCGCGATAAGGCCGCCGGCAAGCGTATCCACCAGCAGCACCCATGCAACACTGGCGCCGGTGCCGGTGTGCAGTCGCGCGAGAAATGCAAAGGCGTTCGGATCGTGCTGCTTCACCGTCGCATAGGCGTTGCCCGCCCAATATTCGGCGATGTAGCTGCGCTGTGGCGTGGCGAACCAAACGCGGGAGAGCCGCGGCTGACGGACGACGACGCCACTCCATTGAACGTCCTGGGAAGGTTCTTCTTTCGCGTTGATGGCCGGCTTATCGAGACGCAGCGCGTGCTGAAGCTGCAGCGCAAGCGCTTGCGCATCCGCCGGGGGCGCCCCGGGCAGCGCAATCTGTATGGTGGTCTGCTGCGTATGGAGCGCGGGTATCTTCATCACGGCGCGGTGGTTGAGCAGTATGCCGGTTGCTCCGAACAGCAGCGCGAGCGAGGCACCCCAGAACCCGCACCAGGCATGCGTGCGGCGCAGCCACAGCAGCACGCTCGCCCGACGCAGATGCCCGGGCAGGAACAGATAACCTTGCGCGAGCCTCGGCGTAGCGCCATGCGCCGCGCGTTCGCGGGGCAGCATGCGGGATTGGACGCCCGGTTCAGCGTGCATCGGGTGCACCGTCCACGCCGACCGTCAACGTCGCTCGATGGCGCACGCTTTCGAACGTGCGGCCCGCGTGCGTGCCCGGGCTTTTTTCGAGATGGATCACCTCCAGCACATAGCGTCCCGGCCATGGGGTCGCGATGTCGAGGTTTCCTCGCTCGTCTGTACGGCGCTCCTGCAGCCACAGATTAGGCGCATACACGGACACTTTCGCTTTGGGCAACGGCACGCCCCGGAAATAAACCGTGTAGGTGTTCCTGCCGGGGCCCGAGCCGGGCACGATGTCGAGCGTGAGCTGCGGCTTCTGCCCGCCGGCCATGGTCGCTGTTCCGTACCTTGCGTAGAACACCGGACGCACCACGCCCTGACCGTACGCTTTCAGATCGAGCACGTCCGCACCCGCTTCCTCCACGAGCGTCACCGCGCCCGGCCCTTCTACCGGGCCGAGGTCGAAGTGATCCGCTTCACGCAGAACCGCAATTGCGCGCCTGCTGCCGGCTGCATCTATGCTCCACGCCTGAGGCGCCTTGATGTGATCGAGCCGCCCGCCGCCTGTCTCGCGGAGATTTTCCTGGTACTCCCCGAAGTACAGGCGCGCGTGCTGCGCGGCGTCCGGTTCTATCCACAGATAGTGAGCGAGCGCCGGCGGATGTGCAAACAGCAAGCCGATGGACGCAAGTCCGTAAAAACGCTTAGTCAGCATCTTGATGTCTCCCATGAATGCAGGCATCGGTTCAGAAACGGAACCGCGCCGTGACTTGCGCGCTGCGCGGTGCCCCCGGCAGATTGAGGTTGGGCGACGAGCCGTGGCCTGCGACGATGTACTTCCTGTCCAGCAGGTTGTAGACGTTGAGCTGCAGGTCGTAGCTCTTCTGGCGCCAGTACGCCACGGCGTCGAGCACGACATATTCCGGCAGCGTGACGGTGTTTCCGGGATTCGCAGCCCGGTCGTCCACGTAGCTCATGCCGCCTCCGGCGCCGAAGCCCTTGCCGAAGGCTTTCACCAGCCACAGGTTGGCGCTGTGCCGCGGCGTCAGCGTGGCGCGCTTGCCTTGCACGCGCTGCCCGGCGTCCACCGCAACCGAGTCGATCACTCGCGCATCGAGATACGCATAGCCCGCATAGATGTGCCAGCGCTGCGGCAGCTCGCCGGCGAACGTCAGCTCCATGCCGTCGGTCCGCTGCACACCCACCGGGATCAGCGTATTGGTGGCGGGATTCGTGACCTTGATGTTCGTGCGCTCCAGGCGGAAAAGCGAACCCGTTACGGTCGCGAGCCCGCCGAAGAAATCGAGCTTCGTGCCGACTTCCTGATTGGTCGTCACCTCGGGAGCAAGCTGAGTGTTGTTCGCGGCAAGCGCGAACAGCTCCCCCGACGGCTGGTACGAGCGGCTATAGGATGCGTAATAGGATTGCGTGGCGCCCGGCTGATACACGAGACCGACGCGCGGGCTCCAGTTGCGGTCGGTGCGATTCAAGCCCGTCTGCCCTGCGCGCCGCTCGCGCGTTTCCTGCTCGAACTGGTCGTAACGCGCGCCCACGAGCGCCTTCCACTCGCGCGACAGCGTGATGAGATCCTGGACGTAAACACCGGCGATGTCGAAGACGCCGACGTTGTTGGTCGACGGCACGGCATTCGCGAGGAAGGGCAGCACCGGCAGCACCGGGTTGAACAGGTTTATGGTCGCAACGTTGTTCTGCGTGACGAAGTACTGGTCCTTGCGCTGGTGGCCCACTTCGAGCCCGTAGAGCAGCTGGTGCGACATGCCCGCGAATTGCGCCTTCTGGATGAGCTCGGTCTGGTTGAAGAGGCCCGTCTCGTGGCGCCGCACGTTGGAGCGGTTGAGGCTCGCGGTGCCCGCCGCTTCGTTGACACTGCCGACGAGCGTGTTGTTGCGGTCGAGGCGATACTCGTAACTGCGCGTGGCGTTGCGCAACGACCAGTCGGCATTGATGCGATGCGTGAAGGTGGCGCCCAAAGAGCTCACGTCCGACTGGGTGTAGTCGACGTCTTTCGCGTTCGCCGCGCCGTAGTACGTCGATGCCGACACGTCAACCGGTCGGCCGCGAAACGCCGGGATGCCGAAATCGGTGATGCGGCGGTCGGAGCTGCGCTCCGCATTCAGCAGTAACTGCGTGTCCGTGCCGAGCTTCAGCGACAGCGACGGCGCGAGGCTCTCGCGATCGAGAAACTGCTGGTTGCGGTAGCTGTCGGCGCGCTCGGCGGCGCCGGTGATGCGAAAAGCCACGTTCCCGCCCTGAGCGCTGCGCCCGACGTCGAACTCGGCGCGCCGCTGGTTCCAGCTGCCGACCTGGCCGGTGATCTCGTTGATGTTCGCACCGGGTTTCTTGGTGATGCGATTGATGAGCCCTCCGGACGATCCGCGTCCGTACAACACGGCCGCCGGTCCCTTGATGACCTCCACGCGCTCGGTGTTCGAGAGGTCGCGGAAATACAGTGCGTCGTCGCGAAGTCCGTCGACGAACTGGTCACCGATCGCGGAAAAGCCGCGTATCGTGACCTGGTCGCGCTGCCCATCGCCGTGCGACAGCCCCACGCCCGGGACGTTGCGCAGCGCGTCCTGCATGGAGCGCACCCCCTGATCGCGGATGAGCTCCTGCGGGACAACATTGACGGTTTGCGGAATGTCGCGCAGCGGCGCTTCGATCTTCGTCGCCGACGTCGCGGTCGGCGCGCTATAGCCGGTGACTTCCCGGCCACTCTGAACCTTCACCTCGGGCAACGGCTGATCACCCGGGCTCTGCGCCCCGGCGCCCAGAGGCAAGGCGGTGCCCGCGAGCGCAAACGCGAAGGCGTTGAAACGGAAACGTCCAGTCATGAGAGTGTTCTCCTTTGTTTTAACTTGGTGTCTGGCTGGCTATCCGCGCCGCGCAAGCAGGGAATTGGCTGGCTGGAAATCAGTTGTGTCTTCGATCCGCCGAACAATGCACCACGCGCTTCCTCACAGCCGGGTAAGTCGGCTTCGGCAGCACGCGCTACGATTACTCGTTTCGGGCAGTCCGCAACGTCGAGTGCATCCGCCGCGATTCATCAGCCGCGCATTGATTTATTTCATTGCCTTCCGTGATGCAGATACATCAAAAACGCGTACCTGCGGACCATCCAAGCGATCCTCCATGGCGGAAGTGAGATGCACTTTGCCGTTTCGATCGACGAGCAGCGCGCACGTCACGCCGAGCCGATTCGCTGCGGCGCGCCATGCATGAGGTCCCGCGACGAACAGGGCACTGGAAGCCGCTTCGGACAGGGCGCCGCTGTCGTGCCCTGGTGATGTGAGCACGCTCACGGCCTGTGCGTGATCCACGGGATAGCCGGTGCGCGGATGGATGATGTGCGCGTAGCGTCTTCCGTTGGCGAAAAAATAGCGTTCGTAGTCTCCGGAGCTGCTGACGATTTCGCCGTCATCGAGCTCCAGCCTTGCCAGCACGCCCGCATTCCGCGGATGCCGTATCGCCACGGCCCAGCGGCGGTCGCCGCATCGTCCCAAGGCCATGACATGTCCGCCCATGTTGATGAACGCATCCGTAATGTTCCGCTCTCGCAGCAGCTCGCGCGCGCGATCCAGGGCGTAACCCTTGGCGTATCCACCGAAATCGAGCTGCACCGAAGGATTGGTGCAGACGAGATCACCCTCGCCCACGACGAGATCGCTCATCTGCGGATTCGCCTGCACGAGCCCTGCAATCTCAACGGCGTCGGGCACTTCGCCCCGGCACACGTCATCGTGAAAATGCCACAGCCCCACGAGCCTGCCGATGGCGGGGTTGAACAGGCCGTGTGAACGGACGCTGAGGCAGGTCGCGCTCCGTATGACTGAGCCGATCTCCCGGTCTACAACCAGCGGTCGGCGGCCTGCTGCGATCGCCCGATTCAAGTCGACGAGATCGCCGGACTTCCACGCATGCAGCTTCCAGTGCAACCGGTCGAGTTCGCCAAGCACTGCGTCGGTCGCCTCGCACGCCACGGGCGTCTTCGCGCCCGCGATGACGACCTCGACCAATGTGCCGAAGACGTAGGACATGCGCCTGTGCAGCACAACGCGCGCCGCCCTGCGTATCAACTGCAAAGAACTTTCCACGCTGCTCCTCCTGTGCTATCGATGCGGCGCGCCATGCGCGCGAGGCGCAACGTGTCCGCGGTGGAGCGACCGTAGAAAAACCCACGCGCCGCTGAATCCCAGCGCGATCAGCAGCAGCCCGAGCGCATCTACGATCAATGGTCCCGGCGTGCCCAAAATACGGCCGCTGTGTATGTCCGATAGCAGCCGCAGCAACGGCACCGCGGGCGTAAGCTGGGGCGCAAGCGCATGCTGGAGCGCTGTGGACGCAGGCTGCGACGCGGACCACGCCACGTTCACAGCCGCACGACGCCTCCAGGAGACGCTGTCTGCGCTCGCAAAGACTTCCCCTCGCGCACGCAAACCGATCTCGCCAGCGACCACACCGATGGCGGTGAGGGATTTCGCGGGCAGGGCGACAGCCGGAATTTTTTCGACCAGGCGGCGGTCGGACGTGTAGACGAGTATCGCGTCCGGCAAGGCGATATACAGGGCTCCGGCCAGCTCGATCATGCCAACCGGCGGCGGCGCATCTTCGGCAATGACCGCCCCATCAAGCAACCAGGTGCCGTTTCCCCACGCGAGCACGTGACCGCCCGCCTGAAAAATACGCACCAGCGGATCGGCACCGAGACCGTACCACCGCGCAAGCCATGCCAGATGCAGCTTGCGGCCTTCGAGACCGAAGGCACGGCCGTGATTCAGCAGGATGCCGGAGACTGCAAGCAGGACGAAGAAAATCAGTGCCAGCACGCCCAGCCGCGCGTGCCAGCGCCGCAGCAATCTCAGCGCATGGTGTTCGGCTTTCATCGCGTGCGGCTCATGCGGTCGAGATAAAGCGCCGCGCGCGCCATGCGTTCCATGGCATTGACCGACAGCGTTGCACCGACGATGCCGTCGATGTCCTTGCTGAGGCGTCCGCGCTCGGTCAATGCGGCACCCGTGTACTGCCGCAGGAATGCCGGATAACGAATCTCCATTCCGCGGCTTTCGCGGTAAATCAGCACACGCGCCTGTTCGATGCGACCGCCCGCGACCACGAAGCCTGCGGTGATCGGCTGTTCCTTGCCGATTTCCTCGAATATCCAGGCGGTCTTGTCGTTCGCCTCCCAATACCGTTGACGAAGCTGCGCGGGCGGGTGCCCCATGATCGCGGCAAGATCGGCTTCTATGGGCTTGGTAACCCACAGCAGCCGCTGCTGTGCCGACCCGCCCAGCGCCTGCATCACGAACGCTTCCGGCGGCAGATACACCTGCTCGCCGGCGACGGCGTGGGCCGCAACCAGCATACCTGTCACGAATGACCACGTGCCGAGCTCACGCATGAGGCATCCCTTGCATCAAAACATGTATCCCACGCCGAGATTGAAGCGATCCTTGTCGCTATCCCCGCGGAATTTCTGGTAGTCGGCCTTCAACACCACCTGAGGATGCAAATAGAAATTGACACCGGCCGTCACGATGCGCTCGTTGTTGAGCGGGTCCGGAACCAATCCGGCGGCCACGCGTTGTTGCGTGTTCAGGCGCTCATAGCGGATAAAGGGCGCCAGCTCCATGCCGTCGAATTTCCAGAGGTGATAGGCGGCCTGCCCGTACCAGCCGAAGAAAGCTGCAGGTGCCACCGTTCCCGTGGCAGCACTGATCTTGTCCGCATCGCCCAGTGTGCCGCGAGCATAGAGCGCCTGCAGATCCAGATCGCCGTGCCGGTACTTGCCGTGCACGTCCCACAGCGTCAGGTGCCCGTCGACGTGCTTCAATGCCGCGTTGCTCGCGCCGTTCTGACCGGTGTTTCCGCTGAAGACGCCGCCACCCAGCAACATTCCCGGCGTGCCGCGATAATTCAACGCCCCGTACCAACTCAAATCGGTGGCATTCGCGAGCTGAAGTTCCTGGTGCGAACTGCGTATGCCCGTGCGCGGGTCATCGAATTTGCCCGCGTCGAAACCCGTTGTAATGCCGACATCGTAATTGAATCCGGGGCCGACCACGCCGTGCAGGCCGACACCGCCTTCGCGCCACGTCGTCGGGATGATGCGGGTCTCCACTGCGTTGCGCTCCACGCCGAAGTACGTCGTCGGTTCGTGAGTCTCGTTGAGTATCCCGAGCGGGATCAGAAACAGACCCGCCTTCACATTGAAGGCGTCGTTGATACGGTAATCGAGGAATGCCTGCTCGACCTCGACCTCCCCTTGGTCGTCCTTACTGGCGACGGCGTGCTCCAGCTCGAGCTCGGATTGGAAGCGCAGACGATCGTTGAACTGATGGCCAAAGAACAACACGAAGCGCCGCAGATCCGCCTTGCTGGGCGTATCACGGTTGCGATAGCGGTTGTAGTTGAATTCGCCATAACCGCCGAGGGTCGTCGATCCGGGGACAGCCGGCGCCGATAACCGCGAGATGCCATAGCGGCCCGCATCGGCGCTCGACGGAGCCGCGGCGTACGGGCTCCCGGGAGGCGCGGCGGCCGTACCCGCGCCGGTCGCAGGCGCCGCAGCGCGCAGACTGTCGATCTGCGCTTTGATCTGATCCAGCTCCCTCTGCAGTATCTGGAGCTTCTCGTCCACGCCCGGCTCCGCCGCCTGCAGACCGCCCGCGCCCAGCGCGACACTTGCCGACATCGCCATAAGCGCACGCTTGAGCCCTGTGCAGCGCGCCTTCACACGTTCATCGATCGAATCTTTCACTCGCATGTCGAACTTCCTCGTTTTTAAGGTTTCGGAGGTGGCTGGCTACGCAAGCGCAAAGCTTGTTGGCTGGCTGTCGGATTCGGTTATTTCGTCAGTATCAGTTTTCCGCTGCTCGTCCGACGCAACAGGTAGACAGCGTCGGCATGCCGGATGAGCACGACCCGCGCGTCGCCGAACAATTCCGCGCTGCTCACTTCGCGCCTCGTAACTTCGCCGTGCGTCCTTGCTTCGGGCAATCCGGCCGCGACAGCACGGCAATTGTCCTCTGGCTTCATTGGTGCGCAGCCTCGTTGCGCGGGTCCGAGACGAATGCTATGCGCGGCAGGCCTGCGTTGCTGACCGTCGCCATCACTTCGGCAAGCGCCTGGTAGGTCGTTGCCTTGTCTGCGCGTATGTGCACCTCCGGCTGCGGCTGCTGGCGCGCTGCTTCCGTGGCGCGCTGCGCGATCGCGCTTTTGTCGACCGGTGCGCCGTTCCAAAAGTAGCGGCCTGCTGCGTCGATGGCGAGCGAGACGTGCTCCGGCTTGGTCACGTTCGGCGTGGTGGCTGTGCGCGGCAAGTCGATTTTCAGCGCGTGCGTGAGCAGCGGCGCGGTGACGATGAAGATCACCAGGAGCACCAGCATCACGTCCACCAGGGGGATCATGTTGATCTCCGCCATCGGCGAGCCGTTGCTGCCGCGGTTGAATGCGCCGAATGCCATGTCACGCGCTCCGGCCGGCGGCAGCGGTCTTGAGGGTTACGGCCGAGGGTGCACTGCCGACGTGCGATCCGGTCGTGAGGAAAGCGAAAAGATCGTGGGCGTAGGCATCGAGCTTCGCGAGCACCATGCGGTTGCTGCGCACGCACGTGTTGTAGGCGAGCACGGCCGGAATCGCGACTGCAAGCCCCAGCGCCGTCATGATGAGCGCTTCGCCTACCGGCCCCGCGACCTTGTCGAGCGTCCCCTGGCCGCTCATGCCGATGCTCACCAGCGCGTGGTAGACGCCCCATACGGTGCCGAAGAGCCCGATGAACGGCGCCGTGCTCCCGATTGAGGCGAGCACCGTGAGCCCCGACTCCAGGCGGGCGGTCTCCTCGTCCATCACACGCCGCATGGCACGGGTGACGAAATCGGCGGCGGTGCCGGCTTCGTTGAGGCGGTTTGCTACGTGGTGCTCGTGATGGCGTGCGGCGACGATGGCATGCCATGCAAGATGCGAAAAAGGCTCGTCGGGATGATGCTCCTCGAGGTCGCGCGCCACCAGCTGCAGCGACGGCGCATCCCAGAAGCGCGCGAGAAATCCTGCGCTGCGCCGGCGCGCCTTGTACGTCTGCACCGCTTTGCTGACGATGAAATACCAGGTGGTCGCCGACATGATGAGCAGCGCGACCAGCAGTCCCTTGCCGACCGCGTCGGATTGCGAGAAGAAATTGGCCCAACCGAGCGCCTGCGTCGTTTCCATGATCATCCTTGCAAAGTAAATGTAATCGGCACGAGTACCCATGCGGCAACGGGTTGATCGCCACGCTTCGCCGGCACGAAGCGCCACCGCCTCACGGCATCCAGGGCTGCCTCGTCCAGCACGTCGGAGCCGCTGCTCGCGCGCACCTCGATCTGCGCCGGTCCGCCGCCAGGATTCACCAGCACACGCAGCACGACCTTGCCCTGCTGCCCCATGCGGCGTGCGAGCGGCGGATAGCGTGGCGCGGGATTCTGCAGGTAATCGGCGTTGAAACTCGGCTGAGTAAGGGCCGGCGCATTCACGGGGGCTGGCGATGGCGCGGCCACCGCGTTCGCAGATGGTGCAGTCGTCGCAGGGCGTTCCGGCTCGCTCGGCGCGGCGGCGGACACGTGCGGATCCGCAGCCGCGGCGGCAATGACCGGAGTCGGCGTGGTTGGCTGCATGCGCGGCTGCGGGTGACGCACCGCACGTTGTTCCACACGCTTCGGTTTTGCCGCCGCCTGAGGCAGCACTTGCGGCGGCTGCGGAGCCGCCACGAACGCAACCATCAATGGCCGCGGAGGCGTGACTGCCGAATTCACCGGATGATGCTGCAGAAGCGCGTAGACGGCGGCTGCATGCAGAAGAACCGTAACCGACAGCCCGGCCGCGCTACCGAAGCGGTCGCGCCGGAAATCAGTCGTCTCTTCTTGTTGTCCCATGCTCCCTCAACCAGCTCGCGCCGTGCCTCGAGTCCCTGCCGCCGCGACCGTTTCAATTGACATCGCCTCCAATATAAATGAGAATGGTTCTCATTGCAATAGCTCGGAGCTGACATATGTACGTGTGCATCTGCAAGGCCGTGACGGACCGTCAGATACGGCAGGCGGTCGAGCTCGGGGCAACATCCCTTGCCGACCTGAAGGAGAGCCTCGGTGTGGCGACCGGTTGCGGCAAGTGCGCCCAATTTGCGCGTGCAATACTGAGGGAGGAATTGCAGCCGGCGCCCGGCTTGACGTTTGCTACGCAAGGCGCATGACCGCGCACGCGAACGGCTTGCCTGCTTTGAGCAGGGCGCAGGTGCTCATGATCCAACCCAGGGAGGCGGCAGAACATGAAAGGCGACGGTAAAGTCATCGAATATCTCAACCGCGTGCTCACCAACGAGCTGACCGCCATAAACCAATATTTCCTGCACGGCCGGATGTTCTCCAACTGGGGGCTGAAAAAACTGGCGGACCACGAGCGCGAGGAATCGATAGACGAGATGAAGCATGCGGACAAGCTCATCGAGAGAATCCTGTTTCTCGAAGGCCTGCCCAATCTCCAGGACCTCGGCAAGCTGACGATCGGCGAAGAGGTACGCGAAGCATTGAGCGCGGATCTGCGTCTCGAGCAGCAGGGGCACCCGCTGCTCGCCGAAGCGATCGCCTATTGCGAGTCCGTGAAGGACTACATCACGCGCGAGCTGTTCGAGGACATCCTGGAGAACGAGGAAGAGCACATCGACTGGCTCGAAACCCAGCTCGACCTGATGGACCAGGTGGGCATGCAGAACTACCTGCAGTCGCAGATGTCGTGAACGCAGCGGGCAAGTCGGCGGGGCAGCCCGTCACTCCGCCCCTTCAGGACAGGACTCGTTGACGCTCAGCCAGAACGCTGCGGTTTTTTGCAGTACCGTGTGCAACTCGCCGAACAGGAGCGGCTTGACGACGTACCCGTTGGTCCCGAGTCGATAGCTCGACGTCACGTCACGCTCTTCCCGTGAGGAGGTGAGCATGACGACCGGGATGGTCTTGAGCACCGGGTCGCTCTTGATCACCCGCAACACCTCGAGCCCGTCCATCTTGGGCATCTTGATGTCGAGCAGGATGAGCACGGGATTGCCATGCGTCCTGCCGGCATGGCCGCCACGCCGGTAGAGATAATCGAGGGCCTCCTCGCCATCCTTTGCGATGATCACCCTGTCGGCGTCGCAATAATCGGAAAGCGCTGCAAGCATGAGCTCTGCGTCGTCCGCGCTGTCTTCGACGAGCAGGGCGTGCTGGGTTCGCTTCATGTTATTTCTCCTCGCCTTTGGGCAGCGCAACGAAGAACAACGCGCCCTCGCCTTTCACTCCCTGGGCCCATACGCGCCCGCCGTGGCGCTCTACGATGCGCCTGACGTGCGCAAGCCCGATCCCGGTGCCCGGGAACTCCTCCTGCCGGTGCAGGCGCTGGAATACCCCGAACAGCTTGTGAGCATACTTCATGTCGAACCCCACGCCATTGTCGCGGACCGAGATGGTGACTTCGTCGCCGTCCCTGTCCTCGCACGCGACTTCGATGCGTGCTTCCGGTTTTCCGGCAGTGTACTTGAACGCATTATCCAGCAGGTTGACGAATGCCTGCCGCAGCAGGATCCGGTCGCCCTGCACGGAAGGCAGTTCGCCCACCACGCACTCGATCTTTCGCTCCGTCGCCTGACCGCGCAGCTCCTGCAGGATTTCCTTGATGAGCCGCTCCAGCGACACGCGCGTATACCGCATTTCTATACGGGAGGTGCGGGACAACGCGAGGAGCTCGTCGATGAGCGCGGACATTCTGCCGGACGCCGTCTGGATCTTGGCGAGATACCGCTGGCCGGTCGCATCGAGCCGGTCGCCGACGTGATCGCGCAGCAGATTGATGAATCCGTTCACGTGGCGCAGGGGCGCACGCAGGTCGTGCGACACCGAATACGCAAAAGCTTCGAGCTCCTCGTTGCTGGTGGCCAGATCAGCCGCTTTCTTTGCGAGCGCCGCATTCATGTCGTTGATCGCCTCGGACGCGAGCTTGCGGTCCGTCACATCCTCCGCGATGCCCAGTATGTAGAGCGCTTTCCCGGCGCCGTCGTAGATGGGCATCTTCTTCGCCTGTACGTAGCGGCGCCCGCCGTCGCGCGTTTCCACCGGCTGCTCCAATATGTCGATCGCGGTGCGCGCAGCCAGCACGTCGCGGTCGTTGCGCAAATAGAGCTCCGCGAGCTCGCTGCTGAAAAACTCGCTGTCGCGCTTGCCCACTATCGCGTCGCGGGAGACGCCGAGCAGCGCCTCGCCGGCCCGGTTCAGCCTGACGTAGCGCAAGTCGTCGGCGTTCTTCACGAAGATGGTAAGCGGCAAGTGCTCGATGATCGACTCGAGAAACGTCCTGGTCTGCAGCAGTTCCTCTTCACCCGCCTTGCGCTCGGTCACGTCTTCCGTGATGCCCAGGATGCGATAGACGCGACCCTTATCGTCCTGCAGCATCACCGCATGGTCGTGAAGCCACCGCACTTCCCCGTCGGGGCGCGTGATGCGGTAATCGATGTCGAGGCGTTCAGGCACACCGCTGCCCGTCCAGCGCCCGTAACTTCCGCGGACCGTATCCCTGTCGGCTTCGTGCACCAGCTCGAGCTTGCGGTCGCCGAAGCGCGCAGGCTCCGCGCCCGCGATGCCCAATATGCGGCGCAACGCCGGATTCCCGTAAGCGAGCGCGCCTGATTCCCAGTCGAGTATCCAGAATCCCACATTGACCGACTCGGCGAACTGGCGGAAGCGGTCTTCGCTTTCCCCCAGCGCCGCTTCCATGCGCTTGCGGTCGGTGATGTCCGTGGCAATGGTGCAAACGCCGTAGAGCGCGCCTTTCGGCTGCCGCAGCGGAAAGCGCGCGCACAGATAGGTGTGCGGCCTGTCTTCCTCGAACACCAGCTCCTCGGTCTGCAGAGGCCGCTTGCTGTCGATGACTTCGCGGTCATGCGGATGGAGGCCGCGCGCAGCGGGATGGGAGGACGTTTCGTACGTCACGTCACGCAGCGCCGGCCGGTTGGTGACCATGACATTGCCATGCATGTCCTTCGCACAAATCATCGCCGGCGAATTGTCGAGAATCGCCTGCAGCTCCTCTCGCGTGCGATTCAGCGCATCTTCCGATGCCAGACGCGCAGTGACGTCTGCATTCGTCCCTGCCATGCGCAGCGCCCGCCCCTGCGCGTCGCGCTCGACCACCTTGCCGGTGCTCTGTATCCAGATCCACGCTCCGGACATGGTGCGCACGCGATGCAGCACGGCATAGAGGGTAGATTGCGCCTTGAACGCGCTCAATATCGCCTCTCGTATGCTCGCGCGGTCATCGGGATGCACAAGCTGCGTGAGCTCGTCCAGCGTGGTATGCGTCGCGGCGACCGGGCGCTGCAGCATCTCGGCCCAGCGCGGGCTGAGATAAATCTCCCCGGTCGGGATGTTCCAGTCCCACAGCGCCAGCTCGGAACCCTCGAGCGCGAGCTCGAGACGCTCTTCGGCGCGCCGCGTCTGCTCCTCCGCATCGCGCCGCCGCGCGAACTGCCCGAGCTGCTGGCCAACGGAGCGCGCCATGCGCAGAAAAGCGCGCTCGGGATCACGCTTGTCGCAGGCGTAGAGGGTCAGCATGCCGACGACGCCGCTGTCGACGAAGATCGGCATCGCGACTCCGCTGTTCAGCCCGACCGACACCGCCGCCTGCGCCATGCGCGCATCCGAGGTGCGCTGCAGGTCGGAGATCCACACCGGCTCGTGCGCGAGACGCGCACGAGCAATGAACGCCGCGCCCGGGCCTTGCTCGGCGGCGGATATTGCAAGCCTGGCGAACTCGCTGCCCTCGATGCGCGCATCGCCCCAGGTCTCCACCGCCTGCAGCCCGCCGCTCTCGCGGTCCACGAGGTATACCGCCCCCCAGTCCCACGGCGTGCTCTCGCACACGATGTGCAGCACGCGCGCCAGCGCATCCTGCACTGCAGACGATTCGGCGATCACGCGGCTCACGTGATGCTGTATGCCCTGCAGCACCTGCTCGCGCTTGCGCTCTGTGATGTCGGTGGAAATTCCGCACACGCCATAAATCCGGCCGGATCCGTCGCGCAGGGGGAACTTGGTGGTGAGATGCGAGGTTGGGCCCTTGCGTACCGGGACGGGCTGCTCGATCTGCAGCGGCTTGCCGGACTCCACCACCTTCAGGTCGCTCGCGCGCATCGCCTCGGCGTACGCTGCCGGGAAGATGTCGCTCACCCGCTTGCCGACCACTTCCTCCGCCGCGAGATTGAAGACGTTCTGCCATTGCCGGTTCACCATCAGCAGCCGGCCGTCGAGATCCTTGGTGTAAATCAGCTCGGGCGCATTATCGAGTACCGCCTGCAGCTCGTCGCGCGTCTTGCGCAGGACAGCTTCCATGTCGACCCGCGCGGTCACATCGTCCTGGACGATCACGAAGCGCAGCACGCGGCCGGTCTCGTCGCGCAGCGGTGTGATGCGCATGTCGCTCCAGAACGGCGCGCCGTCCTTGCGCCGGCTGCGCAGAACGAGAGAGCGCGGCTTTTCCTCGCGCAGCGCGCTGCGCAGGCGCGCGATGCCCTCGGACTGCTCGTCGCCGGCGGCGAGAAAGCGCAGGCTGCGTCCCAGCGCTTCATCGGCGCTATAGCCCGTGATGCGGGAAAACGCCGGGTTGACGTACACCACCGGATTGTCGCGCTGCCCGGGATCGGTAAATGCCACGCCGCTGGGCGTGGTGGCGATCGCGAGCTCGAAAAGCCGCAGCTGCTCCTCGTTCCGCCGCAGCACGTTCTCGCTGTGCATGCGCGCCCGGTTTTCTTCCTCGAGCGAGCGGTGGCTGCTTTCGAGCTCCGCCAGCTTGGACGCCAGCGTCTCGCTCAGCTGCCGGTTTCTCCATTGGCTCTCGATCAGGCTCGTCAGGTTCCTCTCGGTGCGGCGAGCGAAGAAGTACACGAGCGGCACGAACAGGCAAACCAGGCCGGCGAGCGCGAGCATCGTCAGGCCGTAGTCCGTCTCCATGTCCGCGAGCGATAACAGGCGCGCGAGCAGCGCCGCCGTCACCGGCAGCACGAAAACATGGAACGTCGGCGGGTAGACGCTGAACGAGAAGCTCGCGCCGGCCATCATGCCGGCGATCAGGATCACGACGAAGGCGTCGTAATACGCGTCGCCCGGCACGAACAGCACGAACGCAGCAGAGGCCCACAGAACCGCCCCGGCCGCGCTGGCCGCAGTGAAGTACCGGCCCCACCGCGCAAGGTCCGCATCCGACGGCGCGCGACGGCGATAGCAGTCGAGTAGACAGAACCGCGCCGCCGTCACGAACACGCCCAGGGTGAGCCAGGCCGCGACGTGCGTCCGCGGCAATGCGCGCCACAGCAAAGCGCCCGCTATGATCGCGGCGCCCAGCGTCGCGAAATAGATGCCGGGAGCATTCTGATACAGCAGCCTGATCTGCCCTGCGCGGACCTCCGCGTCGGCCTCAGGTGACGACCTGTCCCCCGGTTGCTGTTCGGTTGTATGCACTTATGCCCCGACTGCTGGAATGGCGGCCACCGCAGAAAGGCGAATTACGGCGCTGGCCGTCGCGTTCCGCGCGCACTCTCGCGCGTTCGTGCGACCGCATCGCCGTCATGCCCGTTTTGATGGTTGGTGCCCCCCTCCGCGTAGTTTGCGCCGTTCCGCCCTGCCATGCCATAGGACCGGCGGGTCCATCGTGCAGAGCCTTGACGCGCCGCGCGCTTTCGCGCAGCGCGGATGTGGTGCCGGCACGCAGGCGGCTATACCCGGATCGCAGCCCCTCCCATGGTCGTCAGATGAGCGAGCACGCGGCGGGCTATATCGTGCAACGGCACGATATCGTCCACCGCACCCACGGCCACGGCTTCCTTCGGCATCCCGTACACCACGCAGCTCGCCTCGTCCTGCGCGAAATTGAATGCGCCGGCCTGTTTCATCTCGAGCATGCCCGCCGCACCGTCCTTGCCCATGCCGGTGAGGATCACGCCGATCGCGTTGCGCCCGGCGAAGTTTGCAGCCGACCGGAACAGCACGTCCACGGAAGGACGATGGCGATTCACCGGCGGCGCGTCGGAAAGCTCGGTCACGTAATTCGCCCCGCTGCGCTTCAGCAGCAGATGCGAATGTCCCGGAGCGATGTAGGCGTGCCCGGGCAGCACGCGATCTCCGTCCTTGGCCTCGCGCACTTCGATGCGGCACAGATTGTTGAGCCGGTCGGCGAACGACTTGGTGAACGCCTCCGGCATGTGCTGCGTCACCAGGATTCCCGGGCAGTCGGGCGGCATACGCGTCAGCACGTCCTTGATCGCCTCGGTGCCGCCGGTGGACGCGCCTATGATGATGAGCTTTTCCGTCGAAGCGATGCGGTTGTGCAGCGCCGGCAGGACCGCGTCGGCGCTCAGCCGCGGCGCCACCTCGCCGGCGACGGGTCGCCGCCTGATGCGCGCATGGGCCGCGATGCGCAGCTTCTCGCCGATCTGCTCGGCGTACTCCGTCATGCCGCTCGCGATGTCGAGCTTCGGCTTGGTGATGAAGTCGACCGCGCCGAGCTCGAGCGCGCGCAACGTCACCTCCGACCCGCGCTCCGTAAGAGTGCTGATCATCAGCACCGGCATCGGCCGCAGCCGCATCAGCCGCTCCAGGAAATCGAGGCCGTCCATGCGCGGCATCTCGACATCGAGCGTGATCACGTCCGGGTTGAGGCTGCGTATCATCTCGCGCGCCACGATCGGATCCGGCGCCGCGCCCACGACCTTGAAGCCGGGCTGCCCGTTGATGATCTCGGTCAGCAGCTTGCGGATCAGCGCCGAGTCATCGATCACTACGACTGAGATGGGATTCATGTGGTGCCTGCCGGGTAGTGATTCAGCCAAAGAGCTCGACGTCGCCCGCCACGCCGTCGGAACGCAGGCGACGGCTGTAATCGCCTTCGCGCTTCATGATCGTGGTGTTGTGCAGCGAGCGCAGTTTCCGCACCATCACGCGGCCTTCCTCGGGAAAGAAGTAGACCTTGCGCGGGTAGATATCGACGAGGTCCTGCGCCACCACGGGTATGCTTTCCGTCTTGAGGTACTCCAGCACGAAAGCCGCATTGCGCTCGCCGACGTTGGTCGCCGTGAAGCCGCGCAGCACGTTGCCCCCTCCGAACACCTTGGCCTGGAGCTTGTTGCGGCGCGCGCCGAGCTTGATGAGCTCGTTGATCAGCACCTCCATCGCGTACGTGCCGTAGCGCGCGGAGCTCGACAGCGGGCTGTCGGGCTCGTGCACGCTCTCCGGCAGCATGAAGTGGTTCATGCCGCCGATGCCGAGCTGTGAATCGCGTATGCAGGCCGCAACACAGGAGCCGAGCACCGTCACGAGCACCATCGGCTGCGTGGTGACGTAATACTCTCCAGGCAACAGCTTTGCGGCATCGACGCCGAACTGACTGTCGTGGTACAGGTTCTTCGCCAGGTGCTCTTCAACCATGGCGGCGCACCCCGTGGGCCACCTCGTACACCGTCTTGCCGCGCGGCCTGAAAAGGTCTGCGGCATGCTGGAAGCTTTCCGAGTGTCCTGCGAACAGCAGACCGTCTTCGCGCAACAGCGGCACGAAGCGCTCCAGTATGGCGCGCTGCGTCTTCTTGTCGAAGTAGATCATGACATTGCGGCAGAAGATCGCGTCGAACGGGCCGCGCACCGCCCACGACCGGTCAAGCAGGTTGAGCGGGCTGAACGTGATGAGCTGCTGCAGCTCGGGACGGACGCGCGCGTATCCGGCCTGCGCGCCTGTTCCCTTCAGAAAGAACTGGCGCAGCCGCTCCTGCGGCATGCGCTCCAGACGGTCGAGCGGGTAGATGCCGCTGCGCGCCTTGGCGAGCACCTGCGTATCGAGGTCGGTGGCGGTGATGTGAACCGGCGGCGCGTACGATCCAAACGCCTCCACGGCCGTCATCGCCATGGAGTACGGCTCTTCGCCCGTGGAGGACGCGGAGCACCACAGCTCGATGCGATGGCTGCCGGCCTGCGCGAGCATCTGCTCGGCGAGTATCGGAAAATGATGCGGCTCGCGGAAGAACGCGGTGAGATTGGTGGTGAGCGAGTTGGTGAATGCCTCCCACTCCGCTTCGTCGTCGCCGCTCGCAAGCAATGCAAGGTATTCGTCGAACCGCTGGAGGCCGCGTGCGCGCAACCGCCGCGCCAGCCGGCTGTACACCATTTCCTGCTTGCTCGCCGAGAGCGATATGCCGGCATGCTCGTAGATCATGGCTGCGATGCGCTCGAAGTCGCGGGCCGTGAAGTCGAACTCCCGTCCTTCCGGACGAGGCAGGATAGGCTCGTTCGGCGTCGCGGCTTTCCCGGGCGCCGGCTCGTCTTCGCGCGGCTTGCGTGCCGTGCGCTGCTGGCGCACGGCCGATGTCAGAACTCTTGCCATTCGTCACTGCCTGCTGTTGCGGTCTTCCGTTTCCTTGCCGGCGGCTGAGCCTTAGGCGCGTCCGCTTGCGCTCGCGTCGCTGCGACCCGCGACGCGGCAGCGCGCGCCGGCATGCGTGCCGCCTTCTGTGTCCGCCTCGGCGAATCGCCTGCATTGTCCAACTGGAACGCACCGAGCGCGTCGTTCACCACCGTGACCTGCCCGGCGAGGCTCTCGGTCGATGCCGCCACCTGCTCCACCAGCGCGGCGTTCTGCTGCGTCGCCTCGTCCATGTGCGTGACTGCGAGGCTCACCTGCTCGATGCCGGACGATTGCTCCTGCGACGCCGCGGATATCTCCGCCATGATGTCGGTCACCCGCTTCACCGAGCTCACGATCTCGTCCATCGTCTTGCCCGCCTCGTCGACCAGACGCGTGCCGTCTTCCACCTTGTTGACCGAGTCGGTGATGAGGTCCTTGATCTCCCTGGCCGCTGCGGCGCTGCGCTGCGCGAGGCTGCGTACTTCAGATGCGACCACTGCGAAGCCGCGACCCTGCTCGCCGGCACGGGCGGCTTCTACCGCCGCATTGAGCGCGAGGATGTTGGTCTGGAACGCGATGCCGTCGATGACCGAGATGATGTCCACGATCTTCTTCGAGCTCTCGTTGATCGACGTCATCGTGTGCACCACCTGGCCCACCACTTCGCCGCCTTTGACGGCGACGGAGGATGCGCCGGCGGCGAGCTGGTTCGCCTGCCTGGCGTTGTCGGCGTTCTGGTGCACCGTGCTGGTGAGCTCTTCCATCGACGAGGCCGTCTCTTCGAGTGAGGACGCCTGCTCTTCGGTGCGTTGAGACAGGTCGGCATTGCCGGCGGCGATCTTCTTCGCGGCCGCGCCCACGCTCTCCAGGCTCGAGTGCACGTCCATCAGCACGCCGACCAGCTTTGCATTCATCTGGTCGAGCATCCGGAACAAGCGCATCAGCTCCGGATCGCCGGCCGCGGGAAACGTGAGCCCGAGGTCGCCGCCTGCGACGCGACTCGCCACTCCAATGGCCTGCCTCACCGGACGTCCGATCTGCGTGAGCGACCAGACGCCGAACGCGGCGCAACAGAGAAGACCGCCCAGGCTGAACGCCCACAGCGCAACCGTGCCAGGTGCGCCGGACGGCATCAGCGCAGTCGTGACCGCAACACCGCCGAACATGAAAGCAAACGCCCCTGCGCTGAGCCCGCAACGGGTATAGAAGGAAACGTTCGCGATCCGCTGCACGAGCCCCCGCACTCCCTTGTATATCAGCTGCCCCTCGCACAATTGGACGTTTCGCGCACGGCCTTCCCGTATGTCCCGGTACAGCTTTTCCGCCGCTTCCGCTTCCCCGCGCTGCGGCTTGGTGCGCACCGACATGTAGCCTGTGACGCGGCCGCTTTCCATCATCGGCGTGACATTGGCCCGGACCCAGTAGAAGCCGCCGTCCTTGCGCCGATTCTTGACGAGGCCGGACCACGGCCGTCCCGCCTTGATCGTGCGCCAGAGATCGGCAAACGCTTCGGCAGGCATATCCGGATGCCGCACGATGTTGTGCGCCTGGCCCATCGATTCGTCGCGGGAAAACTGGCAGCTGCGCCCGAAGGCTTCGTTCGCGTAGGTGATGACACCTTTCAGGTTGGTCCGGGTAACGATCACATCACCGTCCGGCAACACATATTCTTCGTTCGTCACCGGCATGTTCAGACGCATGGCTTGCTCCTTGTTTCGGCGTGCGCCCGCATGGCGCCGCCGACGCGCTGCGCGGCGACCGATGCGGCGCCGGGCGGTGGTCTCTCCTCCTGTCTGGGTCGGGGCCGCGACGCAGCCGCGCGCTGTCCTGGTCGCGCTATTGTCCCGTCGTCCTGCGAGACGCCCTCGATGCTTTAACGGCCGGTTTTGGCCATTGCTTAGGCATTTGAACCGTCCGCAGCGTGAAGTCCACCCGTCGCCACGGCTCAGCCGGCCTTCGCAGTGCCCGCCCCATCTGCAGACCCTGCGCATACATGTCGTTGATACAGCCGCTTACGCCGCCGCACGCGCGTCCTTCGAGGCGGGTCGCGCGGTCTTATCGGCTGAGGTCGTCCTCGTGGATGCCGCGAGTTCTGCCTCTGGCGCAGGCGCGCAGACGCCTGCTTCTGCCAGCCTGAAGACGGACACGGCGCGGGTCAGCCCTTCCGCCTGTTCTTTCATGGACTCGGCCGCAGCCGCGGCCTGCTCGACGAGCGCTGCATTCTGCTGGGTGACCTCGTCCATCTGCACGACCGCCTGGTTCACCTGCTCGATGCCTTCGGTCTGATCACGCGTCGCCGCTGCAATCTCGCTCATGATGTCGGTCACGCGCTTCACCGAGGCGACGATGTCGTTCATGGTCTTCCCGGCCTGTGCGACGAGTTGCGATCCGGACTCCACTTTCGAGACCGAGTCGGTGATGAGCTGCTTGATCTCTTTCGCCGCGGCAGCGCTGCGCTGCGCGAGGCTGCGTACTTCGGATGCGACCACTGCGAAGCCCCGTCCCTGCTCGCCGGCACGGGCGGCTTCGACTGCGGCGTTGAGCGCGAGGATGTTGGTCTGGAAGGCGATGCCGTCGATGACCGAGATGATGTCCACGATCTTCTTCGAGCTCTCGTTGATCGAGGTCATGGTGTGCACCACCTGACCCACCACTTCGCCGCCTTTGACCGCTACCGTGGATGCGCCCGCCGCAAGCTGGTTGGCCTCACCCGCGTGCTCGGCATTCTGGCGAACCGCGCTCGAGAGACGGTCCATGGATGCGGCCGTTTCTTCGAGGCTCGCTGCCTGCTCTTCGGTGCGGCTCGACAGATCGGCGTTGCCGGCGGCAATCTGCTGCGACGCGCTGGTAACCGCGTCAGTACTGCTGCGCACTTCCGTCACGATGCCGGCGAGCGCCTGATTCATGTCCTGCAGGGCGCGCAGCAACTGGCCGGTTTCGTCCGTGGTCTGCGCCTGCACCGTGCTCGTGAGATCGCCGTGAGCGACTTTCTGCGCCACGCCTACGGCCTGGCGCAGCGGGACGGTGATGGTGCGCGTGATCCACCACGCAATGGCGCAGCCGAGCAGCGTCGCGACGCCGGCGAGGACCGCCATGATGTTGCGCGCGCCCAGGTACGATTCGTCGGCATCGCCGCCTGCGAGCGCAAGGCTGCCCCGATTGAAGCTCACGAAGGATTGCAGCGCTTCGAGCGACGCCGCCTGACTTTTGCGAACGGCGCCGAGCAGGAAGCTCGTTGCATCTTCCCACTTGCCGGCGCCCATGAGCTCCATGAATCGCGCCTCGTCGGCGGCGGCCTTGGTGCGCGTGTCGTTCACGACGGCCAGCATCTCGCGACCTTTGTCGCTCGTGACGGTGGTCTTGAGCTGCTGCAGGGCTTCGCTGATCTCTTTGCCGGCCTGCTGCGCCCGTGTCGTCTCGGCGCGTATCGCCGCCTCATCGGACTCGAGAAGCATGTTGCGGAACGACGCACCGATCACGGTGACGTCGAGGATCATCGTGTTGGTGAGCTCGATCTCGGGATAGCGCTCGTCCACGATGACATGCGTGCCATCGTTGAGCATGCCGAGGCGATCGATGCCAAGAAGCGTGCTGCCGATCATGAGGATCAGGACAATCGCATAGCCCAGGGCAAGCCTCGTGCCGACATGGACGTTTTCGAGCAGGAGACGCTTCCACCAGCGTCCCGTGGAACGACGTGACGGAGCCTGCCGGCCCGCGAGGGTGTCCGGCAGCGTTGCGTGGATGTCGTGTTTCATCAGCGCCCTCTCGCTCGTGCTGAAATTGCGGAGAGACGGCGTCGCGCCATTGCTCCGATGCTGCGTAACGCCAGCCTGTGCGCAAGCAAACGCACATACGCGGATCGAGCCGCGCTGTAGAGATAAGCGGCCGGCGCGAGGGCGACCGGAGAGGATTACGTCGTGAAAAAGTGACGTGGATCACAGTTTCTCGCGGCGGCTCTCAGGGCGGGTATGGGAAACCCGCCCTGCACAAACAGCATCACGACAGCGCGCGGGGATGACTCACCCGCGTCCGCACGCTGATCCTGCTAGAACTCCTCCCAGTCACCAGCCGCGTTGGCCACCTTCCTGGGCTTGCGCGCTGCCGCCTCCTTTTCACCCTGCTCGGCAGCGGCGGGCTTGCGCACCGGCAGAACCGTTACCGTAGCGGTCTGGCGCGGCGGCGTAGCAGTCGCAGCCGCAGCAGTATCGTCCGCGAGCCTGAACACGGCAATCGTCTGGGTGAGATGTTGCGCCTGCTCCTGCAGGCTTTCCGCTGCGGCGGCGGCTTCCTCGACCAGCGCGGCATTCTGCTGCGTCGCCTCGTCCATCTGTGTGACCGCATGGTTCACCTGCTCGATGCCGGACGATTGCTCCTGCGACGCCGCGGATATCTCCGCCATGATGTCGGTCACCCGCTTCACCGAGCTCACGATCTCGTCCATCGTCTTGCCGGCTTCGTCCACGAGCC
>Ga0255338_1000708_pt1 | contig 87199 bp, 75 predicted proteins | sample MeOH1_35cm_T4_19_FD_203715 | JGI IMG/M metagenome (GOLD analysis project Ga0255338, IMG submission 203715) | Sandy soil microbial communities from University of British Columbia, Vancouver, Canada - MeOH1_35cm_T4_195 | ecosystem: Engineered > Artificial ecosystem > Sand microcosm > Unclassified ... | reverse complement strand
CCCAGTTGGCGGCGCCGAGCGGCTGCACCGTGAAGAACGGGGGGAAGCTGGCGCCGAAGCGGAAGATGTCCGGGCCGATGCAGGTGTCGACGTTGTTCTGGACGGCCAGCTGGTTGGTGCGGTCCTCGACGCTGCTGCAGCCGTTCTCCAGGTGGTAGCTGTAGCGGTTGCCACGCTCAGGAGCGAAGCCCGTCGCGCGGATGGTGGAGGGGGGCACGCGCTGCTGGGTGCGCAGACCGGTGAAGAGGCTCTTGAGGTTGCCGTGCACCTCGGACTGGCGGGCGCGAGCCTGGAAGCGGATGAAGTTCGGGATCGCGATGGCCGCGAGGATGCCGATGATCGCCACCACGATCATGAGCTCGATGAGGGTAAAGCCACGATTGCGACGGGTCTGGGTCATGTCTGCTGCTCCTTACAGTCGGCGAGGACTGGGGGTGAACGACGGGTTCAGTCATAGCAAGGGAAAGGCCACTCGTGCCAGATCCGCTAAGTGGCCTGATCCTCTGGCCTGAGGGGGCGCATGTGCGGATCAGAACAACCTACGATCGACAATTTTTGGCACCCGCCGACGAAATTGGGCACCCGGATCAGGGCTCCAGCGACTTTTTAGGGCACCGAACGGGGGCGCTCGAAGGTAGCCTCCGCAGCCGATGGATTCGGAGTGGCCGCCCATTCTCTCTTCGCTGCTGACTGCCTGGCTCTTCGTTCTGGGCCTGTGCGTCGGCAGTTTCTTGAATGTCGTCATAGCCCGTGTTCCGCACGGAGAAAGCATCGTCCACCCGCGCTCGCGGTGCCCCAAGTGTGGGCACACGCTCGCCTGGTACGAGAACATTCCGCTCATTTCGTGGCTGGCGTTGAGGGCCCGCTGCAGAGGCTGCAAGGCGCCCATCTCCATCCGCTATCCCCTGGTGGAGCTGCTCGTCGGGCTGCTGTTCGTGGCCTGCGCGCGGCGCTTCGGCTTCACCTGGGAGCTCGTCTCCGGGCTGGTGCTCGTCACGCTGCTGGTGCCGCTCACCTTTATAGATCTGGAGCATTGGATCCTGCCCTTCTCCCTCACCATCCCAGGCACCTTCGCGGGGGTGGTGCTGGCCATACCCAGGGGTCTGGAGAGCCTCCAGGATGCGGCGCTGGGCGCCGGGGTGGGCTTCGTGGCCTTCCGCCTGATGGAATACATCGGGTGGAAGATGTTCCATAAGGAGGCGCTGGGCGGCGGGGACAAGTTCCTCGTGGCGCTGCTGGGCGCGTTCCTCTCGTGGAAGTCCCTGCTGGGCATCCTCTTTCTCTCCTCACTTCAGGGCGCCGTGGTGGGGGTGCTGATGATTGCACTCACGGGGCGGGCGGGGCCGCGCGCTGAGTCGCCGCCGGAGCAGGAGGGCTCGCCTGAGGAGGAAGCGCCCGACCCCGCGCTGACCATGACGTGGGAGTTCACGAAGCCGGGGCTGCCGCTGTGGCGGCGGCTCCTGTTGGTGCCCTGGTGCCTGCTGTTCCAGCCCATCCCGGACGAGCCGAAGGATGAGGAGGGCGAGGAGATCGACTGGGTGCCGGGCACGACGAACATCCCCTTCGGGCCCTGGCTGGCGCTGGCGGGGCTGGAGATCCTGCTGCTGGGGCCCTGGCTGGCGAGCGTGCTGCCGGGCCCGTTCGCGCTGCTCGTGGGAGCCGTGCCGTGAGGCGTGAGGCCCGGGCGAGATGAAGTGGCGCATCGCCAGCGTGGCCTTCCTGCTGGGCTCGCTCTCCACGGGGCTCTCGTGGCTGACGTTGCAGCCGGCGCTGATCCAGCTGGTGGAGATGGCCCGCCGGCTCGCGGCGCCCGGCAGCCCCGAGGCGGAGGCGCTCGCGCGCGTGCGCGGCTTCCTGCCCTTCGCGCTGGGGTTGGATCTGCTGCTGCTGGCGGTGCTGGTGTACATCGTGCTGGATCTCACGGTGGGCCGCCCGCTGCGGGCCACGGAGGTGGCGGTGGAGCAGCTGGGGCGGCTCGAGCTGGACCTGCCCCCGGTCTCCCAGGGCGGGCCCCTGCTGTCGCGCATCCAGAGCGCGCTGAACCGGATGGCGGAGGCGCTGCGCCGGGAGCAGGCCCTGACGCGCTCGCAGCTCGAGGCGCTCCGGCAGGCCAACGCGCGGCTGGCCCGGGCCCAGACGGAGCTCGTCTCCGCCGAGCGCCTGGTCACGGTGGGCAAGCTGGCCGCGGGTGTGGCGCACGAGGTGGGCAACCCGCTGGCGGGCATCCTCGGCTACCTGTCCCTGGCGCGCATGCGGGCCCCCACGCCCGAGCTGAAGGAGTACCTGGAGCGCATCGATCACGAGGTGCACCGCATCGACGGCATCGTCCGGGGGCTCCTGGACCTGGGGCGCCCGAAGCCCGCCACGCTGGCGCCGGTGGACGTGAGCCAGGTGGCCGAGACGTGCGTGAAGCTGGTGCGCGCGGGGCCGGAGCTGTCCCAGGTGAAGGTGGACCTGGCGCTCGAGCCGGGGCTCCTGGCGCGCGCGGACGCCGGGCCGCTCTCGCAGATCGTCATCAACCTGCTGCTCAACGCCGCGCAGGCCATGGGAGGGCAGGGTGGGGTGCGCATCTCCACCCGGCGCGAGCGCGGCGAGGTGCGGCTGGAGGTGGAGGACACCGGCCCGGGCATTCCCTCGGAGGTGATGCCGCGCCTCTTCGAGCCCTTCTTCACCACCAAGGAAGGCAAGGGCACGGGGCTGGGACTCGCGGTGTCGCTGCACCTGGCGCAGAGCATGGGGGGCCGCCTCACCGCGGAGAACGTCCCCGGGGGCGGTGCGCGCTTCTGCCTCCTCCTGGCAGCCATCTGAAACGGGAACTCCCTTTCGTCAGGGGGCTGGGGGATGATGGGGCTCTGAGCGACCATGCCCACCTTCCGCTCCATCCTCGTCGCCGATGACGAACCCTCCATCCGCCATGTCCTCACCCTGGTGCTCACCGAGCACGGGTATGAGGTCCGCGCCGTAGCCGACGGCGAGGAGGCCGTGCGAGAGCTGGCCGCGCGCAGCTACGACGTGCTGCTGTGTGACGTTCGCATGCCCAAGCGCGACGGCCTCTCCGTGCTGCGCCAGGCCATCGCCGAGCACCCCGGCCTCACCGTGCTGGTGATGAGCGCCTATGGCTCCCAGGAGCAGGCGCTGGAGGCGGTAGGGGCGGGCGCGTACGACTACGTCCAGAAGCCCTTCAAGCCGGAGGAGATCGTCTTTGTCCTCCGCAAGGCCGAGGAGCGCGAGCGGCTCGTCCGCGAGAACCGGCGCCTGCGGACGGCCTCGGCTCCTTCGCCCGAGCGCATCCTCGGGCAGAGCGAGGGGCTGAAGGCCGTGCTGCGCCAGGTGGATCGGCTCGCGCCGGTGAACACCACCATCCTCATCACCGGGGAGAGCGGCACGGGCAAGGAGCTCATCGCCCGCGCCCTGCACGAGCGCTCGCCCCGGGCCACGCAGGCCTTCGTCGCCGTCAACTGCGGCGCCATCCCCGCGGGCCTCATCGAGAATGAGCTGTTCGGCCACGCCAAGGGCGCCTTCACCGATGCGCGCACCGCCAAGCGGGGCCTCTTCAGCGAGGCCGACGGCGGCACGCTCTTCCTGGACGAGGTGGGCGAGCTGCCGCTGCCCGCCCAGGTGAAGCTGCTGCGCGTGCTCCAGGAGGGAGAGATCCGCCCCGTGGGCGAGAGCCGCGCCGAGCGCGTGGACGTGCGCGTCATCGCCGCGACGCTGAGAGACCTGGGCAAGCTGGTGGAGCGCGGAGAGTTCCGCGAGGACCTCTACTACCGCCTCAACGTGGTGAACCTGCGGATGCCGCCGCTGCGCGAGCGCCGCGAGGACATTCCCCTGCTGGCGCGCGCCTTCATCCTCCGCTTCAACCGCCAGCTCAACCGCGAGCCGCCGGTGGAGGGCCTCAGCCCCGAGGCCGAGGCCCTCATGGTCTCCTACGCCTGGCCCGGCAACGTGCGCGAGCTGGAGAACGCCATGGAGCGCGCCGTGCTCCTGACGGACGGCCCCCAGGTGCTGCCCTCCAACCTGCCCGAGCGGCTCTGGACGGCGACTCCGCCGGCTGCCGGCTCGCCCTCCGTGCAACAGACGGGTAGCGACCTGTCCCTCAAGCGCGCCATGCGGGAGCTGGAGGAGACATACATCCGCGCAGCCCTGCGCCGGACCAAGGGCAACCGCACCCGAGCTGCGGAAGTTCTGGACATCAGCCATCGCGCGCTCCTGTACAAGATCAAGGAGTACGGAATTGATCCCGACGCCGAGGCCGAGAAGGGCAGCTAAGCGTCCAGCTGAGCACAGTGTGGGGATTTGACGGCACGAGCCGGGGGCCAGAAAATCGGCCCCTGCGGCGTTACGAGGGGCGCGGCGGTGGGCACAGGGCTTTGGGGCTCGTGGCCGACCGGACGCGGAGCGAGCGAGCGCCGGTCAACTTTTAGGCGGGGTTGCGCGCTGGTGCTACGCTGGCGCCTCTCCACGGGAGAACTGCATGGCGAAGGGCAAACTGGCACTCGGTCTGGATATCGGATCGACCTCTGTGAAGATGATCCTCCTCAAGGAGCAGCGCAAGCGTGGCGAGGTCGGCTACGCGCTGCAGAGCTTCGGCATGAAGCCGCTGCCTCCCGAGGCCATCGTCGACGGCGCGCTGATGAACTCCACCGCGATCGTTCAGGCGGTGCAGGAGCTGATGAACGAGCTGAAGATCCGCGGCAAGGAGGTCGCCATCGGCGTCTCCGGCCACTCGGTCATCATCAAGAAGATCCAGATGCCCCGCATGAGCCAGGAAGAGCTCGAGGAGAGCATCCAGTGGGAGGCGGAGCAGTACATCCCCTTCGACGTCAAGGACGTGAACATCGACACGCAGATCCTCGACTCGGGCGCCAATGACGCCACCGGGCAGATGGATGTGCTGCTGGTGGCCGCCAAGAAGGACATGATCAACGACTACACCACGGTGGTCTCCGAGGCGGGGCTCGCGCCGGTGGTGGTGGACGTGGACGCCTTCGCCGTCCAGAACATGTTCGCCGCCAACTACGACGTGCCGGACAAGGAGACCGTGGTGCTCATCAACGCGGGCGCCTCGGTGGTGAACATCAACATCATCTCCAACGGCATCACCGTCTTCACGCGTGACGTGACGATCGGTGGCAACCAGTTCACCGAGGAGATCCAGAAGCAGCTCAACGTCTCCTACGAGGAGGCCGAGGCGCTGAAGATCGGCGGCAACGGCCAGGACGCGGACGCCGTGGTGCCCCAGGACGTGGAGCGGGTGCTCACCAGCGTGGCCGAGCAGGTGGCCGGCGAGATCCAGCGCTCGCTGGACTTCTACGCGGGCACCGCCGCGGACGCCAACTTCAGCAAGGTCTACCTGTCGGGTGGAACCGCGAAGATCCCCGCGCTGTTCAAGACCATCGAGTCGCGCGTGGGCGTGCCGGTGGAGATCCTGAACCCCTTCCGGAAGATCGAAGTGGACAACCGCAAGTTCGACCCGGCCTTCATCATGGACGTGGCGCCCATGGCGGCCGTGGCCGTCGGTCTCGCGCTCCGCCGTCCTGGCGACAAGCTGAACTGATCCCCCTCTCCTCATTCTCAAGATCCTCAAGGAACCGACGCATATGATGATCCGCATCAACCTCCTGCCCGTCCGGGTGGCGAAGAAGCGGGAGATGGGCAAGCAGATCCTTGTCCTCTTCGCCATCGTCCTGGTGGGCGCGGTCGTGGGCAACTCCATGTGGTACTCGGATCGCAACGCGGAGTTCGACCAGAACGCCGCGGGCATCCGCCAGGTCCAGGCCAAGATCGAAGAGCTGAAGAAGGTCATTGGCGAGGTGGACAAGATCAATGACCGCAAGGCCGAGGTGGAGAAGAAGCTCGGCGTGCTGGACAACCTGCGCAAGGGCCGTACCGGTCCGGTGAAGATGCTGGACGCCATGGCCTCCTCCATCCCGAAGAAGCTCTGGCTCAAGGGCTTCACCGAGGACAAGGGCGGCATGAAGATCACCGGCTCGGCGATCAGCCATGACGAGGTGGCCGAGTTCATGAGCAACCTGAGCCACATGGTGTGGACGCCCAAGGGCATGGGCCGGCTGGTGGAGTCCCGCAAGGACGCCCCCACGTCCCGCGTGGAGCTGCTCACCCCGGACGCCGCCATCGAGGAGTTCCCGGTGTCCACCATCAAGTCCTTCTTCACCAACATCGAGCTGAAGGACGCGGTGCAGAAGGCGCCGGGCGGCAATGACCCGAACGCCTTCCCCACCGTGGACTTCAACCTCAACCTGACGTCGAACTACGCCATCTGAGAGGACCTTTCAGGCCATGGAACAGTACCTGGACAAGATTGCAAAGGCCCCGGCTGGCGTGAAGTACGGCGGGCTCGCGGCCGCGGTCGTGGCGCTCACCGCCGCCAACTTCTTCCTCCTCGTTCAGCCGACGGAGGACAAGATCAAGCAGCAGGTGGAGCAGCGGCGGAAGCTGGACATTGATCTCGCGGAGAAGAGCGAGATCGCCCAGAACCTCAACGAGCGCCGGCGCGAGATGGACGTGCTGGAGCAGAAGCTCGCCGAGGCGCTGACGGAGCTGCCCGAGAAGAAGGAGATCGACGAGCTGCTCGCGCAGATCAACGACGTGGGCAAGAAGTCCGGCCTGGAGATCGCGCGCGTGGAGCCGGGCAAGGAGTCGGTGTCCGGCGGCGAGTTCTTCGCCCGCATCCCCATCAAGATGACGGTGAGCGGCAACTACCACGAGATCGCCATGTTCCTGCAGGAGATCGCGAACATGCGCCGCATCGTGAACGTGAACGGCATCGACCTGGGCAAGCCCACGGTGAAGAACGAGAAGGTCATCCTTTCGAGCACGTTCGTGGCGACGACCTTCCGGTTCGTGGACCCAGCGACGCTGCCGAAGGATCCGAAGGCCGGTCAGAAAGTTGCGCCGCACAAGAAATAGGGTCAGATGAGGATCAAGAGGATGAAGACGCTCAAGTTCAAGATGACCACGGTTGCGCTGGCCCTGACGGTGGCCGCCTGTGGGGGCTCGCAGTCCGCGGCCCCCTCCAGGCCGACTGCCGCCAAGCCGGCCGCCACCGCCGCGCCCAAGGCGGCCGCGACGGTCGAATCCTCCGTGAACTATTCGTACAACCCGGTGGGCAAGCGGGATCCGTTCCGCAGCCCGCTCGAGGAGCTGGTGCGGACGAACACCTCCACCCAGAACACGACGTGCGACCAGCCGCTGTGCCAGTGGGATCTGGATCAGCTCAAGCTGGTGGCCGTGGTGACAGGCGATGCCAATCCCATCGCCATGGTGGAGGATCCGCTCGGGCGCGGGCACGTCGTGCGCCGCAACGCCCGCATGGGCCGCCAGGGTGGACGGGTGACACAGATCCTTCGGGACTCGGTGACGGTGACCGAGTACATCCCGTCGGAAGGGAAGGTCATTCCCAATCCGGTGAGCATCCAGCTCAAACCGGATAACAAGCGGGAATCGCTGTACGACTTGTCCACGGGCAAGAACTGGGAGTAGCTCCGTCGGGCCGGCAGCTCGCGCCCGATACCAACTTGTAGAGGGGTAGCATGCTCGGGAAGAGCGATGTGACGAGGGGCAAGTGGGTGGTCGCGGCCGCGTTGTCGGTCGCCTTTGCGGGCGCCAGGGCTGACGGCGCTGAACTCAACACGCTGCGGGACTTGCAGGTCGTCCCGACAGGGTCTGGCACCCAGGTGGTGGTCTCGGGCACGCGCCCGCCCACCTTCACGGTCTTCCGGCTCAGTGGGCCGGAGCGGCTGGTGGTGGACCTCTCGTCAGCGGACGCGACGGCCATCAAGGGGCACCACGGCGGCACCGGTCCCGTCACGGGGATCGTGGCCTCCCAGTTCTCGGACGAGCGCGCGAGCGTGGGCCGGGTGCTGGTGGCGCTCGACAAGGCGTCGCAGTATGACGTCCGCGCCGACGGCAACCGGGTGATCATCTCGGTGGACGGCGCGGAGGCCCAGGCGAGCACCGCCGCCGCGGCCCAGCCCGAGCCGAGCAAGCCCGCCGAGCCGAGCAAGCCGGTGGTGGAGCAGGCTCCCTCCATCACCCAGGCCCCCTCCGTGGAGAAGGCTCCGGTGGTCGAGAAGGCTCCGGTGGCCGAGAAGACTCCGGTGGCCGAGAAGACTCCGGTGGCCGAGCAGGCCCCGGCCGTCGCCAAGGCCCCAGCGCCTGCGCCGGTGAAGGTTGCCGAGCCCGTGACGCCTGCGCCGGTGGTGGCGCAGTCGGCGGTGGCACAGGCGGCCCCGGTGGTGGTGGAGGCCGGTGAGCCCCAGGAGGCTCCCGCCCAGACCCTGCCCGAGAACGTCGTGGCGGCCGAGGCGGATGAGCGCGAGGTTGCGCACCCGGCTCAGCACATCACCGGCATTACTTTCAAGAAGGACACGCTGGCCGTCCGCACGGATGGCGAGGTCGCCCGCTACGAGGTGCTCGAGCTGGCGGATCCGCCGCGGCTGGCGGTGGACGTGTACGGCGTGGACCTGACGGCCAAGGCGCCGCGCGTCCGCGGCAAGACGCTGAAGGGCCTGCGCGTGGGTGCGCACGCGGAGAAGGTGCGGCTGGTGCTCGATGTCCCGGGCGGCATGCCGGCCTACCGCGTGGACCGCGCGGATCGCGGCCTGGAGATCCTGCTGGGCGGTGCGGTGGCTCGCAAGGCTCCGCCCGCGCCCGCCGAGGAGTCTCGCGAGGCGGTGGCCGAGAGCGCTCCGCTGCGCCCGTCTCCCGCGCCGGCCGAGGTGGCGCAGTCCTCGCTGGTCGAGGTCAAGGAGCTCTCCTTCGACGAGGGCGATGCGGGCGGCCGCGTGCTGCTCAAGCTGTCCGGCCCGGCCACCTGGAAGGTGGATCGCCCGGATCCGCGCAGCGCGGTGCTGACGCTGGACAACGCGAGGCTGCCGCGCAAGCTGGAGCGCAGCCTGGACACCAGCGCCCTGAACACGCCGGTGAAGATGATCAGCGCCTTCACGGTGCCCGGTGAGGGCAACCGCGTGCGCGTGGTGGTGGCCGCCGACGGCGCCATCGAGGAGTCCGTCACGCAGGGTGGGGGCGCGCTCAGCTGGCACCTCTCCGTGCAGGGCGTGAAGACGGAGCAGGTGGCCGTCACGCAGCGCACCGCCGGCTTCACCGCCGAGGCGCCTACGTATGCCTCCGAGGGCGCCCCGCGCCAGTCCCGCTACCGCGGCAAGCGCGTCTCCTTCGAGTTCAAGGACATCGACATCCAGAACCTGCTGCGCGTCATCGCGGAGATCTCGAAGAAGAACATCGTGGTCGCCGACGACGTGGCTGGCAAGGTGACGATCCGCCTGCGCAACGTCCCCTGGGACCAGGCGCTGGACCTCATCCTGCGCACCAAGAACCTGGGCAAGGAGGAGGTGGGCAACATCATCCGCATTGCCCCGCTGAAGACGCTGGAGGAGGAGGCGCGGCTGCGCAACGAGCGCCTCATCTCGCTGCGCAAGCAGGAGGATCTGCTCGTCAACCTCATCCCGGTGAACTACGCGGTGGCGCAGGAGATGTCCCAGCGCGTGAAGGACATCCTGTCGGATCGCGGCTCGGTGACGGTGGACACCCGCACCAACGTCCTCATCGTGAAGGACATCCGCTCCCACATCGAGAAGGTGCGCGCGCTGGTGCGCAACCTGGACACGCAGACGCCGCAGGTGCTCATCGAGAGCCGCATCGTCGAGGCGACGACGTCCTTCTCCCGCGCGCTCGGCGTGCAGTGGGGCGGCAGCGGGTCGGCCTCGGCGGCGACCGGCAACAGCACGGGCCTCATCTTCCCGAACTCGGTGAACCTCTTCGGCTCCGCGGGTGGTCAGCCGCCCCCGGGCTTCTCTGAAGCGCCGTCCTTCGCCATCAACCTGCCGGCGGCGACCGGTGCCGGCGCCGGTGGTGCCATCGGTATGACGTTCGGCTCGGCCGGCGGGGCGCTGGGGCTGCAGCTGCGCCTGTCCGCCGCGGAGAACGAGGGCTACGTGAAGACCATCTCCGCGCCCAAGGTGACGACGCTGGACAACAACACCGCGCGCATCAGCCAGGGCGTGTCGATTCCCTTCAGCCAGACGTCCGCGCAGGGCACGAACACGATCTTCGTCGAGGCCCGCCTGTCGCTCGAGGTGACGCCGCACATCACCCAGGACGGCAGCATCCTCATGTCCATCACCGCCCAGAACAACCAGCCGGACCCGGCGAACACGGGTGCCAACGGCCAGCCTGCCATCCAGCGCAAGGAGGCCCAGACGCAGGTGCTCGTGAAGGACGGCGACACCACGGTCATCGGTGGCATCTATGTGCGCCGCGGCAGCACGGAGACCGCCTCGGTGCCGTTCCTGGGGAAGATCCCGGTCCTGGGCTACTTCTTCCGCCGGAACACCGAGCGTGATGATCGGCAGGAGCTGCTGATCTTCATCACGCCTCGTATCCTCAACCGCCAGACGATTGCGCAGACCCTGTGACGCAGGGAGTGCCAGGAATGGAGTCCACGCTCATGAAGCGCTTGTGGTTCATCGCGATCCTCGCAGCCTGTGCGACGGCCTGCGTCGAGGGTAACAATCCGGTCCAGCTGCTCAGCGCGCTGCCCCGGGATCCGAAGTCGTGTGACCGGGGGGACATTGCCCTGACCCGGGGGACCCTGAACTTCAACGCGGGCACGGGGTACTACATCACCTTCTCCCTCTTCTCCCCGCTCACCTCGGAGCAGGATCAGACGAGCCCCGCCGGCTTCTACGCCGAAGAGGTCGTCTACTCCTACGAGACGCGCAACCCGAAGGTCACCCTCACCGAAGAGAGCCAGCCGATCTACTTCGTGGTGCCGGCGGGGGCCGAGCCGGACGACTCCTGGATCGAGCTGAACCTGATCGGGACCGAGGCGCGCAAGAAGCTGGAGGCCTCGGTGCCCGCGGCGCCGGAGTCCATGACGCTGCTGTCCACGGTGAAGATCAAGGGCAAGCTCCCCTCGGGCAAGAAGGTGGAGACCAACGAGGTGACCTACCCCATCGAGCTGACCCGTGCCCGGGGGTGTGACGCCAACTTCATGCCCGTCCTGGCCGACCCGGAGAACGCTCCGTGCGGCTACCCCGGACAGGACTCCTTCTTCGACACCTTCGCCTGCGTTCCGGTACAGGGTGGTTGACGGGCTCCCCGTCTTTGCTTAAGCGCACCCCGCCATGTCCTTCCGCACACACCTGGAGTCGGTGGTCAATCAGGTCGACGGAGCCCTCGCCTGCAGCGTGATGGGCTTCGACGGCATCTCGGTGGAGACCTATCAGAAGGACGAGGCGGGGGAGCTCGAGCTCAACGGCGCCTGGGTGGAGTATGCCAACCTGCTCACCCAGCTGAAGAACGCCGCGGACGTGCTGCGGACGGGGGCCGTGACGGAGCTGAGTGTCAACAGCGAGAAGGTGTTGACCATCATCCGCATGGTGTCCCCGGAGTACTTCCTGGTGCTGGCCCTCAAGGCCGAGGGCAACTACGGCAAGGGCCGCTACGTGCTGCGGGTCACCGCGCCGAAGGTCCGCGCTGAACTGTAGGGCAGGCAGACGACGCGCCGCCCCACCGCTTTCCCCTTTCCAAAGGGGAGTTCCATCGGCTAGACACCCCGGACTTTTTCAGCTGTCCGAAGGAGCTGTTCCATGGCCGGTGTCATTGATACCTCCGATTTCCGCAAGGGCCTCAAGATCGAAATCGACGGGGAGCCGTTCGAGATCGTCGAGTTCCAGCACGTCAAGCCGGGCAAGGGCTCCGCGTTCGTGCGGACCACCATCCGCAGCCTGCTGACGGGCCGCGTGCTCCAGCCCACGCTGAAGTCGGGCGAGAAGGTGGGCAAGCCGGACATCGAGGACAAGGAGATGCAGTACCTGTATCTCCAGGGCGAGGACTACTACTTCATGGACACTCGCAACTACGAGCAGACCTTCCTCAGCGAGAAGGTGCTCGGAGAGGCGAAGAACTTCCTGAAGGAGAACATCAACGTCTCGGTGCTCTTCTACAACGGCAAGGCCATTGGTGTGACGCTGCCCAACTCGGTGGACCTCAAGGTCACCAAGTGCGATCCGGGCGTGCGTGGCGATACGGTGTCCGGCGCGCTGAAGCCCGCGACGATGGAGACCGGCTACACCGTCAACGTCCCGCTCTTCATCAACGAGGGGGATGTCCTGAAGATCGATACGCGCGACGGGAAGTACCTCACGCGCGTGGCCACCGCGGGCTAGTCCAGGCTGCAGCCTGGGCGGAGGGGACGTATGGCGACGAAGCGCAAGGCAACGCGGGCGGAGGGTGAGCCGACGCCAGCCGGCGGCAGCGGCCGCGACCCCGGGGCGACGTCCCTGGACGTGGACGCGCTCCGGCAGATCGTGGAGCTGCTCGAGGCCTCGGACGTAACGCGGCTGGTGTGGCAGCGGGGAGATGAGCGGCTCTACATTCGCCGCGGCCATGGGCCCGCGCCCACCATCGTTCACCATGCGGCGCCGGTGAGCCCGTCGGTGAGCCCGGTGTCGGCCATGGAGTACTCGACACCGTCTCCGGCGCGTCCCTCGGCCCCGGCGCAGGCCTCCGCGGCCGCCGCACCGGCCAAGCCGGCGGAGAAGCCCGGCCACGTGATGACGAGCCCGTTCGTGGGGACGTTCTACCGGACGCCCGCCCCGGACCAGCCCCCCTTCGTGGAGGTGGGCTCGATGGTGAAGAAGGGCCAGGTGCTCTGCATCGTCGAGGCCATGAAGCTGATGAACGAGATCGAGGCCGAGATGGCTGGCCGCGTGGCCGAGATCCTGGTCGAGAACGGGCAGCCGGTGGAGTTCGGTCAGGGCCTCTTCCGCATCGAGCCGGCATAGTCCGTCACGGCCGGCCCCGCGCCGGCCCCTGCGAGGAGAGCTGGGCGTGTTCAAAAAGGTGCTGATTGCCAACCGCGGGGAGATTGCCCTGCGGGTCATCCGCGCCTGCCGGGAGCTGGGCATCGCCACGGTGGCGGTGCATTCCACGGCGGATGCCAACGGGTTGCACGTGCGCTTCGCCGATGAGGCGGTGTGCATCGGCCCTCCGTCCTCCAAGGAGAGCTATCTCAACGTGCCGCAGCTGCTGTCCGCGGCGGAGATCACCCGCGCGGACGCCATCCACCCCGGCTACGGCTTCCTCTCGGAGAACGCCGAGTTCGCCGAGGTGTGTGAGAACTGCAAGATCCGCTTCATTGGCCCGCGGCCGGAGATGCTCCGGCTGATGGGCAACAAGGTGCGGGCCAAGCAGGCAGCGCGCGAGGCGGGCCTGCCGCTGCTGCCGGGCAGCCCCGGCGTGGTGCGGGATCCGAAGGAGGCCGAGGTCATCGCCCGGGAGATTGGCTTCCCGGTCATCATCAAGGCGGCGGCGGGTGGTGGCGGGAAGGGGATGAAGATCGTCCGCGATCCGAACGCGCTGGCGCAGGCGTTCTCCACCGCGGCGGCCGAGGCGGTGGCCAGCTTCAACAATGGCGATCTCTACATCGAGCGGTACGTGGAGAAGCCGCGCCACATCGAGATCCAGATCGTCGCGGACGAGCACGGCAACATCATCCACCTGGGCGAGCGCGAGTGCTCGGTGCAGCGGCGGCACCAGAAGCTCATCGAGGAGAGCCCCTCGCCGGCGCTCACCCCGGAGCTGCGCGAGAAGATGGGGCGCATCTCCGTCGAGGCCATGCAGCGCCTGCGCTACAACAACGTGGGCACCATCGAGTACCTGCTCGACGAGCACGGGCAGTTCTACTTCATGGAGATGAACACCCGCATCCAGGTGGAGCACCCGGTGACGGAGCTCGTCACGGGTATTGATCTGGTGCGTGAGCAGATCCGCATGGCCTACGGGCACCCCCTGCGCTTCAAGCAGGAGGACATCCAGATGCGGGGCGCCGCCATCGAGTGCCGCGTCAACGCCGAGGACCCCGTCACCTTCGCCCCCTGGCCCGGAAAGATCACCGGCTACAGCGTGCCGGGCGGGTATGGAGTGCGTGTAGACTCTGCTGCGTATGAGAACTACACGGTGCTGCCGTTCTACGACAGCCTGCTGGCGAAGCTGATCGTCCACGCGGAGGACCGGCCCACGGCCATCCGGCGCATGCAGCGCGCACTGGGAGAGTACGTGGTGGAGGGGATCCGCACCAACATCCCCTTCCACCGGGCCGCTCTGGCGGAGGAGGCCTTCCAGGAGGGCCACTACGACACCCGGTTCGTGGAGCGGCTGCTGGCCAGTGAGACGGGCAGTCACCGCCTGAAGCAGGCCATCGAAGAGACGCCCTGAGGCTGCCTGCCTGGGGACTGTTCACGCAACCCCCTGATCCGCCTCGGGGATGGCCCGGCGATTTCTTGACCCGCGAGAGCCCTTTCCGATAGCCTCGGGTTTCCCTCGCTGTTCCTGAAGGACGCAGGAAACCCCAAGAAGTTCCAAGGGGTTAGACCGGTCGGAAGCCCTGCTCGATGGACAAGAACAAGATCATCGAAGCTGCCGCGAAGCTCGTCGCGAAGGGCGCCTACGACAAGGCCATCAAGGAGTATCAAAAGGTCCTCGAGGCCGACCCCAAGGACATCCGTGTCCTGCAGAAGATGGGGGAGCTGTACGTCAAGAAGAACGACAACCCCCAGGCCGCGCACTACTTCACCAAGGTCGCCGAGAGCTACTCCTCGGACGGCTTCTTCCTGAAGGCCGTCGCGCTCTACAAGCAGGTCCTCAAGCTCAATCCGAACCTGCTGGACGTGAACCTGAAGCTGGCGGAGCTCCACCAGCAGCTCGGGCTGATGTCCGAGGCGATGGCGTACTTCCAGATCGTCGCCAACCACTACGACAAGGCGGGCGATACCCGGCTGCTGCTCGACACGCTCAAGCGGATGGTCGACCTCGACCCCGAGAACGTGGCGTCGAAGATCAAGCTGGGCGAGCTGTACTCGAAGGAGGGCCTCACCAAGGAGGCCGTGGCGGAGTTCAAGCGCGCCGCCGAGTACCTCAAGAAGAACGCCCGCACGGATGACTACGTGCGCGTGGCCGAGCGCCTGTCCGCGCTGGAGCCCGACAACATCGGCCTGGCCAAGGAGCTGGCCAAGCTGTACCTGGAGAAGGGCGATCAGAAGCGCGCCCTGGCCCGGCTCCAGGTGGCCTTCAAGGCGGATGGGCGGGACGTCGAGACGCTGAGCATGCTGGCCCAGGCGTTCCAGGGGCTGGGGCAGACCGCGAAGACGGTCTCCGTCTACAAGGAGCTGGCCAAGGTCTACCAGGACTCCGGCCGCACCCAGGAGGCCAACGGCGTCTGGGACAAGATCGCCGAGGTGGATCCTCAGGACGAGGAGCTGCTCGCGCGCAAGGCCCCCGCTGCGGCTCCCGCACGTGCGCCTGCTCCGGCCCGCGCGCCGGCCCCCGCGTCCTCCAGAGCCCCCGCGCCTGCTGCCGCCGCGCCTGCTCGCGCGCCCGCGCCCGCACCGGCTCCCGCGCCCGCTCGGGCCGCTCCGGCTCCGGCTCCCGCCCCTGCTCGGGCCGCTCCGGCTCCCGCTCCCGCCCCTGCTCGGGCCGCTCCCGCTCCGGCTCCTCGGGCCCAGGCTGCTCCGGCCGTCATGACGCCGCTGCCCGTGGGGCCGCTCACGCGCGAGCAGCTCTCCAAGCTGCTCACGGAGACCGACGTCTACGTCAAGTACGGCCTCCACGACAAAGCGCTCGAGCACCTGCGGAAGATCTTCGCCGTCGATCCCGAGAACCTCGACGCGCACGAGAAGGCCTACAACATCTACGTCTCCGCCGGGAACACGGTGCAGGCCAGCGAGCAGCTGCTCAACGTGCTGCGGCTGTGCACCCGGCGCTCGGACTCGCAGCGCGCCCAGCCCTACCTGGCCGCCATCCTCCAGCAGAACCCCAACCACCCCGAGGTGCCCGCGTTCCTCGCCGTGCTGCGCGTGGAGCAGGCGGCGCCCGTGGCCGCACCGGTGGAGTCTCTGGAAGAGGATGCCATCCTCGTCGAGTCGAATGACGAGGAGATCGTCGTCGCGGAGGCGCCCGAGGACGCGCTCGCGCAGCCGCCTGGAGATGATCTGGCGCTGGCCGCGATTGGCTCGTCCGAGTCCGATGAGATCGTCGACGACGGTGCCGAGGAGTCGGTGCTCAGCGACGAGGCGCTGGTAGGCGAGGCGATCGTCTCCGGAGAGAGCGAGATCTACACCTCGGACGACGCGACGTCGCTGGACGTCGGGGGCGACGAGGCGCTGGTGGCCGACGAGACGACGTCCACCAACATCATGGACGAGCCGCTCCTCGCCGGGTCCGGGGACGAGGAGATGGCCTTCGTCGACGCGACGTCCGCCGAGTACCTCGTGGACGAGCCCGACGTCTCCGTGGGGGACGAGCCGATCGTCGACGACTCGGAGGGCCTGTCGCTCGGGGACGATGACGCGCCGCCCACGCGCCCGTCGATGCCCTCGGCGCAGCTGCTCCAGCACACCTCCTCGATGGACTCCCAGCACGCGCTGGGCGATGACGAGGAGCTGCCGACGCGCGTGGGCATGAGCCCGGTGGAGGAGAGCTTCGAGTCCGAGCTCACCTCCTCGGGCCACCCCGCCTACGAGGCCGAGGACGCCACCGTCGTCGGCGCCGTGCTGAGCGTGGAGTCCTCCACGGACGAGTCCCTGGCGCAGGACTACTCCGAGCCCGAGGCCTCCGAGCAGAGCTACGAGGAGCCGGCCTCCAGCGAAGAGGAGCCCGCCTCCGAGGAGTGCGACGAGGCGAGCTTCTTCCTCGATCAGGGGCTGACCGAGGAGGCGCGCGAGATCCTCGAGACCGTGATGATCGCCTTCCCGGGGCACCAGCGCGGCGCCGAGCTGATGGCGCGCCTGGAGGAGCTCGAGTCCGGGGGCGGCAGCACGCCGGCGGAGGAGGAGCCCGACTCCGCGACGATGCAGGTGCCCGCCGTGGAGCCGGTGGACGCGCCCGCCGAGCGCGACGCGTTCGATCTGGCGGCGGAGCTGGCCGGAGATCTCGACGGGCTGGCCGACGCTTCCCCGGCCCCGTCCTCGTCCGAGGACGACTTCCAGTACTCGGTCGAGGAGGTCTTCGCCGAGTTCAAGAAGGGCCTGGAGAAGGTCGTCAAGCCCGAGGACGTGGACACGCACTACGATCTGGGCATCGCCTACAAGGAGATGGGCCTCTCCGACGACGCGCTGGGCGAGTTCGCCGTGGCGCGCAAGGGGTGTGCGGGCACCAAGCGCGAGCTGGACTGCATCATGATGATCGGCATGCTGCACGGCCTGCGCGGCGAGCACGCCGAGGCGGTGAAGGCCTTCAAGGAGGGTCTCGCCAGCGAGCACGCCAAGGACGAGGCGGGCAAGGCGCTCGGGTTCGAGCTGGCGCTGGCCTACGAGGCCATGGGTGAGAACGGCAAGGCGCTCTACCACTACCAGCGGGTGGCGAAGCTCGACCCCAAGTACCGGGACGTCTCCTCGCAGGTGGAGAGGCTGTCCGCGGAGGTGAAGCCCGAGGAAGACCCTCTGCCGAACGGTCCGAAGCCCAAGCCCCCCGGGGGCGGGGCTCCACCAGCGGCGGCCACAGCTTCCGCGGGCGCTCCGGCAGCTTCCGCGGGCGCTCCGAAGGCCCGTAAGGTAGGCTACGTGTAGTCCGCGTCCGGCGAGCCCATGACGACCTATCTCGACTTCTTTGAGCTCACGACGGAGCCCTTCTCCAACGCTCCGGTCAGCCGGTTCTATTACAACTCCACCCAGCACTCGCAGGCGCTGACGCGGCTGATGCACGCCGTGGGCTACATGAAGGGCCTGTCCATCCTCGTGGGCGACATTGGCGCGGGGAAGACGACGCTGGCGCGGCGCATGCTCGACTCGCTGCCCGAGTCCGAGTACGAGGCGGCGCTCCTCGTCATCATCCACTCGGGCATCACCGCCAACTGGCTGCTGCGCCGCATCGCCCTGCAGCTGGGCGTGGAGAACCCGGCCCAGGAGAAGCTGGCGCTCCTGTCCCAGCTCTACCAGCGCCTGCTGCAGATCTACGAGTCCGGCAAGAAGGCTGTCGTCCTCATCGACGAGGCCCAGATGCTGGAGACGCGCGAGCTCATGGAGGAGTTCCGCGGCCTGCTCAACCTGGAAGTGCCGGAGCGCAAGCTCATCTCCTTCGTCTTCTTCGGGCTGCCGGAGATCGAGAAGAACCTCAAGCTGGACCCGCCGCTCGCCCAGCGCGTGGCGTTCCGGTACAAGCTCGAGCCCTTCACCGCCGAGTCCACCGAGGCCTACGTCAAGCACCGCCTGCGGCTGGCGGGCTCGCCCCGGCTGCCGTTCTCGTCCGAGGCGCTGCTGGCCATCCACAAGGCCTCCGGCGGCACCCCTCGCGTCATCAACACCCTGTGCGACAACGCCCTCTTCGAGGCGTTCCTGTCCCGCCAGGAGACCGTCAGCGAGGAGCTCATCCGTCGGGTAGCGGACAACCTGGGCCTGGTGGGCTCGGCGCTGCCCCCGGCCCCGGGAGCGCCGGTCAAGCCTGCTCCCACGCCCAGCAGCCGGCCAGCCGGCTCGAAGATCGATTTGGCGGAGATCGACCGCTACCTCGAGGGGCTCGGTAAGCTGTAGCGGCTTTGGCCACGAACAGCCGTCAGGGCGCGCGCTGGGCGCTTCTGGTGATTGCCCTCCTCATCGTGGGGGCGATCTCTGCCCTACGTACGTCCGTGGCCTGGGAGACGGCCTGCACGCTCGCGCGGCGGAACCTGCCGGACCTCATCGGCCTGGATGTGGGCATTGGCCAGTGTGAGCTGGATCCGCTGGGGCAGAAGGTCATCATCCGCGGGCTCTCCCTGTTCGCGCCCGGCACGGACACGCCATTGCTGGCCGCGGATCTCGCCGAGGTCCAGTTCGGGCTCACGCGGCCCTTCTCCGGCAAGGTGACCCTGGATCTGCTGCGCGTGCAGCGGCCCCGCGTGGCGGTGGATCTGTCCAAGCCACCCTCGAAGGGGAAGCCGGGCGAGCCGGCCCCGTGCGCGCTGAAGCCGCTGGAGCGCTTGAGGATCTCCCGGCTGGCGCTCACCGGCGCGCAGGTGCGGGTGGTGCTGCCCGGCGGACGGCGCGTGGAGGTGTCGGAGCTGGACGTGGGGTGGAAGGAGCGCTGGGGCGTCTCCGAGTTCGACGTGGAGGCCCGGCGCGGCGTGGTGGCGGTGGGCCCCGGCGGCGGCGGCGAGCTGCTGCTGGGGCGGCTGGTGCTCAGCGGCGGCCTCGATGTGGACGAGCAGTCGCTGCAGCTCAACCGCGCCGAGGTGGCGCTGGATGATGCCACCGTGAGCGTCTCGGGGCGGGTGGAGACGCTGTGCCAGCCGGTGCTCGCGCTGGACGCGCAGGTGTTCTTCCCGCTGCGGACGCTGTCCCAGGCGGGGCTGCTGGAGCGGACCGCGTCGGGGCACGTGTGGACGCGCCTCACGGTGACGGGCCGGCCCGTGGCGCCGAGCGTGTCCGTCGAGGTGACGGCGAACAACCTCGCCTATGAGCGCTACGGCCCCACCTCCCTCTCGGCGCGGCTGCACTACCAGGGCGAGCGGGTGAAGGTGGAGAAGCTGACGGTGCCCGTGGGCAACGGGCGCGCCGAGGTGCGCGGCACGGTCCGGCTTACCCAGAACCTCCCCGTGGAGCTGGACGTGGAGACGTATGACGCCTCCTTTGGCCGGATCCTCGCGCAGGCCGGGGTGAAGGGCTCCTGGGTGGACTTCCCAGCGACGGTCACGGGGCACCTCGCCGGGACGATCCTGCCGCGGCCGCAGCTCTCGGGCGAGGCGGACCTGCGCACCGGCCACTTCGTGCTGGCCACCCGCGCCTACGATGCGCCCGAGCAGAAGGGGCTCACGCTGCTGGCCTTCGACCGCGGCCGGGTGCAGGCCAACCTGAAGATCCTCCCGGACCGGGTGACGATTGGCGGCCAGGTGGAGTCGGGCCGCTCGCGGATGAACACGGACGTCACGCTGTTCTATGACCCGGCGCGCGGGCTGGATGTGCGCGCGGACGGCGACCTGGAGCTCTCCGACTACGGCGCCATCGCCGGGCTGCCCTGGGAGGGCCGTGGCACGGCGAACCTCACCGTGGTGGGGCCCTACGCGGATGTGAAGGTGGACTCCAACCTCTCCCTGCGGGACTTCACCTTCTGGGGCTTCGGGCTGGGCGTGGTGCAGGGCAAGGCGACGTACGAGGATCGGGTGCTGAACTTCCCGACGATGTCCGGGCAGAAGGGCCGCACCCAGTACTTCGGCAAGGCCGCGCTCACCTTCGGCAAGTCGCTGCACGCGAAGGCCGAGGTGAACGTGCCGCAGGGGCGCACCGAGGACCTGCTGGACGTCATCGCCGGGCTCCACCCGAACATCGCCGTCATGCAGGGGACGATCGCGGGCCTGGCCTCCGGGCGCGTGGAGATCGACAGCCCGGTGGACCGCTTCGAGGGGCTGGCGGCGTTCGACTTCAAGAACACCACCTACTACGGGCGCCGGATGGGAGACGGCTCCACGCGGCTGCGCTTCGTGGATGGCAAGGAGATGGTGCTGGAGCGCACCACGCTGGTGGGGCCGCTGGGCAAGAGCTGGGTGGAGGGCACCTTCACCTTCGCGGGAGGGCTGGACTACCGCTTTGGCGGCGAGGACCTCTCCCTGGCGGAGGCGGTGGGGCCGGAGCTCGCGGCGCGCATGGGCATGGAGGGCGCGCTCAAGCTGGAGGGCACGGTCAGTGGCAACTCCACGCTGCCCATCGTCGATGCGACGCTGAAGGGCTCGCGGATCACCTTCGCGGAGCGCGATCTCGGCGCGATGCACCTGGTGGGCAAGATGACGGGCCGGGAGCTCGAGGTCTCCGGCCAGCTCTTCCGGGACGCCAACGGCTTCCTGGAGATGAAGGTGCGGGAGCCGTTCCCCTACGAGCTGTCCGTGGTGCTGGCGCTGCCGGAGATCCGCCCGCTGCTGCCCTCGAACGCCTTGACGCAGGGCGTGTCCGGCTCGCTGTCCGGCACCCTCAGCGTGCAGGGCAACCTCCGCAACTTCGAAGGCGTGCAGGTGACGGCGCTCGTGGACCAGCTGGCCCTGGCGCGTGGCGTCTTCCGTGGCACGAACGAGGGCCCCATCACGTTCAGCTACGCGGGCGGGAGACTGAGCGTGGAGCCCTTCACCTTCAAGGGGCCGGACACGGAGCTGTCCGGCTCGGGCTGGCTGGGGCCTCGCACCCTGGACCTCAACGTGCGCGGCGGCCTGGACATGCGCGTGGTGGAGGCGCTGCTGCCCGAGGTGGAGCGCACCGGCGGACGGGTGGAGTTCCAGGCGCAGGCCACCGGCAGCCTGGACAAGCCCTCCCTGGTGGGCGAGGCCTCCGTCTCCGAGCTCCGGCTCTCCGCGCGAGGCCGGCCCGTCACGCTGCGCGCCGTGTCCGGCCTGGCCACCTTCACCGAGCAGGGCGTGCTGCTCAAGGGCTTCCGCGGCCTGCTCAACGAGGGGCGCGTCACCGCCAGCGGCGAGATCGCCCTCAAGAACTTCGAGCCCGACAAGCTGTCCCTGGCCGCGGAGCTGGAGGATGTGACGTACCGGTACTCGGACGACCTGCCCATCACTGCCTCGGGCGGGCTGCAGCTCACGGGGACGCCGGACGCCATGCTGCTCGCGGGAGACATCGACCTGCTCCGGCTGCGCTACCAGAAAGGCCTGGAGCTGGACTCCATGCTCAAGAACCTCGGGCGGCGCACCGGGGCGGTGCTGCCCACCACGGCGGACAGGCCCCGGGAGTTCCTCACCTACGATGTGCGCGTCCACCTCAAGGACGTGCGCGTGGACAACAACCTGGCCCGCGCCCGGCTGATGGGCGACCTGCGGCTGACGGGCACCAACGTGCGCCCGGGCCTGCTCGGCCGCGTGGAGACGGACGAGGACAGCCAGGCCTTCTTCCGCAACAACCAGTTCACCATCACCCAGGGCCAGGTCGAGTTCCGGGACCGCTATGGCATCGATCTCGTGTTCGACGTGCGCGGGCAGACGCAGGTGCGCGAGTACACGGTGAAGGTGCACACCTTCGGACGGCCCGTGGACCCGCAGGTGGTCTTCTCCTCCGAGCCCGCCCTGGCCGAGGGGGATGTGGTCTCCCTCCTCACCCTGGGTGTGACGAGCACGGACAAGGAGACGGCGGCCTCGGCCAGCGCGGGTCTGGCCGCCGAGGCCCTCTTCAACGTGTCCGGGCTGGACAAGCAGGTGAAGCGCTTCCTCCCGAGCAACCCCGTGCTGAGGGATCTGTCCTTCCAGATCTCCACCACGTACAACGATGCGACCAGGCAGGCGGAGCCGACCGCACAACTGGAGTCGAAGATCCTGAGCGATCAGCTTAAGATCGGCATGACGCAGCCAGTCAGCGGGCGTGGGACTCGCGCCCGGGCCGAGTATCGCTTCGACAACCGCCTCTCCGCGCAGGCCCAGTGGGACAACGAGAACAGCGAAGCCTCGTTCGGCAACCTCGGACTCGAGCTCAAGCTGAGCTGGGAGGTCGAGTAGCGCTCGCCGTGTGCCTGCTGTGGGCGGGCGTGGCGCTGGCGCGTGCGGCCCCGCAGGAGCCGCCCCCGGCAGAGGAGCGCGCGGAGTCTTGGGAGCAGGCAGCGCCTGAGGTGATGGCGGTGGAGCTCGTGCTCCCGCCGGGCTCGGACACGCGCGGGCTGGCGGACCTGGTGGCGGTGCGCCGCGGGCAGGTGCTCTCGACGCTGGCGGTGCGCCGGAGCGTGGAGGCGCTGTGGAACACCGGCCGCTTCACCAACGTGGAGGCCCGCGCGGTGGACATCGAGGGCGGCGTGCGGCTGGTGTTTCAGCTTACGCCGGTGCAGCAGCTCGTGCGGCTCGTCGTCGAGGGCAACGTCGCCCTGTCCGACGAGGAGATCCGCGAGGCCAGCGGCCTGCCGGAGTACGCCCCGCTGGACCCTGACAGCGTGGACGCGGCCCGCGCCGCCATCGAGGAGGCCTACCACCGCAAGGGCTATGACCAGGCCCACGTGGCGGTATCCCAGGAGCCGTCGCCGGGCGGGGTGGTGCTGGTGTTCACGCTGGACGAGGGCCAGCCCACCCGGGTGGGACGCGTCACGCTCACGGGCAGTCCCGGGCTGCCGCTGTCCCAGCTGCTGGAGGCGCTGGGGCTGAGGCCGGGCGTGGTGTTCGACCAGGCGCGAGTCGATGCGGGCCTGGAGAAGCTGCGGACCTTCCTGCGCCAGCAGCGCTACTACCGCGCCCGGGTCGGTGCTCCCACGGTGACGATGGAGGCGGGCCTCGCCACCGTGGCCCTGCCTGTCTCCGCCGGGCCCCGCTACACCCTCCACTTCCATGGCAACCACCAGTTCCCGAGCACGCTCCTGGATCGCGTCCTGGCCTATGACGGCACGGAGTCGCTGGATCCGGGGGTGATGTGGAACCTGGCGCGGCGGCTGACAACGTTCTACCGCTACCGGGGCTTCAACGATGTGCGCGTCACCCCGCGCGAGGTGCGCCGGCCGGATCATGCGGAGGCGGTGCTCGTCTTCGAGATCGAGGAGGGCCGGCCGCTCACCGTGACGGAGGTGCGCTTCCAGGGAAACCGGGCGCTGCCGAGCGGCGTGCTGCGCGAGGTGCTCGCCGAGCGCATCCGCAACAGCGAGTCGGCGCCCGAGCTGACGCTGCCGCTGCGGGACGATCCGCTGGAGCTGGATGGGCGGGGTGGCCAGGGGCCTGGCTCCGTGCCGCTCGCGCCGGACCCGCACACCGTCTTCGTGGAGGAGGCGTACCTGGAGGCGGCGGAGGTGCTGACGGAGGCCTACCGCGAGCGCGGCTTCCCCAACGCGCAGGTGCGCTTCCGCCGGCTGGACGTGGACGTGAGCGGGCGCACGGCGGTGGCGGAGTTCGAGGTGGAGGAGGGCTCGGAGGTGCGCGTCGACGAGGTGCTCGTCGATGGAGAGCCGAAGGGCACGAGCACCCAGGGGCTGGGGCTGAGCCAGGGGGACTCGCTGAGCGAGGAGGCGGTGGAGCGGGCGCGCCAGAACCTGGAGCGGGCCGTCGCCAGGCAGGGGTACCTGTTCGCCCGCGTGGAGGTAAAGGCGCAGCCCACCGGAGATGATCCGCGGTACGTGAAGGTCTTCCTGCACGTGGAGCCAGGCCCGCAGGTGCGCGTGGGCCGCATCATCGTCCAGGGGCTGAACCGCACGGACGAGCGGACGGTGCGCTCGCACCTCGACCTGGAGGTGGGCAAGACGCTGGATCTGGAGAAGCTGGCGGAGGGGCGCCGCCGGCTGGCGCGGCTCAACATCTTCCGCCAGGTGGAGGTGCAGCTGCGCGAGCCGAACCGCCGCGAGGAGATCAAGGACATCCTGGTGACGGTGCAGGAGCGGCCGCGCATCGACGGCGAGGTGTCCGGCGGCTACTTCCTGGTGGACGGCCCGCGCGTCACGGTGGACACGGCGTTCCCGAACGTGGACGGCCGCGGGCTCAACCTGCTGGCGCGCGCCAAGGTGAACTACGTGGGCTGGAGCCAGGAGGCGTTCTCCGGGCGGTATGCGGGCATCCGGGACAACTCCATCCGCGGCTGGGATGGGCTGGGCGGGCGAGGCAGCGTGTCCCTCACCCAGCCTCGCCTCAACTTCTTCCTCCTGCCGCGGGACACGGGCGCGCGGGTGGACCTCATCGGCGAGCGCGTCCACCGGCCCTCCTATCTCTCCACGCGGTTCGCGACGGTGGGAGGCCTGGACTGGCCGGCGGCGCGCTGGCTCAACCTGGCGATCCAGGGCGAGCTGGAGCACAACCGGCTGCGCTCGCGCGGTGGCGTGCTGAACGTGCTGAGCCGGGCGGACCAGGAGCGGCTGCGCTTCCCGTACGGCGCCTTCACCCTGTACTCGCTGCGGACGTCCACCACGCTCGACTTCCGGGATGAGCCGACCAACCCGCGCAAGGGGCTGTTGATCTCCACCAGCGCCGAGTTCACCCGGGACATCAGCGTGGCGCCCACGGACGCGCTGGGCAACAAGGCCGAGGACTTCCCCATCCACGAGCTGAAGCTGTCTGGCAGCGTGAGCGTCTATGCGCCGCTGGGACGCCGCGCCAGCCTCGCGCTGTCCGCCCGGGCCGGCACCATCGTCCCGCTGTCCGACAACGCGCAGTCCATCGGCTCCAAGCTGTTCTACCTGGGCGGCTCCTCGAGCCTGCGAGGCTTCCGGGAGGATGGGGTGCTGCCCGAGGACCAGCGCGCGGAGGTGCGCCAGCAGCTGCTCGACTGCCGTGCCGTCATCAGCCCGCTCGGCTGTCCCTCGGAGCTGGTGGCGGTGCTCGCGGGGCAGGCACCCCTGAGCCAGGGCGGCGAGCTGTTCACCCTGGGCAAGGCGGAGCTGCGCCTGCCTGCGTTCAGCTCGCTGGATCTGGGCTTCTTCTTCGAGGCCGGCAACCTGTGGGGAGATCGGACGAACTTCGATCCGACGATCTTGCGCTACACGGCGGGAGTGGGGCTGCGGTACGTGACGCCGGTGGGGCCGCTGGCCTTCGATCTGGGCTTCAACCTGGACCCGGACGAGGCCTTCAACGAGCCGTCCACGCAGTTCCACTTCAGCATTGGCGTCTTCTAGGAGGTGCGTGTGTCGATGGCTCGGAGCCTCCAGTGGGTCCTCGCCGCCGGGCTCGCGGCGGGCCTGGGAGCGGGATGCGTGAGTGCTCCCGCCCCCGTGGTGACGTCCCAGCGCCCGAAGTGGATGCCTCCTGAGATGGTGTGCCCGGCGGACGCCGTCGAGCAGATGCAGCGGATGGGGTTGAAGGTGGGGGACCACATCCCCGTGGTGGTGGACGAGACGCAGAACCGGCCGGGCTCGGCGCACTACAAGAGCCGGTTCGTGATGTCGCTGCCCAAGGTGGAGCAGGGCGAGCTGAAGGACATGAGCATCGCCGGGTACCTGTACGTGGCGAACCACCGCGTCTTCGGCCGGTATGACCGGGCGTACGTGCGCTACTACGAGGGGGGCAAGCTGCGGGACTTCTACGAGGTGCCCTTCTGTGGGGTGCTGGTGGATCCCCGGTGGGACAAGGACGGGGAGGGGATCATCGCCTACCCGGGCCCGGAGCGCGGGACGGTGGTCGTCCAGGACTCGAAGGGCATCATCCAGGTGGTGGACCGGTTCCCCTGAGCGACGGGGAGGGGAGGCCGGACGGGCGCCAGGGCTCGGTGTAGAGTGCCGCCGTGTTCTACGCGTTCATCCGTGGTCTGGTGTCCCTGGCGCTGCGGCTCTTCTACCGGCTGAAGGTGAATGCCCCAGCCGCTGCGCCCGAGGGCCCCATCATCTTCGTGGGCAACCACCCCAACGCCCTCATCGATCCGGCGCTCGTCTTCGTCATCACCCACCGCCAGGTCACCTTCCTGGCCAAGGAGCCGCTGTTCCGGATGCCCGTCATCGGGTGGATCCTCAAGGGGCTCCACGCGCTGCCCGTCTACCGCAAGCAGGACAACCCCGGGCAGATGACGAAGAACGAGGGCACCCTCGAGGCCGCGCGCACCGCCCTGGTGCAGGGCCGCGCCATCACCATCTTCCCCGAGGGCAAGAGCCACTCGGAGCCCATGCTCGCGGAGCTGAAGACGGGTGCGGCCCGCATCGCCCTCGGAGCCGCGCGCGAGGGGGCGCCGGTCCGCATCATCCCCGTCGGGTTCACCTACGCGGAGAAGAACCTCTTCCGCAGCTCGGTCCTCATCGAGGTGGGGCCCGCCATCGAGGTGGCGCCGTTCCTGCCGCGTCCCGAAGCCGGAGAGGCGGGCGACAAGGAGGCGGCCCGGCAGCTCACGGAGCGCATCGCCGACGGGCTCAAGGCCGTCACCCTCAACCTGGCGCAGTGGGAGGACCTCCCGCTCATCCAGACGGCCGAGCAGCTCTACGCGTTCCGCCAGGGTGAGAAGACGGACCGCGAGCGCCTGAAGCACTGGGCCCGGGGCCTGCAGCTCTTCCGGTCCGAGCAGCCGGAGCGCTTCGAGCAGGTGCGCTCCTCCCTCATGTCCTTCCGGCGCCGGCTGGAGCTGGTCCACGCGGACCCGAAGGATCTGACGCTCGTGTACCAGTCCGGGCAGGTGACCACGTTCGTGGTGAAGAACCTGCTGGCCCTGTGCCTGGGGCTCCCGCTGTTTGTGCTCGGGGTGCTGCTGTTCGGCCTGCCGTACCAGGTGCCACGGTTGGCCTCGCGCAGCAGTGAGCTGGATACGCAGGCCACGGTGAAGTTCCTGGGCGCGCTGCTCATGTCGCTGCTGTGGTGGCCGGGCCTCACGGTGGCCGCATGGCTGCTGGGCGGCTGGGTGTGGGGCGTGGTGGCGCTGGTGGGGGTGCCGCCGCTGGCCCTCTTCACCCTCTACTTCCTGGAGCGCTGGGCGGGGATCCAGCGCGACATCGGCGTGTTCTTCACGCTGGGCAGCCGCGCGCGGCTCAAGGCCCTGCTGCTCCAGGACGGGGAGCGCCTGTCCGCCGAGGTGGACAAGCTGGCCGGCGAGTACCGGCCTCGCGTGGAGCAGACCGCCTCTCCCTGAGGATGGGCCAGGCCCCCGCTCAGCGCTGGCGGGGAATGGCCTCGTGGTACAGCTTCGCGCCGAGGAGCAGCGCCATGCCGCCGAACAGCACCGGCACGGCGTTCACCTCGATGGCGCGGGTGAGGCTGGACACGTCGGCGATCCGCCCGATCAGCGTGGGAGAGATGGCGTCGCCGAGCATGTGGATGCACAGCACATTCAGCCCCATGGCGAAGGCGCGGAAGGCGGGCTGGACGCAGTTGACGATGGCCGCGTTGATGGGGCCGCTGTTGAGGAAGATGAGGAACTGCGCCACGCCGATGACGGCGAACGTGGCCGCCTGGGACTCCAGGTGCAGGGCGAGGTACATGAACGGCGCGGCCAGCATCAGCCCCACGCCGGACAGCAGCAGGCCGCCGCCCTCGCGGCGCCGGTCCATCTTGTCTCCGAGCCACCCTCCCGCCACCGTGCCCAGCAGGCCCGCAACGGCCGTCACCGCGCCGAAGGCGAGGCCCGCCTGCCCCTCTGGCATCCCGCGCGTCTTCACCATGTACGTGGGCATCCAGTAGCCCAGCCCGCCGATGGAGAAGGTCATCAGCGTGTAGCCCGCGGTCGTGGCCCAGAACGCCCTGTTGCCCGCGAGCCCCTTCAGCCCCAGTCGGAAGGGCAGCTTCGTCTGCGCGTCCGGCCCATCCATCGCCCCCCGCTGGGGCTCGGGCATGAAGCAGGCCATCGTCCCCAGGATCAGCCCGGGCACTCCACCCGCGAAGAAGGCCGAGTGCCACGAGTAGGTGCTGCTCAGCCAGCCGCCCACGCCGTAGCCCGCCGCCGCGCCCACGGGGATGGCGATGTAGAAGAACGCGAGCATCCGCGTCCGCAGCGCGCGCGGGTAGAGATCCGAGATGATGGAGGGGGCCACCGCGCCATAGCCCGCCTCGCCGATGCCGATGACGGCGCGCGCGATCATCAGCGTCACGAAGGTGCCCGCCAGGCCCGAGGCCCCGGTGGCGAGGCTCCAGAGAAGCACTCCGCCCGCCACCAGGTACTTCCGGGGCACTCGGTCCCCGAGATAGCCGCCGAGCGGCGAGGCCAGCATGAACACCACGATGAAGACGGTGCCGAGCAGGCCCGCCTGCATGTTGTTGATGCCCAGCTCCTTCTGGATGCCGGGCAGGGCGCTCGCGACGATGTACCGGTCCAGGTAGTTGACCAGGTTGATGAGCGTGAGGATGAGCAGTGCGTAGTTCGCGCGAGCGGTGTCTTGCGCGGGCGCAGGCGCGGCCACCGCTGGGAACTGGCTCATGTCCGGGAGGCTCCGAAGCGGTGCGCCATCAGCCCCCAGCGCAGGCCTCGATCACTCACGCGGCACTCATCGAGCCCCAGGGCGCGCAGGGCCTCCCGCAGGATGAGCGCGCCGGCGGGGATGACGTCCGCGCGCTTGGGCTGCAGGCCGGGCAGGGTGCGGCGCTTGGCCAGCGGCAGCGCGCAGAGCTGGTTCACCATCTGCTCGAGCTGCAGGGCGGTGAGGGTGCCGCCATGCACGCGCGTGGCGTCGTAGGGATCGATCCGGTTCTGGATCGCGTAGAGCGTCGTCACCGTGCCGGCCACGCCCACCAGCTCGGCGGCGGGCGGCGGAGGGGGCAGCGCGGAGAAGGTCTCCCGGAGGTAGGCGGTGACGCGCTCGCGCTCCTCGGGGGAGATGGGATCGGTGCGGATGAAGCGCTCGGTGAGGCGCACCGAGCCCACGTCGTAGCTGTGGCGGAACTCCACCCGCCCGGCGCTGTTGCCGTAGATGAACTCGGTGGAGCCGCCGCCAATGTCGATGACGAGCAGCGGCCCGGCCGACTCGCTGCCGAAGTCCATGTGGGCCGAGGCGAACGACAGCTGCGCCTCCTGCTCACCGGAGATGATCTCCACGGTGACCCCGGCTTGCTCCTGGGCAGCCGCGAGGAACTCCGCGCCGTTCTGAGCGTCTCGCGCCGCGCTGGTGGCGGAGACGGCGATGCCCTCGGCGCCCAGGGCGCGTGCCTCCTCGGCGAAGGCCGTCAGCACCTCGAGCGTGGCCTTCATTCCCTCGGGAGACAGGCGGCGGCTCTGGTCCACTCCCCGGCCCAGCCGGGTGATCTCGGCCTTCTCCAGGACGGCCTGGAACTGACCCTCGGGAGTGCGGTCCGCTACGAGCAGGAGGACGGAGTTGGTGCCCACGTCGACGGTGGCAAAGCGAGGCATTCCCGCCAGACTACTCAACGCAGGAGCGCTTCCAAAGCTTCGCCCAGCCGCTGGTACTCCGTGTGTGTGTTGTAGGCCTGCGCGGACAGCCGGAGGTGGCGCTGGGGGGCCTTGGGCCAGGCGATGACGGGCACCTCGATCTTGAACTCGAAGAGGAGCCGATCCTGGAGCGGGTCCAGATAGTGCGGCGGCGGAGGCGCTGCCGGGTAGCCGTCGGGGAGGCCCACGGTGGCCATGGCGCCCACCATCTCGTCGGGGCAGTGGGGAGCGACGCCGAGGCGCTCGCACAGCATCCGTCGCGCGGCCAGGACCTTGGCCCGGTTGTCCGCCATCAGCGCCGGCCAGCCTCCGGGCAGCAGGTCGCCCATGACGCGCAAGGCCAGAGGGACGCAGAGCGCCGCCGAGGGGTCATGCGTGCCCGTCCAGTCGAAGTCCAGCCGGAAGCGGGAGCGATCCCGGCGCGGCGAGTTGTGGCCATGGCTCACCGAGAGCGGCTTGAGCCCAGCCTGCAGGTCCCTGCGCACGTGGAGGAAGGCCACACTCTTGGGAGCGCACAGCCACTTGTGGCAGTTGCCGGTGTAGTAGCCGGCGCCGAGTTCGCGCAGGGAGAGGAGCACCTGGCCCGGGCCGTGCGCGCCGTCCACGAGCGTCTCTACGCCCCGCTCGCGCAGGCGGTGGACGAGCTCCTGGATCGGCAGGACGAGCGCCGTCTGGCTGCTGATGTGGTCGATGAGCAGCAGCCGGGTGCGTGGCGTCACCTGCTCCAGCACGGACTCCACCACGGCCTGGGGCGTGGGAGAGGGCCAGGGCAGCCGGGCCACCACCACCTTCGCGCCCATGCGGCTGGAGACCCAGTCCAGCGCGTTGCGCGAGGCATTGTACTCGTGGTTGGTAGTGAGCAGCTCATCGCCGGGGGCGAACTGCAGCGAGCGCAGCACCGTGTTGACGCCCGCGGTGGCGTTGGCCACGAAGCCCAGATCGTCCGCATCCGCGTCGAGGAAGGAGGCCAGCGAGGCGCGGGCCTCGTCGAGCAGCGGCTCGAGCTCGCGCACGAAGAAGCGGACCGGCTCGGCCTCCAGGCGCGCGCGCAGCTCGGTCTGCGCCTGGAGCACCTCGGTGGGGCAGGCGCCGAACGAGCCGTGGTTGAGGAAGGCGATCTCCGGATCGAGTGACCAGCGCGCGCGCAGGGGCGAGGCGCTCATTGCGCGGGAGCCCAGTCGGGCGTGAGGCCCCCGGCCTTGTCCATGGGCAGGGCGATCTGGTTGCTGCCATCCGCCGTCATGACGTAGAGCCGGGGCGAGCCGTCGCGGGTGGAGGTGAAGACGATGAGGCGGCCGTTGGGAGAGAAGGAGGGCTCCTCGTTGTTGCCCTGGTCCTGGGTGAGCCGGCCGATCTTCCCGGTGTCCACGTTCACCGTGAAGAGATCGAACGCGTTGCGCTCGTCACGGGCGGTGAAGGCGATGAGGTCCCCGCGCGGCGACCAGTCCGGCGTCTGGTTGTAGTTGCCCTGGAAGGTGAGCCGCCGCGGGCTCGAGCCGTCCGCGCTCATGACATAGATCTGCGGCGAGCCGCCCCGGTTGGACACGAAGGCGATGCGCTTGCCGTCCGGGGACCAGGCGGGGCTGGAGTTGATGCCATAGGGCGTATCGGTGATGCGCTTGGGCGAGCTGCCATCCGCGTTCGCCACGTAGAGCTGGGTGCTCTCGCCCTCGGCCAGCGCGTAGGCGATGCGCTTGCCGTCTGGCGAGAAGGCGATGCCCGTGGCCATCTGCCCGCTCTGCTCCACTTGCCGGGCCTCCTCGCCGGGCTTCTGGATGTAGAGATCCGGCCGGCCCTTCCGGTAGGAGGTGAAGCCCACGACGCCACCCGGCCCCAGGGCGGGCAGCAGGTTGATGCCGCCGTTGGAGAGGGCGCGGGCGTTGTTGCCGTCCCAGTCGGACACCAGGACATCCCGGTTGGTGCCCGCCTTGCGCACGAAGGTGATGCGCGAGAGGAAGGGGCTCGGCTCGCGGGTGAGGTGGCGGTAGAGCGCGTCCGCGAGGAAGTGCGCCAGCTGGCGCGGCTCGGTGGCGGGCACGTCGTGGCTGGCCTTGAAGTCCTCGCGGCCGGTGCCCACGTTGAACAGGCGCAGCTCGCCGCGCAGCGTGTTGCCCTCGGCGCCCAGCTGCACCTTCACGAGCGACTCGGCGCCCACGTCCGCCCAGCGCGAGAAGTTGATGCTGCCCGCCGTCACCCCCTCCTTGGGGTCCGCGGTGAAGCTGGCGCGATCCAGCACCTGGAAGATGCCGGAGGCGCGCAGGTCGAACAGGAAGGGCCCATCGAAGTCGCCAGCGAGCTTCTTTCCGCCCTCGTCCACGCTCATGGGGGCGGGGACGGCCAGGGGCAGCGGACGGAAGTTGGCGCCGGAGATCTGGATGACCGGGGCCTGCGCGAGCGCCGCGATCGGGAGGAGCAGCAGCGAGAGGAGGAGGGCTTTCACGGGCGGAACTCCAGGACGACCCCCTGCTTCTGGAGCGCGTCGCGCAGATGATCAGGGGGAGGGGAGAAGGGAGAGGCTTTCTTCACCGCGGACAGCACGGCGGCATCGAACAGATCGTTCCCGCTGGCCGTGGCCAGGCGTGTCTCCAGCACCTCGCCGGCCCGGCCCAGGCGCACCTGCACCTGCGCCTTGAGGTGGAGCCGCTCGGTGTCGGGGATGGTGTCGGCGACGTCGTAGTTGCGGCGGACCTGGGTGGAGAGCAGCGCGTAGTAGCGCTCGCCCTCGGCGGTGGCGGAGTCGCCGTCCGGATCCCCGTCCTCGGCGCCCTCCAGCTCCTCGGGCGGGACCTGCTTCGCCGTCTTGTCGAAGGCGCCGAAGAGCCGCTTGCGGCGATCCTCGCCCGAGGTGTCGCCCTTCTGCGGAGCGGGGGCCGGCTGGGGCTTGGCCACGGGGACGGGCACCACCGCCTTGTCCGGGGGCTTGGGCGCCTCGGTAGGCGGGGCGGGCGGCGCCTTGACCTCCTTGGGCGGAGGCGGGGGCTGCTCCTTGCGCGGCAGCAGCTTCTCATCCCGCGGCTTGCCCCGGCGCACCAGCGTGGCCTTGATGACGGGGATGTTCGGGTCCACCTTCGGCCCGGCGGTCAGCGCCGAGTACACCAGCGCGAGGACGAGCAGCAGGCCATGCCCGGCCACGGAGACGCCGAGGAACATCCCCAGCCGCGAGGGCCGGGCGACGAGCATGCTCTGGGAGACGGCCGGGTGAAGGGCCATGGGCTAGCGCTTCGCCTCCTTCTTGGTGCTTCCCTTGGGGTTGCTGCCCCCCTTGGACGCCGCCGCACCCGCCGCCGGGTCCGTGATCATCCCCACGTTGGTAATCCCAGCGCGCTGCGCGGAGGCCATGACCTCCACCACCACCCCATAGGGCACGTCCCGGTCCGCGTGGAGGTACACCTCCTTGTCGGCCTGGGCCTTGGCGTTGGCGGCCAGCTTCTGCTCCAGCTCGTCCAGCGCCACCTCGGCGTCCCCGATGAAGACGCGGCGCTCGGTGTCGATGGAGAGCACCAGCTTCTTGTCGGCGGCCTCGACCGGGGTGGCCTTGGCCTCCGGGAGGTTCACCTTGACGCCCTGCTGGATGAGCGGCGCCGTCACCATGAAGATGATGAGGAGCACCAGCATCACGTCCACCATGGGCGTGACGTTGATCTCGCTCATGGTGACGCGGCCCTGGCCCCTGTTGCCTCCGCCCATGCCCATGGCGCGCGCCTCCTACTTGAAGAAGTGCCGCTTGATGATGTTCAGGAAGTCCGCGGAGAAGTTGGACATCTCCGTGTCGAACACCTTGATGCGGCTGACGAACGAGTTGTAGGCCACCACCGCGGGAATCGCGGCGAACAGGCCCGCCGCCGTGGCGAACAGCGCGTTGCCCACCGGCGCGGCCACCGTGGACAGCGTGGCGTTGCCCTTGTCGGCGATCTCGTTGAACGCGTTGAGGATGCCAATCACCGTGCCGAACAGCCCCACGAACGGCGCCGCCGCGCCCACCGTGCCCAGGAACGGCACCCGCGACTCCAGCTCCGTAATCTGCGCCGTGGCCGCCCGGTTCAGCGCCCGCTCCACGTTCTCGATGCCGCCCATCCGCTCACTCATGGCCCCATCCGCGCCCTCCTTGCCCTGGGCCAGCTTGGACAGCTCCTCGTACCCCGCGCAGAACACCTTCGAGAGCGGCGAGCCCTCCAGCTTCTGCGCCGACTGGTAGATGCCCTCCAGCCGCGTCCCCTTCCAGAATGTATCCAGAAAGGTAAGCGACTGTGCGCGGGCTCTGGAGAGCTGCGTGTGCTTCATGACGATGAGGGCCCAGGAGGACACGGAGACGCCCATGAGCAGCACGAGCACGGACAGCTCGATGAGCGAGGCGCCGCGGATGATCTCCAGGTAGTTCATGGCGCCGAGCGCCAGGGGCAGGTGCGACATCATGGGGTCAGGCCGTAGCACTCCGATCCAGGGTGGTCAAACAAAGCGGGGGGGCAGCGAGGCGGGCGAGCAGGCGAGATGTTGGGGGTTGGTGAATAATTCCCGGAGGCCCCCGTCCTGAGGGGCACAACGGCCTGGTTGCCCGGCCGGTCCCCACAACGAAGCGGATGCCCCTATGAACTCGCGTTTGCTCCTTGCATTCCTGTGTGTCGCCTCGCTCGCCACTGGCTGCATCATCCACGATGACGACTGCAACAACTGCGGTACCAATCCTCCGCCCCCGTCCCAGCCGGGCGACGTAACGTTCCTGTGGACGTTCGCGGGCCTGCGCTGCGACGAGGCGCGTGACGTGTACGGCGTCAACATCACCATCCCCGGCGAGTCGCTGCTGAACAACGGCAAGTACGCGTGCAGCACGGCGGGCGTGGACGGCATCACCCTGCACGACTTCGTGCCTGGCACGTACAGCTTCCAGCTCCAGGCGGTGGACTACCGCAACGTGATCGTCTTCGAGGGCTCAGGGACCTTCGTGATCAACGGTGATGCGCGCGTCACCATCGACCTGGCGCCGGTGGGCAGTAACAGCAACACCTCGTACGCGTACCTGAACTGGACGCTGCCGGGGAACAAGAGCTGCGCCCAGGCCGGAGTCACCTCGGTGGACATCACCCTGGACAACAACGCTCCGGTCAACTTCGCGTGCTCCGTGGGCCAGGCGACGCCGGGACTGAAGACGCCGAACATCGCCGCGGGTGACCACTACATCGATATCGTCGCCAAGGACGCGAGCAACCGGCCCCTCTACTACTTCAGGGGTGGGCTGATCACGAGGGCCTACGCCCCGGTGGACGTCACCTACGACTTGACCTCGGGCGGGGCCTCCATCGCCTGGAAGTTCTCTGACGGCTCGGTGACGTTCGACTGCGCGCAGATCGACCCGTCGGGCACCATGATGGTGGGCCTCAACTTCCAGGACGTCACCACGCAGGAGTGGGTCTATGGGCAGGAGGGTGACTGGCACAAGTGCATCGATAAGCCGATCGTCTACGCCTTCCTGCGGCCGGGCTTCTACAAGGTCTCCCTGTACGCGAAGACGTCGGGCAACGTGGAGTACCGCTCCAACCCCAACATCGGCTCGCTCGAGGTTCGGCCCAACGTGTACCCGGGCCCGACCGCCGCGCTGGAAGTGACGATGTACCGCCAGTAGCCCAGGACGGCAGGTTGTAGGGGAAGCGAGAGGGCCGGGGATTCCATCCCGGCCCTCTTGGCGTTTGCGGGCCCCCACCCGCGTGGGCGTTGGCATCAAACGTGATAGGGAGCAGGGGCATGCGGCATTCCAGCCACGGTCCTATCGGGGTGTTCGACTCGGGTGTCGGAGGGCTCACGGTCCTCAAGTCGCTCATGGCGAGACTCCCCCACGAGAGCACCCTCTACCTGGGCGACACGGCGCGAGTCCCCTACGGCACCAAGTCCGGTGAGGTGGTGACGCGCTACTCGCTCAAGAACGCGCAGTTCCTCCTCGAGCGGGGCATCAAGCTGCTCGTGGTGGCCTGCAACACGGCCTCCGCTGTGGCGCTGCCGGCGCTGTCGGCGGCCCTGCCGGTGCCGGTGCTGGGGGTGATCGCTCCTGGCGCACGCGCGGCCCTGAAGCGCACGCGGGGCGGCGGGGTGGGCGTCATTGGCACACCGGGCACCATCCGCTCCGGGGCCTACCAGCGCGAGCTCGAGGCGGCCGATCCGCACGTGAAGGTGAAGGCGCGGGCCTGCCCCCTCTTCGTCCCGCTGGCGGAGGAGGGGTGGATGGCGGGCGAGGTGCCCTACCTCGTGGCGCGCGAGTACCTGGAGGACTTCGCCCGGGATGGGGTGGACACGCTGGTGCTGGGCTGCACCCACTACCCGCTGCTCAAGGGCGTGATCGCCGAGGTGGTGGGGCCGGGCGTGACGCTGGTGGACTCGGCGGAGGCCACGGCGGAGGCGGTGGCCGAGCTCCTGGGACACCGGGAGCTGCTCGCGCCCGAGGGGCCCACGCCCACCCACGGCTACTACGTCACGGACGTGCCGGAGCGCTTCGTGGACGTGGGGGCGCGCTTCCTGGGGCGCCCCATCCCCTCGGCCGAGCAGGTGGACCTGAGCTTCTAGCCGCGGGCGCCGAGCCTCAGGCGGAGGGGCGCGCGGAGGAGATGGACTCGGACTCCTCGGTGCGCTCCAGCAGGGCCTTGGCGGCCTGCACCACGGGGGCCTCGCCCTCGGTGGTGGAGGCGAAGACGGCCACGGCCGCCTCGGTGCCGATGTCATCCTGGCGCGGCAGCAGGCCGGTGGCCCAGGTGACGATCCGCTCCAGCGTGGGGAAGAAGGCGATCATCATCAGCGGCTTGTTCAGCCAGCCCACGGTGATGCAGTAGTACTTGTTGTAGGGCGCCGTGTGGTGGATCTGGTGGTGCGCCGGCGGCAGGATCAGGTGCACGCGCTGGAAGAAGGCGATCACCGCCGGCGGGTTGTCCAGGTGCGACCACTTGTGGAACTGGTTGGTCGCCATCACCCAGAAGATCATGGAGCCCAGCGAGGCGGCCAGGAACACCCACGTGGAGCTGGTGTGCGGCATGGCCACGCACATGATGGCCACGGGGATGGAGATGAGGCAGTTGTTGCCGTTGGTCTCGATGAAGTCGTGGCGGGTGATGGCCTTCTCGTCCACGTGGTGCTCGCGGAAGGGCCGGACGAAGGCCTTGCCGATCGCGGGCATCGTCGACGAGCCCCAGGTGTCCGCCATCCAGTGGACGAAGCCGGACACGAAGTCCGCCTGCAGGTAGCCCAGCAGCACCGCGCTCAGCACCAGCCAGGGCCCCACGTGGGGGTTGCCCCACAGCTGGTACACCAGCAGCCCTTCCAGGGAGAGGAAGGTGACGATGCTGGCGATGTCCATCATGCGGATGGCGCGCGTGTAGCCCTGGGCCAGAACCTTGGCGTCCTGCTGACGCACTTTGTTGGTGACGTTGTTCTTCATCTCACACCTGGATTGGGATCGCCTGGAAGGCTGACGTTCACGGAAGAACGTACGTAGCCTAGCCGGATTCCGGTTTTCAACGAGCCCGCTGATACCCGGACGGACAGCGGCCAGGCGCCAAAGAGGGGGTGGACCCCGGGAAAGCAGCCGGATTCGCGACGGCGGGACAGAAGGACGCTACGCTTACCTTGTGCCGGTCATGTCCCACTGCTAGCGTCCGGCGCCTCTGGCATGGCGAAAACCTTCGAGAAAGCCGTTACCGGCTTCAACCACAACATCAAGCACAAGGGGAAGGTCTACCACGTCCAGACCGAGGACTCGGGTGTCAACAACCCCCACATCATCACCCACCTGTTCGTGGGGGGGAACATCCTCGCCTCGAAGAAGACGTCGTACGCCGACATCCTCAACGCCGAGAACCTGGCCGAGGTCGTCCGCGAGCTGATGGAGGAGCAGCACAAGGAGATGCTGCGCAACCTCATCAACGGCGTGTACGACAGCTACGAGCACATCGCCACGCGGCACTACCAGCCCGGCCAGCTCGCCCCCGAGGGGGAGGCTGCCCAGGCGAAGCAGCCCGTCCCGGCTCCGGTCGCCAAGCCGGCCCCGCCCGCCGTCGTGCAGCTGCCCCCCGAAGTGGCCGCCGCCCGCGCCATGAAGGTCCAGCCCAAGATCAACGAGGTGGGCGTGGAGACCCTGTTCGGCGAGGACCTCATCTCCGAGAAGAGCCTCGACGAGGTCATCCTCAGCTACCTGGCCGGCGAGGGCGAGCAGTCCTAGGCGCGGGCCCCGGGGCCCCCTCGGCGCCCCAGCGAGCGAACAAGCAAGGGTCGCGGAGTGGAGCGAAGGCCCACTTGGGTCCACAATCGCCCTGCCGATGATCCAGATGTTCCATGTCTACAAGGCCTACCCCGGCGACCCGCCGGTGCTCTCGGACATCAACCTGCATGTCGAGAAGGGGGAGTTCGTCTTCCTTACCGGGCCCTCGGGCGCGGGGAAGACGACGCTGCTGAAGCTGCTGTTCTGCGGAGAGAAGGCGACCAAGGGGCAGATCCTCGTGGGCGGCCGCAACATCGCGCGCATCCGCGAGTCGGCCGTCCCCTACCTGCGGCGCAACATCGGCGTGGTGTTCCAGGACTTCAAGCTGCTGCCCCAGCGCACGGTGGAGGACAACGTGGCCTTCACCCTGGACGTGCTCGGCGTGCCCCGGGCCGAGGCGCGCGACAAGGTCCACCGCATGCTCAAGCTGGTGGGGCTGGAGCACAAGGCGAGCTCGTACCCGCTGCGCCTCTCCGGTGGAGAGCAGCAGCGCGTGGTGATCGCCCGGGCCCTGGTGAATGATCCCACCATCCTCCTGGCGGACGAGCCCACGGGAAACCTGGACCCGGCGCTCACCGTGGAGATCATGGACCTGCTCAACCAGGTCAACATCCGCGGCACCACGGTCATGGTGGCCACCCACGACAGCTCGCTGCTGGCGCGCTACCAGAAGCGCACGGTGCGGCTGGAGCGCGGGTTCATCGTGTCCGACGAGGACGGCGTGAAGGCAGCGCGGCGGATGATGGCGGTATGAGCGCGCTGGCCAAGGTCTCCTACTTCTGGCGCTCGGCGGCGGGGGGCCTGCGGCACGCGCCGTTCGTACACTTCATCGCCATCACCACCATCGCCATCGCGCTGTTCGCCGCGGGGCTGGCGCGCACCGCGGGCCGGGCGCTGGATGGGCTCCTGGCCTCGCTCGGCGGCGAGGTGGAGGTGACGGTGTACCTGGCGCCGGAGCTGGCGCCGGAGCAGGTGGATGGCCTGCGCACGAAGCTGGAGGTGGCCAGCGGCGGCCAGGCCGTGCTCGTGAAGCCGGACGAGGCGCTGAAGCGGCTCGCCCGTGAGCTGGGAGATCTCGGGGACGCGCTGGCGCAGCTCCCGGAGAACCCGCTGCCGCCCTCGCTGGAGCTGAGCGTGGCCCCGGAGCGGCGCACCCCGGAGCTGCTCGAGGTGCTCGCGCAGCAGATCCGCGTGCTGCCCGGAGTCACCGGCGTGGACTACGGCCGCGAGGCGGTGGAGCGGCTGACGGCGATTGCCCGGGCGCTGCGCTTCGGCGGGCTGGTGGCCTTCGCGGTGGTGCTCTTCGCCACCATCATCATCGTGTCCGCCACGCTCCAGCTCGCCATCTACTCGCGGCGCGAGGAGATCGAGATCCAGAAGCTCGTGGGCGCCACGGAGCGCTTCGTCAAGGCGCCCTTCCTCATCGAGGGGCTCCTCCAGGGGCTGCTGGGCGCGGCGGTGGCGCTGATGGGGCTGTGGGCCTTCGGGCGGGTGGTGGGGCCCACGCTGACGTCCCTCTTCTCCTTCCTGCTGGGGCCCACGACTTCCGAGCCGCTGGTGCGCCCGGCGCTGGAGCTGGTGGTGGCCGGCGGCCTGCTGGGGCTGGTGGGCAGCTTCATCGCGGTGGGGCGGTTCTCGCGGGTATGAGCCGGACGGTCCTCCTCACGCTGCTGCTGGGGGCCACCGCCGCGCTCGCGCAGGACGAGGCGGCGGAGCGCGCCAACGTGCGCGAGCAGCTCGCCACGCAGCGCGCCGCCGTGGCCCTCATCGAGTCCAAGAAGGTCTCCGTGCTCGAGGGGGTGGAGCTGCTGGAGCAGATGGCGGGCCTGTCCCGCAAGCGCGTGCAGGTGGTGGAGAAGGATCTGGCCGCCTTTCGCAAGCGCGTGGCCGTCGCCGAGCGCGAGGAGGCCGTGGCGCGCCGGGTGCTCCAGCAGCAGCTGCAGCGGCTCACGCCCCGGCTGCGCGCCCTGTACCGGCTGACGCGCCGCCAGCCCATCGAGGCGCTGCTCACCTCGGAGGACTTCTCCTCGCTGGTGTGGCGCGCGCGGACGCTGGAGGCCACCATGCGCAGCGATCTGGAGCTGCTGCGCGCCGTGCAGCACGTGGCGCGGCTCGAGCACCAGGCCGTGCTGGAGCTGCGGCGCCTGCAGGCCTCGCTCACCTCGCGCCAGGCCTTCCTCAAGGAGCAGGTGGCCTTCGCCCAGCAGCAGCAGGCGGCGCTGCGGGACGTGGTGGCCACGCTCTCGGGCGAGGCGGATCTGGTGCGGCGGGTGGTGCGCGAGCTGGAGCAGGCGGACGCGGAGCTCACGCGCATGCTGGAGGACATGAAGGAGGGCACCACTGCCACCGGCTTCCGCGCGCTCAAGGGCAAGCTGCCGCTCCCCACCGCGGGCCTCATCGAGGTGGGCTTCGGCAAGGTGGTCAACCCGCGCTTCAACACCGTCACCGTGCAGAAGGGCGTGGACATCCGCGCCGCGGAGGGCACCACCGTCCACGCCGTGGCACCGGGCACGGTCGTCTTCGCCGGGGCGCTGCGGGGCTACGGCAACCTGCTCATCCTGGACCACGGCAGCGGCTACCACTCGCTGATGGCCCACCTGGCGACGGTGCTGCCCTCGGTAGGTGCGGAGATCCAGACCGGGGACGAGGTGGGCACTGTGGGGGACACAGGCTCCCTCAAGGGGGCCTACCTCTACTTCGAGATCCGCAAGGGCGGGTTGGCCGTGGATCCGGCGCCCTGGTTCTCTCGCGGGTCTTGACGCGCTGCACAAAAATCAGGGACCTATTACTGTGGGGACCGGACCCTTCACAGGAGCGAGCAAGCCCGGTGGACTTGTTAGGCGGTGTGCAGAAGGTGATGCGCCACATGCTGGTGGTGCGTGGCGTGGAGTCCAAGGTCGTCTCCGTGGCCGGCCAGTCCGTCCACATGTACGAGCTGAAGGGGCAGGGGAAAGAGCCGCCGGTGGTGCTCGTCCACGGCCTGGGAGGCTCCTCCAACGGCTTCGCCAAGGTGTTCTTCGGGCTGAGCCGGCGCTTCTCGCGGGTGCTGGCGGTGGATCTGCCCGGGCATGGCTTCTCCGCGGAGTACTGCGGCGGGCCGGTCTGTGTGCAAGGCCAGTTCGACGTGCTGCGCGGCTGGTGTGAGCAGGTGGTGGGCGAGCCGGCCTTCGTGGTGGGCAACTCGCTGGGCGGCGCCATGGCCGTGAGGCTCGCGGCGGACCACCCCGAGCTCGTCCGGGCGCTGGGGCTGGTGGCTCCGGCGGGGGCAGCGCTGACGCCCGAGGCCCTGGACGCGCTGCTGTCCTCCTTCGACGTGAAGACGCCCTCCGAGGCGCGCGCGCTCACCCGCCGCCTCTTCCACAAGCCGCCGCTGCCCGTCATGCTGTTTGCCGGCGAGCTGAAGAAGTTCTACGGCACGGCCACCGTGCAGGCGCTGGCGGCCGAGGCCCGGGCCACGCGCGAGAGCCTCTCCCCCGAGCTGCTGCAGCGCCTGAAGATGCCCGTCCTGCTCGTCTGGGGAGGGAGCGAGCGGCTGCTGCCCGCCGAGACGCTGGACTACTACCGCTCCCACCTGCCGCCCCACGCCCAGGTGCGCGTGGTGGAGGGCTTCGGGCACATCCCCCAGGTGGAGCGGCCCGAAGAGCTGGTCTCCCACCTGGTTCGCTTCGCGGACGCGTCAGGGCTGTAGGGGCGGTGTAGACTGGCGGCGCTAATGGGGAAAGGACGCACCTCGTGAACCGCCTGCTCCACTCGTGGCGTGTGGCGCTCGCGGCGGGCCTGCTGCTCGCCGTGCCCACCGCGCGCGCGGACCGCGAAGACACCACCTACAAGAACCTGGAGGTGTTCGCGCGGGTGCTCTCCTACGTGGAGAACAACTACGTGGAGACGGTGGATCAGCGAAAGCTCATGCACGGCGCCATCAAGGGCATGCTCGAGACGCTGGATCCCCACACCCTCTTCATGCCGCCCGAGGTCTTCAAGGAGATGAAGATCGACACCTCCGGCGAGTTCGGAGGCCTGGGCGTGGAGATTGCCCGGAAGGCGGACCGCCTCGTGGTGGTGGCGGCCATCGACGACACGCCCGCGGCGCGCGCCGGCCTGCGCCCGGGGGATGAGATCCTCCGCATCGACGACGAGTCCACGCAGGGCAAGGATCTGGCCTGGGCGCTCCAGAAGATGCGCGGCCCGGCGGGCAAGCGGGTGCTGCTCACCATCATGCGCGACGGCTTCAGCGCGCCGCGGGAGATCGCCATCATCCGCGACCACATCCGCATCGTCTCCGTGGAGGGCTCGCTCTACGGCGGCATCGGCTATGTGAAGGTGAAGAACTTCCAGGACCGCACGGACCTGTACCTGCGCAAGGAGCTGGACCGGCTGCGCGGGCTCAACGGCGGCAAGGAGCTGCGCGGGCTGGTGCTGGATCTGCGCAACAACCCGGGCGGGCTGCTGGATCAGGCGGTGGCGATCAGCGATCGCTTCCTGCCGGGCAACCTGGCCATCGTCTCCACCAAGGGGCGCAACGGGGCCAACGCCGCCGAGGAGCGCAGCAAGGATCGGGACACGGAGCCCAACTACCCTCTGGTGGTGCTGGTGAACGCGGGGAGCGCCTCGGCCTCGGAGATCGTCGCCGGCGCGCTGCAGGACCACGGACGCGCCGTCATCATGGGCGCGCAGACGTTCGGCAAGGGCAGCGTGCAGACCGTCATCGAGCTGGAGGACGGCTCCGGGCTGAAGCTGACCATCGCTCGCTACTACACGCCCAGCGGCCGCAGCATCCAGGAGCGGGGCATCACCCCGGACTTCATGGTCCCGGAGGAGCCGGGTGGCAAGCCGGGCCGGGAGACGCGGGAGAAGGATCTGGAGCGCCACTTCAAGGCGGAGCCCGTCGTCTCGGCTCCCGAGCAGTCGATGAGCCCTCGCGCGCTGCCGGCCAACCTCAAGCCGTGGGACGTCACCGCGAAGCTGAAGGATCCGCCTCTCAAGGTGGCGCTGGAGTACCTCCACTCCATGGCCGGAGCGGACTCGGGCTCCGCGCCCCGAGCGGGCACGACTGAGCGGTAGACGCGTTCTTTTGTGCTAATGCGCGGCGTATGGTGGAGAGAGTCATGCGACGATCCTGGAACCGTGTGCTTCAGTCGGCGCTGAGTGGCCTGCTGGTGGGCCTGCTCGCCTCCGGCCCGGCCCTGGCGCAGCAGCCCGCAGTGCGCCTGCTGCCCCGCGTGCTGCCGTCCGTGGCGGCGCCGACCCTCACCGTCCTGGTGGTGCCGCTCGATGCGGCGGCCCAGGCCCAGCTGCCTCGGCTGACGTACCAGGCCGAGCAGGCCGTGGCGGGCGCCGGGCGCTTCGAGCTGGTGCGCCTGGCCGATGTGTCGGATGCACACGGGGCTCGCGAGCGCGCGGCGAAGGCCGCGGAGGCCGCCGCCGCGTTCGAGGAGGGCCAGAAGGCCTATGACGAGCTGGACACCCAGAAGGCGCTCCAGCAGTTCGACAAGGCGGCGCAGCTCTACGAAGTCAGTGATCTGTCCCGGCACTTCATGGCCATGAGCCGGGCGCGGGTGATGAAGATCGCCGCGTACGTCGCCAACGGGGACAACAAGGCGTTCGCGCGGGAGCTGAAGGAGGTGCTCGCCCGGAACCCCCGCGCCGAGTTCTCCGCCAACTTCTTCCCGCCGGACGAGCTCGCCCTCGTCGAGAAGACGCGCCGGGGCATCCTCACCGAGGCCACCCGGACGCTGGAGGTGAAGACGGGCGAGGTGCCCGCCCAGGTCTTCGTGGATGGAGAGTTCCAGGGTGCCTCGCCCGTGACGCTCTCTGGCCTCACGCCCTCCGAGCACTTCGTCACCGCCATCGCGCCGGGCTTCGCACTGGCCCAGGGGCGGTTCCGAGGCGAGGCGGCGCTCACCCTCCAGTCCCTCCCCACCGAGCCGCTCCTGAAGGCGTGGGTGGACCGGATCTCGAGCGCTCCCGAAGGCAAGGACCGGGACGCCGCGCTCCGGGAGCTGGGCATCTTCGCGGGGACGCAGCAGGTGCTGGCGCTGCTGGTGCGAGGCACTCCTGGCGCCGCGGCTCAGGACGCCATCGCGATTCGCCTGGACGTGTCCGATGGCCACAACCAGGGCTATGCGGTGGCTCCCCTGCCACCTGGAGGCGCGGCGATCGAAGCGGCGCTCCAGCCGCTCCTGGCCGGCGTGCTGCAGACGGACGCGCCGCGCGGCAAGGAGGGCCGCCCCACGAAGCACTACGCCACGGCGGGGCCGAGCGCGGGACGCCGGACGGCGGGGTACGTGCTGCTGGCCACGGGCGCGGCGCTCGTGGCGGGGGGCGTCTACTTCGGCATCGAGGCCTCCTCCAAGGCGGATGATTTCAAGAAGCTGCCGCAGACGGATCCTCGCGCGGAGAAGCTCCGCTCGGATGGAAAGACGTACGCGCTCGTCGCCGACGTGGGGATCCTCGCGGGGGTCGTCTCGGCGGGGGCGGGGACGTGGCTGGCCTTCCTGGGAGGGGAGGGTGGAGAGGCCGACGCGAGGAAGGGCCGCGCGGAGCCTGCTCCTCCGCCACGCCAGGCGCCGGCGCCTCGGTCCGAGGACAAGTCCTCGGCACCTCCGGCCACGGGCAAGCCCCAGGACAAGCCCGCCACGGCTCCGGCGACGGGCAAGCCCGAGGACAAGCCCGCGGCGGCTCCTCCTGCCACGGACAAGCCCGCGATGGCCCCTGCGGCTCCCCAGGGCAAGCCCACACCTGCCACTCGCGCGGAGGAGGAGAAGCGCAAGCGCGAGGAGGCGGCGAAGCGCGCGGAAGAGGAGCGCCTCAAGCGCGAGGAGGAGGAGCGGATCAAGCGCGAGGAGGAGGCGAAGCGCAAGCAGGAGGAGGACAAGCGCAAGCAGGAGGAGGACAAGCGCAAGCAGGAGGAGGAGCGGCTCAAGCGCGAGGGCGGGGACAAGCGCAAGCAGGAGCAGGAGCGGCTCAAGCGCGAGGAGGAGGAGAAGCGCAAGCAGGAGCAGGAGCGGCTCAAGCGCGAGGAGGAGGAGAAGAAGAAGCGTGAGGAAGAGGCGAAGCGCAAGCGCGAGGAGGAGGAGAAGCGCAAGCGTGAGGAGGAAGAGAAGAAGAAGAAGCCCCCGCTCGACGAGGACGATCTCCGGAACTACTAGCCATGCGCTCTCATCCACTTCCCTGGTTGCTGCTGATCCTGGCCCTGCTGCCCGCGTGCAGCCTGCTCCTCGACTTCGATCCCGAGGGCCAGCCCTGTAACGCTCAGAACCAGTGCCTCACGGACTACGTGTGCAGGGACGGGGGCTGTGTCGCCTCGCCCGGCGCCAAGCCGGATGGAGGCACGGGCGGCTCTAGCCTCTGTGAGGACCCCGCGGGCTGCCCCGAGCTCCCGGCCGAGGCGCACTGAGCCGCGTCTGCCTGGCTGCCCGGGTGCGCGTGGCCGCTCAGCCGCGCCGTGGCTGGGAGGCCGCATGCTACAGATCTGTAACCCCGTGAAATTAAAGGGTTAGCCCCACTCGTGCTGGCAGTTTTCGTGACCTGTAGCACGAGTGGTGTTGGCATCCCGCGTGCTGAGGAACGGACCCAGGAGGAAGTCATCAACATGGGCAAGCGCGTTGGAGTGCTGATGGGCGGGTGGGGCGAGGAGCGGGAGATCTCACTGAAGACCGGCGAGGCGGTGGTGGCCGCGCTGGAGGAGCAGGGCCACACGGTGACGCGCGTCTTCGCGGGACCGGGGCTGGACCGGGTGCTGCGGTCGGCGGAGCTGGACGTGGCCTTCCTGGCGCTCCACGGACGCATGGGCGAGGACGGCAAGGTGCAGGGCCTGCTGGAGCTGCTCGAGCTGCCCTATACGGGCTCGGGTGTCATGGCCTCCGCGCTGGCGATGAACAAGCCCTTCGCCAAGAAGCTGTTCCGGCTGCACAACCTGCCCACGGCGCAGGGCTACCGCATCGGCCGCGAGGAGCTGCCCACGCTCCAGCAGCGCCACGGGGACCTGGGCTTTCCGTGCGTGGTAAAGCCGGCCTGCGGCGGCTCGTCGGTGGGGCTGGCGCTGGTGAATGACGCCGAGACGCTGAACTCCGCGGTGGCCGAGGCGTGCCGCTACGGCGGCGAGGTGCTGGTGGAGCGCTACGTGCGCGGCCGCGAGGTGACGGTGGGCATCCTCGGTGGCGAGGTGCTCGGCAGCTGCGAGATCTCCTATCCCCGCGAGGGCTTCGACTACGAGGCCAAGTACAAGGGCGGGGCGCGCTACCACCTGCCGCCGCGGCTGTCGCCCACGCGGCTGGCGAACGTGGAGCACCTGGCGCTGGCGGCCTGGGAGGCGCTGGGCTGCCGCGGCTACGGCCGGGTGGACCTGATCTGCTCGGACGAGGACAACGACGTCGTCCTCGAGGTCAACACGCTGCCGGGGCTGACGCCGATGAGCCTGCTGCCGAAGATTGCGGCGCAGCGGGGCATCACCTTCCCGCAGCTGTGCGAGCGCATCCTCGCGCTGGCCACCCGCGACGAGGCGGGAGTGACGGAGGCGCCGGACATGGCCACCGTGCAGCCCGCGCCGCGCCGGGCCGTGGGCGGCTGAGCCACCCGCGACGAACCAGGACTGGCAGTGAGCCGACTGAAGGTCCAGGCGGCGGCCCGCTCGTGCTGGACACCCTCGCTCAGGGCTTCACGGCACCAAGCTGCTTGAGGAGCGTGAGGTTGTCCTCCAGGTGCCAATTCGTGGCGATGCGTCCGTTCTTCACCGTGTAGATGTCCACGGCGTCGAACTGGATGGCGCGCCCATCGCCCTGGAGCTCGCCGAACTGGCCGGTGAAGTGGCCCGTGAAGCGGAGGCGGCCCACCACCTGGTCGCCCGCCACCCAGACCTCCTCGACCGAGACCTTGAGATCCGGCACGGCCTTCCGGAAGGTGCGCGAGGCGACGAGCGGACCGGTCGGGCCCTGCGGACGCCCCTCGGGCAGGTTCAGGTCAACGAAGTCATCCGCGAGCGATGCCTTGGCATGCGCTTCATCGCCTGTGTTCCAGAAGGCGTAGTAGCGCCGTGCGGCCTGGAGCAGCGACTGCGCCTGTTCGCGCGTCAGGCCGCGATCGACCGTGAGCTTCTTCGGTTGGGGCAGATCGTCGTCGGCGCGAGCCGGTGCGCTGGCAAGAACAGCGAGGCTGGCCAAGGCGGCCAGAACCCGGGTCACAGTCTTCATGTGCATCTCCCGTGTTAGAGCGTGTTCGTCACGCTGACGGAACAATGCGAACGGCGCGTGGCACCCGCTACGGCCAGGACGCGAAGGGTGCCTCTCTGAATGGGAAAGAGTGGGCGGCTGAGAGGCCAGCGCAGGCGAGCTGACGTGCGGGGCGAGGCAGCGCTGCTTACAGGTAGCTGTCGAGCCAGGTCAGCTGCGCGTCCAGCGTCTCCGCAATCACGCGCGGCTGGTCCGAGGAGGAGGGCTCCGTGTAGGGATTGCCGATCTCCTTGTGCTTCCACCGCACCCAGTTCTGCTTGTACCAGCCCCAGTTGAGGTCCGTGCCTGTCGAGGGCGGCGTGCTGCCGGAGTACGCCGAGAATGCTCGAATCCCCGTGAGCGGCGCCACCTCCTCGCCTCCGACGATGTGGAAGATGCGGAGCCGCCCCTGGCGGGGGAACTGGGCGGACAGGTTGGTGGCCCAGCCGCCGTAGGAGGTGCCCCACGGCCGCACCGGGTTGTTGATCTTCTCTCCGAAGGTGCCCAGCTCTCCCTGGCTGTACTTGCACACCCCGTCAAAGGAGGACACGTAGAGATCGATCCCGTCGAGGTTCGGATTGTTGCGCAGGGCCTGAGCCATGCGCATCACCAGGCAGCCCCCGCGCGAGCTGCCGGCGAGGTAGATGGTACGCGTCTCTGCCCGGAGCTGGCCTTCGAGCCAGTGGACGAAGCCGTCGACCATCCGCTGCTTCTTGTCGCTGTCGAAGAGGTGGTCGAAGTTGTTGTCGTTCACCACCGCCATCCACGTGGTGGCCGGAGGCAGCCAGCCCAGGGCGCGCAGCTTCATGGCCAGCGAGCGTCCATCGAGCGTGACGTTGGGGCAGGAGACGTCGCCGCAGGACGCGTCCCAGTCGGAGGCCTGTCCTGTCAGCCCGCTGGTATGGCCGCTGCTCGAGACCTTCTGCCCGGCCGACATCACCACCAGGGCGTTCCGAAGCGGTGGTGCATCCACCTCGGCGATGCGGATGGGGTAGAGATCTCCGTCCGGTGCTCCCGCGGCTCGGAAGGCCTCGAAGCCTGGGGCCGCCTGGTAGTTGCCGGAGGTGTCCTTGTAGACGACGCGCCGGGAGGTGACTGTTCTGGCGCTCCCATTCGCGTAGGTGAGGGCGAAGGACTGCAAGCCTCTGTCGCCGGCAGGGCTCTCTGGGAGTTCCGGCCCGCCACAGCCCAGCAGGGCTCCTGCGAGCAGCCAGATCAGGGAGGCTGGCAGCAGCGGTGTCCGAGGGAGGTTCGTTCTGCCAGGCATGGGGTGCCTCCGGGGGATTGAAGCCGGAGGGGATGATGCCACACCTGGCTACTCGGGGGCCCGGCTGAATGATGCGCAGCCTCCGTGAGGGTTGTGGCTCTCAGTGAGCGGACGAAGCTGGGACTTCGCCCGCGGCGCGCTCCAGGATGGCGTGGCGGATCTCCTCCAGGCGCTCTTGGAAGGAGCCCGCCTCCTCCACCTCCGGAAGGCTCAAGAGGCGGACCCGGCTCAGCCCCCGTTGCTCGCGCTCAGCCATGAGCTCCTCGGTGAAGACCCCGGGTGTCTTGCCAAAGCGCTGGAGCGGGCAGGCGTTCCACACCATGCCACCCCAGATTTGCTGCTCATCGGCGGAGACGGTCGCGCAACGCAGCCCGCAGGTGGGGCTTCCGTCGCGCATGACGAAGCCAATCACGTCGTGCCCATTGTCCAGATAGGTCTGCGCCTGGTCGCACACGTACTCGGCGATCTGGCGGCAGTGCCCGCGGAACATGGGCGAGCCGTACATCTCCTTGACCTGCCCCCAGCGCCGCGAGCCGATGTAGGACACCTCCGGGCACGGCATCTGGAAGAAGGCCACCTGGTGCTCCAGCAGGAGGTCCACGATCTCCCGAATCACGGCGGGCTGGCTTGCGAGCCCTCGCACGCAGGCGTTCTGGTTGAGGAGGCAGTGCGACACGAACATCAGCCTGCCGGAGCGCGCGTCCGCGATGCTGCCTTGGATCCTTCCCACTCTCTCGGTCATCTTCGCCCTCTTGGGGAAGCTATGCACTCCGCTCGCGCCTTTCGAGGGCTCGCTCTGTGAAGCGAGCAGAAGGGGTCTTGAGCACCTGCGCGAGCCCGGCCAGGAGGATGATCGTCCCGAAGAGCAGGTCGCGCTGTTACCGGCTAGCGCCTTGATCTCACGTCGGTTTGTTCTGCCGCCCCATCCCGTTTCGTCCCGTCTCGTCCCGTTCTTATCCCCGCTGGAGGGGCACACTGGGGGCACATGCGGCCAAAACGGGGTCAAGCCGCTGACGGACGCGAGCAGCCCGAGTTCCCCGGTCTCTCAGGGCTCACACTCCTACGAGCAACGCCCGGCGGCTGCGGGCTCTGCCCGGGAGGCTCCGGCAAACCTGTCTGACAAGTAGACCGGTTCGTGCAGAGCGCGCCGCCCGGGGTTGGCTCCGCCCTACCCAAGGTGAAGCTGACGCATCACGCGCTGAAGGGGCACGGCAAGGCGCCGATGGTGCTGGGGGTGGGGGAGAAGCCGCTGCTCTATCCGCTCACCGAGACGGGAGGGGCAGCATGCAGGACAAGCAGCGCGCGCGGCTCCACGAGATCATTGAGAAGGTGAACACGCTGTTCGAGGGCGACCTGTCGGAGCAGGACAAGCTCGTGTCGGAGCCTCACTCCTTGTTTGGGCCCTCGATGTCGGTGACCGGGCGCGCCGCGGTCGTCAGGTTGAGATCGTTTGACTGCGTGCTGGCAAGGGCGGGCTCTGGTGGCAGCTCATCCTTGGGCGACGAGCGCATCGGCGCGGCATCTTCTTCAGGCCCCACCGCAGTCATGGAGCTTGACAGTCCCACTCCCGCATAGAAGCAACCGGCGCAGAGCCTGAGCACTTGTCCGTGTGCGTCGCGTACTCTTCCGCCGCCACGTCCGGCGGCAGTAGAGCCTCCGCACACGTCGCACTTTTCTGCGCTGTCACTCATCGTTCTTTCCCTCGGGGCCTGCGGCCGAGGATAGCTCCATAGCGAGGGCACGCGAACACGCCCAGCTCATACGAACAAGCTTCATTCCCAGTTGTAATCCAAGTCGAGGACCTTGCCTGCGGCGTTCAGGCTGAACGTTCACTTCACCGAGATGTCCTTGCCATACAACACTCGGAGGATGCGCTTGCGCGGCTCGCTGTCCTTGCGGTCCTCGAGCAGGACCACCCGGCGGACGGGCGGATAGAGGGCGCTCCCCGGAGCCCCGCGGCTGGGTACTCCGCCGGACCTGCTGATGATCTTTACGCCCTGGGAGTCACCGCCTGCAGGCTGGTGACGGGGACCTACCCGGAACCGGGGGAGGCCCGGAAGGATGAGCACGGCGTCTGGCGGCTGAAGTCCCTGGTACTCCCTCAAGCGTTGCTGACTGACGCTCGTGTGGAACCAGCGCTGCGCGAGTTGATTCTGCTGATGCGCTCGGTGAACCTCGAAAAACGCGGCACCGCGGGGCAACTGGCCCAGGACATGGAGCGAGTCGCCACGGCTCTCACGATCTCCAGTGTGTCGTCGAGCGTCTCCACCTCCGTCCCTTCCCGCGACCGAACGGACGTACCCTCCTGGCGGCCCCGGCTTGTGAAAGCTGCTTAGGTTCTCGCTCCAACCTTTCGACCAGTTGCAGAAATCACTTGGAGAGCGCGGTAGTAGCGAGCGAGGGCCTGTGCCTCCTCGGTCCAATCTGGTGCGAGCACCGAGATTCCTGAGGTACGGAATGTCATGATGAACGTCAGCAAGTCTAGGATCGAGATGAGAATGTAGAAGTTTGCCTCGTGCCCAAAGTTGACGAACACGCCATGCAGCACCCCATGCCTATTGAGGTCACGGGCGCCAGTGAACGAAGCAGTCCTGACCAAGAGAGTGCTCTTCAGAAAGTCTCGGAAGATTTCGAGCATTGTGATTCGCTCGTCGGACCCACCAAAACCCTTCGTTCGGTCGTGAGCGATCATCGCATCCACCTCGTCGGCCAATTTGCTGGTGCCTTGACCGAGGTTCACGCCGCGACTGCCAGCCATCTCGCGGATGATCCCTTCAATTACCGGGAAGAGTGTAGAAACAGCTGCGTGGAAAAGACCGAGCTGCGCAGCTTCGATGGCTTCGCTAATGGACGCTTGATACTTCAAGATCAGAGGTACCTTGCGGTATCTTTCGAGCAGCATCACAGCTAAATCATCGGGAGGATAGAGCGTGGGGAGTGTGCCTTCGAGAATTGCGGGTCGGTCACTGGGAGCGACTGCGCGCAAGCGGTTGGCAAGATCGTAGACGACCCTATTCTGAAGATACGCCGGCCAGATCCATCCTGCCGAAACCAACGCATCGCGAACGGCGGTATTCACCAAAGAACTCCCAAGTCAGTGGACTGTCAACAAAGTTCGTGGACGTATTCGTAGGTTTAACCTGACGGCGGGCCGGCATATGGCCTTCAGCCTGCGTGCGTTCAGGTCCTTGCGACTCCTCAAGGCGTCTTCACCTGAAGCCTTCGCACGACAGGATAGATGGCTCGGACGTTGACTCTCTGGTGGTACGCCGCCAGATGATACTCACCTGCGATCATGATGAACGCATGTCCTGGCGGTTCAGGCTGGCGGTCGAGCCATGCCTCAGCCTCCGCGCGACTGCTGAAAGTCGCCACCGGAGCAGGAAGCCCATCGCGCGTCATGTCCTCAAGATAGTGGTCAAGAGCACCGGGATTGGGAAGAAGCTTACGGAGCTGGGTCTCGCGGACGTAGATGACACGGTAATACTCGTTGGCGACCAACACCTGGGCACCCAGCGGTGGCCTGGGCTGCTCTCGCAGCCAGGATTCCGCCTCTTCGAGTGTCTTGAAGGAGCCGATCACGAGTGGCGGAGCATTGGCATCGAGGCTCTTCCGATAGTCCTCAAAGTCATAAGGCTGGCCGCTCGACGAGATGAACCTGATCGCGTCAATCGCTACCAGCAGCTTCTCCTTCTTCTCCGGAGATGGCTCGTCTTCTCGCAACTGCCCAAGCAGCTCCTCCACGTCGAGGCAGAGCTCTACAATGCTCATGGCGACACCACCGCAACGCAGGACTCCAGCGTGTTCTCGGATGATGACAGAATCACTGCTGGCGCGAGAATCACGAGCCCGGCACCAGCCGAGACCACGACGAAAGCGACACCCGCGATGACCACCACACTGCCCACCAGAATCGACTTGCGGTGGCGCTTCAACCAATCCACCGCGGTATCGATGGCCGTGAACTCTTGAGGCTGCAACTCTTGCAGCTTTGAACAGTCCAGATATGGCTGCATGCAGCGGCGATTGCAGTACTCTTCCTTGCCTCCCTTGCCGCGTCCACCAGAGGTAATGTGGCCGAATCCTGGGGGAAGGGGGCGGCTCATACATTCTCGCATGCACTCTCGGAGCTCTTCATCGCAATCTCGCTGATGACTCATGGCGAGCACGATTGGGCGAACGGCTGACGGGGGCCGTACGGATGAAGTGGAGTGCGAAAGCTCAAAATCTTCAGCACGCTGCCACGTGTGGACGACGCTGCCGTCGGGCAGCTCTCGTATGAGGAGCACGACGCCAGTGAGGTCTGCGGCGCTAGGAGGAGCGATGTAGCGCGTAGTGCTACAAGAAGCGAGTAGGACGCCAAGCATTGAGGCGACGAACGCGTCCAAGGTCATGTGGAGCCGCATGCTCAAGCTTTTACTACGGAACCCACTCCTGGGCCTGAGGGAGTCCTGACGTCCAGGTCCACCTGCCAACACGGGACTGCACGGGAAGGCCCCTGTCAGGAGCAGCCGTCCGTTCGCACCTTCGCCCGGTTTGGGGGGAGCACGAATATGGACCAGGCGCAGCCAACCCGGCAGGAGCGGTACTCCTACTCGTCGAGGCCTCTGGAGCTCGTCAACCGGGTACGCGAGGTGCAGCAGATCTATCGCATGTGGCAGCAGGGCACGGGCGAGCGGGTGTACTCCACGCTCGCCGCCGTCCGGCAGTGCGAGAAGCACCTCCAGGAGCACTTCGGGCTCAAGCTCGACGGGCTCGAGATCCTCGATGTGGGGCCCGGCCAGCAGCTCAAGCACATGCGGGCGCTCTCCGTGAAGAACGAGGTGACCGGCATCGACATGGACATCGTCCCCCAGGGCTTCCACCTGCGCGACTACGTGGAGCTGCTCCGCCATAGCCCGGTGCTGCGAACCGCGAAGACGGTCACGAGGAAGCTCCTCGGCTGGGACACGCTCTTCGAGAAGACCCTCGCGCAGAGCCTCGGCGTTCAGAGCTTCCCGCGCCTGCCCGTGCTCCGCATGGACGCGACGCGGATGAGCTTCCCCAAGGCGTCCTTCGATCTCGTCTGCTCGTGGTCGGCGTTCGAGCACATCGAGAGGCCGCGGACCGCGCTGGCGGAGGTGGCCCGGGTCCTGCGCCCGGGCGGCATCGCGTACCTCGTCATCCACCTCTACACGAGCCACAGCGGAAGCCATGATCCGCGCACCCTCACGAAGGAGGGGATGGCTCCTCCGTACTGGCCGCACCTTCGCCCCGGTCACCGGGATGCGGTGCGGCCGAACTGCTACGTGAACGAGGTGCGCCTCGACGCGTGGAAGCAGATGTTCCACGAGACGATGCCCGGCGTGCGCTTCATCCACGAGCGGCACGAGGAGCTGCGGCCGCACCTTCGGGAGCTGAAGGAGCAGGGTGAGCTGGCGGACTACTCCGAAGACGAGCTGCTCACGGTCTGCCTGATCGGCGTCTGGCAGAAGCCGCACTCCGAGTTGGCGGCGGAAGCGACTCCCACGAAGCAGCCGTGAGGCGTGCCACCCTGGGACTCGACTTCAGTGCCAGGGGGGCACATTCCGGCTGCGCGCTTCTGATGCCTCCAGGGCCATGCGGCCTGCTCAGGCTCCTGCCCCTGAGGCCGGCACTGGCTTGCGCTCCCGTCCCGGTTGGGCGAGCCTTGGCGCTCCTCCGTGAGCCATCCCCGCTACTTCGTCCCACATGCCGCCACCCCGGCAGAGCCCGTCCGACCGGACGCCTCCGCCTTGGTGCATGTGGTGGACACGTTCCGCCTGGAGGCCCGCTACCTCGGCGAGCAGGAGTGGATCGTCGGGCTCGACGCGGTGGGCCAGCTCATCGTCGTGCCGGGGAGCGACCGCGCCCAGCTCCCCGCCAGCACTCAGGCCCAGCTCGCGCACCACGAAGTAACCTCCGGCCGCTCCCCCCGGAGGATCGCCGCCGCCGAGCTCTTCTTCTTCACGGTGGAGCTCGTCGAGCACCCCGAGGATGCGGAGGGCGCGAATGATCCCGTCTACCTCTATGGGAACCTGATCGGCCCCTGGCCCGGCGAGTCGCTGACGCGCGTCCCCGGCCAGCTCACCGTGAGCCGCGGGTCCGTGCTCGCCGGGCTGGTGCACGGTGCGAGCGACGCCTTCGTCTACGCCCAGGATGCCGAGAGCCGGACGGCGCAGCGCAGCTACCACGGGCTCCTCCCGGGGGATCGCCCCGAGGTCATCGCCGAGGGCCGTGGGCTGGTGCTGGCCTATCCCGCCGTCCCCGAGGAGATGCAGACGCGCAACGCCGCCAACGATCGGCTCGTCGCGGACACCCTCTATGAGGTGCTCACCCAGCTCCAGGAGGATGCCCGCGAGCATGGAGGACCGGAGCTCCTCCGGCAGATGGAGCTGCCCGTGCCCAGCCGCATCCTGGCCATCGCGGAGCTGGAGTCGCGCGGCTACGAGGTGAACGGCGATGTGGCCGTCCTGCGACGGCCTCGAGGTGGGCTGGTCGGGAAGCTGGCGGGCTTGCTGACCGCGGAGAAGGTGAAGGTCCCCCAGGAAGCCACAGCCCCCGAGTTCATCGAGCTGGCGCGCCGCGCCCTCGGAGTCCTGCCAGGGTGGCCCAATGATGCGGAGCGCACCCTTCGCCCGCTGATCCGGCCCGGCAACAGCGCACCCGTGAGGGCGGGGATCGTTCCCAGCCTCCCGCTCGCGTCGGCTCCCGGGGTGCCACGGCCCCTCCCGCCGCGCCCGGCTCCTCCGCCCGCGCGCCCCGACGACTGGATGAAGGACTTCCTGGCCGCACACACGCCTCCAGGGGGTTCGAAGAAGGCGAAGATCTCCCGCTCGCGCCCCTCCATCCCCGCCCTGCCTCCCAAGCCGTCCAACAAGCCGCCGGACTGGCTCTCCGACTTCGGACCCAGCCCCGCCGCTCCAGCCGCCTCCGCGCCCCGTGTGCCGCCGCGCGAGAAGTCGCCCCAGGTCCCCGAGCCTGATCCGAAGAAGAAACCGGACTGGATGAAAGACTTCGAGAGCTGATCCGCCCATTGCGGACCCCATCTGGAGGGCGGTACCGTCTCGCCCACTTCAGAAAGGGGAACAATGGGACACGAGAAGCCGGTAGAGCCGTTTTCGGATCTCCATCGTGAGGGGGATCGGGTACGTGCGGTGCTCCTGCACGATCCGACCGTGGAAGGCCTCGATATGGCCATCTACATGGATGCATCGGGCAGCATGCGGGAGGAGTACGAATACAAGAGGCCTACCCGTGGCTTCCTGGAGTGGCTCCGCGGAGCGCCCATGAAGGACGCCTCGAACCAGGTGGAGCCCCAGGTGCAGTGGATGCTCGAGTACCTGGCCACCAAGGATCGCAACGGCATGCTGCGCGTGGCCTACTGGGCCTGCGGTGCCTCGGGCAAGGACATCGAAGTCATTGGCGAACTCAAGGGCGTGGACGTCAAGCAGTACAAGTTCCCCGGCGCCAAGAATCTCGGCAACAGCACGAGCCTCACGCCGGCGCTGAAGGACTACGTGCGCTACCTGAAGGAGCAGGTTCCTCAGGGCGCCAAGCGCGGCTGCGCGGTCATCGTCACCGACGGCCGGCTGAGCGACGCGGACGAGGCCCAGATCTTCTCGGCCGAGGTGGCGCGGGAGATCGCCGCCGGCCGCCTGCCGCGGATCAACTTCGTGCTCGTGGGCGTCGGTGACGACGTGGACGAGGAGCAGCTCGAGGAGATCGCCCACACCGAGTACAAGGGCGTGGGCCACCTGTGGTGCCACCGCATCGCCAAGGAGATCAGCCAGGTCGCCGAGCTGGTGGCGGTGCTCGTGGACGAGAACATGACGGTCGCCGCCGGCGGCACCATCTACGACGACAAGGGCAAGGTGCTGAAGAGCTACGAGGGCCGCCTGCCCGCGGTGCTCGAGTTCGACGTGCCCGAGGGCGCCAAGAGCTTCACCCTCGAGGTCAACGGCCAGCGCTACACCCAGCCGCTGCCGGATGAGGAGCACCACGACGAGGACGAAGACGAGGACCACCACTGATGGCTGGCCACGAAGTCATCGTTCGACCGTTCTCGGACGTCCACCGCCAGGGCAACAAGGTCGTCGCCACGCTCCTGCATGATCCCACCGTGGAGGGGCTGGATGTCGCCCTCTACATGGACGGCTCGGCGAGCATGGAGGACGAGTACGGCCCTCGAGGCGTGCTCGCCAAGCTGGCGCCGGTGAAGAACCTGGTCGAGCCCCAGATGCAGTGGATGCTCGAGTACCTGGCGAACAAGGACCGAGACGGCGCGGTGCGGGTGACGTACTGGGCCACGGGCGACGGGAGCCAGATCGAGGTGGTGGGCGACCTCACCGGGCCCCAGGCGAAGGGCTACCGGTTCCCGGGGCCGAAGTTCTATGGCAAGGCCACGGTGATGCTGCCGGTGCTGCGCGACTTCGTGGCGCACATCAAGCAGCAGGTGCAGGCCGGGGCCCGGCGCGGGCTGGCGGTGATCATCACCGACTCGCAGATCTCGGACCCCAACGACGTGATGGCCTATGCCACGCAGGTGGCCAAGGAGATCTCCGCGGGCCGGCTGCCGCGCATGAACTTCGTGTTCGTGGGCGTCGGTGATCAGGTGGACGAGGAGCAGATGGAGAAGATCTCCCACGTCACCTATCCGGGGGTGGGCCACCTGTGGTGCCACCGGATCGCGGACCGGATGGAGGAGATGGCCGAGCTGGTGGCGGTGCTCGTGGACGAGACGATGACCGTCGCCGCCGGGGGGACCGTCACCGACGAGCAGGGCAAGGTGCTCAAGAGCTACGAGGGCCGCCTGCCCGCGGTGCTCGAGTTCGACGTGCCGGCCGAGTGCAAGGCCTTCACGCTCGAGGTGGCTGGCCAGAAGTTCACCCAGCCCATCCCCGAGGAGCACGACGACGACCACGAGGAGGAGGAGGATCATCATGAGCCCGAGCCTGTGGCGGCCGCGGCTCCTCCCGCTCGTAAGCACGGCGGTCATCGCCACTAACCAGGAAGTGACATGTCGGAGCCGAAGAAGTTCGGGAAGTTGGTGGGGTTCGCCCCTGGCACTGCCAACAAGCAGGGCCAGGGGATCGTCGTCAAGCACGTACACGGCCCCGACTGTAAGCATGACCACGGTGATGAGCATGTGCATGGTCCCAGCTGCAACCATGACCATGACCATGGCCACCACCACCCGCCGAAGCGGATCCGTCCTCCCGGGCATCGGCCCGCGGAGGGCGGAGGCGTCGCGCTCCAGCTCGACCTGGAGGGCACGCTGCCGGGCGAGACGGATGACGTCGGCCGCTTCGAGAAGCTGGAGGAGGCCCTCGAGGCCCATCGAGGCATCAAGGATGTCCACCTCCGCCGCGACAACGGCTACGCCGAGGTCTGCATCCACTACCAGCCCGATCTGGTGAGTGCGTCGCAGCTGCTCGAGCTCGCCAAGAGCACTGGCGGAGTCATCGCCAAGCGCTACAAGCACTTCACGTGGTTCGTGCGCGGGATGGACTCCGCCGACGCTGCGGCGGTGATCGAGCACGCCGTCAGCCACCTGAAGGGCGTCCTCTCCGCGAGCGTCGCCTATGCCAGCGAGCGCCTCGTCATCGAATATGACAGCGAGGAGATCTCGCTCGAGAACGTCGAGGCCAAGGTCAAGGCGCTCCGGTTCGGGCTGGAGGTGCCCTCGGCGGGCCACGCCTGCTCGCACCATGCCCACGGCGGCGGTCTGGCCCCCAAGCTCGAGCTGCCGCTGGTGGTGGCCTCGGGCGTCCTGCTCGTCACGGGCTGGATCCTGGAGCGCTTCGTCCCCGTGCCTGCCCTGGTCCCGACGATCGTCTGGGCCCTGAGCATGGCGAGCGGCGGCTTCTTCGCCATCCGCGGCTCGATCCAGTCGATTGCCCAGCTGCGCATCGACATCGAGACGATGATGGTCGTGGCCGCGATCGGCGCGGCCGTGCTCGGTGCCTGGTTCGAGGGCGCCTTCCTCCTCTTCCTCTTCAGCGCGGGCCACGCGCTCGAGCACCGCGCGATGGATCGTGCGCGCCGGTCGATCGAGGCGCTCGGGGCCCTGCGTCCCGAGGTGGCCCGGGTCCGCCGTGGGAACGAGGTCGTCGAGGTCCCCGTGGACAAGGTCCAGCGCGGCGAGCTGATCGTCGTGCGCCCCGGGGATCGCGTTCCCCTCGACGGCATCATCCGCGAGGGCAAGAGCTCGCTCGAAGAGGCGGCGATCACCGGCGAGTCCATCCCCGTCCCCAAGAAGCCGGGCGACAGCGTGTTCTCCGGCACCATCAACAGTGAGGCCGCCCTGGAGATCGAGGTCACCCACCTCTCCTCGGAGTCGGTGCTCGCCCGTGTGGTGGACATGGTCGCCCAGGCCGAGGCCCAGAAGGGCCCCAACCAGCGCTTCGCCCAGCGGATGGAGCGGACCTTCGCCCCGCTGGTGATGATCGCGGCGATCGTGTTCCCGGTGGTGCTCGTGCTGCTCGGCACGCCGTTCAAGGAGGCGGTCCTGCGGGCCGTGTCGCTGCTCGTCGCCGCCTCTCCCTGTGCCCTGGCCATCTCCACGCCCTCTGCCGTGCTCTCCGCCGTCGCCGCGGCGGCCCGGGGTGGCGTGCTGATCAAGGGCGGCATCTACCTGGAGCTGCTCGGCGGCGTCCGGGCCATTGCCTTCGACAAGACGGGCACCCTCACCGTGGGGCGTCCCAAGGTGCTCACCATCGCGCCCGCTGCCGGTGTCTCCCGCGAGGACCTGCTCGCCACCGCCGCCGCGGTCGAGTCCCTCTCCGCGCACCCGCTGGCCCGCGCGGTGGTGGACGCCGCCAGCGAGCACAAGGTCCAGGCGCCCGCGGGCAAGGACTGCGAGGCGATCCACGGCAAGGGCATCCGCGCGAAGATCGGTGAGGAGCCCGTGGAGGTCGGCAGCCTGGCGCTCTTCGAGGGCGAGACGCTCCCGGCGGAGCTCACCGCGGAGGTGCAGAAGCTCGAGGAGGGCGGGCAGACCACGATGGTGGTGCGCAGGGCCGGGCGTTACCTCGGGGTGATCGGCGTCGCGGACACCGTTCGCAGCGGTGCGCACCATGTCATCCAGACCCTCAAGCAGGCCGGTATCGCGCAGACGGTGATGCTCTCCGGCGACAACGCCCGTGTGGCCAAGGCGATCGCCGCCCAGGTGGGGATCGACGAGGCACGCGCGCCGCTGATGCCCGCCGACAAGGTCACGGCTGTCCGGGAGATGGGCAAGAAGTACGCGGTGGCGATGGTCGGTGACGGGGTGAACGATGCTCCCGCGCTGGCTGCTGCCGCCGTGGGTGTGGCCATGGGCGGAGCGGGCTCGGACGCCGCGCTCGAGACGGCGGACGTGGTGCTGATGAGCGACGACCTGTCCCGGCTGCCTTTCGCCCTGAGCCTCGCGGACAAGGCGACCGCGATCATGAAGCAGAACCTGGTGATCGCGCTCGGGGTCAGCGGTCTGCTGATCGTCGCCGCCGTGCTGGGGCTCACCCAGATCAGCCAGGCCGTGGTGCTCCACGAGGGCAGCACGCTCGTCGTGGTCGCCAACGGGCTGCGGCTGCTCGGCTATCGGCCCCAGGCTCTGGCGGTCGCCACGGCGGGCGCGGCCAGCGTCCAGCGCGCTACCAGCTGAGAGGGTGGGGAAAGCAGCCTCGGGTAGGGCCCTGCCGGCGGGGTATGGCCCAAACCTGTCTGACAAGTAGACAGGTTGGTGATGGCCGCGGCCGGCAGCTCCACCCCGTCGGCGGGGTATGGCACCCACCTGCCAGACAAGTAGACAGGTTGGGAGAAGAAGGGGCCGGCAGCACTGCCCTCGTCGGCCGTTCATGGCCCGAACCTGTCAGACAAGTAGACAGGTTGCTGAAGGCCGCTGCCGGCAGCCGTGCTCAAGGCAGGCGCTTCTTCATGCGCAGCAGGCTGTAGGCCGAGACGCTGGACGCGTCCTTGATGCGGCCCTCGAGGACAGCTCCTCCGCGAGGAAGACGTGCATGCCCTGCGTCGAGTAGCCAGGGGCGTTGAAGATGTGCCCGAGGTACGTCATCCGCCCCGCCACCAGCCCGGTCTCTTCCTGAAGCTCTCCCGCGGCGACGGCCTCGGGTGGCGCGTCCTCCTGGTCCTCCCAGGTGCCCTGGGGGAACTCCAGGTACCGCCCCTTCACGGGATACCGGTACTGCTCCACCAGGTGAAACGCGCCGTTCTCGTAGGGGATGACGAGCGCGAAGTCCGGCTTGTGGACGACACCGTAGATGCCGCTCGTGCCGTCCTGCCTGCGGATGGCGTCCTCGCGCACCGTCATCCAGCGGTTCCGGTAGACCTCTCTCGAAGAGATTGTCTCGATGGTCATGGCCCCAGTCTGCACCGGAAGGGCCGGGCTTGCCGGGGGCAAAGCCTTCGATGAGAGGACAGGGGCCGGGCCTGCCGAGGGGGCCGGCCCCTGGCTCGTCTCAGCTCCCCGTCGAGGAGGCCGGCTCCGGCTGGGACTTGAACTCCACCAGCTGGATGGCCTTCTCCGGGCACGCCACCACGCAGAGGCCACACGCCTGGCACGCGTCGGCCTGCGGGGTGTACGACGTCTTGCGCCCGTGCACGATGCTGCGGAACTTCCCGAACACCGACAGCTGGGCGAAGTCGCTGTCCTCCATGCGGCGGACCTCGAAGACGCCGTACGGGCAGACGTCGACGCAGTCCCGCTTCCCCTCGCACCGGTCCCGTGCGACCACGGGCCTGAAGTGTCCGGGCTCGGCGCGGCACTTCTCCCCGGGACGCTCCGGGTGCGTTGCCGCGCGGCGGGCCTTCTCTTTGTTCGGGGACCCTGGCACCTGGCTCCACTCCTCGGTTCGGGACGTGAGCCCATCCTACGACGGGTCGGCCCTCACGGGGACAGGGGTGGGAGCGCTACACTCCGGCGGCATGCGCCTCGTCCGCTGGCTCCTCCTCCCCGTGCTCTTCTGCGCCCTGCCCACGAAGGCCGAGGAGCCCACGGTGCGGCTCGCTCCCGGCGAGCAGCGCGTGCTCGACTTCCCCGGCATCCGCCGTGTCGCCGTCGCCGCCCCTGACGTCGCGGACGTCAAGGTGATTGGCAAGACGCAGCTCCTCGTCATCGCCCAGAGCCGCGGGCGCACCTCCCTCACGGTGTGGACGGACAAGCAGCAGCTCCAGCGCACCCTCGTGGTGGAGCTGCCTCGCGCCGAGGAGCTGTCCCGGGAGCTCAAGGCCTTGGGCTTCTCCGGGCTGGAGGTGCGCACCATCGGGGAGCGGGTCGTCGTCGACGGCCACGTGGAGTCGCTCCAGGACATGAGGACGCTGCGCTCGCTGGTAGGGGGCCTCTCCTACGTCTCGCTCCTGGTGCGCGTGGACGCCCAGGTCATCCAGGCCGCCCTCACCCACACCGCCGAGCAGATCAACACGGCTTTGAAGCGCAACGGCATCGTCAACGCTCGCGCCGTGGTGGTGGGCCAGCGCATCCTCCTGGAGGGCTCCGTCTCAGACGAGGCCGAGCGGGACAAGGCCCAGCGCATCGCCGACTCCTTCTACGAAGAGGTGCGCGAGGCCCTCGGTTCACATTGACACACAGGCAGGACAACCCAGTGGCTCGGATCAGGGGTTTTGTTTGACACGAACTTGACGCATCCCTATTGTCCGGCGCCATTCTCTGCCCAGGGAATAAAACCCTGTGTTTTCGGGCGGATACGTGCGGGGGCTCGTCGGACCCAAGGAGCGGCGGTCTGGCTGGGCGCAGTTCTACGGCCGCCGCGCGAAGAAGGACCGCGAGGGAGCACCCGCGGTAGAGGCTGAGCGTCACCGATGACCACTGTCGAGATCATCTTCCTGGGCGTGTACTTCGCCGTCCTGTGTGTGCTGGCTGTCTATGGCTCGCACCGCTACCGGATGGCGTATCTGTACTACCGCCACAAGTTCAAGCTGCCCACGCCCAAGGGCGTGCTGCCCACCCTGCCGCGCGTCACCATCCAGCTGCCCATCTTCAATGAGATGTACGTGGTGGAGCGGCTGGTGGACGCGGTGGCCCGCATCGAGTACCCGCGCGAGCTGCTGGAGATCCAGCTGCTGGACGACTCCACGGATGAGACGTGCGGCATCGCCCGGGCCTGCGTGGAGCGCCACCGGCAGAAGGGCGTCAACATCGTCTACATCCACCGGACGAACCGGCAGGGCTTCAAGGCGGGCGCGCTGGAGAACGGGCTGAAGCTGGCCAGCGGCGAGTTCGTGGCGGTGTTCGACGCGGACTTCGTGCCCACGCCGGACTTCCTGCAGCGCACGGTGCCGTTCTTCTCGGACGCGAAGGTGGGCATGGTGCAGGTGCGCTGGGGCCACCTCAACCGCGAGTTCTCCATCCTCACCCAGGCCCAGAGCATCTTCCTGGACGGGCACTTCATCATCGAGCACACGGCGCGCAACCGCTCCGGCTGCTTCTTCAACTTCAACGGCACCGCCGGCATCTGGCGCCGCAACACCATTGAGGACGCGGGGGGCTGGCAGCACGACACGCTCACCGAGGACCTGGACTTGAGCTACCGCGCCCAGCTCAAGGGCTGGCAGTTCATCTTCCTGCCCGAGGTGATCTCCCCGGCCGAGGTGCCGGTGGACATGAACGCCTTCAAGAGCCAGCAGCACCGCTGGGCCAAGGGCTCCATCCAGACGGCGAAGAAGCTCTTGCCCACCATCCTCAAGAGCGATCTGCCCTTCGAGGTGAAGCGCGAGGCCTTCTTCCACCTCACCAACAACATGGCGTACCTGTTGATGGTGCTCCTGTCGGTGCTGATGCCGCTGTCCATGGTGGTGCGCTTCCACCACGGGCTGTACGGGACGCTCTTCCTGGACCTGCCCTTCTTCATCACCGCCACGGCCAGCGTCTGTGTCTTCTACGTGGCCACCCAGCGCGAGCAGGGCATCCGCGGCTGGGATCGGCTGAAGTACCTGCCGTTCCTGATGAGCCTGGGCATCGGCCTGGCCATCAACAACGCGAAGGCGGTGCTGGAGGCGCTGCTCAACCAGCAGTCCGGCTTCGCGCGCACGCCCAAGACGGGCGCCGAGGGCAAGAAGGTGGTGCAGGTGAAGCGCAGCTACCTGGGCGCCAAGACGCTGATGCCCCTGGTGGAGCTGGCCTTCGCCGCCTACTTCACCGGCGCGCTGTGGTTCGCCATCGACGCGCGCATCTACACCTCGGTGCCCTTCATCATCCTGTTCCAGGCGGGCTTCCTGTACGTGGGCCTCTCCAGCCTGCTCCAGGGGCGCCTGAAGCCGGCCGAGGCTCCGGCCAGCACCCTCGAGTCGCCCAAGGAGCAGGCCCAGCGGGCCGCCTGAGGGCTCAGCCGCCTGCCAGCCCTGCATCCGGAGCGCCCATCCCCGCGTCGGGCGCGGTGGGGGGAGGCTCCGGCAGGGGCGGGGCTCCCCGGCGGAGCACCTGCTCCGTCCACCGGGGCTCGGGTCCGCTCGGAGGCGGGCGGCAGGCTTCATCCAGGGAGGTGCTCGCCACCGAGCGCAGCGTGAGGGTGGAGGCGCCGCAGGCGGTGAGCTCCGTGGGGAACTTCACCGGGCAGGGCGTGCCGGCCACGCTGAACCCCGTGGCGTGCGTCTGTCCCACGAAGCCCTCGGGCGTCCGCGCCAGCACGAGGGTGATGGCGCCTGTCTCCGGGGCCGCCCCCACGCCCCCATCCCGGCGCGTGCGCACCAGGGTGAGCGTGAGGATGTGGCCATCATCCTCGGCGAGGTAGCGGAAGGCGGGGTTGCCTACATGGTGGTATTCGCCGGCCTGGCTCCGCTCACAGCCCGGGGGCACGTGCACCGGCGGCGGGCCCACGGTTCGGGAGGGGCAGGCGGCGAGGGTGGCGAAGGCGCAGCCACCCAGGACAAGGACCAATGGAAGGGGTCGAGACATGGGCGCGCATCTTTCATCACCTCTGCCCTGCGGTGGCACGGTGTTTGACCCACCAGTTACGACTCTCTAACCTTCGGGGTCCCATGTCTTTGCACCGCGCAGCCGTCCTCGCGCTGGTGGCCGCCCTGGTGGCGCCCCAGTCCTTCGCCCAGGATCTCGATATCCCCATGCCCAGCACGGGGAAGACGAAGTCGAAGGGCGGCAAGCGCCGCGCCTCGGCGAAGAAGGCCTCGGCCAAGAAGCACGTCCCGGCGGAGGACGAGCTGGACGTGCCGCTGCCGTCCTCGAAGCCCGCGACGGCGAAGAAGCCCGAGCCCGTGGGGGACGAGCTGGACGTGCCGCTGCCGTCCTCGAAGCCCGCGATGGCGAAGAAGCCGGTCCCGTCTCTGGATGAGGATCTGATCCCCACCGTCGGGAAGAGCGAGCTGGTGGTGAAGCTGGCCGGCGGCATCAAGGGCGCCCGCCTGTTCGTGGACAACAAGGACGTAGGCGCGCTGCCGCTGTCCAACCCGCTCCAGGTGGACTCGGGAGAGCACACCCTCGTCGTGCGCCGCCCCGGCTTCGCCGAGTTCTCCCGCCGCGTCACGGCTCAGCAGGGCAAGCCGACCGAGGTGGCCGTGACGCTCGAGGCCGTGTCGGGCGTGGTGACGGTCGTGGCGGATGTGGCCGGCGCCACCGTCTCCATCAACGGGCAGGAGCGGGGCTCGGTGCCGGTCAACGGCTTGGTGCTCAAGCCGGGCAGCTACGAGATTGTCGTGAGCAAGGAGGGCTACCAGCCCGACACGAAGAACCTCAGCGTGCGCCCGGGCAAGGACTACACCGTCACTACCAGCCTGCGGCCCGCGGAGACCCAGCCCACGCTCGTGGCCAGCACGGATGTCCCGAAGAACCCGGTGCTCACGCCCACCCAGCCCGCTGTCTCCGACACGCCCCGGATTCCGCTCACCCAGGACGAGCCCGAGCTGAGCCCGAGCCCGCCGTGGTTCAAGCGCTGGTACGTCTGGGCTGGCGTGGGCGTGGTGGCCGCCGCGGCGGCGGGTGCGGTGGTGGCCACCCAGGGTGGCTCGGCCACGCCGCTGACCGCGGACCGGGTCTGCGGCGGACCGTGCGACGGCACCATCAACGGCATTGTGAGGGCCGGAGCCCGCTGAGGCCGGCGGCTACTGGTTGCGCAGGTCGTCCTCGCTGCCGCGAGAGCGGGACTCGAGCAGCAGGAACACGTTGCTCACGCGGCCCACGCCCGAGTAGTCCAGCACCGTGGCGCGCACCTTGAAGGGGGCGCTCTCCGGGAGCAGGGAGGTAATGTCCACCGTGCCGGGCTCGAAGTTGAAGGACATGGGGCCCACGTTGTCCACGGGCTCCCGGCCCACCTTCACGAAGTCGGTGAAGCCCACCGCGCCGCGGTTGAGCACCTTGCCCTTCTCGTCGAGCACCTCGAGCAGGATGAGGTTGTCCACCGAGAAGCCCTCCTTGCCCGCCGCGTCGCCGTAGAGGCGCGCCTTGTCGCCCTCCAGCCGCAGCAGCGGCGTCTCTCCCGTGGCCACCACGCGCGGGGTGCGCTCGAAGTCGCGCGTGTCGATCTCCACGTCCTCGCGCTTCTCCTGGAGCTGGGACGTCTCCCGCTCGGGCGTCTCCGCCAGCAGCTGGACGGGGCGGGGAGGCCCGGAGCGAGTGGGTGTAGCGGGCACCTGTTTCACACAGGCGAGAAAGGAGACAGCCACAACGGCCAGGCAGAGGGTTCGGACGGTCATGACCTTCAGGCTTGTATCGAGCGCGTCGCCAGAGGGTCAACTCCGGTGGGGAATGCCCATTCGGCGGTACCAACCGGTTGGCAGTGGCCGCTCGCCGTTAAGCCGGCTGCAGGGAGGTCAGGTCCGGAACCCGAGTCGGTTTGAGATGACGCTCGTGATCGTAGAAGCACTCATTCCCGAGGTGCGCGATGAGTTCGCGCTCACGCGCGGCAGCTTCAGGGGTGCCGGCTTGGGAGAGGAGTTCGTAGGGCTGCACGAGCACGATGCCACCGCCCAGATCCTGCTTGAACTCTCCTGGGAGTGAGCTCAGCTGCTCGCCGAACATCTGCACGAAGGGTGGGCCGAAGAAGTTGCGCCAGACCAGTCCCGGCAGCCCCTCGCTGTAGTCGCGGACCGTGGAGGTCTCCACCAGCGATAGGCCATCTGGAGCCAGCACCTGACGCCGGGTCTTGCTCCTGAGCTCCTCGAACAGCCCGGCCTGTGCCAGGGGAGCCCGCATCCACTGCATCAATTCGAGTACCTGCCGCAGATGTGCGGCCCGCCAAGCGGGCTTTGAGGCCTCCTTGGCAGCCGTTACCCAGATGAGGGAGCCAATATAGGGAGGAGAGTCAGACTTCGCCGAATAGAGAAAAAAAAAGTCCCGGTCCGTGCGTGCGGTCACGGTGATGTTCCGGTACTCCTTGTAGTAGGCGACGAGCGCATCGTAGTCGATGTGCTCTGGATCGAGCCGTCCGCTCAGCAAGGCCCTGCCATACTTGACGGGGCGAAACCATGAGTACTGCTCGAAGACCCGGCGGAAGAACTCGCGGACCAGCGAACTCGGAAGAGTTCCTGGAGGCAGGCTGATGTAGGTTGTGACGGACTTCACTGGAGGGCCTTGTTTCTCACTGCGGAAAGCGGTGGACCCCTGCCAAGCCATCTTGCTCCAACTTATCCAGGCTAAGTAAGGAGGGGTTTGGTCAGTTTCGTCGCTCCGTCGGGATGTTTGGAAGAGCGGACCCACAGCTCGACGAAGCCGCCGTACTTTTCCACGTACTCCAGCATGGCTTTAAGGTTGCCGGTGAGCGCCAGGTCCTTCCGCCCTTTCACTTCGAGAAAGCGGTAGGGCTGCCCCCACACGAGCTCTCCCGGCGTGGAATTGCCCGGCACCGCATCCGGAATGAAACCCTGCGCCTTACTGCCCGGCGGTGGCATCATCAATGCGCGGTTCTTCTCCTGGCTGCGCGCCTTCAGCACGGCCTGTTCAAGCTCGCCGCCTGCCTCCTTGTTCTTGAGGATCAGCTCGTACTTCCTGCGCCAGTCCTCATTGAGGGCGAAGCGGAAGTGCGGGTACTTGCCCGGGTGGCGGAACTGGTAGTCCACCCAGGCCGCCGCCATGTGCTCGGCGCTGCCCGGCTCCAGGCGGATGCCCAGCTCACCCAGCCGTGAACCCACCAGGGGCACCTTGCCGCCCCGGCGCAGAGTTCCAGCCGCTTCTTCCAGCGGCTTCTCCAACCCCACCGCCACACGCCGCAGGAAGGCGATGTCCTCCTCGCTCAACTTCCCGCCCCGCGAGACGGTACTCATATCCCCAGGGAATCCAGTGAGGGGACGGCACCTTGCCGCTGGGTGTGGAGCAACCCGTGAGCACCCACAAGAGGAGCAGTCCCGCCCCACACCATGGCAAGGGCCTCGTCCCACCACTCGGATGCATGCGGACCTCCCCCCCGCGCACCTTCACCGTTGCGCAGTCCAGGCAGTAGAGCGCGCAGGGGGCGGCGAGACCACGCCCTCCGAGGTGACGCCGCGCAGCCCTCCCCGCGGAGTTCGCATGTCAGTGGAGCGCGGCGCGCAGCCCCACGGAGGCGCTCGCATCGGCCTCCCGAGCCAGCAGCGTCTCCAGCCGCTCGTGCACTGCCGCCTCATGTAAAGCGCCTTGACAGTCCGGGGCGCCGGGGCGGCCCTGCACGCGAAGCTTCCGCACCCCACCTTCCAGGTCATTCACTTCCATCTCAATGAGCCAGCCGGAGCTGAAGCCGGGGACGATCCTCTTCACAGATGGACCTACCGCCTACGAGTTCGTCATGCGGATGGATGGGAGCCACCATGGGGAGCGCGTGCTGCTCGCTCAGCCTGCGCGCCCGGGCACTCCGTTAAGCCGGCTGCAGGGAGGTCAGGTCCGGGACCCGCGTGGGCTTGAGGTGGCGCGTGAGCTGTGACGACCGGCCCTCCGCTCCCGGGTGTTACCGAGCACGGATGCGCGCGGTTGCGTTGCTCTCGTACGATTGAGTTCGTGAATCGAAACCCTCCGCGGTAAGTCCTTCGACGTGGTCATGGGGGGCTGCGGCCGGTGCTCCTTGCGAGGCAGGGCTTCTCGCGCCTCGGGAGCATGCGACGTGATAGGTTGCCAGCCGTGGAGGGCATCCCCATGGTTGGCTGCGTTCTCACGGTCCTCGCGGGCGTTCTCCTCGCAGGCAGTGCGTTGGCTCAGCAAGCCCCACCGCTGGCGCGGCGCGAGCTGAGCGTCACGCTCAGTGGCGATCCCGCCGCTCGTCTGCCCGAACTGCGCGCGGCGCTGGGCGTCGAGACGCCGGTCTTCTTCGATTCGGATCTCCGCCTGGACTCGCTGGAAGTGGACCGGGCCCGCATCGAGCTCGTGGGTATGGGCCCCCGCTTCATCATCTTCAAGCCCGTGGTGCGGTTGGGCGCGGATGAGCGGGTCATCCTCCGTGTGCGTTACATGGACGGCAACGAGCCGTCACAGGCCGTGTTCGCCATCGTCTCGCACCCCTCCGAGGTGAACACGCGTGTCGAGGTGACACGGCGCGCGCAGCCCGCTGTCGCCGAGTGCCAGGCCGCGCTGGCAGGCGCCCACGCCCCGTGCGCGCCGCTCACCCCCACGCGCGCCGCACGCGCCGGGTTGTGGGATAGCAATGGGGTGCGGGCCGCTCGCCTGATCAAATGCCGGGGGAGCGGCGGCCCCGCGTTGAAGTGCATGGACGGCTGGGCCTACGTGGCGGAGGCATGGGGGCTGTTGAAGGTGAAGGTTCTCAACGCGCCGGGCCAGCCCCCATGGAGTCCCCGGGAGGCCACCCTGCGGGGCCAGAGGAGTGGGGCGCAAGTGCACGTGCGCACAGTGGAGGCCGAGCCCGCTGTGATTGCACCGGGCGGGGAGGGTGAGGTGTTCGTGGAGTGCGACGTGCCCAAGAGCGACGGCGAGGTGTTCACGCTGGAGCTGCGAGACGCCGGGCGAAGCTTGACCCTCGCCGAGGTGGAGATTGCCAGGCCAGTGGGGCAGGAGGAGAAGAAGCCGTGATCATGCTGCTGACCGAGAGGGGGCTGCCCGCTGGGACGGTGATTGACGGCTGGAAGGTGCTGGGGCCGCTGGGCTCTGGCGGCTACGGGGCCGTGCAGAAGGTGGTGAAGAACGGCCGGCTCTACGCGCTCAAGATCGCCTTGCTGCCCGAGGGAGCCCACGACGACAAGCAGACGCACCAGCGCGCCATGCGCGAGCTGCTGTGCTTGCTCCTGTTGGACCACCCCCACATCATCAAGGCGAGGGCGATGGGCCAGTGGCCCACGGAGACGGGTGGGCACGTGTACGTCGTGCTGGACTACGTGGAAGGGTGGACGCTGGCAAAGTGGCTTGAGCGCAAGCACCCCACTTTCCGGGAGATCGTCCGCGTCTTCGCGAAGCTGGCCGCTGCGCTGGCGTACATGCATGGGGAGGGGGTGTTCCACCGGGACTTGAAGCTGCTCAACGTCCTCATCCGCCAGAAGGATGGCGAGCCCGTCATCATCGACTTCGGGGCGGCGGATTTCACGCAGGCCCGGGGGCTGACGGAGGGCGGGCTGCCGCCGGGGACGCAGCGCTACCGCGCGCCCGAGGCCCTGCGCTGGCAGTACCTGCACCGCAAGGAGTCCAAGGCCCAGTATGACTTTCGGGTGACGGACGAGCTGTTCGCCCTGGGGGTGATGCTGTACGACGCGCTGACGGATCCGCGCCCCACGCAGGAGCGCACCCGCACGGACCTCAACACGCTGCTGGTGAACCCCCTTCCGCCGGAGGAGCGCAACCCGCGGATTCCGGCGGCGCTGGTGGGTCTGGTGCGGCGGTTGCTGGCGCGTGAGCCCTCTGAGCGGCCCGAGGACATGGAGGCGGTGCGCCGCGAGCTGGTGGAGTTGGAGGCGCACCAGGACCCCGAGTACGACGAGCCGGCACAGGCGCCGTCCACGCGGGTGGAGGAGCCCGCCGAGGCCGCGCCGCTGGCTGAAGCGCCCCCTGAGGCAAGCCGCCGCCCCCTGCGCCGGGCGTTGTGGGGGGCCAGCGCGGTGGCCGTGGCCGTGCTGGCTGCCGTGGCCCTCCTCCAGGTGAGCCCCAAGCAGCCCTCCGCGCCAGCCATGGCGCCCCCGGTGGCTGAGCCCGCGCCCAGCAGTGAGAGAGTGCTGCTCTCCCCACCGCCCAGCCCCAGCGCCCCGGTGGAAAACCCGCCCCCCATTCCCTCGCTTCCCACCGCAACAAGGAGCAGTCCCACCGTGAGTGTCCCGCCCCGCCAGGAAAGCCCCAGATGGAAGGCCCCCCCCCGGAGTGTGTCCCCCTCCTGCGCCGAGCAGCAGGTGCCCTCCTTCACCAGTCAGGCCCACTTCCGCCAGTGGTGTCAGTCCGCCGGGGTGCTCGGCACGGTGCTCGCTTTCTGCGCCGGCTGCCCGGCCGTCCAGCTCTACCCCAAGGCGGAGCGCTGCCCGGACGACGCCATTCACGCCATGAAAGTGAACAAGCTGAAAGATGGGGACATGATCAACTACACTCTGGCCGGGCGCGCGGATTCCCTTGAGATGGTGACCCTCAGGAGCGGCGCGGTGACCGCCGCCATCACATCAGAACCCCACATGGTGACACTTATGCGCCCCAGGGTTCTGGAGGCGCTGCCACCGGGCACGCTGCTCTACGGACAGCTCTGGGCCAACACGGGGGATGAAAACGATGCGATCGTTCGCTTCGACCGGGTGAGGACGCCTGACAACCGCGAGTTCCCCGTCTGTATTGTCGGTGGAGAACGTGGGGCACTTCCTCTGGTTTCGCGGCCAACGCCCGGTGCCGTCATCACGGATGGGGCCCCCTATGGCACCGTGCGGTTCCGCTGGCTAGACCCGTGTGAGGAGGTCGACTGTAAAGAGCCTTGACAGTCTGGGGCGCCGGAACGGCCCTGCACACGAAGCTTCCGCACCCCACCTTCCAGGTCATTCACTTCCATCCCATGCCCTGGGTAGGCTCTGTCTGTCTCGCGCGGAAGTCCCCGCGCGATTGTCAGGGAGCTGCACGATGAGCCAGCCGGAGCTGAAGCCGGGGACGATCCTCTTCACAGATGGGCCTACCGCCTACGAGTTCGTCATGCGGATGGATGGGAGCCACCACGGGGAGCGCGTGCTGCTCGCTCGCCGCCGCACCGCCCAGGGGCCCGGCGCCACGGTGGTCCTCAAGTGCGTCCATCTTCCCGCCAAGCCCGTGGCGCAGACCCAGCGGGCTCGCGCTCGCCTGGAAGAAGAGGTCCAGCTCGCCGAGCACCTGCGCCACCCCGGCATCGCCCGTGTCCACGGCCTCAAGCGCGTCCAGGACACGGTCTACGCCATCGCTGAGTGCGTGGAGGGCAACTCGCTGGACACGCTGATCAACATGGTCCCCGAGCACTTCCTCCGCTACTCGGAGTCCTTCGTGCTGTATGTGGGCGCCCAGGTGGCCAACGCGCTCGCCTACGCGCATGCGTGCAAGGACGCGCAGGGGCGGCCGCTGGGCATCGTCCACCGGGCCGTGGACTTCGAGCGCATCTGGGTCACCTGGAGCGGGCAGGTGAAGCTGACCGACTTCGGGCAGGCGCTGTCCCAGTTGGCCGGGCGCCGTGCTTCGACGGCGAGGCGCCTGCGCGGCGATGCCTACTACCTCTCGCCGGAAGCACTCCTGGGCGAGCTCGTGGACACGCGCTCGGACCTGTTTCAGCTGGGGCTCGTCCTCTATGAGATGGCGACGGGGACGCACCCGCTGGATCCGCCGCTCGCGGTGTCCTCCCAGGGCGCCAGGCCGCTCACCGTCCAGGAGCAGGTGCTGGTCAAGGCCGCGTTCAAGAGGGCGAGGGCAGCGGGGTTGGAGCCTTCCGTGGAGGAGCTCATCCTCCGCGCGGCCACCTACACGCCCGAGGATCTGGAGCCGCTCGCGGCGAAGCTCTCCGCGCCGCTGCGCGGCCCGATCATCAAGCTCCTCCAGCGCGACCCCGCCGCGCGTTACCAGACGGCGCAAGAGGCGGAGCTGGCGCTGCGGGCCGGCCTGGAGCGGCTGGGGGCGTATGGCCTACCGGAGGCCGCTGAAGAGATCGCCGACAAGCTGGCGGCGGCGGGTGCGCAGCTCGTGACGGCGGCTGGCGGGCTTGCCCCCGACCCTACCCGCCGGCATTCGCAGGACACGGTGAGCACGCGCTGACCCGCGGCTTACCAGTCCGGCCGGCACACCCAGGGCCGATCAGGTTTGTGCTGACGGCAGACGTAACCCTCCATGCATGGGGTGGAGACAGAGGGGTTGCAAGGAGCTCTGCACACCCACCCATCGCAGGCCAGACCCGCTGTGCATGGGGGATATCCCTCGCCGCACCGTTCGATACATTCCATCCACACCTTGCCAGGGCGGGCGGGATCCTGGCCCAGGTTGCACTCGCGGCCAGCGGGACAGGGCGACTGCTGGCAGTTGGGGCCGTATATCTCCGCGCAGGCCGAGGCTCCCTCCTGATGACGAACGCAAGATTGGCCCGCTGGACAACCTCGCGCCTCGCATGTCGGAAGACAGAGAGGCCTCAGTGCGGTATCGGCGCAAAAGAACCCTTCTGAGCAACCACTTGCGCCGTCCTCGAGGCAGCGCTGAGCGCACCAGCCTTCTCTTCCGCCACAGGACAACCCGGCGGCGCAGGCTGTCTCTTGAGAGGGGGGAAGCTTGAAACAACGTTCCCCCTCCTGCCGCTTTCCCACAGCAACGCAGAACCGCACCCATGGCCCTTGGCCTGCCGTATCGAATTCACGGCAGACCTGGCCCGGGGGGCATTGAGTATCCGTGGTGCACTCGCTGTCGGTGCAATACTGCGCGAGAATCCGCAGGTCCGTCACGCAACCGAGTGGCGGCTCACATGGCTGGCCGGAGCCGCAGTCGCGGCGGTAGGTCCCCAGGCGTGCGCGGGCTTCGCTGTCCAGCTTGGGGCTGATGCGTCTGCCTCCTGCCTCGGTGGCAGGTAGCACTGGAAAGAGCGTGCTGTGGACGAGCACCATGAACGGCAGCGCTAGCAGCAATGCTCCCAGAGCCGCCAAGATGGCGCGCTGCTTCACCCGCACTCCTCAATGCACCTGGCAGTCTTTTCCCTGCCGTTCGAGCAGAACGCTTCATATGTCGCTCGATCACAGGATCTGTGGACGAGGTTGAGCGTGTCCTGATGGCTGGCCTTGTTGACCCGGCCGTCCTTGCCGAACTCCGAGGGACAGCCCGTTAGCAACATGAGGAGCAGCAGTCCCGGCCCCGCGTGACGGCAGCGCATGAGTCTCTCCCAGGAGAACGGTGAAGGTAGCAACGGGAGAGTGGCCAGGTCCACGCCACGACGCGCAGTCAAGCCACGGTGGGGGACTGCCAGTTCTTGTCGGGTGCAGTGGATTTGGAGGCCTGCCACCTCGCGGCAGCAGGAGGGCTGACCTAGAATCCCCCCCATGGCCTCTGCTCCTCGCTGGATGGTGCTCGCGCTGTTCCTCTCCGCGGCTCAGGCCCTGGCCGCGGGCTCACCCGAGGTGCAGCTCTGCCTTCAGCACCTCAAGCCCGGCGAGCGGGAGAAGGCTGAGAAGGCGATCGGCCCCCTGGAGGAGCTGCCGCTGTACCGGGTGCAGCTGGAGGTGGATCCGTCGAAGCGCGAGGTGAAGGGCAGGGTGGAGGTGGAGGTGCTCGCTCGGAAGCGGAAGATCACCGAGCTGTTCCTGCGCGTGACGCCCAACGCCTCGGGCCGGAAGGTGACGATCTCGGACGCGAAGGTGGAGGGCCAGCCGGCGAACTTCGAGCGGCCGGAGCCCACGCTGATCCGGGTGCCGGTGGAGCCTCCGGTGGAGCCCGGCGGGCGGGTGAAGCTGGAGGTGTCGCTCCAGGCCAGCGTCCCCCGGGCCAAGGCCAACGCGGGCTCGCTGCTGGGCGCGCTGGGGGCCTCGGGGCCTCCGGGGGACTACGGCGCCTTCTCGGCCGCGCCCGACTTCCTGAGCCTGGTGGGGATTGTCCCGATGATGCCCCCGCTGCACGCGGATGGGACGCCGTGGGCGGGGCCCTCGGGGATTGGCGATCTCGCGCTCTATGAGCCCTCGAACGTGCTGGGTACGGTGACGGTGCCCTCCGGCTGGCAGGTGCACGCCACCGGGGTGGCCATGGGCGAGGTGCCGGAGAAGACGCAGGGCGTGCGCTTCAGCTTCGCCGCGGCGCTGGTGCGGGACTTCCCGGTGTTCGTCTCGCAGGGCTACGAGAGCGCCTCGAGGACGGTGGGCGGCGTCACCGTGGAGAGCTTCTACGCCTCCCGGGACGCGGTGGTGGGCAAGCGCGTGCTGCAGTACGCGTCCTCCGCGCTCGAGACGTTCGAGCCGAAGCTGGGGGCGCTGCCCTACAAGCACTTCCGGGTGGTGGAGGCGCCGCTCTCGGACGGGGCGGGCGGCATGGAGTTCCAGGGCCTCATCACCGTGGGCACCTCGCTGTACCGGGGCGCGGCGGATCCGAACAGCATCTTCGAGGGCTCGGGCCTGGAGATGTTCAAGGACCTGATGCAGCAGATGTCAGCCATGGGCGTGAGCGGGCCCGGCGGCGTGGATCCCTTCCAGAACATCGCGAAGACGATCGAGCGCACGCTGGAGTTCACCGTGGCGCACGAGGTGGGGCACCAGTACTTCGCGGGACTGGTAGGGACGGATCCCATCAAGGAGCCGGTGGCGGACGAGGCGCTCACGCAGTACGCGGCGGTGCTGTACTACGAGTGGGCGCACGGCAAGGCCGCGGCGGAGTCCCTGCGGCAGGAGGCGCTGGTGGCCGCCTACCAGATGTACCGGATGATGGGCGGCGCGGACGGGCCGGCCCAGCGGCCCACGGAGGAGTTCGGCAGCTCCATGGAGTACGGCGCCATCGTCTACGGCAAGGCGCCCCTGTTCTTCCACGCGGCTCGCAAGCAGGTGGGGGACACGGCCTTCTTCAAGGGCCTGCGCTCGTACGTGGACACCTACCGGTACAAGTGGGCCTGCCTGGACTGCTTCCGGAAGGAGCTGGCCAAGACGAGCTCCGGCAGCTCCGCCTCGCTGGAGCGCCTCCAGAACCGGTGGTGGAAGGAGGCCCACGGCGACGAGGACCTCGGGGCGCTGGACCTCAACCGCCTGATGGGCGGCAGCATGGGGGACATGAAGCTCGACGCGGAGACCCAGAAGATGATGGAGGAGATGCTCAAGGGCATGACGGGCGGCCAGTAGTCCCCCGCCTCAGTCGAACAGCGCCTTCACGAACTCGCGCGGCTCGAAGCGGCGCAGATCGGCGATCTTCTCGCCGACGCCCACCCACAGCACGGGGATCTTCAGCTCGTCGATGATGCCGATGATGACGCCGCCCTTGGCGGTGCCGTCCAGCTTGGTGAGGGCGATGCCGGTGACGCCCACCACCTCCTGGAACTGCCGGGCCTGCTGGATGGCGTTCTGGCCGTTGGTGGAGTCGAGCACCAGCAGCACCTCATGGGGCGCGCCCTGCAGCGCCTTGCCCATGACGCGGTGCACCTTCTTGAGCTCCTCCATGAGCGGGGCCTTGGTGTGGAGCCGGCCCGCGGTGTCCGCGATGACGACGTCCGCCCCCGTCTCCCGGGCCCTCTTCACCGCCTCGAAGACGACGGCGCCCGGGTCCGAGCCGTCCTCGCCCTTCACGAGCTCCGCCTTGGCGCGCTCGGCCCACACGTCCAGCTGCTCGGTGGCGGCGGCGCGGAAGGTGTCTCCCGCGGCGAGCACCACCTTCTTCCCGGCGCCGGTGAGCTGCGCGGCCAGCTTGCCAATCGTCGTCGTCTTCCCCGCGCCGTTGACGCCCACCACCATCACCACGTGCGGCGGCCCACCGCCCTCCAGCGTGCGCGGCACGGGCAGATCGACGATGCGCGCCACCTCATCACGGATGAGGGCCTTGATGCGCTCGGGGTTGCTCAGCTCGTTGCGCTTGAGCTTCTCTCGCGCCAGCTCCACGAGGCTGGAGGCGGTGCGCACGCCGATGTCGGCGGTGAAGAGGATCTCCTCCAGCTCCGCCAGCACGGACTCGTCCACCTGGCGGCTCTGGCCGAACAGGCCGTTGAGGCGGGCCATGAAGCCCTGGCTCTTCGTCTTGTCCAGGCCCTGGGCCAGCGTCTTGCCGGCCTCGGCCCGCAGCTTGACGCGCTCGGCCTCCGCGGCCGCCTGCCGAGCCGCCTCGGCCTCCGCGGCCTCATGGGCCTTCTGCTCCGCCAGGAGCCGCTCGGCCTCCTCGCGCTCGCGGCGCTTGCGCTCCCGGGCCTCCTCGTCGGCGGCCTTCTTGGCGCGGTACTCGGCCCGCTTCTCCTCCTCCTCCTTCTCCTTGAGGGCGTTGGCCTCGGCCTCCAGGCGAGCGCGCTCGGTGGCATCCTTGGCCTCCCGGGCGGCCCGGGCCGTCTGCTCCCGCTGACGGGCCAGCTCCTCGGCGCGGGTGTGGGCCTGCTCGGCCTCGCGCTGGCGGGCCAGCTCCGCCTCCGTCTTCGGCAGCTCTACCCGGAGCTGGGGCACCTCGGCGGGGAGCTCGGGCTTCTTCTCCTCCCCCGGCACGGCGGGCTTGCCGGGCTTCTCGGGGGCGCGGGGCGGCTTGCGGAACACCTTGCGCAGCGCCAGCACCATCAGCGCCACGAAGAGCAGGAGGACGCCGTAGCCCACCACCTGGCCCACGGGGCTGGCCTCGGGGGCCGGCGCGACCGGCTGGGTGCCTGGCTGCCCGGGGGCCGTGTCCGGAGGAGGAGGCACGGGAGCGGGGGCTGGCACCTGCGCAGCGAGGACGTCCAGGGAAGTCGGAGTCTTCATGGGGCGAACCGCTTATACCAATCCGCAGTTGGATGCAGCGCCCGCGGAACGGTAGAAACTGCCACCATGCGACTGTCCTGCCTGTCCGTCCTGCTGCCCACGGTGCTGCTCTGCGCCTGCATCGTCGAAGCCCCTGGAGGGGCCAGCGAGGCCGAGCGGCGCCAGGCCACGGTCCAGCAGGTGCCCCCGCTGGCGCTGAAGACCAACGCCAACCTGGGGGGCAAGGTGGAGCTCGTCGGCGGCTCGGTGCAGCCGGGCAGGGTGATTCCCGGCGAGCCGGCCCGCGTCACCGTCTTCTTCAAGGTGCTGCAGCCCATCCTCGAGGACTACACCATCTTCGTCCACGTGGAGGACTCGGAGGGGAAGATGGAGCGGATGAACATCGACCACAAGCCCTCCAGCGGCGTCTACCCGACCACGCAGTGGAAGCCGGGCGAGACGGTGAGGGACGAGTTCAACCTCTACATTCCCCCCGGCGCTCAGACGCGCTCGGTCACCCTGTGGATGGGGCTGTGGGAGCCGCGCTCGGACACGCGGCTGAAGCTCACCAACCCGGATGCGGTCCGCAACGATGGAAAGGACCGCATCCTGCTGGCGCAGATCCCCGTGGCGCAGTGAGCCTCAGGAGATGCCCTTCTTCAGCCGGTTCCAGTCGAAGTTGGCCGACGGATCGTTCTTGCGGCCCTTGGGCACCGCCACGTCCTTGTGGCCGACCAGGTTGTTCATCGGCACCTTGTACTCCTGCTTCAGGTAGCCCACGAGCTGGGTGAGCGCCTTGTACTGGGCATCGGTGTAGGGCGTCTTGCCGCCGCCGTCGTTGACGATCTCGATGCCGATGGAGCGCGAGTTCACATCGGTGGGGACGCCGTGCAGCTCGCTCTTGCCGGCGTGCCAGGCGCGCTTGCTGTCATTGACCAGCTGATAGATCTTGCCGTCGCGGTCCACCATGTAGTGCGCGGACACCTCGGCCTTGGGGTTGCGCATGTGGGCCAGGTCCCCCGCGCCGTTGTTGGAGGCGGTGTGGTGCAGGACGATGGTGTCGATGTCCTTGCCGCCGCGATCGTTGAAGTTGGGCGACGGCGCGTTGATGACGGCCGGCTTCTTGAAGACGCCCGGCTTGGGCTCGGGCTTGGTCGGCCCGGTGGGCCCGCTCAGCTTGGCCAGCTCCTTCTTCAGCGCTGCGTGCGTCAGCTCGCCGTAGTGGCCGGTGGTGGGCAGCTTGTGGTCCGCCTGGAACTTCTTGACCGCCGCCTCCGTCTTGGGACCGAAGTTGCCGGGGCCCGTGGCCACCTGCGCCGACGTCAGGTACTTCAGCTTCACCAGCGCGTCCTGGAGCTGCTTGACCTTGGGGCCCGTGTCACCCTTGTCCAGGCCCGGCGGAGGCGCCGTCACGGTGCTGCGAGTGGCGGCTGCGGTGGTGAGGGCCGCGGAGGGAGCGGTGCGCTTGATGGTGCTCATGAGAGCCTCGAGACCTGGGGAAGGAGAGGTGTAGAAACTTTCCCGCATTATCGTTCTCAGAGGTTGAGAGTTGCGCGCAAACAGGAAAATGAGCGGATCACGCAACTCGGGCGGGCGCACACCGACAATGGGGTACATCGTTTCTCAATTTTCAATTTCCGAGGTTCTCCATGGCCCCCGTCAGCGCAGTCCGCTCCACCGCTACCGCCCGTCTCGCTGCCAGCTCCAGCTCTCCCACCCTGCGTGAGGGCTCGAAGGGTGCCGCGGTGACGCAGCTGCAGAACCTGCTGCGCAACAAGGGCTACAGCATCGCGGCGGACGGGGACTTCGGTCCGAAGACGGAGGCGGCGGTCAAGAAGTTCCAGGCCTCGAAGGGGCTGGTGGCGGATGGGATCGTGGGCCCCAAGACGTGGGCGGCGCTGCGCGGTGGCGGGGTGTCCCAGCCCCCGCCCTCAGGTGGCGGCAAGCAGGTGACGGCGTACGTCAACGGCCGGCCCTCCACCATCACGGTGCAGCCGGTGGGCAACGGCCAGTACATGCGGGCGGACGCGGCGCAGAACTTCAAGGCCCTGCAGACGGCGGCCGCCAAGGCGGGCGTCAACCTGTCGGCCACCAGCGGCTTCCGCACCATGGAGCAGCAGCGGGCGCTCTACCAGAAGTACCTCAACGGCACGGGCAACCTCGCCGCGAAGCCGGGCTACTCCAACCACCAGAACGGCATCTCCATGGATATCGGTGGCGTCGGTGGCTACAACACCAAGGCGTACAGCTGGCTGAAGAACAACGCGGCCAAGTACGGCTTCCAGAACGACGTGCGCGGCGAGTTCTGGCACTGGACGTTCAAGCGCTAAGCAAAAAAACCGGAGCGGCCCTGTAAGCCGAGTTTTGTCCCCACCTCTTTCGAGGTGGGCGGCGAACATTCGTCTAGGGCCCTGGTTGCCCAGGGGCCTCATCAGCGAGCAACCCGAGCGCAGCGGACGGGCCATCCTTGTCCCCCGACAACTGGGACGCGCTCCTATTGGCTCTTGCTCCAGGTGGGGTTTACCGTGCCGCCCGAGTCACCCCGGGCGCGGTGCGCTCTTACCGCACCGTTTCACCCTTACCCGCCCCTTGCGGAACGGGCGGTCTGTTTTCTGTGGCACTGTCCTGCGAGTCACCTCGACTGGCCGTTAGCCAGCACCCTGCCCTGTGGAGCTCGGACTTTCCTCCCGCCACCCATTCCTGCAGTGGCCGGCGTTCACCCGGGCCGCTCCGGCGCCCAACCTCTTACAACAGGTGAGGGGCAGGGGTCACTCCAGGAGAGGGTCCTTTTTTCGTGCCCCGCGGTGATATTCCGGGGGAGGCGCGCTCGCCTGCCGAGCGGCCGGGGGGCGAGCTTTCCCAGAGGCTGAGTGTTACGAGTGAACCGGCCGCCTGTTGGGCCTACGAAGTCCGGTTCCCCTCTCGCTCTTCCGAGCATCTCCCCGCAGCACCGGCTCATGCAGCGCGCACCTGGCTCCCTCCGCCCCTGGCCCCTGCGATGGCACCTCGTGGTGTTGATCACGGGGGCCCTGCTGCCGGTGGTGGCGTTCTCCGCGTTCATCGTGCTGCGGCTCACGCGCCAGATGCAGGAGGGGGTCGAGCGCCGCCTGCAGCGCTCGGCCTACGAGATGACCTGGGCCTTCGAGCGCGAGGTGGAAGCGACGATCCGGACGCTCCAGGCGCTGGCGCAGTCGGAGCACCTCGAGCAGGGCGATCTCGCGGGCTTCCGCGCCGAGGCCCTGCGCGTGCAGAGGAGCCAGCCGTCCTGGCTCACGGTGATCCTGCTGACGCCGGAGGGCCAGCAGCTGGTGAACCTGAAGCATCCGCCCGAGCAGCCGCTGCCCCGCGCGACCGAGCCGGAGAGCCTGCGGCGCGCGGTGGAGAAGCGGCAGCCCGTCGTGGGCGGGCTCGCGTGGGGGGACGAGCAGTGGGCCTTTCCCATCCGGGTGCCCGTCATCCGGGACAACCAGGTGCTGTACGTCCTCTCGGTGGTCCTCACCCCGCAGGCGCTGGCGGACGTCGTGGCGCGCCAGCAGCCCGAGGATGACTTGGAGTTCACCCGCGTCATCGTCGACCGCGAGGGCCTCGTCGCCTACCGCACGCGAAACCCCGGGCGCTTCATCGGCTCGCCCGCCACCGCCAACTTCATGGAGAACACCCGGGCGGCGGCCGAAGGCGTGTTCCGCAGCATCACCCTGGAGGGCACGCATTCGTACGTAGCCTTCAGCCGCTCCTCCCTGTCGGGCTGGACGGCCGCCGTGGTGGTCCCCGTCGAGGTCATCGACGGTCCCTTCCGGCGCTCGGTCCTGGCCATGGCGGCCTCGGGCCTGCTGACGCTCCTGGTGAGCGTGGCGGGCGCGATCGTCTTCGCGCGGCGCTTCGCCCGGGGGCTCCGCTCCATGGCGGGGGCCGCGGAGACCCTGGCGGGCGGAGAGCAGCCTCGGGTAGAGCCCTCCAGCATCACGGAGATGGAGCGGCTGGGGCGCTCCCTGGAGAGCTCCTCCGAGCGCCTGCGCCAGCACCAGGAGGAGGAGCGGCGCGCGCGGGTGGGGCTCGAGGCGGCCGTGCGCTCCCGGGACGAGTTCCTCTCGCTCGCCTCGCACGAGCTGAAGACGCCGCTCACCTCGCTGATGCTGCAGACGCAACTGCTCCAGCGCCGGCTGGAGCGCGGAGAGCCCCTGCCGCCCGAGAGCGCCCGGCGGGTGCTGGAGCAGACCGCCCGGCAGACCCAGCGCCTGGCCCGGCTGGTGAATGACATGCTGGACATCTCGCGCATCACCGCGGGCAGGCTCTCCCTGGAGCCGGACATGTTCGATCTGGCGGAGCTGGCGATTGACGTGGTGGCGAAGCTGGGCCCGCAGCTGAGCGAGGCCCGGTGTGACGTCTCGGTGCGCTCGGCCGAGCCCGTGGTGGGGAGCTGGGATCGCTACCGGCTGGAGCAGGTGCTCACCAACTTCCTGACGAACGCGGTGCGGTACAGCCCGGGCAAGCCGGTGGAGATCTCGGTCCGCCGGCTGGAGGAGAGGGCCGAGCTGCGGGTGAGTGACCAGGGCCGCGGCATCGCCCCGGAGGATCAGGAGCGGATCTTCCAGAAGTTCGAGCGGGCCGTGGGCAGCCACGAGGTGAGCGGGCTGGGGCTGGGGCTGTTCATCGTCCGCCAGATCGTGGAGATGCACAGCGGCACGGTGCGCGTGGAGAGCGCGGTGGGGGAGGGGGCGACGTTCATCGTCACCCTCCCGCTGCCCAACACCTCCGGCTCAGGCACTCCCCGGTGAGGGCTGATCCCTAAGCGGAGGCCTAGGACTGATGAGCGTCCACTTCCCACTGAGTGGGAACCGCCGAGCGGCTACTTCCCACTGAGGTACACGGGGCAACCGGGCAGGCTTTCCGGGTAGGGGCGCGAGGGCCGGATGGCTGGCGATCTGCGGTCTGGTGCCGCCATCCACGGGCGATGATCCCATGCCTGAACGTCGCATGGGGCAACGCTGCGAGGTCACTACGACAGGTCGTTGAGCCTCGCGAGCTCGCCCTCGGCAATCTCCCGATAGAGAGGCACAGCCTCGACGGCGAGTACGTCGTGCATCTGCTGCCTTGCGTTCTTGAGATCCCCTGCGTCCTGGAGTGCGTACATGCGTACAAGCGCATCGTTGATTCGGTTCGAGCCCTCGCGGATCCGCTTCCGGATCTCCAGCAGAAGGGCGGTGGCACTCTCGGTAGTGGCGAGGGCTGCTTCCGCGTCGGCACTGCTGATCGCCACAGTGGGAGCGGCAGAGAGCAAGAGATCGCGCATCCTCGCGGAGAGTTCCAGGGGCTCGCCGTGGTTGATCCGGTCTTCGAGTCCCCACAGGTGATCCCAGAGCGCATCCAACTCTGCATCCTGGAGTGTCATCGCCTCACCTCGCGCGGGGGCGGGGTCTGCACATAGACGTAGGCCATTCCCGTTGCCCTTCGCAACGCCGCAAACAGTCTTCGCACTTGCCCGTCCATCCCTTGTCCATGCACGCATAGTAGGACTTGACGCATCGCTGCTTCCACTCCGGGAGTTTGGCAATGCTGGTCCAGTCTTCCTCCTGCTCCACTTGGGCTACATCTGCTTCCGCTGCTTCCTTCGCATCAGGATGCGCGGTCGCGTAGAGGCTCTCCAAGGTCTTGAGGATCTCCGCCGCTTCCAGAGGGTCAGCGCCGCAACTCTGCACCGGAGTGAGGGGATGGTTCTGGATGCAGCAGCTCATCGAGTTCCAGCAACTCCCAGCAGCCTGGGCCACGGAGGTAGGTGGGTTCGGGGCGGTCGTGGAGCGCAAGTTCGGGTCCGTCACGGAAAGCGGCGCGAGCGCACGGACAGCAGGGGTGCGGGCTCCCGTGGAACAGCCTCCCATCAGGGCCGTGAGCATGACCGGCAACCAGAGAGCAAGGGCGCGATTGGGCGAATCCATGATGCCTTTAAGAGCCCGACATGCGGATCATCAAGCGTTCCCTGTTGTGCCTGTGCGGCGCTACTCCTAACTGAGTTAGGACTGCCGAGCGTCCACTTCCCACTGAGTTAGGACCGCCGAGCGTCCACTTCCCACTGAGTGGGAACCGCCGCGCGTCCACTTCCCACTGAGTTAGGACTGCCGAGCGTCCACTTCCCACTGAGTGGGAACCGCCGAGCGACCCAGTCCACGGCCGTGGACTGTCCCGGTCGCGTGCGGCGGAGGCCAACTCCTGTGGATTCAGTAGGTTAGCGAGCTGCCTCGGGCCTCTTTTTCCGGCCAGTCTCCCGCCGTGGACGGTGGAGCCCACGGCCGCGGACGGTGCTCGGATGCTGTCTCTCGTAAGTCCCTGTTTTCACAGGGGCCGGGGGTTGGCCCGCTCCGTGCTCTAGGCCCACCCAACCGCAACGGCCACCCTGCCTGCGGCCGAGAACGCAATCGCGCGTTCTCCATGGGGGGGAGAACCACATGCTGAAGCTTTGGAAGTCCAAGGAAGTCGCTCATGCCGTTCCGGAGAGCACGTACGCCCACCGCGCCATCCCGGAGGGCACCACGCTGGAGCAGCTGCGCGGCGAGCTGCTCGAGCTGATGGCTCAGGAGAGCAGCAACCACCACCGCATGGGGCAGATCTACAACTACATCGTGGACAAGAAGCTGGCGGAGAAGGCCGGGCACAAGGATGCCCGGGACTACTTCAGCAAGCACCTGGCGGACCTGTCCCAGACGGCGCTGAGCCTGTACGGGGCGGTGGCCCGCAACTTCAGCGAGCCGGTGGCGCAGCGCTTCGGCATCACGTGCCTGTACCTGCTGCTCACCTACAAGGACGCGGTGGGCCTGGAGCTCAACGCGGAGGAGCCGGGCCCCACGCCCATCGAGGTGCCGGACGAGAAGGGAATCGTGTCCACCCAGCCCTTCTCGAAGTGCAGCGTGGAGCAGCTGCGCCGGGCCATCCAGCGCAAGCGCAAGCCCGCCTCCACCAAGCCCCTGCCGCAGGAGAAGCTGGAGCTGGCAGAGCAGTACAGCGAGGCGGTGTCGCTGCGCTTCCCCCAGGGCAAGGGCACCCTGGTGAAGGTGGCGGTGCGCAACCAGAAGGGCAAGGCGGTGCTGGACTTCAAGGGCATCCCCGTGGAGCAGGTGCTCCTGCTGGCCGAGGCGCTCACCTCCGAACTGCCCCCGGTGAGTGAGCTGCCGAAGCTGGAGCCGGCGGCGCGGCCTTCGTAACCTCAGGAGGCCGGAAGCACGGCCCCGCGTTCCTGAAGAGGGGGACGCGGGGCCGGTGTAGAGTCGCCGGGTGTCCGCTCTCCAACCACGCTCCGCGAACTTCGAGTTCCTGCGGTCCCATGATCCGCTCCTCGTCGCCCTGGGGGCACAGGCGGAGCGCTACTTCACGGAGGACCCAACGACTTGCCTGATGAAGCTCCGGCAGTTCGGGGAGGTCCTTGCACAGCGAGCCGCCGCGAACCTCGGCTTGTTCGCCTCCACGGACCAGAGCCAGCTCGAGCTCATCCGGGCCTTGGATTCGCGGGGGGCGCTGACCCTTGAGGTTCGGCAGATCCTTCATGATCTTCGTCGCGCAGGGAACATCGCCGCGCACGAGGCGCGCGGGGCGCACAGCCAGGCCCTCCATGGGCTGAAGCTCGCCCGGGTGCTGGCGATCTGGTTCCACCGGAGTTTCGGCACGGACCGCGGCTTCAGTCCCGGGCCGTTCATCCCACCTCCCGATCCAGCTGCCGAAGGCGGGCCTCGTGGAGCCGAACGGCCGCGGGCGCTTCCGCATCACCGCCCGTGGCCGGGAGGTGCTCCAGCGGAAGCCGAGCCGCATCGACATGAAGTTCCTGGAGCAGTTCCCTGAGTACACCGCCTTCGCTGCGCTCAGTCGCACGGCTCCGGAGGCGGAGCCGTCCGCGCCTGAGCCTCTGGCGGCCACCGAGACGCCCGAGGAGCTCCTCGACGAGAGTTACCAGGAGCTGCGGAGGCGCCTGGCGGACGAGCTGCTGGATCGCATCAAGGCGTGCGACCCCCAATTCTTCGAGAAGCTCGTCGTCGATCTCCTGGTGACGATGGGCTACGGCGGCTCGCGCAAGAATGCCGGACAGGCCGTAGGTCAGAGCGGCGACGAGGGCATTGACGGCATCATCAAGGAAGACCGCCTGGGGCTGGATGTCGTCTACATCCAAGCGAAGCGGTGGACCCACACGGTCGGCAGGCCCATGGTTCAGGCGTTCGCCGGCAGCCTCGAGGGACAACGGGCCCGGAAGGGCGTGCTCATCACCACCTCGGACTTCAGCCGCGAGGCCCGGGACTACGTGCGGCAGATCGAGAAGAAGATCGTCCTCATCGACGGCGGCGAGCTGGCCAAGCTGATGATGGACCACGGAGTGGGGGTCGCCGAGGTCGCCACGTACACCGTCCAGAAGCTGGACCTCGACTACTTCGGCGACGAGGAGTGAGCTCCTCCCGGAGGTCCTCGCGCGCGAAGCGGCTCAGCGCCGCTCGTCGAAGCGACGGTCCGTTTTGGCGCGCGGCCAGCGGTGCGAGGAGCCGCGCTGGCGTGGGCGCGTGGCGAGCGACCCGGCAGGCATGACAGCCGAAGCTGCACGGCGCTCCCTGGGAAGGGGCGCGAGGTGGCGAGCCTTCAGGCTTCAGCATCGGGCGGGAGCCTTCCCCGCCGGGTAGTCGAGGGAGAAGCACGGGCGCCACCCGGCGTCTCCTCCTCTTCCCCGGGGCAGCCCTCTAACCTTCTCGCCTCCTCGCACGAAGGAGTGAGGCATGGTTCCGAGGCGGCTTCTGTGGTGGAGGGCCCGCGCACTTTTCCTCGCGTTCCGTTGCCGCATGAGGAGCCCGGGAGCGAGCCAGCCCTCGCGGTGGCATGCGGCTGTCAGCCTCTTGCTGCTGGCGGCCTTGGCCGCGCCCGGGGCACAGGCCTCTGACGAGACGAGCCAGAGGCGGGCCGTGGTGGGGGCGGGGGTTTCCCGGGGCACCGCGCTGGGTAGCGCGTGGGCGCCGAGCACCTCGTACAGCGTGAGCCTGTGGGGCCTGTCGGAAGCAGGGCAGGGGCTCGGGGCGCGCTTGAGCTTGCTGCCCCCGGCCACCTCCGCCGGAGCGTGGGAGCTGTCCACGGACGCGGTAGCGCGCTTCACGGGCGAGGGGCCGCTGTACTTCAAGGCCCTCGGTGGAGTGGCCGTCACCCCCCGCCCTTTGTGGCCTCCCCGGCTGCGCGCTGGCGGCGAAGCCGGAGTGCACGCCATCCGTGGCGGCATTGGACTGGAGGTGGGCCTTTCGGGCGTGTACGCGTTCCCGCCCTCCCGCTTCGCGCAAGGCGAAGGGGTGCTCTCCCTCGGGGTGGGTCTCCTCTTCGGCTTCGGCGCACCAGCACGTGCGTCTGTCCTCGCCCCGCCTCAGCGCCAGTGGGCGCAGCAGTCCGCCCAGAGTCCACAAGGCGCCCTGCCGCCACGTGGCCCAGGCCCCTCCTCCGAGGCGGAGGCGAGGACGGCGGGGCTTGCGCCCGCTGCTTCGGAGGTGGCGCTCACCCCCTTCGCAGAGCGGGACGTGATTCAGCAGATTCTGCTGCTCCAGAAACCCGGGGCCGTCCAGTCCTGGTGGAACTCGGGCCCCTGGGAGGAGCTTGCGCACTGGAGCCACCCGCTGTCCGAGTGGGAGCGCAAGTACGCCGAGGCCATGAGCGCGGCGACGGTGCCCGAGCCCCTCCGCATGTGGCCGCTGGTGACGCCCGAGCGCCTCACCCCCGAGCAGCTCGAGGACATGGAGCGGCGCCTGGGCACGGGAGCCGCCGCCGCCGAGGGGTATGCCCACTGGGAGAACAGGCGGCGCATCGTCAAGCACTACTTCATGACGCACCCAGCGACTCTTCAGGCCTTGCTGGGGGGGTATGGGCTGGCAAGGGATGTCAACCCGCTGCACTTCGCGCTGGAGCGCGGGTGGCAGATGGGCAGTGGCCAGGAGATGTTCACCGCACGGGAGGTGTCCCAGCTCGGCGCGGCCCAGGAGTTCTTCACGGCGCTGGCGGTGGGAGTGGCCGCTGGGAAGTTGATGACCGCCACGCGGCC
>Ga0255338_1000707_pt1 | contig 87206 bp, 92 predicted proteins | sample MeOH1_35cm_T4_19_FD_203715 | JGI IMG/M metagenome (GOLD analysis project Ga0255338, IMG submission 203715) | Sandy soil microbial communities from University of British Columbia, Vancouver, Canada - MeOH1_35cm_T4_195 | ecosystem: Engineered > Artificial ecosystem > Sand microcosm > Unclassified ... | reverse complement strand
GCGCGTCGTCGAGGTACTCGGTGACGTCCCGGCGCGGATCGACCACGATCGCCCGGCCGGTGCCCTCGTCACCGATCAGGTACGACGCGTGCGACAGGCACTCGATGTAGTACTGCTCGAGAATCATCGTGGTTCCTCCGTATGAGTCGATTTCGTCCTCGATGTGGACAACCCTGCCACATACCCCCTAGGGTATGTCAAGTACCCCATGGGGTATCCAAGCGAACCCCGCTCCCCCCGACCGGAAGCACAACCATGAACACTCCTGCCGCCCCCGTCGCCCGGACCGCCGTCACCCCCGAAGCCGATACCCAGGTGCTGCATCGGCTGCGCCGCGCCCAGGGGCAGCTCGCGGGCGTCATCGCCATGCTCGAGTCCGGCCGCGAGTGCCGGGACGTGGTGACCCAGCTCGCCGCCGTCTCCCGGGCGCTCGACCGCGCCGGCTTCAAGATCGTTGCCGCACAGCTTCGTCGGTGCATGCTCGACGAGGAGGACGACACGTGCCCCGACCGGCTCACCGAGGAACAGCTCGAGCGCCTCTTCCTCGCACTGGCCTGAGGGCTACCGCCCGGCGACCCTGAGGGCTACCGCCCAGTGACCCTGAGGGCTACCGCCCAGCGACTCTGAGGGCTACCCGCCCAGCGACTCTGGGAGCTCCCCCCGGGTGACGACGTTCGCGCCGCGATCAGCGCCGTCGGGCCCCGACCACGGTGTCGTGCACGGTGACGACGCGTCCGTCCGGATCGGTGACCTCCCGCGCGACGGCGGCATCGGTGACGACGTCCCAGCCGTCGGGATCGAGCAGCGCCACGACGTCCGCCCCCGTGAAGAACAACTCGGGTCGCGGCGGACGCGGCACGGTGGTCTGCAGGTCGGAGGGGTGATGCCCGACGATCAGGAGGGTGCCGCCGGGGGCGACCGCCTCCCCCAGCCGACGGAAGAGGACGTCACGTTCCGGCGAGGGCAGGTGCATGTACTGCGCGGAGACCAGGTCGTATCGCCCTCGGCCCGGGTCCCAGGCGGTCAGGTTCTCGTGCAGCCACGAGATGCGGCCGGCGACCTCGGCGCCGGCCCGGTCCGCGTGCTCGGCGGCGCGTTGCAGGGCGACGCCGGAGACGTCCACACCGTCGACTCGCCAGCCGCGCTGCGCGAGCCAGATGGCGTCCGCGCCTTCGCCGCACCCGACGTCGAGGGCGAGTCCGGGCGAGAGGCCGGCCACCTCCCCCACGAGGTGACGATTGGGCTCACCGCTCCACAGCGCGGGACGGGAACGGTAGCGCTCGTCCCAGAGTTCTTCGTCCTGTAGATGTTCGGGCACTACGACTCCTTCGATCGTCGGGAGGGGGGCGCGGCCGGCCGGCCGCGGACCGTATCGGCGAGTCGGGACCACACCGTCCGCGGCCGAGGCCCGATCAGCTCGCCCACCCGGCCGGGGAGATGCCGCTCGATCGCCGATTCAACTTCTTGCACAGAGGGATTGACGAGCGCGACCGGTCCGACGAAGACCGTCGGCACGATCTCGTCGCCGCCGCTCACTGCCCGGATCCGCGCGGCGGCGGCCCGGTCCTGCCAGATGTCGGTCTCGACGACCTCGATGCCGCGCCTGTGCAGGCCCCGGCGCAGGCGCGAGCAGAACGGACACCCGGGCCGCCACAACACCTCGACTCCGTCGACGAAGTCGGGCAATGTCATCCGGTTTCTCCTTCCGCCTACGTCTCGTCCATATACCCAGAGGGGTATACGACCTCACTGTACCGGCCCGCCCGGCGCTGCGCCGCGCGGCCGGCGCCGTTCCCCGGCACGGTGACCTTCGACCCTTTCCGGCGACGCCCGAGGGGTGGACCGTGGAACCACAGCCGCGAGGCGATGCGGAAGGAGAAGCCGTGGCCACGTGGGTCGTTCTGACCGGTGTGCTCCTGGTGGTGGCGCTGTTCGTCCTGTCGCAGGCAGTGCACGTGGTGACCCAGTACGAGAAGGGCGTGCTGTTCCGGTTCGGCCGGCTCATCGGCGTCAGGGAACCCGGACTGCATCTGATCATCCCTCTCGTCGACCGGTTGACGAAGGTGTCCCTGCGGATCGTGACGATGCCGATCCAGTCCCAAGGCATCATCACCCGCGACAACGTCAGTGTCGACATCTCTGCTGTGGCGTACTTTCGCGTCATCGACGCCGTGAAATCCGTCGTCGCGATCGAGAACGTGGCGGCGGCTATCGATCAGATCGCCCAGACCACGCTGCGCAGGGTCGTCGGCCGGCACACGCTCGACGAGGCACTGTCCGAAACGAATGTGATCAACGCGAACATCCGTGAGTTCCTCGACGTGTCCACTCTGGAATGGGGTGTCGAGGTGACGCTGGTGGAACTGAAGGACATCCAGTTGCCCGACAGTATGAAGCGGGCCATGGCGCGGCAGGCCGAGGCGGAACGGGAGAAGCGGGCCAAGATCATCGCCGCCGAGGGTGAGTCGATCGCCGCGACCGCCCTAGGGCAGGCGTCCGACACGATGATGGCCCACCCGCTCGCCCTGCAGTTGCGCAACCTGCAGACCTTGGTGGAACTGGGGGTGGAGAAGAACACCACCGTGGTGTTCCCGGCCCCGATGATGAGCGCCATCGCCGAACTGAAGGCATTCCTCGAACGCGAAACCACCGCTGTCACGGACACGGCCGCGCCGGGAGGCCTCGCGGGCCGCACACGACAGACGGAATCGCCGGGACCCGAGTTCACCGGAAACGGAACCCCGGCACCCACGGTATCGGCACACGAGAGGCACGAGGGGTTGGCGCCATGACGGAACTCGACGGCGGATCGGTCATTGTCACGGGCGGCAGTCGCGGCATCGGCGCCGCCGTCGCCACGATCCTCGCCCGCGAAGGCGCCGGCGTCGTCGTCGCCGACGTGCTCGACGACGAAGGCACCCGCCACGCCGCGACACTCGGCGACGGCTCGAAATTCGTGCACCTCGACGTGACCGACGAAGCGCAATGGTCGGAGGCGGTCGCCGTGGCCGAATCCATCGGCCCGCTGCGGGCGCTGATCAACAACGCCGGCATCCTGTCCGTCGGCACCATCGAGGACCAGACCCGAGCGGAGTTCGAACACGTGCTGCAGGTCAACCTCGTCGGAGCCTGGCTGGGAATGCACGTCGCCGGCCCGGCCCTGCGTCGCGGGCGCGCAGTCGTCGTCAACGTCTCCTCCACGGCGGGACTCATCGGCTACGCCGGCCTCGGCGCGTACGTGGCCGGCAAATGGGCCCTGCGCGGCCTGACGAAGACCGCCGCGCTCGAGTTCGCCCCCGACGGGGTCCGGGTGTGCTCGGTGCACCCCGGACCCATCGACACCCCCATGACGGCGGGGATGGACCGCGGCATCGCCGCCACTCAGCCGATCCCCCGTTTCGGCAGTCCCGAGGAGGTGGCCCGGATGGTGCGGTTCGTCGTCACCGAGGCCACCTACTCGACCGGCTCCGAATTCCTCGTCGACGGCGGCGCCACCACCGGCACGGTGCTGAACCTCGGGACGACGGATGTCCCTGCAGCGCAGTAGCTCGGGAAACGAGTGCACCGGCGTCGGTGGGGTGATTCAATGGCCGGGTGTGCAGATGGATGGCCTACTCGGGCGAGCCGATCCTCGTGGAGGACCTGCTGTTCAAGCCCGAGCATTCACTCATCGACCAGAGCCTGCACTCCCATCTCGGAGCCACCACGACCAACGGTGACGGATTCGGAATCGGCTGGTACGGAATAGGTTCCGAACCGGCCCTGTTCAAGAGCATCGATCCGGCGTGGAACAACCACAACCTGCGGGAGATCGCCGGGCAGATCCGCACCCCACTGCTGTTCGCACACGTGCGCGCCTCGACCGGCACGCAGGTGCAGCGCAGCAACTGCCACCCGTTCCGGCACGGGGAGTGGCTGTGGATGCACAACGGCGAGATCCTCGGTTTCCGGGAGATCAAACGAGAACTGATGATGGCCGTGGATCCGTCGCTGTATCCGGACGTCGCGGGCACCACGGACTCCGAGGTGCTGTTCTTCCTCGCCCTCACGTTCGGTCTCCGGGACGACCCGTTCACCGCGGTCGGCCGGGCAGTCGGGATGGTCGAGAAGGTCGCCCGCGACCGCGGGATCGACGACCCCGTCCAGATGACCGTGGCCACCACGGCCGGCGACACGATCTGGGTGTTCCGCTACTCCACAGAGGGCCGGACCCGGTCTCTGTTCTACTCCACCGAGGTCGCCAAGCTCCGCGAGCTGCACCCCGAGGTGGAGATGTTCCATCGCCTGGGCATCGACACCCGGTTCGTCGTGTCCGAACCGCTCCGCGATCTGCCGGGCGCCTGGAACGAGATGCCCGAGTCCTCGGCCGCCGTGGTCGGCCCCGCCGGCAACGACATCCGGCCGTTCCGGCCGCTCGAGCCGGTGTAGCCGAGAGGGGGACCTTGTGCCCTGTAGCCGCGCGAGGGCAGCATGCGAAGGTCGAACCTGCGTGAACCAGCCCTGTGTGAACCCAGCAATGCCGGAGGACGGCCCCGAGAGGTCCATGCCATGAGTCTCGAGAGTTCACAGAAGGGGCCGGCGACGGCCTCGGGTTCCGCGCTGGTGCTCGCGGTACTGGCCTCGAGTCAGTTCCTGATGACCCTCGACAGCTCCGTGATGAACGTGTCGATGGCGACCGTGGCCGCGGACGTGAACACCACCATCACCGGCATCCAGACCGCCATCACCCTCTACACGCTGGTGATGGCCACCCTGATGATCACCGGCGGCAAGGTCGGCACCATTCTCGGCCGGCGCCGGGCGTTCGGGCTCGGCCTGATCATCTACGGTGCCGGCTCGTTCGTCACCGGCATCGCCCCGAATCTCACCGTCCTGCTCATCGGCTGGTCCCTGCTCGAGGGCATCGGCGCCGCCCTGATCATGCCCGCGATCGTCTCCCTGGTCGCGGCGAACTTCCCCGCCGAACGCCGACCCGCCGCCTACGGACTGGTGGCCGCCGCAGGTGCCGCGGCAGTCGCGGTGGGGCCGCTGCTCGGCGGGGCGGTGACCACGTTCGCGTCCTGGCGCTACGTCTTCTTCGGTGAGGTCGTCGTCGTCTTCTTGATCCTGCTCACGCTGCGCCGCGTGGAAGACATTCCACCCCAGCGGATCCGGCTCGACCTCGTCGGCTCGCTCCTGTCGGTGGTCGGCCTGGGAATGTTCGTCTACGGCGTGCTGCGCTCGAGCGAGTGGGGCTGGATCCAGACCAAACCCGGCGGACCGCAGATTCTGGGTCTGTCCCCCGTCATCTGGCTGCTGCTCGGCGGCCTGTTCGTGCTCTACCTGTTCCTGCGCCGGGAGACGTACCTGGCGAAGACGGGCGGCGAACCGCTGGTCGATCCCGCGCTGTTGAAGAACAGCCAGCTCACCGGGGGGCTGAGTATGTTCTTCGCCCAGTTCCTCATCCAGGCCGGAGTGTTCTTCTCCGTCCCTCTGTTCCTGTCGGTGGTTCTCGAACTCAGTGCGCTCGAGACGGGCGTGCGGATCCTTCCGCTGTCGATCGCTCTGGTCCTGGCGGCCATCGGAATCCCGCAGCTGCGACCTCACGCGAATCCCCGGCTCGTCGTCCGGCTCGGTCTCGGGACCATGGCCGTCGGCATCCTCATCCTTGTGGGCGGAATGGATCCCGGCGCCAGCGCGGCGGTCGTGTCGATCCCGATGCTGCTGATGGGTCTCGGCCTGGGGGCGTTGGCCTCCCAGCTCGGTGCGGTCACTGTGTCCGCGGTGCCGGACTCGCAGAGCGCCGAGGTCGGCGGTCTGCAGAACACGGCGACCAATCTCGGAGCATCACTGGGAACCGCCCTGATCGGGTCCATCCTCATCGCCACCCTGACCACCTCCGTCATCGCCGGTATCGAGAACAACCCGGCGGTACCGGAGTCGGTGCAGCAGCAGGCCACCACGGACATGGCTGCCGGGGTGCCGTTCCTGTCCGACACCCAGCTCGAGGGAGCGTTGGCCGATGCCGGGGTGGACGAGTCCACCGCGGATGCGATCGTCGAGGTCAACTCGGACGCGCGGCTCGAGGCGCTCCAGGTGGCCTTCGCCGTCACGGCGCTGCTCGCCGTCGCCGCCCTGTTCGGCACCGGATCGCTGCCGCGCGTGCCGGTAGGCTCGCGGCCCGGGGAAGGTCAGCGCAGGCCCGACGAGACCGACGACGACGAACGCTGAGGCCGTAAGGCCAGGTCCCGGAGCCGCACCCAGTCCCAGGTCGGTGCCGAGACCAGGGTTCCCGGACGCCGTCGGGGCACCCGCACCCGCAGCGCCTGTGGTTCGACGGTGCAGCGCACCGGTGTTGGTAGCGTCAGCGCTTCCCCGTCCACTCCGACCGGTATCTCCGGGGTTTCCGCGTCGACGATCACCTCGGTGGCCACGCGCTGAACCAGCCCCCGGCTGTGTGTGCGGCGCAGCAGGTCGACCGCCTGCCCCGCGCCGGCTACCGAGATCGTCACCACCCCGAGCACCCCGCGATCCAGCCGAGGCCGGCGTCCCATCCCCGCGAGGTCGTCGGTCGCGTACGGGTCGTTGCTCACCAGGACGGCCTGCGCGCCCTCCACCGTCGTGTCGCCGTCGATGCGGGCCCGCAGCCGGGTGGCGCTGTCGCGGGCGAGCAGGTCGGGCATCATCCGCAGGGCCGTACCGGCCTTGTCGTCCCGGTATTCCGGGCTCTGCACCACGTCGGCGTAGACGCCGAACGAGGCGTTGTTGACGAATACCCGTTCTCCGATCCTGCCGAGATCGACGCGGAGTTCCACCCCGTCCCGCAGCGCGTCCAGGCCCGCGGCCGGGTCCTCCCGGTCCAGTCCCAGGTCCAGCGCGAAATGGTTCCGCGTGCCGGCGCTGATCACGAGGAACGGCAGCCCGTGCTCGGCCGCGATCGCCGCCACCAGGGCTTGTGTTCCGTCACCTCCGGCGACGCCGAGCAGGTCGGCACCCCGCTCCACCGCCTGCCGGGCCAGGGCCTCGACGTCGACGGGGCCCGGTCCGGCGAGCAGGGCCACCTCGGCGCCGAGTTCCTCGGCTTTGCGTTGCAGATCGAACTTCACGACCTTGCCGCCCCCCGAACGGGGGTTCATCACCAGGAACGGGCGGTGGACCGGCGGGGCGGGGTACTCGGGCATCCCGGTGTCACGGTGCAGGGCCGCCCGCGCGCACGCCAGGGCGAGCAGCACCAGCGCGACCGACACCAGTGCGACCCAGAGCACGCGCTCCCGCACGAACAGCACGGGCAGGGCGAGGGGGGCGACCACCGCGAGACCCAGTGACAGCGCACGCAGCAGCCCCCGGGTCGCGAGGAACCAGTACAGGGCCGCGACCGTCACCGCTGCCACCGTCACGCTCACCGCCAGGAGTGCGAGGGCACCACGCATGCCCGCGACGATCACCGGAAGGGCGACAGCGCAGAAGACGGCGGCGAACGCCGCACGCGCCCACCATCGGCGCAAGGCCGGCACCTGGTCGCCGGGAACGGCGTCCACCGGGCTCACGTCCCCGTCTTCGTGCCCGGGAGTTTCTCCGTCGGTTGTTCGTCCGTCGGCGGTGCCGACACCACGTCCTCCGTCGGTTGGTCCCAGGTTCGTGCCGGCCGGATCAGCACTTCGAGCGCGAGCAACGCCAGCAGGGCACCGAGAACGATCCACACGACCACGAGACCGGTCGGGTAACGCCAGAACATCAGCATCAGCGCGGCGACACCGATGATCGCCAGCCGCAACGCGGTCCGGGCCCGGTAGGCCCCGGCTTCCACCTGGTTCGGTGGCCGCGGCTTGCGGGACCGCTGCATCGCGTCCATGCCTCGCCCGAATCCACGACGGACGGCTGCCGCGGAGGCCGATCCCCCGGTCAGGTACGCCCCGACCGCGATCACCAGGCCGAGGACCGCCACCGCCCGCAGCGCGGTCCGCAGCGGCACCAGCACCGTGTCGGCGATCGCCGAGGCGGCGTCCGGGGACAGCACGTCCGGGGGAATGTCGCCGAGGTAGAGGGACCGGGCGACGATCAGCGCGATCGCGAGGATCAGCATCCCCACGACCAGTGCCGTCCCGACGAACGCCAGGGCACGACGGCGACGGCCGGGCGGAGCCACGGCCACCGCGGCCACAGCGGCGGCGATCGTGAGCCACGGCAGCACGTCCGACGCCGTGTTCAGGGCGCTGACCGCCCGTTGCGCCTTGACGAGCTCCGGCGACTGGAACAGCACGAACTGCTTGTCGATGTCGGGGATCTTCTCGGCGAAGGAGAATCCCCGGTCCAACAGACGAGCCTTGACGTTGTCGATGATCGTGCCGAGGGAGATGCTGACCGTGCCGCTCTCGTCCACCGTCACCGAGGACGGCCCGCCTTCACCGGTGACGACTGCCACCAGACCGGTGTGGGCGGCTCGGTTGGCCTGGATCCACAGGTCCTCGAACTGGTCGGTCTGCACCAGCGACAGCACCGTCTCGTACACGAAGTTGCGTGCCTGACCGGCGATCACCGGCGCGAGGCCCTCCACCGCCCGGTCCACGCGGGGCGCGTCCGCGGTCGCCGGAACGGCATCGGTCAGGGCGGTCAGCGCGTCGGACGTGAGGCCTTCGACATCGACCCGCGCGAAGATCTCGTCGGTGACCGTGCTCGCGATCTCGGTCTGCACCGCGGGATCGGAACCGAGCGGTGCCACGGTGGTGACGTACCGATCCGTGTCGAGGATTTCGCTGCGGACGAACCGCGCCGTCACCGACGTGATCGCCAGCAGAGCGACCAGCACGGTCAGGATCGCCACCGCAGTCCAGCGCAACGCGTGCCGCGGCGGACGCGGCACGGGCGGGGGGGACGGCGGGGGCGCCTCGGGCGCGGCCTCCGTCCGCGCCCGCAGTGCGGCCACCTCGGCCCGCAACCGCTCCAGCTCGGCCCGTTCGGCGGTGTCGAGCGGAGCGGTGCCCGTGCCGCTGCGCGTAGGCTCGCTGTCCATCGTCATCTCATTCCACTCGGTGTGACACGGCGGCGGACGAAGCGCTCCAGGGAATCGAAACCTCTGCACCCTTTGATATTCCGCCGATCGGTGGACGGCCCGGGGTCGATCACCTCGGTCCGGCCTTCACGCGAACCTAGTAGTCCAGCCGTGGATCCCAGGTCGATACCGCCCAGATGACCACCACGTCGAGAGCGATGATCAGAATCGACCACCACGGGTAGTACGGCAACCACATGAAGTTGAGCAGGATCGACAGGGCCGCGACGACGATCGCCGCGACCCGCCCCCAGGTGGCCCCGGTGAGGAGGGCAGCACCTACCACGATGAGGACGGCACCGGTGACGATGTGGATCCACCCCCATGTGGTGAGGTCGAACTGGAAGGTGTACTTCTGTCCCACCACGAACAGTTCGTCCTCCGCGACCGCCGCGATGCCCTGCAGCAGTTGCAGAATTCCTACAGTCGCGAGAACGACGGCGGCACCGACCGAAATGCCCGTCGCGATCTTCTGCCCGACGCTCCTTTCGGCGGTACTGCCCCGGCTCACGCCGCCGTGGCCCGCACCGCCCTGACCGACACGCACATCCTCGGACACGCCCCGTCCCCTTCCCTGAGATCCGGCTCGGTGATCTGCGTTGAAACGACCTGCCGTATCGCCTCCGTTCCTCATCCGGCGGGTGAGCTTCGGAGCCGGGACGCGACTCGGGTCTGCGCCCAGGACTCGGGCCTCAGATCGTCGACCTGCACGCGGGGACCGTAGAACTCGTGAACCAGGCCTAGGACGCGGACGAGCACCTCCGCGTCCGTGAGATCGTCGCGGAGCACCAGATGCAATTGAGCCGGACTGTCGCCGGAATCCTTCGGCATCGTCAGCCGGCACACCCAGTCGCTCATCCGGGCCTCCCGACGCAAGATATTACCCGGCAAGAAGATCGAGCATGCCGCTTCGCGCCGGCCGGCATCCCGACGGTCAACCCATCGACCATCCCGGGCTCCTTCCGACGTCGTTCCACTCCCGATCCAGCGCCGAGATCCTCCGCTTCACACCTGCCCGGTGCACTCCGTACAGGAGCAGCAGCGCGACCCCGGAGCCCATCCCCCACACCGTGAGCGCGGCAACGACACCGGCTACGACGCCGTCCGAACCTGTTCTGGGCGCGGCGACGGGATCACCGTTCGAGTCGATCCAGATATCGATCGTCTCGCCGGGTTTCGCACCGAAGGGCACCTCCACCCTGCCCGAGCGTGTTTCACCGGTCCCGGTCGTCCACCGCGCGGTCGCTCGATCCGGGTCGCCCGGACCCCGTGTCGCGGTGTCCGTCAGTGCATCGGCCCGCGCAGGTGCCGGTTCCTCGAGAAGGACCGCCGCCACCTGGTGCCGTTGCTGATGCTCCTGCATCGCCAGTTGGCCGATCCGGGCGTAAGTCGCCGTCCCGTAGGCGGCGGCGAACGGAATCAGGACGAGCACGAACAGTGCCACGGCCAGGACGAGTGCGGATTCCACTCGCTCGGATCGTCGCATCAGGGGATTGCCGCTCCACGGAGCGCGGCGCCACAACCGGAGGGCCAGGGGCTGCTCTGCGTTCATCTCGATACTCCTGCGTTGCTCGACTACAGTGTTCCGCCGCCGACGGCCAGTGGTGTAGAGCACAAGGTCACCGCTCGATTCGGGTGGTCGCGGGAGGGATCCGGAGCCGCCGCCCGGTGGTGAGATCGAGGGTCTTTGTCCCCTGGGGAGCGACCGGTCGCGGTGTCATTCTCGATGTGAGTCGCCCGGGTCCTCGGGAGCTCCGCCCCACCCGGGGTCCGCACACAGGAGGTGCACATCATGGATTCGTTCTGGGATTACGTGTGGTACACGGTCATCGTCTTCGCCTTCGTGGCCTACCTGATCGTGCTGTTCCAGATCTTGGTCGACCTGTTCCGCGATCACACCGTGTCCGGCTTCGCCAAGACCCTCTGGGTCATCGGGCTGGTCCTGTTGCCGTACCTGACCGCCTTCGTCTATCTGATCGCCCGGGGCCGCGGCATGGCGGAGCGGTCGATGCGCGCCCAGCAGGAGACCAAGCAGGCCACCGACGAGTACATCCGGCAGGTGGCCGGCAAGTCCCCGGCCGAGCACATCGCCGATGCGAAGGCGCTGTACGACTCGGGAGTGATCACCGAGGCCGAGTTCGAGCAACTCAAGGCCACGGCACTGGGACGGACATCCGCTGGGGAGACGGGCATGCAGGTCCGGTAGGGCCGGTCCCGCACGGCATCGCGAGGACGGGCGATCCGGTTCCGAGATGCTCGAAGCAGGCAACCAGTAGGCCGCGCACCGAACGACATGAGGTGGTTCCGGGCGGGGCCTTCCGGATGGGGTCGGAGGACTTCTGCCCCGAGGACATCACCGGCAACGTGCGAGAACGGACGACGGTGCCGACACCCACCCCGGCGGGTCCTCGAGGGCGGATCACACCTCTGCGCACCGACTGCCGGCGCTATCGGCCCGCAGCCAGGCAAGGGGAAAGCACGGAAAGGTCCACCTGCCTCATCGGGTTCCCCTGCCTCATCGCGCTTTACTGCATCGTGCGCGGTCGCTGAGCAACGCGGGTCAATCGATCGAGAACCAGGCCCGCACCTGCGCCTCGTGGTCGACGTAGCGTTCGCCGGAGACGTCGACGACAACCTTGTCGATCGTGCCCCCGGTGAAGCGGAACGGGGACACGTAGTCCGGGGTGACCGGCGAGGCGCTGTCGCGCCCGACGCAGATGCCGTCACCGACGAGGCAGAACGCCCCCGGCTGGGTGACGATCTCATCGGAGGCCACCTGCTGATCGTCGACATAGAGAGTCAGGGTGCCGGCGAAACCCGGCATTGCCGGATCGGTGTTCTTCCCCGATACGGCGAATTCGGCGGTGCACACGTGAGCGCCGAGGGTCAGGTCCCGGTCGGCGACCACGGTCTGCAGGTGCGTGCCGACCCAGTTGAAGGCATAGCGCAGACGACCGTCCTTGACGTACAAGCTGTGACCACCGGCCAGACCGCCGTGGGCGTACAGGACTCCCTCGGCAGCGGCCGAGTCCACGTGCACACCGGCGACGATCGTGTAGGACCGACCGGTGATGGCGACGCCGGCCGCCTCCGGGACGTCCGCGCAGTCCGGATAGTAGACATAGTGGTCGCGCTTCTTGCCCGGGTGGGGACGTTCGGCGAGCACCTGTTCGAGGGCGCTGCGATCGTCCAGCGGTAGCCCGTGGTGACGACCCGCGTAGTAGAACCACAGGCTCTTCAGAGCTTCCAGCCGCTCGGGTTCGGCGTCTGCGAGGTTGTGCAGTTGCGCCCGGTCCTCCGCGAGGTGGTACAGCTCCCACACGTCCTTGTCGAAGTGCCCCCACCCGGACAGGGGCGGATGCACGGAACAGACGAGCCACCCTTCGTGATACAGCGAACGCTGCCCCAGCATCGTGTAGAACTGCACGTCCTTGCCCGGTGCTGTGGGATCGGTCAGCGAGGCCGCGAAGCTCTCTCCTTCGAGGGGGCTCTGGGTGTATCCCTTCAGAACCGCGGGTGGGGTGATGCCGAGCAGCTCGTAGATCGTCGGGACGACGTCGACGGCATGGACGTACTGCGAGCGAGGTTCGGCCGAGGCCTCGATCCGCGCCGGCCACGAGACCACGCACATGTCGGCGACTCCGCCTTCGTAGCCGGCCCAGCGCTTCCAGTACGGAAACGGGGTGTCGAAGGCCCACGCCCAGCCGGTGTTGTAGTGGTTGTACGACACCGGTGTGCCCAGCTCGTCGAGGTGCGGCAGGGTGGTTTCGGTGGTGTCGGGGATCCCGTTGAAGAAGCGCCATTCGTTGAACGATCCGTTGGGTCCGCCTTCCCCGCTGGCACCGTTGTCGGAAACCACGACGACGAGGGTGTTGTCGAGCTCGCCGCTCGCGTCGAGCATGTCGATCACCCGGCCGAGCTGGTCGTCCGTGTAGGAGATGTAACCGGCGAAGACCTCGGCCATCCGGACGAACAGGCGTTGCTCGTCGGCGGTGAGCGAGTCCCAGGGCCGGACGGTGTCGAGCAGCGGCCACGGCTGACCGTCGGGCCCGGTGGTGGCCGGCTCCCCGTGCGGATTGATCGGTGACAGCTCGGTGTTCTCAGGCAACAACCCGAGGTCCTTCTGCCGCTGCAGGATCTCGACGCGGATGGCCTCGTAGCCCTGGTCGAACCTGCCCTTGTACCGGTCGGCCCATTCGGTGAACACGTGGTGCGGGGCGTGCCCGGCCTGCGGGGCCAGGTACATGAAGAACGGCTTGTCGGGGTCGATGGTCTTGGCGTCACGGATGAACCCGATCGCCTTGTCCGCAAGGTCCTTGGACAGGTGGTAGCCGTCCTCGGGCGTTCCGGGGGCGTCGATCGGGTGATTGTCGTAGACCAGATCGGGGTACCAACTGCTGGATTCGCCGCCGAGGAATCCGTAGAAGCGCTCGAATCCGCGGCCCAGCGGCCACCGGGACTTGACCGCCGACATGTTCATTTCTTCCCCCGGCGTCAGATGCCACTTGCCGACGCAGTAGGTGTTCCATCCCCGCTCGGCCAGGACCTCCGAGACGAACCCGTTCTCGAACGGGATGTGGGTGCTGATGCCGGGGAATCCGGAGCTCAATTCGGCGATGGTCGCCATTCCGTTGGTCGTCGCGTTGCGTCCGGTCAGCAGCGACGCGCGGGTCGGGGAACACAGCGCGGTGGTGTGGAAGTTCGAGTACTTCACGCCGCGGTCCGCGATCCGCCGCATCGTCGGGGTCTCGATCGGACCGCCGAAGATGTCCATACTGCCGTACCCGACGTCGTCCCAGGCGATGATCAGGACGTTCGGGGCGTTCTCGGGTGCCTGGGCGGGCAGATACGGCGCCCAATCAGGGACGGAATCACGAATGTCGACCGCGATCTTTCCGTGGTGGGTTCTTGCCATGGCAACGCTCCCGATCTCGAGCAGACCTGTCGTCCTCCGGCATCTCGAGCGTACCGACCAGCCGAATCACCAGACATGCAAACGGCACGATCCGGCGATGTCTCATCGCATGATGTCTCGGATTCGGCAGAATATGACGACGCCGCCCCTCCGGTTGAGCCGGTCCCGGAAATCCGGTGCGGCGAGGCGAGAAGGACCCGACTCATGATGTGGATCATATTGTCGTTCCTGGAAGTTCCGCCGCTCCCAGAGGAGGCATCGTGACCTGGGCACTCCCGGCGATCGCGGGCATCTTGCTCGTCTTCGCAGCGATCTCCGGACGGGTTGCGGGCACTTCCGTCACGGCTCCGATGGTCTTCACCGTCGGCGGCCTCGTGCTGGGCGCACAGGCTGCCGGGCTGATCGACGTCGAGGCCACCAGCGAAACGGTGAAACTGCTCGCCGAGGTCACCCTTGCCCTCGTGCTGTTCTCCGACGCCGCTGGTGTGGACCCGACCGCTCTACGGTCCGAGATCTCGCTTCCTGCACGCCTTCTCGGTATAGGACTACCGCTGACCATCACGGCCGGCTTCGCCACCGCGGTACTCGTCCTGGGCGACCTCTCCTGGCCCGAGGCGCTGCTGCTCGCCGTGATCCTCGCGCCCACCGACGCCGCTCTCGGGCAGGCGGTGGTCACCCTGCCGATCCTGCCGACGCGGGTGCGCCAGGGACTCAACGTCGAAAGCGGCCTCAATGACGGCATCTGCGTACCGCTGTTCCTGATCGTGCTGGCGATCGCACGCGCCGAGTCCGGGGCAATCGGCGGCGGTGCAGCCGTACGGTTGGTCACCGAGCAGATCGGCTATAGCATCCTCGCCGGGGTAGGTGCCGGAGCGGTCGCGGCGGCGGTAGTGATCCTCGCCGGCCGGCACCGCACGATCGACCCCCTGTGGGTTCAGATCGTGCCGGTGGCCGCCGCCACGCTGGCCTACACCGTCGCCCTGCCCCTCGGCGGCTCGGGATTCATCGCCGCGTTCGTCGGTGGGCTGACCTTCGGGACGATCCGGCGCCGCGCCGACGGGGAGGTCTCCCAACTGATCGACGAGGCCGGGGATGTGTTCAACGCCGTGACGTTCGTCGTCTTCGGGGCGGTGTTGCTCGGCCCGGCTCTCGAACACCTGTCGTGGCCGGTACTCGCGTACGCCGCGCTGAGCCTGACCGTCGTGCGCATGGTCCCCGTCGCACTGTCGCTGCTCGGCACCCATGCCCGCACCCCCACCCTCGCCTTCCTCGGCTGGTTCGGCCCCCGCGGACTGGCCACCATCGTCTTCGTCATCCTGATTCTCGAAGAACCCGGTACCCTGCCCCACGAAGACCTGCTACTGCTCACCGCTGTCGTCACCGTGGGCCTGTCGGTCCTCGCCCACGGAGTCACCGCCGCCCCCCTCGCCGACCGGTACGCCGCATGGTTCCGCCGCCACCCCCGACCCGAACGGAAGCCGGCACACGAGGCGTAGACGCCGCGGCACCTGCGTCCGGAATATCCGATCTGTCCTGCTCGGGTCCATTTCAGGCGCCGTAGGTCACCGGATCGAGCGGTCTTCACCGAGCTCCTTTCCGGGCGCAGCCATCAGGTCTACCGTCGATTGCGTAGAATTCACCGGCAGACCGACTTGCCAGGTCGTCATCGGACTCTCCGACAAGCCGGCCGTCCGGGACGAGGCGGCACGTGGACGCCGCCGAACCGGACGTGGAACCCGCCACGGGTACGTGGCCTTGCCACTCCATCGACGGCAACTCGGCAAAGGAGACGACGCGATGACCGAACAGGTCGAACGACAAATCGACAGTGACATCGACGAACTCGGTCCGGTGGACTGGATCGTAGTGGAGTTCCCGGGCAGCAGGTTCAGGGGCGAGATCGCGCCCGCCCTCCACGAACTCGTCGAACGCGGAACAGTACGCGTCCTGGATCTGCTGTTGCTGAAGAAGGACACCGACGGATCACTCGAAGCGTTCGAGCTCGCCGACCTGGACGAAGCCGAGATCGGCGCGCTGCGCTCCTACGAAGCCGAGCTGGCGATGCTGCTCAGCGAGGAGGACGTCGAGGCGGTCGCCGCGGCCGTCGAGCCCGGCAGCACCGCGGCCTTGCTCGTGTGGGAGAACCTGTGGGCCGCACCGTTCGCATCGGCGGTACGCCGTGCCGGGGGACAGCTGGTGGCCAGCGGCCGCATTCCCGTGCAGGCCCTGCTGGCCGCGATCGAAGCCGACGAATCGGAAGGAGACTGACATGCCTCTCGCAGCCAGGCGCATGCGCCGCGCCGCAGTGATCGGGCCCGCGCCCGTGGCTCGTACGGCCACGACTGTCGCAACCGCAGCGGTGGTCGCTCACGGCGTCCGCCGGCGTTCCGACCGCCGGGAAGATCGGCGAGAAGACCGCAGAGACCGGCGCTGACCCGACGGCCGGAACACGGCTGGCTCGTCCGTAAGCCCGACAGTGGAAGGGACTGCCATGGCTGTCACGACGTCAGCGGTGTCGCCGCGTCGTCCCGCCCTCGAACGATTGCGTGAGGCCGAACACCTCGTCCTGGAACTGCCTGTCATGGGCCACATCAGCCTCCCGCCGCCCGAGCAGCTCGCATACCTCGCAGGCGTCGGCACCCTGGTGGCCCTCGAGCTCCTCGAGTGGCCGGTGGCGGTTGCCATCACCGCGGGTCACCTCCTGGCCGAGGCGCACCACCACCGCCTGCTCCAGGGAATCGGCGAGGCGTTGGAGGAAGCCTGAGCTCCAGCTCGGCGAGGCGGTCCGGCAGGCGTCCGAACAGCAACGCCGGGACGGGGCGGGCGGCGCTCTCTCGGATCAGAGACCGCGCTGAGCGGTGATCCGCCCCGCGGCGATCGCATCGACGAGCGCAGCGTGGTCCCGGACGTTCTGCTCGGCGTAGGCGACCGCGAAAGCCGCTATGGCGTCGTCGAATTCGGTTCCGGACCCGAGGTATGCGGCGATCGCGATGCGGTCGCCGGATCGGGCGTGCCCGTACGCCAGCACCCGTCCGCACAGCCGCCCGTACAGCGTCATGCCGGTGGGAGTCATCGCCTCGACGACCGCCGAGCCCTTGCCGTCGCGCAGCTGCCGCAGGTAGAAGTCGCGCCGGATCCCGTCCGGGCCGGGGCCCTGCTGCCAGCCGAGGAAGATGTCACTGGCCGCCTGCATCAGCCGCTGGCCGTTGACCACCCGTTCGCCCTCGTTGGCGAACGTCGGTCCGTCCACGTAGTACGAGAGCACGGACCGTTGCGCCTCCTTGGCCTGCAGGAAGAGCGGGTCGTCGTCACCCGTGCCGCGCAGCAGGAAGATCCACGCCCGGGTCCCGACGCTACCGACACCGACCACCTTGCGCGCCGCCTGCACGAACTCGAACTGCTCGAGCAATACCCGCCGGTCCCACTGGAGGGTCGAGCGGTACTGGCGGAGGCGCTGGTGCAGGTCGGCGTAGAGTTCGTCCGCGTCCGCGTCGGGCAGCACCTCCTCGATGGGGACGATGAGCGGCGGGTTGCTGATGATCCGGCGCCGGCCGTCGACCACCTCGGTCAACTTGGCCAGCGCCTGGACGCTGTCCCGGTGCCGGGACTTCTCGAGAGTCTTGCGCAGGCGCTTCTTCATGGACGAGTCGAGTTCGTCGCGCAGCTCCGCGAGTTCCGCGCCGGCTTCGATGTGCGAATACCAGACCGCCAGATTCCCACGCTCCGCCTGCCGGGCGATCGTCTCGCGGTATTCGGCGGCACAGGCGCGGGCGATGCGCGCCTGCTGCTTGCTCGTGAAACCGTTGTCCTGCGCGGCGATCACGAGACTGGCGACGAGCCGCTTGACGTCCCACTCGAACGGCCCGGGATACGTCTCGTCGAAGTCGTTGATGTCGAAGGTCAGCTTGCGTTCCGGGGTGGCGAAGATACCGAAGTTGCTCAGATGCGCGTCCCCGCACAGCTGAGTGAGGACGGTCGTGGTCGGTCCGCGGGACAGATCGTCGGCCATCACCAGCGCTGCACCCCGGTAGAACGAAAACGGAGTTTCTGCCATGCGGCCGTACCGCACGGGGACCAGCTCCGGCACCCGGGACGTCGCCTGCCGCTCCAGCAGGTCGAGCGGATCGGGCCGACCGCTCGTCTCGAACTCGGCGAGCGCGGAGAGCGGGGTCCCGGCGCGGGCGGCCCGGCCGCGTTCCGCCCGCTCCTCCCTGGTGAGGTGTTCGACTGCGCTTGCGCTTCTCGAGGTCTCGGCCATCGGGTTCTTCCTCTCACGTCTTCTTCTGCTGCTGGCGCCACTTCACGGCCGCGGTCAGGAACCGGAGGCCGAGCGCGATGAGGACGAGGTTGCCGACCATCTGCGCGGTGACGAGCACCCGCGCGGTCTCGGTGGTTGCGACAATGTCGCCGAAGCCCACCGTCGCGAAGACCGTCATGCAGAAATACAGGGCATCGATCCGCGAGAGCGGCTCGTCGAACGATCCCGGCGAGTTGTACGACAGGACGTGATACACCGTCGAGTACCCGACGAGGTAGACGGCGACCGACAGCAGCAGCGCCTCGATCGCCTGCACGGCCGGGTACGGGGACCGCAGCACCTGCCGGATCTGCCAGGCGCACACTGCGCACACCAGGAGAGTTCCGCCGATCAGCACTGTCAGGGTGGAGACGTCGTCGATGTCCTCGAGCGGCAGCACGAAGTACGCGATCACCAGCAACACCGTGGTGAGCAGCGGCCGCAGCACCGCCAGCCAGAGCAGCCGTCGGCCTCCTACGTCCGGCAGGCCGGACGGGACGTCACCGTCGGTCATCGGCGACGTCCCGGCCTGCCGGCGGTGCCGTCAGTAGGAGTCCCGACGCGGGTTCCACGTCGACACCGCCCAGATGACGACTACATCGAGCGCGATGATGAGGATCGACCACCACGGGTAGTACGGCAGCCACATGAAGTTGGCGAGAATCGACAGTGCCGCAAGCACGATGGCCGCAACCCTCGCCCACGTCGCGCCGGTGAAGAGCGCAAGGCCGACCAGCGCGATCACCGCACCGAGCACGATGTGGATCCATCCCCAGGTGGTGAAGTCGAACTTGTACGTGTACTCGATCCCGACGACGAACAACTCGTCCTCGGCCACTGCGGCGATCCCCTGGAAGATCTGAAGGATACCGATCGTGGTGAGGATGATCGCGGCGCCGATGGACGTACCGGCCGCCACGCCCTGTCTGACACTCGTGTCCTGGGACATGCCACTCGCCTTCCCTTCGCTCCGGCCCGACGTACGGTATTGTGCGCGCGCCACCGGTCGCCCCGCATCGAGTTGACGATCTTCGTGCGATCCCGACCGCATGGCTGCGCGGGAGGGATCCGAAAGGTCTTCGGTCACCACACCGACCGAAGGGCGAGTCGTCTGCGGCCGAGCGGAGAACAACGGCCACTGCCGGTTGTGCCCTCCGGTCACCGCGTCGACACAGCCGGACACGGCCCGGCCACCCGTTCCCGGCACAGTGGAAAGAGGAATCCCATCAGCGATGCCGACATCCTGAGTCCCGTCGACCATCTCGTCGTCCAGTTCCCGCAGACCGACGGCTCGGCCCTGCCGCTGCCGGACGGCCTCGTCGCGCGCGGGATCATCCCGGTGCCGGACCTCGCCTTCGTCCGCAAGGACATGGACGGCTCCCTGAGCGCGATCGACGTCTCCGAGATCGGCTCGAGGACGACATCGACGTGATCCTCTTCGCCGGGGCGGCCACCTGCATGCTCGACGACACCGACCTCGGTGAGACCGGTGCGGCCCTCGGGTGGTCGGCGGCGATCGTCGTCTACGAAAACACCAGGGCCGCACCCTTCGCGGCCACCGTGCGCCGCAACGGCACCCGACTCGTCGCCTCACTCGAGGTGCTCGAAGACCAGACCTGAAGTGCCAGGGAGCGCTGACCGAAACCGAGCTCGAGGCCGAGAACTCGGACCTCGGCTCGTAGCGGTTTCCGGGAGTTCACTACTCCGCGCGCCACACGGGCGCGCGCTTCTCGGCGAACGCGCGGGCGCCTTCCTGCGCGTCCGCGGAGGCGAACACGGGCTCGACGAGCGCCCGCTGCGACGCGAACGCCTCCGCATCGGTGTACTGCACCGCCGAGGACATGATCTGCTTGGACGCACGGACGGCGAGCGGCCCGTTGCCGCTGATGCGGGCGGCGAGCGCCCGCGCCCCGTCCAGCGCCGCACCCGGCTCGGTGAGGGTGTTGACCAGACCGTGCGCGTGCGCCACCTCGGCGGTGAGCGGGTCGCCGGTCAGCACGATCTCCATGGCGAGCTGGTACGGCAGCACCTTGGGCAGGCGCAGCAGGCCGCCGGCTGCCGCGACGAGTCCGCGCTTGACCTCGGGCAGCCCGAATTTGGCGCCCCGGGCAGCGACGACGAGGTCCGCCGAGAGCGCGAGTTCGCATCCGCCGGCGAGAGCCCAGCCCTCGACCGCGGCGATCAGCGGCTTCGTCGGCGGACGCTCGGTGAGCCCGGCGAATCCCCGGCCGGGCAGCGACGGCCGCTCGCCCCGGGTGAACGCCTTGAGGTCCATGCCGGCGCAGAAGGTGCCGCCGGCGCCGGTGACGATCCCGACGACCAGGTCCGGTCGGGCCTCGAACTCGTCGACGGCGGCGGCGAGTGCCTTGGCGACCTCGAGATCGACGGCATTGCGCGCCTCGGGCCGGTTGATGGTCATGACGGCGATGCCGTCGCCGAACTCGGTCAGTACAGCGCTCACGTGGCGTCTCCTCGTCGCGGGGGTTCCGGCCGCACCCGCGGCGCCGCCGGAGCGTCCCGTCGAGTCGATCACCGGACCGGCGCCCGGGACAAAGTCCGAACGGGAGATCGACCCATAGCCGAAACCTATGTAGCGGAACCCGGACCGTGAGGTACCCGTCACTGTTCTCGCACCGAGGGGAAGAACCCGGCGGCGGGGGACGTTGGACTCGACCGATCGACGACGACCACGACGTGGAAGGAGACACGCGATGCGCACAGCGCCACCGGCTGCCCCGCCGGAACGACCGGCGCCGCAGCCGATGCGACATCCCGTCGCGTGCGTCCTTCCCCCAGTGGGACCCCGGCAGGCGGGGTCGCCGACGACGCGACCCGGCATCTGCTGACCGCCGCCTCCGCGTCCGTCCGTTCCTCGACACCGTTCTGCGCCACAACGCGTTTCGTTCTGCCACGACTTCATGCCGGGGCACTGCGCCGCCCCGACCGAACCCGCATTCCATCCTCGGAAGGAGGGCCTGCCCGTGACTACGATGCTCACCGACCTGCTCGCCCCGTCGGACACCACGCCGGACTGGGACCTGGCCGCGTGCCGCGGCGACGCGACGCCGGACGCCTGGTTCCCGGACCCGTCGGAGTCGTTCGACTACGCCCGCCGGGTGTGCGCCCGCTGCCCGCTCGTCGCCGCATGCGCCACCTACGCCGGCGAGACCCGGCAGTCCGGCATCTGGGGCGGCAAGGAGTTCCGCCGCGGCCGCGTGACCCGCGGATAGCCCCCTGCACGTCGCGCCGGCGCCCCCGTCACCGACTCGCGACGGGGGCGCCGCGCTGTGCGCGACCGGGACACCTACCGATCGCTCAGTAAACCTGTCATGCTGACCGACGTGGAACACATCGCCCTGTCCGTCGCCGACGGCATCGCCACCATCACCCTCGACCGCCCCGACCAGCTCAACGCCTTCACCACCACGATGGAGCACGAGCTGATCGAGGCCTACGACCGCTGCGACGCCGACGATTCCGTGCGCGCCGTCGTCATCACCGGCGCCGGACGCGCCTTCTGCGCGGGCGCAGATCTCTCTGCGGGCGCCGACACGTTCGCGCAGCGACTCGACGAACCGCGCGCCGACGACGTCCGGCGCGACGGTGGCGGCCGCGTCGTGCTGCGCATGTTCGAGTGCCGCAAGCCGATCATCGCGGCGATCAACGGCCCGGCCGTCGGCGTCGGCATCACCATGACGCTTGCGGCGGACTTCCGCCTCGCCGCCGACGACGCCCGTATCGGCTTCGTCTTCAACCGCCGCGGCCTCGTCCCCGAGTCGTGTTCCACCTGGTTCCTGCCCCGCCTGGTTCCGCTGCAGACCGCCCTGGACTGGGTGTACTCGGGACGGATCTTCGACGCGACCGAGGCCCACGCGGCCGGGCTCGTCTACGCGCTCCATCCCGCGGCCGATCTGCTCGATCAGGCCCGCGCGTTGGCCCGCAGCCTCACCGAGCACTCGGCGCCGGTCTCGGTGGCGCTGTCCCGGCAGATGATGTGGCGCACGCTCGGCGCGGAGCATCCGATGATCGCGCACCGCATCGAGACCCGCGGCATCAACATCCGCGGCACGGGCCCCGACGCCCGGGAAGGCATCTCGTCCTTCCTCGAGAAGCGTCCCGCGGCGTTCCCGGACCGGGTGTCGAGGGATCTGCCGGATCTGTTCGGTGACGACCTGCCGACGCCACCGTTCCGTCCCTGAACGGTCACCATTGACTGTTTAGATGGGTGGCCCCTACGCTCGGGGGCGACGAACCGAGAGGGGATCCTCATGTCGACCCACGTCCGACCCGCCGTCGTCGAACGCTGGCACCACATCGTCGAGCACAGCGACGAGGCAGCCCTGGACGATCTGATCGCCGACGACGCCGTCTTCTACTCCCCCGCGGTGTTCACGCCGCAGGAGGGGAGAGACCTGACCCTCGCCTACCTGCGGGCCGCGCTCGCCGTGTTCACCGGGCGGGACTTCCGGTACGTCGGCGAGTGGTACTCCGACGGATCGGCGGTGCTCGAGTTCACCGCCGATCTCGACGGCATCCACGTCGACGGCATCGACATGATGCACTGGAACGACGCCGGGCAGATCACCTCGTTCAAGGTGATGATCCGGCCGGTCAAGGGCCTGCAGGCCCTCATGCCGCTCATGGCCGCCCAGCTCGGGCAATCGTAAGGCCGCACCGTAGGACCGCACCGCCTGCAAGACCGCACCGTAAGACCGCACAGCACAAGGAGTTCCGCATGGCCCTGCCCCCGATCCTGCAAGACCGGCTGCGCCTGCCCGTGGTGGCGTCGCCGATGTTCATCGTCTCCGGCCCGGACCTGGTGATCGCCCAGTGCACCTCCGGCGTCGTCGGCTCGTTCCCCTCGCTCAACGCCCGTCCCCAGGCGATGCTGCGCGAGTGGCTCACCCGCATCACCGAGGCCCTGGCCAAGCACGACGCCAACCACCCCGAGGCGCCGTCCGCTCCCTACGCGGTCAACCTCATCGTGCACCGCTCCAACGACCGCCTCGAAGAAGACCTCGCCACCATCGTCGAATTCGAGGTCCCGGTCGTCATCACCTCCCTCGGCGCCCGCACCGACGTCAACGACGCCATCCACTCCTACGGCGGCATCGTCCTGCACGACGTCATCAACAACACCTTCGCGCGCAAGGCGATCGACAAGGGCGCCGACGGGCTCATCGCCGTCGCCGCCGGCGCCGGCGGGCACGCCGGCGCCCAGTCCCCGTTCGCGCTGGTCCAGGAGATCCGCGAGTGGTTCGACGGCCCACTGCTGCTGTCGGGCTCGATCGCGCACGGCCGCTCGGTCCTCGCCGCGCAGGCCGCCGGCGCCGATCTCGCCTACGTCGGGTCGGCGTTCATCGCCACCGAAGAGGCCAACGCCGACGACCGCTACAAGGACATGATCGTCGACTCGACCGCCGCGGACATCGTCTACTCGAACCTTTTCACCGGCGTGCACGGCAACTACCTGCGCGGCAGTATCGAAGCCGCCGGCCTCGACCCGAACAACCTCGCCGTGTCGGACCCGTCGGCCATGGACTTCGGCACCGGCGAGAGTTCGGGATCGGCACCGGCGGCCAAGGCGTGGCGCGACATCTGGGGTTCAGGACAGGGCATCGGCGCGGTCGACGCCGTCGTACCCGCTGCCGAACTCGTCGACCGGCTCACCACCGAGTACCGCGCGGCGCGCGAGCGGCTCGCCGGCCTGTAGGCGCACCGTCCGGCTGACGGCGGTCGCCACGACCACCCCGCCGAGGAGCGCGGCGAGCACCCCCGCGGTGCTCGCCGCGCCGACGGTCGTCGTCAGCACGCCCACCGTCAGCGGAGCGAACATCGCCGGCAGCGACGTGACCAGACCGGTCGCCGCGCCGACCCGTCCCCGTACCTCGTCGGGTACCAGTTCGGCACAGCGAGCGGTCACCACCACCGACCACGACGGGGTCACCGCCAGCAGGGCCGCGTAACCGGCGGCCGCCGCGACCGGCGAACCCGTGGCCGCCGCGAGGACCGCCAGAGCCCCGAGGGCCGCCGAGAGCACAAGCAGACGGTGTGCCGGAATCCGGCGCCGGAGCCACGGCACCGCCAGGGCTCCGAGCATGCCCCCGCCGTACGCACCGGCGAGCACGATGCCGACCGTCGAGGACGGCGCGTCGCTGCCGACCAGGAGCACGACCACCACCAGGCCACAGCCGTTGACCACGAACTCGGCGACGGCCGTCAGCGCCGCGGTGGTACGAACGAACGGGTGGGATGCGAACCAGCGCAACCCTTCCCGGACCGCGACCCACGGCCGCTCCACGACCGGGCCGTGGACGCGAGGTGCCTGCAGCGGGGTGCGGACCCGGGACGCCGCTGCCCCTGCCACCACGAACGACACGGCATGTCCTGCGAAGGGCAGCGCGGCACCGAGGCCGTAGAGGGTGGCCGCGAGCGGTGGCCCGGCCACGCCCGTCGCATATCCCCGTGCCTCGAACAGCCCGTACGCCGCGCCGAGCTGTTCGCGCTCGACCACCTGCGGCACCGCCGCGTCCTCGGCGAGGCCGCGCACCGCCCACCCCGCCCCGAGCACCGACACGGCGGCGAGGACGGGCACCGGGTCGAACGCGCCGCGCCACGCGCAGAACGCCAGCACCGCGGCGGCGGTGGCCGAGCAGGCGTCGACGGTGAGCATGACGCGGCGGCGATCGAAGCGGTCGACGATCCAGCCGGCGGGCACCGTGGCGGCCGTGAAGGCACCCATCGTCACGGTGGAGACCAGACCCACCGTCGCGGCCGACCCGCTGACCGCGAGCACCCACAGCATGATCGCGACGCCGTAGCCGCGGCTGCCGAGCTGCGCGACCGCCTGCCCGGCGCACAGCCGCGCGAAGTCGGGATTGCGGAGCGCACCGGACACCGGACGTCACCCGAGTCCGGCGGCGGGGTGCCCGAGCGCCGTGACCGCCAGGACCGGTTCGGCGGTGGGGTCGCAGCCGAGCAGGTCTTCGAGCTCGCGGTCACGCATCGCCGTCGCCGTCACCGCACCGAGCCCGAGCGCGGTGGCGGTGAGCAGGACGGTCTGACTGACGTGGCCGAGCTCGACGAGGATGTCGCGGTAGGCGCGGGAATGTTCATACCGCCACCGGGTCCGGGCCGGTACCGCCGTGTAGATGAGCAGCGCCGGGCAGTCCGACAGCCACGGCTGCTCGCCGAGCGCCGCGTCCAGCACGGACCGGGGCACGCTCTGCCCGATCCGTTCCAGCCCACCGCGCATCGGCGCGTAGTGGAAGAACCCCGGCTCGAGTCCGTCGACGCGGTTCGCGTAGAGATACAGCTCGAGGGGGGTGCGGGCACCGGCGGACGGGCTGGTCTTCAGCAGCACCTGCCCGACCTGCGGATGGTCGATCACCGTGACGGGCCCCGCCGCGACGCGCGCGACGGTGCCCACGGCGTCGAGAGACACGGGATCTGCGGTGAACTGCCGGACCGAACGGCGCTCGAACAGGGCCTCGACGAGGCCCGGACGCTGCCATCCCGACGAGTCCGGCCGATCGCCGGGTACGGGAATCATCGGGTGCTGCGGATAGGACTTGGCGGCTGCGGGCGCCGGCTGCTCGCTCGCTTTGGCAGCCGACCGCAGTTCGTCGTCGACTACGTCCGCGAACCGGACGTCCGAGCCGGTGCGGGCCGCGAAATGCAGGTAACGGGCCGACGGGCCCCACGTGCCCCATTCGACGAGCATCTGCTCCTGCTCGGCGTGCTCGGCCGAACCCTCGGCGACGAGCACCTGCGCCTCGAGCAGCCGGTGAGCGATTCCGAGGGGTAACTCCCCCAGCTCGGAGATGCTGTCGAGTTCGCGCCACGACGCGAACCAGCGCAGGACCCGCTCGCTGTCGGGGGTGAGGGCGAACTGCCGGTGGTGCAGGTAGTCGTCCCACACCAGTGTGCCGTTGCGCCAGAACAGCACCGCGTACTCGGCGACGGCGACACGGGTCATCGGTTCTCTCCTCGGTGTGCGGGGACGGCGGCGGCGATCAGAGCACGCACCGCGTTCGTGGTGTCGGAGTCACCGGCGCCGTGTTCTGCCCAGCGCCAGTCGAATTCGGGGTTGACCTCGAGGAAGACGGGGCCGGTGGGGGTGTCGAGCAGGTCGACGGCGCCGAGGTCGAGCCGGAACCGGTCGAGGAGCTCCCGCACGGCCTCGGCGACGTCGGCGGGAATGTCGCAGCGCCGCACGGTGATCGACTCCGGCCGGGTCCACAGCGACTCCGGGGTGGGTCGCGTGACGGCGTACCCGATCAGCGTTCCGCCTACGGCGTGGATGCGCAGTTCCCGGTCGGCGGCCACATATTCCTGGACGAGCACCGGGGCGCCCGTGTGCTGTGTACCGTCGAGCGCCGTACGGGGGATGCGCTGAGGGTAGACACCGAGCAGACGGCCGGGCCGCGGTTCGACGCAGTGCCGGCCGAGGCTCTTGACCAGCAGATCGCCGGTGCCCGGCAGAGCCCGGGCCGCGACGTCGAGCCGCGTCGTCACGAGGGTCGCGGGGACGCGCAGTCCGGCCGCCCGCGCGGCGGCGAGCTGGGTGAGGCGATCGGGGGTTCCGGGCCGCGCGGCGGGATTGAGCGTGCGCACCCCCTCGTGCGCTGTGAGGGCGGTGACGAACGCCTGCCACTGGTCACGCACGTGCAGCGTCGCGTCGGGCGCGGGGTGCCCGCTGCGCAGGGCGTCCACGTCGAAGTACCGCAGCCAGCATACCCGCGGCCGGAACGTCCGGCCGTCACGGGCGAGCAGACCGGTGAGCGGATCCCACTGCACGTCCGTGCCGACGCACCGGTCGCTGTCCAGCCGCACCAGCGCGGTGCCGCGCGCGGCCAGCCACAGCGACAGATCGTCGACCTCGCGGTCGGCGGCACGGGTGAGGACGAGAACGCACGGCGCGGGATCCGGCACCGTGGGATGCCCGACGCGGGCCTGGAAGTCCAGGGATTCGGCGGAGGCCGCGGTGAGATGGGGGTGCGAGCGCAGCAGCAGCGGCAGCGCAGCGGTCATGAGGGTTCCTTCGGTGGCGGTCGTGGGGACGGGACGGCCGGAGCACCGTGGTACTCCGGCCGCTGCACGTCCGTCGATCAGCCGCCGTGACACCCCTTGCAGCCGGGCCGGGTCATGGCCTCGACGTAGTCGCTCGCGTAGGCGGCGAAGGTGGCGTCCTCGATCGCTGCGGCGCTGCGCAGCGCCGCTTCGTCGTCGAGGGTGAGCAGGGTCCGGGCCATCTCTTCGACGTTCATGGCGTCCGCCTTTCCTGGGAGGTTCCGCCGTCCCGGGACCGGGTGGGCGGGCGTCGATCCGACATACCGATCGTCGGCGACGACGCCGCCTCCGCCCAGGCACCCCAGGGCGGAATCTGCTCACCCCCTACCTGTCAGACCTCGTCGAAGTAGGTCAGCTTCGGCGCGCCGGCGAGCAGCGGGCCGAGCTCGGTGATGGCGCCGGGCCCGGCCCGGAACTCGCGGTAGGCGGCGTCGTGCTGCTCCGACTCCCACTTCTCCACGACAACCCAGTGCGCCTCGTTCGACCGGTCGGCGAGCACCTCGATGCCGAGGCAGCCGTCGAACGCACGGGTCTCCTTCAGCACCCGGTCCATCAGTGCGCGGGCCTCCCCGAGCGTCTCGGGCTTGAACTCGAGCTCCAGGAATGCGGTCAGTGCCATAGCTCCTCCTCGTGGTCGAATCTTGCTGGACAACACTTCCGGCGGTTCAGAAGATCGAGTATCCGCCGTCGATCAGGGTGGACGATCCGGTCTGGAACGCGGAGGCATCACTCGCAAGGTACACGGCGATGCCGGCGAAGTCCTCGGGAGTTCCCCACCGGCCCAACGGCACCCGCGAGATCACGTGGGACTCGAACGTCTCCGAGTCCTGCAGCGGCCCGGTCATGTCGGTGGCGATCCAGCCGGGCAGCACGCTGTTGACGCGGATGCGGTGCCGGGCGAGTTCCACCGCGCAGCCGTTGGCCAGAGCCAGGACCCCGGCCTTGGTGGCGGCGTATGCCTGATTGCGTCCGGCGCCCTGGATCGCACCCAGGCTCGACGTGACGATCATCGATCCGCCGGTGCCCTGGCCGACGAGGACCCCGGCCGTCTCGCGCAGGGTGAAGTACGCGCCGTCGAGGTTGGCCGCCATCACCTTCCGGTAGTCCTCGGTGCTCGAGTCGACGAACCGCGCGAGCGGCACCCCGATTCCGGCGTTGACCACGACGACGTCCAGCCCGCCGAGTTCCTCGACCGTCGCGGCGACACCGTCACGGACGGCCGCTTCGTCGGACACGTCCACCGATCGGGTGAGCACGCGGACCCCGGTCGCCTCGAGGTCGGCCGCCGCCTTCGCGAGCCGGTCGGTGCCGCGGCCCCACAGCGCGACGTCGGCGCCCGCGGAGGCGAGTCCCCGCGCCATGCCCAGGCCGATGCCGGCCGAGCCGCCGGTGACCAGTGCCCGCTTCCCGGACAGATCGAACATCGTGTCGCTCCTTCGAAGGTGGCGTGGATCAGGCGTATTCGGCGGCGATGTCGCGGCCGATGATCTCCTTCATGATCTCGGTGGTGCCACCGTAGATGGTCTGGATGCGGGTGTCGACGTAGGCGCGCCCGATGGGGTACTCCATCATGTACCCGTAGCCGCCGTGCAACTGCACGCACCGGTCCACGACGCGCTTCTGCAGCTCGGTGGCCCACCACTTGGCCTTCGCGGCGTCGACGGCGGTCAGCTCCCCGGCGTTCAGCGCGAGCACGCACCGGTCGACGTGGGAACCGGTCACCTCGATCTCGGTGAGGATCTCGGCGAGGGCGAAGCGGGTGTTCTGCAGGTCGCCGATCGGCTTGCCGAATGCCGTGCGTTCGAACACGTAGTCCTTGGTCCACCCGTACGCCGCCCGGGCGGCGGCGACGGCACCGACGGCGATGGAGATGCGTTCGAGGGGAAGGTGTTCCATGAGGTGCACGAACCCCTGCCCCTCGGTCCCGAGCACGTTGTCCGCCGGCACCCGTACGGCGTCGAAGGACAGCTCGGCGGTGTCCTGGCCGGCCAGGCCCACCTTGTGCAGTTTGCGGCCGCGGGTAAAGCCCGGCATGTCGCGTTCGACGACGAGCAGGGAGAAGCCGCGGGCGCCGGCCTTCGGGTCGGTGCGGGCGACGACGATCACCAGGTCGGAATGGATTCCGTTGGTGATGAACGTCTTCTGCCCGGTCAGGATCCAGTCGTCGCCGTCGCGCACCGCGGTGGTCTTGATCCCCTGCAGGTCGGACCCGGTGCCGGGCTCGGTCATGGCGATGGCCCCGATGAGTTCGCCGGCGGCCATGCCGGGCAGCCAGCGGCGCTTCTGCTCCTCGGTGCCGAGGTCGGCGATGTAGGGGACGGCGATGTCGTCCTGCAGGCTCATGCCGGAGCCGAAGGAGGTGGTGCCGGTGCGGGCGATCTCCTCGGCGACGACGCAGCGGAACCGGTAGTCGGTCACGCCGGACCCGCCGTACTCCTCGGGGACGCCGAGGCCGACGACGCCCGCCTTGCCCGCGGCGATCCAGGCGGAGCGGTCGATCAGCCGCTCGTCCTCCCAGCGTTCGTAGTTCGGTTCGACCTCGCGGGCGAGGAACTCGCGTACCGTCTCCCGGTACGCGTCGTGGTCGGCGTCGAAGAAGTAGCGCTTCATGAATGTCCCTGTCTCGGTGTGCACGGTCTCGGTGTGCAGGGCGGGCGGTGCGGCACGGCAGTCACGCTCCGGACGGGCACCCCACGATGCGCAGCGCGATGACGGTGTAGCGCGCGGCGACCTGGTCGGGGGTCAGGGGCCCGCCGATCCGGTACCAGCGGGCGATGGACTGGCACATGCCGAGCAGGGCCCGCACCGCCTCGGCGATGTCGTCGACGACGAACACGCCGCGTTCGACGCCCTCGCCGACGAGATCGAGGGCGATCAATTCGACACGCTTGCGGGTTGCGGCGTAGTGGCGGCGATTCTGCGGCGACACGTGGCGCAATTCGGAGTCGAGGGCGGACTGCCGGGATCGGTAGGTCGAGTTCAGCACGATCGCCTCGACGAAGTGGGTGAAGCGCCGCACGGGGTCGTCGCCGCCCGCGGCGACGGCCGCGAGGGCGCGCTCGGTGAGATCACGTACGGCGGTGTGGAGGAGCGCGACGAGGACGGCTTCCTTGTTCTCGTGGTGGTAGTACAGCGCGGGTACCGTCACCCCGACCCGGCGGGCCAGATCCCGGACGCTGGTGCCGTGGAAACCGTTCTCGCCGAAGGCGTCCAGGGCATGCTCGAGGATGGGGTCGAGCTGCAGCGCCTCGAACTCCCGCCAGTTCGCCAACCGGCGGAGTTCGGGCTGGGCAGTCATCGACCCCGTCCTCTCACATGTTGCTCGTGTGCGACGATCAGCGCGGGGCCATGCGGATGGCACCGTCGAGGCGGATGACCTCGCCGTTGAGCATGGGGTTGGAGACGATGTGCGCGGCCAGGGCGCCGTACTCGGACGGGTCGCCGAGGCGGGCCGGATGCGGGACCTGCTGACCGAGGGACTTCTGTGCCTCCTCCGGCAGCGACCCGAGCAGCGGGGTCTTGAACAGGCCCGGCGCGATGGTGACGACGCGGATGAGCAGCGACGCGAGGTCGCGGGCGATCGGCAGGGTCATGCCGACGACACCGCCCTTGGACGCGGAGTAGGCGGCCTGCCCGATCTGACCGTCGAACGCGGCGACGGAGGCGGTGTTGATGATGACGCCGCGCTCGCCGTCGACGGGCTCGGTCTTCGCGATGCGCTCGGCGGCCAAGCGGATGACGTTGAACGTGCCGAAGAGGTTGACGTCGACGACCTTCTTGAACGCGTCGAGCGGGAAAGCGCCCTTCTTGCTCACGGTCTTGACGGCGTTGCCGATGCCGGCGCAGTTGACCGCGACCCGCAGCGGGCCGAGCGATTCGGCCAGGTCGAGGGCCTCGGTGACGGCGGCCTCGTCGGTGACGTCGGCGGCGGCGAAGCGGACGCGGTCGCCGAGTTCCTTGGCGATGGTCTCGCCGTTGGAGGACGGCAGGTCGATGATGACGACCTGGGCGCCGTCGGCGAGCAGGGCCTCGACGGTCGCGAGGCCGAGGCCGGAGGCGCCCCCGGTGACGACGGCGACGCTGTCGTTGACGATCATGTTCTTCCCTTCGGTTCTGTTGTGTCTCAGAGGCGTTCGATGACGGTGGCGTTGGCCATGCCGGCACCCTCGCACATGGTCTGCAGGCCGTAGCGGCCGCCGGTGGCCTCGAGATGGTTCACCAGTGTGGTCAGCAGGCGGGTGCCGGACGAGCCGAGGGCGTGGCCGAGGGCGATGGCGCCGCCGCGCGGGTTGAGCTTGGCCGGGTCGGCGCCGAACTCGTGTGCCCACATCAGCGGCACCGGGGCGAACGCCTCGTTGACCTCGTAGGCGTCGATGTCGTCGATGCTGAGCCCGGACTTGGCGAGGATCTTGCGGGTGGCCGGGATGGGCGCGGTGAGCATGAACAGCGGGTCGTCGCCGGCGACGGCGAACGAGTGGAACCGGGCCCGCGGCGTCAGGCCCAGCTTGGCCGCGGCCTCCTCGCTCATGATCAGCGCCGCGGAGGCACCGTCGGACAGCGGCGACGAGTTGCCCGGCGTGATGTGCCACTGCGCCTCGGGGAAGCGCTGGGCGTACGCCTCGGTGTAGAACGACGGCTTCAGCCCGGCCAGGCCTTCGACGGTGGTCGCGGCGCGCACCGTCTCGTCGACGGTGTGCCGGACCTGCGCACCGGCGGCATCGGTGACCGTGATCGGGACGATCTCGCGGTCGAAGAAGCCGGCGGCGATCGCCTCGGCGGCCCGCTGGTGCGACTGCGCCGAGAACGTGTCGAGCGCGTCGCGGTCGAACTTCCATTTCGCGGCGATCAGTTCGGCGGAGATGCCCTGGTTGACCAGGCCCTCGGGGTAGCGGGCGGCGATGCCCGGGCCGGAGGCGTCCTGGCCCATCGACGAGGTGCCCATCGGCACGCGGCTCATCGACTCGACACCGCACGCGATGACGATGTCGTAGGCGCCGGCGATGACGCCCTGCGCGGCGAAGTGCGCGGCCTGCTGGCTCGAGCCGCACTGGCGGTCGATGGTGGTGGCCGGCACCGACTCGGGGAAGCCGGCCGACAGCAGGGCGGTGCGGGAGATGTTGAGGGCCTGCTCGCCGGCCTGATTGACGCAGCCGCCGATGACGTCGTCGACCAGCGCCGGGTCGAGGTCGTTGCGCGCGGTGATCTCCCGCAGGACGTGGGCGAGCAGTTCGACGGGGTGGGTGCCGGACAGGGCGCCGCCGGGCTTGCCCTTGCCGACCGCGGTGCGGACCACGTCGACGATGACAGCGTTGGTCATGAGGAATTCCTTTCGAGGGGTTGGAGCGGCCCGGGTGTCCCGGAGGGATCGACGAGACCCCGGGCCGAGATCAGAGGGTCAGCGACCCGTCCAGACCGGCTGCCGCTTCTGCGCGAACGCGGTCGGGCCTTCCTTGGCGTCCTCGCTGGTGAAGACCGTCCGCAGCGCGGCGTCGTTGGCCTCCCACACCCCCGGCTCCCAGTCGTCGCCGTGCGCGGTGCGGTGGATCATCGCCTTCGATTCGCGCACCGACAGCGGCGCGTTCGCGGCGATCGTCTCGGCGAGGCCCAGCGCCACCTCGAGCGCGGTTCCCGCGGGGGCGACCCGGTTGACCAGGCCCAGTTCCCTGCCCTGGGCGGCGGAGATCGGCTCGCCGGTCAGCGCGATCTCGAGGGCGATCTTGCGCGGGATCTGCTGCTGCAGGCGGATGACCCCGCCCGCGGCGGCGAACAGGCCCCGCTTGACCTCGGGCAGGCCGAGTTCGGCGTCCTCGTCGACGACCGCGAGGTCGGACGCGAGCACCAGCTCGGTGCCGCCGCCGAGGGCGAACCCGTTGACCGCGGCGATGGTCGGCTTGCTGATCCAGTGCTGGGCGTACCCGGCGAAGCCCCATTCGGGATGTCCCTCGGCGGCGAGACTCTCGCCGGTGGCGAGGGCCTTGAGGTCGGCGCCCGCGCAGAACGCGCGGCCGGCGCCGGTGAGGACCACCACGCGCACCTCCTCGTCGGCCTCGGCCTGCTCGAGCAGCGTGCCGACCGCCGTAGAGAGCGCCGCGTTCACGGCGTTGAGCGCCCGTGGGCGGTTGAGCGTGATGACGGCGACGTTGCCGCGGCGCTCGTACAGCGCGGCAGCTTCGGTGACGGTGGACTCCTCGGCCATGGGGCTCCTGTCGGAAACGGTCAGGTCTACTTATCGATCGCTAAATCACTATCACGGACCGATCGATCGGTCAATGGTCTCGTCTAGCTAGCGTCCGATCAGGACGTTCTGGTATGGATGAGCGGTACGCGATCACCGGGCCGCGGAGCACCGAAACCCGCTCGGCCACAAGGACGGCAGGAGAGCCCATGCAGGCCGTGCAGTTGATCGACAGAACCGGACCCGAGGGCGTGCGGCTCGTGGACGTGCCCGAACCCGACCCGCACGGCAGCGTCCTCGTCGATCTCCACGCCGCCGGAGTCTCGTTCCCGGACCTGTTGCAGACCACCGCCGGCTACCAGGTCGTGCGCCCCCTGCCATGCGTGCTCGGCGTCGAAGGGGCCGGCGTCGTGCGCTCCGCACCGGCGGACAGCGGCCTGACACCGGGACGACGGGTCGCCGTGCTCGCCGCCGCCGGCGCGTGGCAGCAGACCGTCGCGGTGTCCCCGGAATCGGTGTTCCCGCTTCCCGATTCGGTGTCCCTGACCGCCGGCGCCGGGTTCCTCATGAACTACCTCACCGTCCACTTCGCGCTCGACGAACGCGCCCGGTACCGCGCCGGCGACACGGTGCTCGTGCACGGCGCCGCGGGCGGTGTCGGCGTCGCCGCCCTGCACGTCGCGGCCGCCCTCGGCCTCGAGACCGTCGCGGTGGTGAGCACCGCGGAGAAGGCGGCGGTCGCGAAGGCCAACCGCGCCACCCACACCGTCCTCGCGGACGGCTTCAAGGACCGGGTCCTCGAGCTCACCGGCGGCCGCGGGGTCGACATCGTCCTCGACCCCGTCGGCGGGGACCGGTTCACCGACAGCCTGCGTAGCCTGGCACCGAACGGACGCCTGGTGGTCCTCGGCTTCACGGGCGGCGAGATCCCCACCGTCAAGGTCAACCGCCTGCTGCTCAACAACATCTCGGTTCTCGGCGCCGGATGGGGCGAGTACGTGCGCACCTTCCCCGGCTACACCGCCCGCCAATGGGCGCAGCTCGAACCGCTGCTGCGCTCCGGGGCCCTGCAGGTCCCCGAGCCCACCGTCCACCCCATGACGCATGCCGCCGAGGCGCTGCGGTCGCTCGCCGACCGGACCGCGACCGGCAAGGTCGCCCTGAACCTGCGCCCCTGATCGTCCCGAGCACCCGACCCCCGGAGGACCCATGACCATCGACCCGATCGGTCTCGACGTGACCGTCGACGACGGCATCCTGCGTATCACCCTCGACCGGCCCGCCCGGATGAACGCCGTCACCGCCGCCACCCTCGAGGCCGTCGCCGACGCCTTCGAGAAGCACGCCGGCGACGACGCCGTGCGCGTCGCGGTCCTCACCGGTACCGGCCGCGCGTTCTGCACCGGTGCCGACCTCGCCGGCAAGGACCTGTCCGCGCCGCCGTCGGCCGAGACCATCGACGCGGCCAACCGCACCGTCGCCGCGATCCGCGCTTTCCCGCGGCCGGTCGTCGGCGCCGTCAACGGTCCCGCTGCCGGTGTCGGTGTGTCCCTCGCACTGGGCTGCGATCTCACCGTCGCGGCGGAGTCGGCCTACCTGCTGCTCGCCTTCACCCGCATCGGCCTCATGCCCGACGGCGGCGCGACGGCACTCGTCGCCGCGTCGATCGGTCGGGCCCGGGCGCTGAAGATGGCGCTGCTCGCGGAACGGCTGCCCGCGAGCGAGGCCCTCGCGGCCGGCCTGATCGCCGAGGTGTACCCCGACGACGGTTTCGCCGCCGCCGTCGATGCGCTCGCCGCCCGGCTCGCCGCCGGCCCCGTCGAGGCCTTCCGTTCCACGAAGGACGCGATCAACGACGCGACCCTCGGCGAGCTCGACAACGCGTTCGGCCGCGAACGAGCCGGCCAGCTCGAGCTGCTGGCGTCCGCGGACTTCCACGAGGGCGTGAGCGCCTTCCAGGAGAAGCGGACGGCGGTGTTCGGGCGGAGCTGAGCCGGCCCGTCAGGACGTCGAGGCGGGGGTGGCGCCGACCGTCTTGAGGGCGATCGCGACGTACTTGCGCGCCACCTCTTCCGGAGTCAGGGAGCCCTCGCGGTGATACCACCGCGGGATGGACTGGCACATGCCCAGCAACGCGCGGGTGGTCTCGGCCGGGTCCTCGACGTCGAACACCCCGCGCCGGGTCCCGTCCTCGACGATCTCGAGGACGAGCTTCTCGATCTCCTTGCGCACCGCGCGGTAACGCTGCCGGTTCTCGGGACTGAGGTAGCGCACCTCGCCCTCGAGCGCGGCGAGTCGGGGACGGTTCGTCATGCGCAGCACGATCGCCTCGACGGCATTGGCGAGCCGCTGCACCGGGTCGTCGCCGCCGTCGGCGTCCGCGGCGTAGGCGCGCGCCATCACGTCACTCGTCGAGAGCTCGAGCAGCGCGATGAGCAGGCCTTCCTTGTTCTCGTGGTGGTAGTACAGGGCGGGCACGGTGACGCCCACCCGGCGGGCGATCTCCCGCACGGAGGTGCCGTGGAACCCGGTCTCGTAGAACGCATCGAGCGCCGCGGAGAGGATGGGAGTCAGCTCCATCGGCTCGAGACGTCGCCAGTCCGGCCCAGCGACACCGTCCGCGACGGTGCCGTCGGTGGAAGTTCCCATGTGCCGTACCCAACCTATCGATCGCTACGTTCGGACGGCTCGAGGATACCCGTGCGCCGGCAGCACCCGGGACGCCTCCGCGTCCGGGCGCTTCCAGGGCGGACGGTGGGGGCGAACTCAGCCCATCGGATCGTCGGCGCCGGCGCGCCCGGTGTCGTGGAACGGCCCCTGGAAGGTGCCCCAGCGGACGCACTCCCAGCCGCCACCCGGCAGCGGGACCAGCTCGACGCTCTCGGTGTTGGCGAGGTGGTTGCTGGTCGCGAAGCTGCCCGGCACCCGGCCGAGGTGGGCGGCGACGAGGCGGATCGCGGCACCGTGGCTGACCACCACGACGTCCCCCGATCCGCTGTCGAGATAGTCGGCCCGCACCGACTCGACCACCGGCAGGTAGCGGTCCAGGACGTCCATGCCCGATTCACCGCCCGGCACCCGGTCGCGCAGGTCGCCGGTGTGCCAGGACTCGTACACCTTCATGAACAGCGTGTGGGATTCCTCGTCGCTGCGGTCCTCGAGCTCCCCGACCTGCACCTCGTGCAGGCCTTCGCGGACGACGGTGGGCACCCGCGCGGCGAGTTCGACGTGCTCGGCGGTCTGCCGGGCGCGCAGGGCCTGCGAGGCGAACAATGCCGTCGGCGGCTGCTGCGCGAACCCCCGCCCGAGGGTGCGGGCCTGCGCGACGCCGAGCTCGGTCAGTTCGGCGCCCGGCAGTTTGGTGTCGAGGCGACGCGCGACGTTCGCCACCGTCTGTCCGTGCCGCACCAGGATCAATCGGCCGCTCAACGCTCTTCCTCCCCGCGCCGCAGCCGTTGCAGCCACCGCGCATCCTCTTCGTCCGACACCGGGGCCACACCGTGCTGGGACACCGCCGCCCAGGAGCCGAGGAACCGCACCTGCGCGAAGCGGTGCAGCGCCTTGAGCGCCTCGGCGACGAGCGCGTCGTCGATGTGGCCGACACAGTCCAAGTGAAAGAAGTAGGTCCCGTATTCCTGACGGGTGGGACGGGACTCGATCCGGGTGAGGTCGATGCCGCGGGTGGCGAACTCGGTCATGGCCCGCACGAGGGAGCCCGGCTCGTTGGGCAGCTGCAGGATCACCGAGGTGCGGTCGACGCCGGTGCGGGCCGGGGTGGCGGCGGGCCGGGTGGCCAGCACGAAGCGGGTGCGGGCGCCGGCATGATCGGCGACGCTGTCGGCGAGGACCTGCAGGCCGAGTCGCTGCCCGGCCAGCGCGGTGGACACGCCCGCGTCGGCCTTGCCGGCCGCGACGTCCTCGGCGGCCCCGGCGTTGGACGAGGCGGTCACCACCTCGGCCTGCGGCATGTGGTCGGCGATCCACTGGCGCACCTGTGCGGCGGCCACCGGATAGGCGTGCACGGTGCGGGCCTCGCCGAGCGTGACGCCGGGCCGGGCCACGACGGTGAAGGCCACGTCCAGCTCGGTCTCGGCCACGATCTGCAGGCGCGGGCCCACCGCGAGGGCATCCATCGTGGGGGGCACGGAACCCTCCACCGAGCTCTCGATCGGCACCACGGCAGCGTCGACCGCGCCGTCGCGCACGAGTTGCAGCGCCGCGGGCGGGCTGGCGGCCGACACCCGCTCGACCGGACCGTCGAAGGTTCCGGCATCCTCGAACCGGGCGAGGGCCATCTCCGTGAAGGTTCCGGTGGGACCGAAGTAGGCGATGCGTGGCACGCCTAGAAGGGTACGCACCGAATTCGTCCGGACCCTGTCGTCACGGCAAACGTCGTCCCGGCAAACGTCGTCAGGGCAAACGGAATCATCGCGGCGGCAGGCCGAGGCCGGCGAGGTCCCGCGCGACGGCCGGCGGGTCGTCGACCTCGACGGCGAGCAGGATCTCGCGCACCGCGGCCGCGGCCTCGGGGATCAGCCGGGTCAGCCGGGCGGGGTCGGGTGCGGCGAGCGCGGCGCGCACGTCGTCGCCGCGCAGGGCGGCGACGGTGGCGGCGAGCAGGGCGAGCACCTCGCCGGCGTCGCGGGCGCGCGCGGCGAAGCCGGTGCCGGCGTGGGCGAGGACGGACAGGAAGTCGGCGACCTCCCCCGCCTCGCGCCCGGGGGGCAGGCCGGGGCTGTGCCCGGCACCGACGAGCGCGCGGGCCGTCTCGGGCAGGTCACCGGCGTCGACGTAGACGGTCAGGGGGGCGGGGACGGCGATCGCGAGCGCCACGTCGAGCTCTTCCGCGGGGCAGTCGAGCTGGTATCGGACCGGGACCGGGTACAGGCCGGACAGGCGTTCGGGTGCGACGTCGAGTTCACCGACGATCCGCAGCGTGGCGGCGCTCCCGGCGGGGGCCTCGGTCAGCGCGGACACCGGCACGACGGGGTCGCCGATCGCGGTGTCGGCGGGGGCGGCGAGTGCGTCGGCGAGGGTCGGGTGCCGGCGGGTGAGCAGGGCGGTGAGCAAGCCGCGGGGCTCCTCGCGGGACGGCGGCATTCCGAGCGTGAGCGGGATGGGCACCTCCTCAGGTTAGTCGCCGGGCTGTTGCGACCCCGGTCACCATGACTTAGGTTTGCCTCACCTACTAATCGAGGAGGATCCGATGCCGGCCACCACCGCCCTTCCCGCACCCTCGACCGCCGAGACCGTCCGCACCGCCATCGTCCGTGCCGACTCCGCCGTGCTCGCCACCGGCTCTGCCGTACTCGCCACCGGCTCCGCCGTACTCGCTACCGACGGAGCCGCGCCCGTGACCACGGTGCTGCACCACCTGCACAGCGACGGCGACCTGCTCGTCGTCGTCCCGGACGACTGTGCCGCCGTCGCGCTGGCCTGGCAGCGGGGCGCGGCGGGTCTGCACGCCGTGCTGGAGCTGACCGACCATTCGCCGCTGCGCCTGCGCAACCCCGTCCGCTCGCTCATCTGGCTCCGCGGCACCGCACACACCGTCGCCGAGCCCCGGCGGCTCGCCGCCGACATCGCCGCGACCCTCCCGCACCCCGCGCTGCTCGACGTCGGGCACCGCGCCGAACTGCTGCGTCTGCGGCTCACATCCGTCGTCGCCGCCGACACCACCGGCGCCGAGGCCGTCGAGGTCGCCGACGTCCTCGCCGCCGCCCCGGACCCGTTCGCCGCCGTCGAGTCCGCCTGGCTCGAGCACCTCGAGCAGGACCACGGCGACCTCGTCCACCGCATCGCCCGGCACATTCCCGCCGCCGAGCGGCGTGGCCGCATCCGGCCCCTCGGCCTGGACCGCTACGGCCTGCGCCTGCGGCTCGAGTCCGGCCGCGGCGACCACGACGTGCGGATTCCGTTCCCCGAACCCGCCGACGACGCCGAGTCCCTCGGCCGCGCCCTGCGCCGCCTCGTCGGCTGCCCCTTCGCCAACGGGCTGCGCGCCAGGCACTGATCTTCCCGCCCGCTTCGGCGGTATCCTCGAGTCAGCAGTGCGTCGCATGTCGAAAGCCGCGAATCATGGCCGATTTCGATCCGGAAGCCACCCGTCCCGCCGGGCAGGGGATCGCGGCCGAACTCGCCGCGGCGGGATTCGACGATGCCCTCGTCGTCGGCCGAGGCGGCTTCGGTGTGGTCTATCGGTGCCGGCAACGCTCCCTCGGACGCACCGTCGCGATCAAGGTGCTCTCCTCCGACCTCGACGCCGAGAACCGCGAACGGTTCCTGCGCGAGGGCTTCGCGATGGGCGGACTGTCCGGCCACCCGAACATCGTCAACATCCTCCAGGTGGGCGTCACCTCTACCGGCAGGCCCTACATCGTGATGCCGTACCACCCCAACGACTCGCTCGCGGTGCGGGTCCGCCGCGACGGGCCGATGCCGTGGTGGGACGTCGTGCGCGTCGGGGTCAAGCTCGCCGGCGCCCTCGAGACCGCCCACCGCGCCGGCACCCTGCACCGCGACGTCAAGCCCGCCAACATCCTCGTCACCGAGTACGGCGAGCCACAGCTCACCGACTTCGGTATCGCCCGCATCGCCGGCGGTTTCGAAACCGCCACCGGCGCCTTCACCGGATCGCTCGCGTTCACCGCCCCCGAGGTGCTCGAGGGCAAACCACCCACCCCCGCCTCGGACATCTACGGCCTCGGCGCCGCCATGTTCGCCCTCATCACCGGCCGCGCCGCGTTCGAGCGACGCACGGGCGAGGAGATCATCGCCCAGTTCCTGCGCATCACCAGCCAGCCCATCCCGGATCTGCGCCCCCACGGCATCCCCGACGACGTGTGCACCGCCATCGAGCACGCCATGTCGGTGGATCCGGCCCGCCGGCCCGCCACGGCCGCCGACTTCGGCCGCGAGTTGCAGCAGGTCCAGGCCCGGCACGGCCGCCACGTCGACGACATGGCCCTGCCGGGCGAGTCGCGGTTCCACGACCAGCCGACGGGCCGGCATCCCCTCGTCGGACCTGTCACAGCCGGGCCCGGCACAGCCGCGCCTGCCACGGTCACCGCGGTCTCCCCGGGGTCCGCCCCACCCCGACCGAACGGTCGACCACCGTCGTCCGGCCCCCCACCACGGTCCGGACCCCCGTCGTCCGGACCCCCGTCGTCCGGTCCGCCGCGTCCGGGCGAGTCGCCCGCGCGACGAACCGCGCGGCTGCCGGTGCTGCTCGCCGTGCTCGCCGTCGCGCTGCTCGCCGTCGCGGCCACGGCCGTCTTCGTGGCGACCCGGCAGGCCGGCGACGCCGGGACCGCCGCGGCAGGCGAGACCACCGAGGTCGCCCCGACCGCCGGGTGGCGACCGCTGCGGGACGCGCCCACCGCCCGCCAGCAGACCGCCGCCACCGTCGCCGACGGCACCGTGTGGGTGTTCGGCGGCCTGGACGACTCCGGCTCCTCCCCTGCCCACGAGGGCTACGACCCGGCCATCGACACCTGGAAGTCCGGACCGGACCTGCCGATCCCGCTCAACCACGCGATGGCCGTCACGTGGGACGGCGTGCCCGTCGTCCTCGGCGGCTGGATCCCGGACGGACCCGACCTCACCGCCACCGCGTCGAACCGGGTCTTCGCCGTCCGCAACGGCGAATGGGTGGAGATGCCGCCGATGCCCCGCGCCCGTGCCGCCGGGGCCGCCGTCACCATCGGGGACCGGATCTACGTGTTCGGCGGCCAGGCCGACGACACCCTGATCCGTCCCACCGACGTGTTCGACGGCACCGCCTGGAGCACGGTCGCCGACATCCCCACGCCACGCGAGCACCTCGCGGCCGCGACCGACGGCACCTACGCCTACGCGCTCGGCGGCCGGGACCTGGCCGCCGACAAGAACGTCGCCACCGTCGAACGCTTCGACCCCACCACCGGATCGTGGACCGCCCTGCCCGACATGCCCACCCCGCGCGGCGGGCTCGGTGCCACCTACATCGACGGCCGCATCGTCGCCGCCGGCGGCGAGGAACCCACCCGCGTCCTCGCCGACGTCGAAGCGTTCGACCTGACCACCGGCACCTGGTCCGAGCTACCGGACCTGCGGACGCCGCGGCACGGGCTGGCCCTCGGCGCGGTCGGCGACACCGTCTACGCCATCGACGGCGCCACCGAACCCACCCACGCCGAGTCGACCTCCGTCACCGAGGCGCTGCAGATCCCGCCGCGCCGCGTCCAGCCCGGCCCGGCGTGGCGGCAGCTGCGCGACGCCCCGACCGCCCGCCAGCAGACCGCGGCCGCCGTCGCCGACGGCACCGTGTGGGTTCTCGGCGGTCTCGACAACAACGGGTCCACGGCCCGGGTCGAGGGCTACGACCCGGCGATCGACACGTGGAAGGTGGGACCCGATCTCCCTCTTCCGCTCAACCACGCGATGGCCGTCGAGTATGCGGACGAACTGGTGGTGCTCGGTGGATGGGTGCCGGAGGGCGCCGATCTCACCGCGCGGCCGTCCGATCGGGTGTTCGCGCTGCGCGGCGGCGAGTGGGCCGAACTGCCCGCCATGCCGCAGGCCCGCGCCGCCGGGGCCGCCGTCACCATCGGGGACCGGATCTACGTGTTCGGCGGCCAGGCCGACGACACCCTCCTCACCACCACCGACGTGTACGACGGCAGCAGCTGGAGCACCGTCGCCGACCTGCCCACCCCACGCGAGCACCTCGCGGCCACCACCGACGGCACCTACGCCTACGCGGTGGGCGGCCGGGACCTGGCCGCCGACAAGAACGTCGCCACCGTCGAACGGTACGACCCCGGCACCGACACCTGGACCGCGCTACCCGACATGCCCACCCCGCGCGGCGGGCTCGGCGTCACCCATCTCGACGGCCGCATCGTCGCCGCCGGGGGCGAGGAACCCACCCGCGTCCTCGCCGACGTCGAAGCGTTCGACCTGATCACCGGCACCTGGTCCGAGCTGCCACCGATGGGCGTCGCCCGGCACGGTCTCGTCGTCGCGACCGTCGGTACCACCGTCTACGCCGTCGACGGTGCGCAGCGGCCCACCCACGCCCAGTCCACCGCGCTCGCGGAGGCACTCGACTTCTGGTGACAGGCCGCTCCGCGGCCCGTGTGCCCTTTGGGCTGCCCCAGCCGCCCGAAAGACACACCGCCTGTACCGCTCCGTGCCCGCACTCCGCGGGTCACGGCTTCGGCGTGGCGGAACGCGCCCGCCACCAGCCCACCGCCCCGGTGACGAGCAACGCCCCCACGAGCGAGCCGATGATCCCGCTCGGTCGTAGCGACAATCCGTCGCCGGCCAGGAGACTGACGAGCAGCCCGCCTACGAACGACCCGGCGAGCCCGGCAGCGAAGGCGAGGGTCCAATCGATCCGTCCCGCCGACCTGCCCAGCAGCAACTGGGCCGCGGCGCCGACGACCATCCCGAACACAAGGATTCCGATGAGCAGCATGGCGACAGCATAGACTCCGAGTTCGCCAGCGAATGATTATCGGGGCGAACGTTTTTCGACACTCCCGCTGCTATGGGTGCCCACCGTGGCCGACCGGAGGGACCCCGCACAGCGCACGTCGGGCCGCGCGCCCCGTCGGGCGCGCTCCTCGAGAGCCGCGAACCCGGTCTCGGAAATCGTGCCTGTGCCGAGCAGTTCCTTCGCACGCCCGATCACGCGATCAGGATCAGGATGTGAGCGGTCCGCGGCGACGCGGCACAATCGCGACCGTGACGATCCGCACCTGGCTGACCCCGCCCCCGCGCCGCCCGGCCGCACCGCTCGATCCGTCGGACCGGCGCGCGCTGTGGATCGAGATCACCATCGTCCTGCTCGTCACCTTCGGTCTGAGCGGGCTGTCGTCGATGCTGTCGCTGCTCGAGTCCGCGCTGGCGCCGGCGCCGCTGTCCGACCAGACCGTCGCGCTGAACGTTCCCCGCTCGTCGCAGCAGTTCATCGACCTGGCCCGGCAGCTGCTCGGCATCGTGCGGCTGCTGGCGTGGGCGGCGCTCGGGGTGTACCTGCTGTGGCGCAGCGGCATCGGCCCGAGAGCGATCGGTTTCGCCCGGGACCAGGTGCGGCGCGGCCTGCTGCCCGGTGTGGGGCTGGCGGCCCTCATCGGGATCCCCGGTCTCGGCCTGTACCTGGCGGCACGCGCGGCAGGCCTCAACCTCACCGTCGCCCCGAGCACCCTCGAGGACTACTGGTGGCGGCTGCCGGCGCTGGTGCTGTGGGCGATCGCCAACTCCGCCGCCGAGGAGGTCCTCGTCGTCGCGTATCTGATCACCCGGCTGCGGCAGCTCGGCTGGTCGGAGAACTCGTCGCTGCTCGCGTCGGCGCTGCTGCGCGGCAGCTACCACCTGTACCAGGGGGTCGGAGGCGGGATCGGCAACGTCGTGATGGGCCTGGTGTTCGGCCGGTACTGGCAGCGCACGTCGCAGCTGTGGCCGCTGGTGGTGGCGCACGCATTGATCGACAGCGTCACATTTGTCGGTTACCAGGCACTTCGCGGGCACGTGTCCTGGCTGCCCTGACCCGGCCTGCGTACATTGGGAGGTCGTGAACGGCGACCATCCCGACCCTCGACCCCGGCCGCCGCGGCAGCCTCCGCAGATGCCGCCGCCGCGCCGACCGGCGCCGATGGGCCGGCCGGCACCGCCGCCGTCGCCGGAGGGACCGCAGATCATCCGCCGCGACGGACGTCCCCCCGCCCCGCAGCAGGCCTGGTCGCAGGCGCCCACCCCGCAGTACCGGTCGCCGGCGCCCCCGCCTCGGCAGCAGCCGCCAAGGCAGCCGCCGAGGCAGCCGCGCGACTGGGCGCCCACCCAGACTCCCGAGCGGTACGACGAGCCGCGCCGCGCGGCCTCTCCCCCGCCGTCACCGCCCCCACCGTCGCCGCCCCCGCCGCGGCGCCGGCCCGCTCCGCCCGCGCCCGAACCGGCCCCCCGCCGCCGGCCCGGCGTCGCCCGTCGCGTCGTGCGCCGCGCCGCGATCGTCGTGCTCGTGCTGATCGCCCTCGTCGGTGCGGGTGCCGTCTACCTCGACGGGAAGCTCACCCGCGTCGACGCGCTCGCCGACTATCCCGACCGCATCGGCGACACCACGGGGACCAACTGGCTGCTGGTGGGCTCCGACAGTCGCACGGGCCTCAGCGCGGAGCAGGAGCAGGAGCTCGCGACGGGCGGGGAGACCGGTCCGGACCGCACCGACACCGTCATCCTGATCCACGTGCCCAGCGGTGGCGGGCCCACCACGATGGTGTCCCTCCCCCGCGATTCGTACGTCCCGGTCCCCGGTCACGGCCAGGACAAGCTGAACGCGTCGTTCGCGCTGGGCGGCCCGTCGCTGCTGGTGCAGACCGTCGAGGGCGCCACCGGGGTGCACATCGACCACTACGCCGAGATCGGGTTCGGGGGCTTCGCCTCGATCGTCGACGACCTCGGCGGTGTGGACGTGTGCCTGCCGCAGGCCATCGACGATCCGCTGGCGGGAATTTCCCTGCCGGCGGGATGCCAGGAACTCACCGGTCCGCAGGCCCTCGGCTTCGTGCGTACCCGCGCGACGGCACTGGCCGACCTCGACCGGATGAACAACCAGCGGTTGTTCATGTCCGCCCTGCTGAGCAAGGCCACCGGCCTGAGTACGCTGCTGAATCCGGTGCGGATGTGGTCGCTGGCCTCCGGGGTCGCCGGTTCGCTGCGGGTCGACGAGGGCGACCACATGTGGCACCTGGCCCGGCTCGGATGGGCGATGCGGGGCGAGACGGTGACCGCCACCGTCCCGGTCGGCGGCTTCCAGGACGTCTCCGGGATCGGCAACGTGCTCGTGTGGGATCGGTCGCGGGCCGTCCCGTTCTTCGACGCCCTGGCCCGGGACGAGCAGATCCCGCCGGAACTGCTCACGCCGCCGTCGTGAGCAGTTCCGGCTGTCGCGCCGCTCGCCCCGGGGGCAGGTTCAGCGCAGGGTGACCTGACGGCTGCGCAGGCCGTCGCGGGAACGCCGTTCGGCGGCGGTGAGCGGCGCGTCCACGGCCAGCGCCTCGTCGAGCCGGGCACCGAACTCGGCGGTGGGTGCGACCCACTCGTCCGGGTGCCGCTCCGGATCGAGATCGAACACCGGCACGAGCAGCCCGTGGGTGCGGAACGACCCGGCGAACCGGGAACCGTCCCCCAGGTGCAGCCCGCCCGCGGCGTGTACCCGCGAGAGAGCGGCCATCAGCGCGTCCTCGTCCTCCGGCCGCACCCAGCGCAGGTGCGCCTTCTCCCCGGCGTCGACCCACCACGCGGCGACGAGTCCTTCACCCTCGAGCCGCGCGGACGGCATGATCGCGTCGTTGGCGTGCCGGACGGTGTTCGCGACGTCGGGCGAGACCTCGACGCCCTCGGGGATCCACCAGTCGAAGTCCCGGTGCACGGTGATCGCCGGGACGACGTCGACGTCGAGCAGGTCGTGCAGGCGCGGCCGGTCCGGCCCGGGTTCGGCGACGGCGAGGGACGAGCCGGCCTCCGCGTCCCGCGCCCACGCGAGCGCGGCGCCGAGTTCGGCGGCCGGGTCGGGGCCGCCGGCGGCGAGCTGCAACCCGATGTACGCGGCGGTCTCGTCCCCTTCCTCGCGGACGAGGGCGGCGACGGCGCCGGGCAGCACCGTGGCCGCCTGGACGACCCGGCCGGGGGTTCTCGTCGGCAACGGGAACACCGCCGACGGCACGAATTCGCGCAGGGCCACCAGGTCGCATTCGAGGGCGAGACCCTCGAACGGCCGGGTGACCGTGGCGGCCTCGGCCTCCCGGGCGAGCCGCCGCTGCTCGAGCTTCGCGGCGCGGTTGCCGCCGGGCTTGGGTCCGCTGTTTCTCTTACTCTTCTTGGCCACGGCGCAAAACTACACGCCGCGGGAAGCGCCGAGCCGAAGCTTGGTGCGCCCCGGATGGTTGGTGGCCACCCAGCCGACGCCCAGGTCGCGACACAGGTCGACGTCGGCGGGATCGTCGACGGTCCAGCAGTAGGTGGCGCGGCCCGCGGCGGCCGCCTTGTCGACGAGTTCGGGATGCTGGCGCAGCGTGAAGATCGACGGGCCGATCGCCGTGGCACCGACGGTGGTGGCGGCACTGCCCCCGAGATAACGCGACGTGTCGCCGAGGAGCACCGTCGGCAGCAGCGGCGCCGACCTGCGCACCCGCCACACCGCGGCCGCGGAGAACGACATCACGACGACGCGGGAGAAGTCCGCGGAGGCGGGGGTGGCGAGCCGGAAGCGCGCCAGTTCGGCGAGGAGTTTCGCCTCCACGAGACCGCCGTAGCGCACGGGATGCTTCGTCTCGACGAACAGCTTGACGGGCCGGCTGGTCCAATCGAGCGTCAGCTCGATCAGCTGCCGCAGCGTCAGCAGCCGCGCCGGCTCGCCGGGGGTGCCGTAGTCGAGTTCCTCGAGCTGGGCGAGGGTCATCTCGCTCACCATGCCGCTCCCGTTGGAGGTGCGGTCGACGGTGCGGTCGTGGACGCACACCAGATGCCCGTCGCGGGTCAGCCGTACGTCGCATTCGAGGCCGTCGGCGCCTTCCTGCAGCGCCAGTTCGTAGGCCGCGAGGGTGTGCTCGGCCTTGGCGGCGGAGGCCCCTCGGTGGGCGACGACGCGCGGTTCCCAGCCCGCGGTCACGGGGCCACCACCTCGTCGGTGCGGGCGCCGACCGGTTCGATCGGAGCGATGGGTTCGGATTTCGGGCCGGTCGCCACGGTGCGGCGGGGCAGGCGACGGGGACGGCCGCGCAGATCGTGGTCGTCGAACAGCCGCACGACGTGCAGGGCCGCGACGGCGACGGCCGCGGCGAGGGCCGCGGTCACGGCGGCGAGCAGCACGCCGTCGGCCTGCGCCTGCAGGGCATCCCGCTGCCGCCACAGCACGTTGACGACGAACAGCACGCCGCCGAGCACCCACAGCACCCACCACGTCCGCACGGCTCGTCGTAGCCGCGGGTCGCCGGGACCGGTGACCTCGGTGAGAAAGACCCCGGGCATCGCGAGGTTCACTCCGGGCACGAGGCAGCCGAGCAGCAGCGACAGCCGGCTGCGCGGGTCGGCGAGTCCGCGGGCGGCGAACAGTTGTCGCCGCACCCGGATCAGGCGCAGCGTCGCCGCGACACCCGCGGCGAGGGCGACGGCGGGTCCGCACAGCTGGGTGGCCCACACCAGGGCGTCGGAGGCGGCGAGAGCGAGGGGATCCACGAGGCGCGTGCGGTTGTACAGCAGCAGCCCGTACCGGATCGCCTCGGCGACCGCGGCGAGGCCGAAGACGACGGCCGCGCCCGCGAGGAGCGTCGGGGCGAGGTCGGCGAGGGTGTCCTCCCGCGACGGTTCCGTCGGTTCGTCGACCGGACGCGGGTCGGCGAGGCCCCAGCGCGGCACCTCGCGGTAGTGCGGGGTAGGTCCCGCGGACCGGCGCCGGGGCCGGCGGCCGTCCGCGGCGGACCGGGTCTGCGGCGGCCGTGCGACCCAGCGGAAGTTGCGGCGCCGCGGCGGCACGGGGGCGGCGGTGTCGTCGGGGGACAGCAGCAGGCCCCGGCAGCCCGGGCACCACTGCCGGGGCTGCCAGGACACGGGCCAGCGGTGCCCGCAGCGGACGCAGATCTGGTAGGCAGCCATCAATAGATCTTCGCCGGGGTGTCGCCGTCGGCGGTGAGGGGCAGTCCGTTCTGCTGCCAGGACACCATTCCGCCGTGGACCTGGATCGCCTCGTAGCCGACGTGGGACAGGTATTCGACGACGGCGAGTGAGCGTCCTCCCTGGCGGCACACGACGTACACCTCGGCGTCGATGTCGATCTCGTCCAGGCGGGCGGGAACGTCGCTCATGGGGATGTGCAGAGCCCCGGGAGCGTGCCCGAGGTCCCATTCGTCGGATTCGCGTACGTCGAGCAGTACGACGTCGGGGCCGATCGGCGGCACGTCCGAGACGGTGACGGTGGGCACGTCGGAGAAGCTCACATCGTCAATACTGGCACGCCGCCGGGGCGTATGCAGCGAGCACCGGCATCCCGCCGCGACCCCGCAGAACTGGAACCCGTCCGATTCCCGGCGCCACCGGCGCCGCGTGAAAATGCCTCCGCGCGGGAGTTATCCACAGTTTCCACAGCTTCATCCACAGAAGGCACAGTTTCCACAGCCGCACATCGCCTCACTCCGGGAACATTTCGGCGGTGAGATGACGACGCACCCACGTCATCCATTGCCCCACAGACATCTTCTGCACCACAGACATCTTCTGCACCACCACGCACAGCTCGTAGGTCTCCGGCGACGGCACCGCGAAGATCGCGCCGCGTCCGCCTCCCCCGCACGCCCGTGCTTGCGCGAGAGAGCCTCGGCGACGGCCCGATAAGGAGGATCGGTTGCGTCCGAGGAGGGCGTCCTCCCGCACAGGTCCATTCCGGCGAGAACGTCGGTGCGGCGCAGACCCACGTCGTCTTCGTCGAGCTGAAATGATCGACGGCATGGAACTACGGATCTTCACCGAACCTCAGCAGGGTGCCACCTACGAGGACCTGCTCGCCGTCGCGCAGACGGCCGAGCGGCTCGGCTACGGGGCGTTCTTCCGTTCCGACCACTATCTCGCGATGAACTCCGCCGGCCTGCCCGGTCCGACCGACGCGTGGATCACGCTGGCCGGCCTGGCGCGGGAGACCTCCACGATCCGGTTGGGCACGCTGGTGACCTCCGCGACGTTCCGCCACCCCGGCCCCCTCGCGATCTCCGTCGCACAGGTCGACGCGATGAGCGGCGGCCGGGTCGACTTCGGGCTGGGCGCCGGCTGGTACGAGGAGGAGCACCTCGCCTACGGGATCCCGTTCCCGTCGCTGAAGGAGCGCTTCGACAAGCTGGAGGAGTCGCTCGCCGTGATCACCGGCCTGTGGCAGACGCCCGTGGGCGAGACCTTCTCCTACGAGGGGGCGCACCACCGCATCGTCGATTCGCCGGCGCTGCCCAAGCCGCACCAGCGTTCCGGTCCGCCGATCGTGATCGGCGGCGGGGGCAAGCGCCGCACCCCGGCCCTCGCCGCCCGGTACGCGGACGAATTCAACATCCCGTTCCAGTCGGAGGAGGCGACCGCGGCCCAGTTCGCGCGGGTGCAGGAGGCGTGCCGCGCGGCCGACCGCGACCCCACCGAGCTGACGTACTCCACCGCGCTCGTGCTGTGCTGCGGTCGCGACGAGGCGGAGATCGCCCGCCGCGCCGGTCGGATCGGACGCGAGGTGGACGAGCTGCGGGAGAACGGCCTCGCCGGCACCCCCGCCGAGGTGATCGACAAGATCGGCCGCTACGCCGAGGCCGGGTCGCAGCGCATCTACCTGCAGGTGCTGGATCTGGCCGACCTCGACCACCTCGAACTGGTGGCGCGGGAGGTCATGCCGCAGGTGTGACGAGCCGGCGCGGTCAGTGGCTGCTGGTGGAACCGAGGAAGGCCGCGATCTCGCGGCTCCACTCCCGGCGGCGGGTGCGATCCAGCCGCCACCGGCCGTAGCCGAACACCGCGGCGGCGAGCAGGGCCGCGGCGCACCAGAGGGCGACCCCGACCAGGACCGAGGAGATCTTCGCGCTCGTCGCGCTCAGCGGTGCGAGAGCCTGTTCGCCGTTCGGATCGACCCAGATCTGCACGTCGGCGCCGGCCGGTGTGCCGTAGTTCACGGTGACGTCGCCCCGGCGCTTCTCGTCGCCCCACATCCAGGTGGCGGGGGCGGCCGCGGAGGCCGTCATCGCGAGTTCCCCGACGGTGACGTCCGTGGCCTCGGCCGGCGCCTGCGTCGTCGCCGTCACGAGGGTGCGCTCGGCGGTCTGCTGCACGGCCAGAGCGGACTGGGTGTCCCAGGTACGGGCGCCGACCCAGCCGGCGAGGGGGATCGCCGCCAGGAGAAGGACCAGCACCGCGACCACCAGGCGCGCCTCGACGCGATCGGTGCGCCGGATCAGCGGGTGGCGACCCCGCAGCCCGCGCCGCAGGACCCACAGATATCCGCTCGTGTTCCCCATCATCTCGGCCTCGATCCTCTCCCCCGTGACAACTCCCTCACTCCAGGGTGATACGCACAGCTAAGGACTGCAAGGTGTCCCGGCCAACGTCACAGAAGCGCCGGACGTCGCCGAGGCCGATCCGCTCGGCGGGGGCGCTGCGTCAGGCGCCGAGCCCGACCGGGCAGCTCACCCCGGTGGCGTGGACGGGGCAGTACCCGTTCGGATTCTTCGCCAGGTACTGCTGGTGGTAGTCCTCCGCGTAGTAGAACTGCGTGAGCGGCGCGATCTCGGTCGTCACGGCGCCGTAGCCGGCGGCGGCGAGGCGGGCGCCGTAACTCTCGGCGGTGGCCTCGGCGATCTCGATCTGCCCCTCGTCGAACGTGTAGATCGCCGAGCGGTACTGGGTGCCGTGGTCGTTGCCCTGACGCATGCCCTGGGTGGGATCGTGGTTCTCCCAGAACTGCTTGAGGATGCCCCCGTAGGAGATCACCTTCGGATCGAACACCACCAGCACCACCTCGGTGTGCCCGGTCCGGCCCGAGCAGACTTCCTCGTAGGTGGGGTTCGGGGTGTATCCACCGGCATATCCCGCGGCCGTGGAGTACACGCCCTCGAGCTGCCAGAACTCCTTCTCGGCTCCCCAGAAGCAGCCCATCCCGAGGACGGCGGTCTGCAGTCCCTCGGGGAACGGCGGGGCGATGCGGTGTCCGTTGACGTAGTGGGTGTCGGGGACGGGCAGCGGCTCGGCCCGGCCGGGCAGCGCCTGCTCCTGCGCGACCATCACCGATTTCGAACCCGCACGGGCAAGGATGTCGTCGAACCAGGACATGCCTCGATGCTACGCGCGCGGCTTCTCCACGGGTTCCACCTCGGCCGTGACCTGGGGCGACGGGCGGGGCGGGAGCCACCGGGCGCTGATCCAGCGGGCGGCCGGCACCTCGACGCCGCGGTAGAGCAGTTCGGAGACGGCCGCACACACCACCAGGAACGCGAGCACGGCCCCGGTGCGGCCCAGATGGGCGACCGTGTTCTCGTACACCCGGTACAGCACCAGCGTGTGCACCAGGTAGATCGCATAGCTGCGGGTCGCGGTCCAGTGCAGCACCCGCGAGCGGGCGAACCGGCCGTCGATGCGGGAGATCAGCACCACGCACGCGGCGACCACGACGATGGTCCACAGGTAGCGGCTGCCGGCCCAGTACACCTGGTAGTCGGTGGCCAGGTGGATCACCTGGACCTGGGCGAGCAGCGCGACGATCAGCCAGCGACGGGACGTCAGCCGCGCCCAGCCGAGGTACACGATCTGACCGAGGAACACGGTCGGCATCGTGGCCGCGATCTTGGACAGGAACGGCACGGTGTACGGCTCCGGCAGGTACAGGTTGTACAGCAGCACCAGCATGCACGCCACCGCCCCGAGGACGGGGACGACGATGGGCCGGGTGCGCAGGAGCGGCCGGGCGGCCACGCAGTACAGATAGAAGGTGATCTGGACGGCGAGGGTCCAGGTGACCCCGAGCACCGCCACCTCGGGCTTCAGGAAGAACCCACCCAGGAAGAAGCTGAGTACGGCCTCGGCGTCGGAGACGCCGGTCTGGCCGCTGAACATGCCGTTGACACCGAGCCGCACCAGCAGGATCGCGGCCAGGATCGCCACCCAGAACGCCGGGATCAGCCGCGCGCTGCGGGCGACGAGGAAGCGGCGCGGTTCGTCGCGGATGGCGGAGCGGGTGATGAGCAGCCCGGTCAGGGTCATGAACATCGCGACGCCGAGGAAGGACAGGTGCTGGTTGAGACCGGCCCCCTCGACGAGCACCCGGTACACGACGTCGATGACCCACCAGCCGGTGCCGAGGTCGTCGATCAGATAGAAGGAGATGTGCGAGTACAGCACCGCCAGGACGGCGACGGTGCGGAGCAGGTTCACACCCGGCAGGTCCACGCGCGGCGCCGGGGCATCGCGCGTCCCGTCGCTCGCGAAGGGCCGAAACACCCGCCGATGTTAAGCGGCCGTTCATGTGCCGGCCGAATTGCGCGGCGTTTCCGCAGGTAGACGCTCCGCCCGTGGCCGGCCGGCGCCGTGACCCCCGATGTCCCGGCGCCGACCGGCTGCGCAGGCGATCTTGCAGAGGGTGTACTTATGGGTTTGGGTGGAAACCCAGGAGTACTTGAAAATCACGCACGGGCCCCACCGGGCCCGAACAGAAGGGACCCTTCGTGGCTGAGTACACACTTCCGGACCTGCCCTACGACTACGCCGCGCTCGAGCCGCACATCTCGGCGAAGATCATGGAGCTGCACCACAGCAAGCATCACGCGACCTACGTTGCCGGCGCCAACACCGCCCTCGAGAAGATGGCGGAGGCACGGGAGAACGGCACGATGGCGGCGCAGGCCACCAAGCTGGAGAAGGACCTGGCCTTCCACCTCGGCGGCCACACCAACCACTCCGTCTTCTGGAAGAACCTGTCGCCGGAGGGTGGCGACAAGCCGGACGGTGAACTCGGTGCCGCGATCGACGACGCGTTCGGTTCCTTCGACGCCTTCCGGGACCACTTCTCGGCGAACGCCAACTCGATCCAGGGCTCCGGCTGGTCCATCCTGGCCTGGGACTCCATCGGCCAGCGCCTGATCATCGTCCAGCTGTACGACCAGCAGGGCAACATCCCGATCGGCCTGACCCCGCTGCTCATGCTCGACATGTGGGAGCACGCCTTCTACCTGCAGTACCAGAACGTCAAGGCCGACTACGTCAAGGCCTTCTGGAACATCGTCAACTGGGCCGACGTGCAGGCCCGCTTCGAGCGCGCCCGCACCCAGACCTCCGGTCTGCTGGTCTAGTCGCGTCGCACGTCGTGAAGGGGACGCCGGATTCCGGCGTCCCCTTCGCGCGTTCCCGGGGCTTCGGACGGAGCTGGCACTCGGGGGCTCTTGTGTGCCAGCGGACGAAACGGTCATTCTTCACCTACCCAACGGCGTGTATCGGTCATCGACTGTCGTCACACCGAGGAGGTAGCGGGATGAACGGGAACGAACAGATCGGCCTCGCCGCCTTCCACACCGCCGGATCCCTGCGGGGATTCGTGGTGTCGGGGCGGTGGCCGGAGAGCACCCGCGAGTGGGCGCAGTTGCTCGCGGTGACGGTGCGGGTGGCGTCGCTGCCCGGCCTGCTGACCACGTCGACAGTGTTCGGGGTGCGTGAGGAACTGCCGGACGACCCCGAGCCGGGCACGGTGGGCCTGGTGCTCGCGGAGGGACCGGTGATCGGCGACGAGGCGGTGGAGCCGGGCCGGTTCGCGGCGCATCAGCCGCCCGCCCTGATCGTGCTGCACCCGCCGTCCGAGACCCGGCCGTCGCTGCCGGAGTGCACGGGGGCGGCCTCGGGTTGCGTGCTGCTGCCGGGGCTGCCGCACCTGGGTCTCGAGCACCGGGCCGCGTGGGTGGAGGCGGAGGCCGACGGAACGGTGACGTCGCTGGTCAGCCGGGTCGGGGTGGACCCCAACAGCGATCCCGACACCGCGGTTCTGGCCATGCTGCTCGCCGCCTGACCGGGACCCGCACCGAAAAGTTCGGGTTCCCAAACTTGTTGGCGCCTTTGCGATTTCGCGCCGCTCCGATTATGGTTGCCTAAGCGAAGGGGAGTAGCCCGCAATCGCCCGGTCGACATACTGGCGTTCAGCCCGGCCCGGCGAACCGGAATCCGTACCGGTGGGCGAGACCTTCGGCCGCGACGCATCCGCGTCGTCCGGCCGGAGGAAGGTCCCCGCCTCCTCCACACGACACGAGGAGGAGCAACCCCGGCATGTGGTCCGCCCTGGTTCTGAGTTTCGTCGTGGTGTTCGTGGCCGAGCTCGGCGACAAGTCGCAGCTCATGGCGATGACGTTCGCCCTTCGCTACCGCTGGTGGGTGGTGCTGTCCGGCATTCTCGCGGCCACGACCGCCGTGCACCTCGTCTCCGTCGCCGTGGGCCACTACCTGGGTTTGGCGATCCCCACCTCGGCGATGGCGATCGTCGGTGGCCTGGCCTTCCTGTTCTTCGGCCTGTGGACGCTGCGCGGCGACTCCCTCGACGAGGACGAGCAGGGCAAGGCGGCCCGCGTCACCCGCTCGGCCTTCCTCGCCGTCCTGTCGGCCTTCTTCCTCGCCGAACTCGGCGACAAGACCATGCTCGCCACCATCACCCTGGCCGCGGACAACGACTGGGCCGGCGTGTGGGTCGGCTCGACGGTCGGCATGGTGGCCGCCGACGCCCTGGCCATCGTCCTCGGCGCCGTCCTCGGCCGGCACCTGCCGGAGAACGCGATCCGGCTGGCGGCGTCGGCGCTGTTCTTCGGGTTCGGCGCCTGGATGCTCGGCGAGGGCCTGGCCCCCGGCACGCCCGTCGGCCCCGTCGCGGGCGGTGCGACCCTCGCCGTCGCGCTCGCCGCCGTGACCGGTCGCGCCCTGCTGCGCCGCCGCGCCGAGACCCGCCCGGTCCCCGCCGCCTCGGACTCCGTCGAACGATAGAGAGTGCCCTCCGGACGCCTGCGCGACCGCCCGCCCAGGAGTATGCTTGCCGATAGGCAACTAAATGGAGGTGGCATCACGCCCGCACACGATCGCTTCGACGACGAGGACGTCAACCGCCTGCGCGTGGCTCTCGGCCGCATCGCGCGCCGCGTCGACCGCCGCACCACCGGCGCGGGCGGGCTCACCCGCTCCCAGTTCTCGATCCTCGCCACCGTCGCCCGCCGCGAGACCGTCGGCGTGCGCGAACTCGCCGAGATCGAGGGCCTCAACCCCACCATGCTCTCGCGGATGCTCGGCAAGCTCGAGGACGCCGGGCTGCTCACCCGCTCGCCCGACCCCGACGACAAGCGCGTCGTCCGCGCCCACATCACCGAGGCCGGTGCCCGCACCTTCGCCGACCTGCGTCGCATGCGTACCGCGGTGTTCACCGAGCACCTCGCGGAACTGTCCCCCGATCGGCTGCACGCCCTGCACGACGCCCTCCCGGCGCTCGAAGCGCTCGCCGAGCAGATGTGCCGTCGCTCCGCGGAGGAGGGCCGATGACCGTCCTCACCGACCTGCGCGGACAGACCTTCGCCGCCTTCCGCGGCGCCAACTTCCGGCGCTACCTCAGCGGACAGGCGATCTCCCTGATCGGCACGTGGATGCAGACGGTCGCCCAGTCCTGGCTGGTGCTCGAACTCACCGGTTCCGGCACGGCCATCGGCCTCGTCCTGGCCCTGCAGACCGTGCCGATGCTGCTGCTCGGCCCCTACGGCGGCGTGGTCGCCGACCGCGTCGACAAGCGCCGGCTCATGATCGGCCTGCAGTCCGCGATGGGCGTACAGGCCCTCGTCCTGGGCCTGCTCACCGTCACCGGCGCCGTCCAGCTGTGGCACGTCTACGTCCTCGCCGTCGTCCTCGGCCTCAACCAGTGCTTCGAGAATCCCGCCCGCCAGTCGTTCATGCTCGAGCTCGTCGGACCGGAGGACCTGCGCAACGCCGTGAGCCTGCAATCGGTGCTGGCATCCGTCGCGCGCCTGATCGGCCCGGCCGTCGCGGGACTGATCATCGCCGTCGGCGGTCTCGGGGTGTGCTTCCTGCTCAACGCACTCAGCTTCGTCGCCGTCGTCGCCTCCCTCGCGAGCCTGGACCTGTCCCTGCTGCGCCCGTCGCCCCCCGCCGCCCGCGCCCGCGGGCAGCTCCGCGAGGGGTTCGCACACGTGCGGCAGACCCCGGCCCTCGCGGTGCCGTTGCTGACGATGGCACTGGTCGGCTGCCTGGCCTACGAGTTCCAGGTGGTGCTGCCCGTGGTCGCCCGACAGACCTTCGGCGCCGGCGCCGAGACCTACGGCTTCCTCACCGCCGCGATGGGCGCGGGTGCCGTCGTCGGCGGTCTCGCCGTGGCGACCTGGGGCCGCACCGGCACCACCGCCGTGGTGGCCACCTCCGCGGTGTTCGGTGTGGTGCTGCTCGCGGCCGCGGCGGCGCCCACGCTCGAACTCATGCTCGCCGCGATGGTGCTGGTCGGCGTCCTGAGCGTCGCGTTCACCGCCACCACCAACAGCTCCCTGCAGCTCGCCGCGGCCCCCGGCATGCGCGGGCGGGTGATGGCGCTGTTCGCCGTGGCCTTCCTCGGCTCCACCGCCGTCGGCGGCCCGGTCGCGGGGTGGGTCAGCGAGCAGTGGGGTGGCCGGGCCGGGCTACTGCTCGGTGCCGCGGCGTGCCTCGTCGCGGCCGGGATCGGCGCGACGCGCCTCGGACGCGACGACCCGCGGTAGGTTCCCGCTCTCGGCGACGGCGAGAGCGGAACGGGGATCCGCCGGCGCGGACCGACACCGTGAACGTCCCCTTTCAGGACGGAGCCGGCCGGGATGCGGCGACGGGTTGCGGCGACGACCGGACTCCTCGCACACCGTCGGCCACCGTGTTCCGTCGGCTGACCCCCGAGGGGCACAGACGCTCCTGGCACACCCGCCCGGACCGTCACCCCACGCGAATACCCGCGTCGGCGAGGAACTCGCGGGCACGACCCAGTCGGCGGTCGGCGACGAAGGCGTCCCAAGGGTCGGCAAGACCCTCGTGGTGGACGAGGTCGCGGAAGCGACGGAAGGCGCCCTTGCCCTCGATCGCCCGCTGCAGCCGCTCCCGCAGCGCGACATCCTGCTGCCGCTCGGCGAAGGCCGCCATGTCGCGCCAACCGTCCCGCGCGCCGGTGCGGTCGAACCGAAGCCACCGGTCGGGCTCGGTCTCGACGTCGACGGCGACGTCTTCCCCGACCATCATCGGGTCGGTACTGCTCTCGTCGTACACCTCCCCGGTGCGCAGATCGATGTACCCACCGGTCGATACGCCCGGATCGCCTTCCAGCGCGGCACTGAGCATCTCGAGGTCGACAGGTAGCACCCGGCCGGTCAGCGACTCGCCGTGCAGACACGCGAGCAGGTCCTCGGCCAGCACCTCGTCACCGGGGCCGCCGCGCCGAGTCAGCCGGTCGATCACCGACAGTGCCACCGGCTCGGCTTCCCGACGCCGCTGCTGCAGGGCCGTCGGTATGCCGGCCCCCACCTGCTGCAGCAAATCGTCGACCTCGTGTCCCCGCACCGCAGCGAGGAAGCGGGGTGCATCTGCAGTCGCCACAGCCGCGCGCAGCTCGGACGGGTCGACCACCTGCTCTCGTGCGGGCCAGGCGTGCACCAGCATGGGATGCGGACGACTCGGTCTGCGCGGCGCTCGGCTCTGCCCGTCGTCGTCGGCCCACCGGCGCCCGTACTGGTCCGGGATGTCGCCCCACCCCCAGTACGGCAGGGGCTTTGTCGGCGCGGTTCCCAGCACTTCCACGGGGTCGACTTTCTCCTTCCCGATCACGCACCGGTGCGTCCAGTCGTCGCCCAGGTCGAAGGTGAACTGGAATTCCGCTCCAGGCCCCAGCAGCCGAGCGACCTCGGACGACTCGATGTCCACCGGCTCCGTGACGGGCCCACCGATCGACCCGGCGATCTCGGCGCCGGTCTGCGCGTCGGTGACCACTCGTCCGCCGGGCAGGATGAACATCGACAGGTGGGAGCGGTCCCATCGAGCGAAGGCATCGTTGATGGCACTGGCCAGGTCCTCGAAGGTGTGCGACGGTCCGACCGCGAAGACGCGGCCGGGCCACGGCCACAGCTGCTCGCCGCGCCCACCGAGCAGCTCCACCGTCACCGACAACCACGTCCGTGCCATCCCCCGAGGATGGCATGCGGTCCGCCGCCGCACCGGACGGAGCTAGCGCGCGCTAAGGTGCCACCGTCGACAAGGCGCACGCCGAACGGTGGCGCCACGAAAGGAGCACGGCAGTGGAAATTCAGGGAACCGCCGCACTGGTCACCGGCGCGGCGTCCGGTCTCGGCGCAGCCACCGCCCAGCGTCTCGCCGACGCCGGCGCGACCGTCTTCGGTCTCGACCTCGCCCAGTCCATCGAACGCGTCGGCGACAAGGCGCCCGCCGGCGTCACCCTCATCGCCACCGACGTGACCAGCGCCGACGACGTGCAGGCCGCCGTCGACCAGATCGTCGCCTCGGGCGTGCCGTTGCGCATCGTCGTCAACTGCGCCGGCGTCGGCTGGGCCGGCCGGGTCCTGTCGAAGAACGGCCCGCACGACCTCGAGCTGTTCCGCACCGTCATCACCGTCAACCTGCTCGGCACGTTCAACGTGCTGCGCCTGGCCGCCGACGCGATGGCCAAGACCGAGCCCGTCGACGAGTACGGCCAGCGCGGCGTCATCGTCAACACCGCCTCCGTCGCCGCGTTCGAGGGCCAGATCGGCCAGATCGCCTACTCCGCCTCCAAGGGCGGCGTCCACGGCATGACCGTCCCCGCGGCCCGCGACCTGGCCCAGTACGGCATCCGGGTCAACACCATCGCCCCCGGCATCGTCGACACCCCGATGCTCGCCGGCGTCACCGAGGAGTACCGCAAGGGCCTCGAGGCGGGCGTGCCCTTCCCGTCCCGCCTCGCCCAGCCGGCCGAGTACGCCCAGCTCGTGCAGATGATCGCGGAGCACGACTACCTCAACGGCGAGACCATCCGCATGGACGGCGCGCTGCGCATGGCGCCGCGATAGGCCGCTCCGCGGCCGGTGTGTCCTTTGGGTTGCCAGGGCCGCCCAAAGGGCACACCATCCAACTCATGCGCCTGCTATGGGTCGTGGTCGCGGTCGTCGCGGTGCTCGCGTCGGCGCTGTGGTTCGGGCAGCGCCGGCTGATCTACCTGCCCGACCGGGCCCCGCCCCCGCCGGCGCAGTCGCTGCTCCCCGGTGCCCGCGACGTGCGGCTGACGACCTCCGACGGGCTCGAACTCGGCGCCTGGTTCGTCCCGGCCCGCGACGCCGCACGCGGCTTCACGGTGCTGCTCGCCTCGGGCAACGGCGGCAACCGCGTCGACCGCGCCCCACTGGCGACGGCACTCGCAGAGGCCGGTTTCGCCACCCTGCTCTTCGACTACCGCGGCTACGGCGGCAACCCCGGCCGCCCGAGCGAGGACGGCCTCGCCCGCGACGTGCGCGCCGCCCGGCAGTATCTCCTCGACCGCGAGAACGTCGCTCCGGACCGGCTGCTCTACCTCGGGGAGAGCCTGGGCACCGGCGTGGTGACCGGCCTCGCCGCCGAGCATCCGCCCGCCGGCATGCTGCTGCGCTCACCGTTCGTCGATCTGCCCACAGTCGGCCGGCACCACTACCCGCTGCTGCCCACCGGGCTGATGTGGGACCGCTTCCCGATCGCCGAGACCGTCGCGCGGCTCGACGTGCCGATCACCGTCGTCTACGCGACGGCGGACACGATCGTCCCGCCCGGCCAGAGCGAGGCCGTGGCCGCCGCCGCCCGCCGGCTCGTCGAGAAGGTGGCCCTGCCGGGCGCCGAGCACAACGATCCCGTGATGTTCGGCCCGCCGGTGGTCGACGCCCTGATCCGGCTCGCCGAGGCGGTGCCACCCCCGCAGCAGTGACCCGGTGCCGCCCCGCAGCAGTGACCCGGTGCCGCCCCGCAGCAGTGACCCGGTGCCGCCCCGCGGCAGTGACCCGGTGCCGCCCCGCGGCAGTGACCCGGTGCCGCCCCGCAGCAGTGACCTACAGGTCCGAGATGTGCGGGATCTCGTGCACCGCACGCTCGCTCATCCACTCACGGAGCACCTTCGTGGCGATCACGTCGTCCTCGTTGTACTCGAGCAGCCGGCGTCGCTGCTGCGGGTCCGGATCCCCGTCGTAGCCGACGGCCTCGCGGTACCAGCTCATCGACGCCTCGCCGCCGGCCTCCTCGTCGCGCCAGCGGTGACCCGCAATCGGTGCGATCTTCTTGAGGCCCTTGCCGTTCGGGCACACGAACTGGTCGGTGACGACCTGGTAGATGTCCACCCACTGCGGCGAGTCGATGAACTCGCGCACCTCGGCCTCGCTCGGCACCCCCGGGAACCCGGCGAACCGCCGGGCCGAACCGAGTAGCCACTTGTCCTCCGCGGTACGTGAATAGCAATAGGCTGCAAAGGTTTTCCCGCTCGCCGCAGCGGCGGCCCGCTCCGCGGACAGCCACGTCCAGAACTCGGCGAACGAGCGCGCCTCGTCGTCGGTCGGCACCGGATCCCAGCTGACGAACGCCCGGTACGCGGAGATCCCGTCGACGTTGAGCAGCGTGCCCCACAGGTACGCACCGTGCTCGTGGTAGCTCTCCATGTCGATGTCGATCTCGATGTCCGCCCGGCGCACGTGCACGTGGTCGTGCCGTCGCACCAGCGGCGCACCCGCCAGCCACGCCTTGGCCACCACGACGGTGTCCTCGAACGAACCCTGCGGCCAGACCTCGGGCGGGTCCCCCTCCCAGCGCGCCAGCTCGTCGATCGTGTGCACACCCAGCTCGCGCAGCACCGTCGCGCGTTGCCCCGGGGCAACCAGCGACACGTCGTGCGTCGCACTCAGCTGCTCGCGGCACCGCGGCCACCACGGGCAGGTCTTGCACTCCCCGATCTGCGACGGCTCCGTCGGGGTCTCGCCCCGCGCGATCGCGAGCCGGTCGGCGAGCCGGGCGTCGTAGTCCTCGAGGAGCGCGCCGAGGTCGTGCACGAGGATGCAGTCCCCGCCGTACCCGATGGCGCCGCCGACCTGTGCCGGGCTGGCCAGGCCGTGACGCTCGAGCATCCGGTACAGGTGAGCCACCCGCATCTGGTCGCGCACCTGACCGCGCACCTTGCGGGTCTCGTCGACCGCCGGTTCCCACACGAACAGCCCCGAGGTCGTCGCACCGCGGCCCGGGTCGGTGACCTTGTGATTGACCACGATCACCGGGATGTAGCCGCCGCGCTCGACGTCGCGCAGCAGGATCTCGGCCCGGCCCCGCCGACCGGTGTCGGGCTCCGCCGGCAGGACCGCCCCCCAGATCCGGTCCGCGCCGCGACGGCACGCGTCGAGGGTGGCGTCGGCGCGCCGCGACGCCGGGCCCTCGGGGTCGATCCGCACCCATCCACCGGGGTGGGCGTCGAACAGCCGCTGCCGCACGGCCTCGCGGTGAGTGGCCGCCGCCTCCTGCCGCTGCTTGGCTCCCGGATGCTCCGGGGCCGCGCTCAACTCGTCCGGAAAGGCCGCGTCCAGATGGACACGGTGCCGGCACCGGGTCAGCGCGCTCGCCTCGATCAGGACCGGCGAGGTCCGCCTCTCGCTGGATACGTTCACAGTGAAGAACAGTATTCGCCCACCTAGGGTCAACCGGAAACGACCGTCACGGATAGGCTGATCGTGGCGCCGTGGGTGCCGTACACCGAATGGAGGGTCCTGTTCGATGGCGTTGTTCAGCAGGCGGAAGCGCCGCGCCACCCGCAAGGCGGAGGCGAAGGCTCTCAAGCACAAGGCGAAGCTCGAGGCCAAACTCAACGCGAAGAACCAGCGCAGGCGCGACCGCCGCCTGGCGAAGGCCGAGATCAAGGCGGCCAAGGCGCAGGTCAAGGCCGACAAGGCGCTGATCGCCTCGCAGTCCCGGGTCGAGAAGCAGCAGATCGCCACGCTCAAGGCCCAGGAGAAGGCCGCCGCGCAGAAGGGCTTCACCGCGGCGAAGGTCCGGCGCTACCTCGCCGTCGTGCGACTGCTCGCACCGGTCCTCGTGCCGCTGGTGTACCAGGGGGTGACCGCGCTGCGCGGCCAGCTCGACGCCGCGCGCGCCCAGCGCATGGGCGTCGCCGTCGACCAGCTCGGCGAGTACACCGGTCACGGCGCGCACCTGAGCGCCCGCATCGCCGGGGCCGAGAAGTCGCTCGCCGAGATCCTCGAGCGCCATCCCAAGGACGCCGAAACCCAGAAGTTCGCCGACGCCATCCGGGGCCGCCTCAGCGACCTGACGGCGGCGGTGCACGCGGCCGAGCAGATGCCGGCGCCGCGCCGCAAGGCCGCACATGCCGGTATCTCGCGGGAACTGGACGGCATCGAGGCCGACCTGCTGGCCCGGCTCGGCGTGCGCTAGCGACGACCACCGTGGCACCCGGCTCGACCCTGCGCGGCACCGCCGCGGGAGCGCTGACCGCCGCCCTGGCGGTCGCCGCCCACGGCAGTGCGGGCGGCGGCGTGCCCGGCAACGCCGAGGTGACGCTGCTCGTCGCCGTCGCGGCCGGGGTCGGGCTCGTCGCGGCCCACCTGCGCGCGGTGCCCACCATCGTGGTGCTCGCGGGCGGGCAGGCCGCGACGCACCTGGTGCTCGCCGCGGTGACGACGGGTCACCTGCACACGTCGGTGCCGATGCTCGCCGCGCACACCGTCGCGGTCGTCGCGTGCGCGGCCCTGCTCGAGGCGGCGCAACGCCTGTGCGGGCCGCTGACCCGGGCGGTGCGGGCCGCGTGGCTCACCGTGCCCCCTCGCGTCGAGGCGGTTCGGACGCTGCTGCCGCCCGCGACGGTGCGGCCGGTCGCGGCGGCGCGGGCGGCACCGGGCATCTCCCGGCGGGGGCCGCCCGTCGCGGCATGACCGCGACCGACCCCCTCGAAGAGAGAAATCCATGAACATCCCGAACACCGTCGCCGCGCGCCGGCGACAGACCCCCCTCGTCCTCGCCCAGCTCGCTGGGCTCCTCGGCGCGGTCGCGGCAGCGTTGCTGTTCGCTGCCGGGCCGGCGGCCGCGCACTCGGTCGTCATCGCCAGCACACCCGCGCCGGGCGAGCAGATCGCCCAGGGTCCCGAGCGCGTGAGCCTGACCTTCAACGAGGCCCTGCAGGAATCCTTCGCCGCCCTGACCGTCGTGGGTCCGGACGGCAACCTGTGGTCCAAGGGCGATCCCCTCGTCGAGGACGCCACGGTGTCCGTGGCGGTCGGTGATCTCGGACCGGCCGGCGAGTACACCATCGCCTACCGGGTGACCTCCGCGGACGGGCATCCCGTCACCGGCACCCAGGTCTTCACCCTCACGCAGGACGGTCCGGGCGCTCCCGGTGCGGCGGCGGCCGCCGCCGGTGCCGCGGCGCCCGCGTCCGACAGCGACGAGGACAGCGGCCCGGCCGTGTGGATCTTCGTCGTCGTGGGCGTCGTCGTCCTCGCCGGCGTGCTGTGGTTCGTGCTGCGCAAGCCGAAGAAGGCCTGACGCCGGTGGCCGGGCGTTGACGACGAGCGGTACCGGCACCGCCGCGCACCGCGCGTGGTTGCTCACCGCCGGCGCCGGCGCCACCGCGGGCGTCGCCGCCGGCTGGTTGTTGGCGAACCCGGCCGCGTCGAGCTGGGTCCGGGCGTTGTCGCTGTGTCTCGGTGCGACGGTTCTCGGCCTGGCCGCGCTCGGGGTCATGGTGCGCGACGAGCGGCGGCCCGGCGTCGCCCCGGCCGACCTCTGGCGCACGATCGCCGGGCTCGGCGGATTCTGGGTCCTGACGGAGGCCGTGCAGCTCGTGCTGCAGGCCGCGGACACGACGAACGTCCCCGTGTCGCGGCTCGGGCTGTCGCGCTTCGCGGAGTATCTCGGCAGCGCGGGCGCCGGCCGGATCGGGGTGGCCGCACTGGTGTGCGCGCTGGCGTGCACGGTCGTCGCGGCGCTCGCGTATCGCCGGTCGGCGACGTGGTCGACGGTGCCGGTCCTCGTCGCCGCGGCGCTGGCGGTCATCGCCCGGCCGGTCACCGGGCACATGTCGCAGCAGACCCTCGGATCGCTGCTCGACGCCGCGCACGCGCTCGCTGCGGCGCTGTGGTTCGGCACGCTCGTCGCGCTGGCCCTGACGGTCCGGTCCCGCGGCGCGTGGGCCCGGCTGCTCCCCCGCTACTCGGTGCTCGCGGTGCGATGCGTCGCCGTGCTCGCCGCGACGGGCGTCGTCGACGCGGCCGTTCGGCTCGGCTCGGTCGCGGCCCTGATCGACACCGGTTACGGGCGCATCGTGCTGGCCAAGGCCCTGACCCTGCTGGCGCTGCTGGCGCTGGCGTGGTGGTGGCGACGGACGTGGGTGCCGGCCGCGACCGCGCACCGGGTCACCGCGGAGGTGTCGCTGCGCAACGCGGTGCTCGAGGTCGCCGCGACGTCGGTCGCGTTCGGGCTCGCGGCGGCGCTGGCCACCAGCGCCTGAACCGCCCGCGAATCTTCGACGAGCTGGCCTCCGGGCGCTTCGACGTCATCGCCTCCGGCACCACCGTCACCGAATCGCGCCGGGAGCGGGCTGCGTTCTGCGCGCCGTATTTCGGGTCCGGGCAGTCCGTGGCGGTGGACACCGCCCGTCATCCCGCGGCGAGAGGGGTGGCGGACCTGGCAGGCCTGACCGTCGTGGTGCAGCAGGGCAACACCAGCGAGCCGGTGGTGAAACGCCTTCTCGCCGAAGGCCGTATCGGCGGGATCCGGGTGTATGCGTACCACGAGATCGACCGTGCCCGGGACGAGCTGTCGACCGGCGGCTGCGACGCCTTCATGAAACTCGGTCCCGTGCTGAGGTGGCTCACGCGCGTCCGCCCCCACGTCGACGTCGTCGAGTACGACATCACCCGCGAGGAGATCGCGCTCGCGGTGCGCCTCGGCGACGACGTGCTGCGCGGTGAACTCGAGGATGCGCAGCGTGCGCTCGCGCAGGACGGCACGCTCGGTGCGCTGGTCTCACGCCGGCTCGCCCCGGGCGACGGCACGTCTCTCGGCACGCGATGACGCCGGGTGGCCGGCGAGCAGGACGACCGCCAGCACCGCGATCCACAGCACGAACGCACCGAACATCACCCGTTCGACCGCGCCCATGCCGGGGGTGGGTTCGGCGGCGGCGACGGCCGGGACGTACCGGCCCGTCCACGCGCCGAACACGAGGATCGTCGCGACCGTGCCGGCCGAGTACACCCGGAACCAGGTGCCGAAGGCCGCGGCCGCGAATCCGATGAGCGCGCACCACAGCGACACCGTCACCACGCTGAGCGCCAGGTGCATGGTGTCGGCGAGCGGCATCGCTGCCCCGGCCTCGATGTCCTCGCGTCCCGTCATCGGGAACGGCAACCACAGCGGTCCCACGAATGCATAGGCCACCAGGAGAACTCCCGCGATGCGCAGGGGGCGGACGCCGCGGCCCGTGCGCCACACACCGATCCCGAAGGCGACGATCAGCGCGTCGTACACGAATCCCGCGACGGTCAGGGGCGCCCGGGTCGGCGCGCCGATCGACGTCAGCTCGCTGATCGCCTGATCGAAGCGGTTGTAGCCGTCGTAGAGGGCGGCCGCGAGTACCTCGTGCGCCCCCACGTACAGCAGAGACGACACGATCCCGCAGGCGAGCAGCACCGTCGATGCCGTGTCCGGACGTCGCGGACCGTCGCGCCGGAGCTGGGGTGTGTACGGATCAGGAGTGGACACCGTCGGCCTCCCGGGACGCCGACTCGGCGGTGCGGGCGCCCGCTGGGTCCAGCATGATCCGGCCGGGGAGGCGACGCCAGAGACCTTCGTCCCCGATCGTCCGCCGAGTGTGAGCTGTCCGTCTGCCCGTATGCCATGCCACGGCCGGTGCCGCGTGCCACGCTGACGCACCGGGCCACGGACGCGCCGAGGCGGAAGGAGCGACGGTGTATCGGAAGATCGAACTGCGGGGTCGGCACGGCTTCGAGGCGATGGCCCCCGATGCCGGGAACCGCACCGAGCTGTCCGTCCCCGACGTGACGCAGTTCCGGTTCCGGATGGAGATCTGCGACGTCGGGGCGCTCACCGTCGGCCGGGTGCAGATGTCACCGCATCGTGCTCTGCCCGGCCTCGTCGAGGACGGCGAGGTCGCCAACCTGTGTCTGATGCTGTCCGGCAAGCAGGTGGTCGACGACGGGACGACCCGCGTGCACATCGAGGTCGGCCGGATCGTCCTGCAGGTCGGGTGGAACCGATACGAGGCCGTGGATGCGGACGGGTCGGACCTTCTCCTCGTGCGCATCCCCCGGCACCGGCTCGAAGAACGCGGACTCGATCTCGAGGAGACGTCCGTGACGTTCGGGCCGGCAAAGCCCACCATGTCGGTGCACGCGCTCAATGCGGTGGGGATGACCATGCTTCGTGAACGCGGTCGCCACAACACGACCGCGGCCCCCCGCAGCGTGGAGAACGCCCTGATCGAGCTCGTCGTGGGTCTGCACCACGAGTCGCTCGGGTACGGCGCCGATTCGGGTGAGCTGCGTGGCAGCGTCTACGCCCGCGCCCTCACCCTGATCCGAGCCCATCACCACGACCCGACGCTGACCCCCACCGTGATCGCGGAACGCCTGCAGCTGTCGTTGCGAAGCCTGCAGCGCGCGTTCGCAGCCCACGACACCACGGTGGCGTTCCAGATCCGGCGGCTGCGCGCGCACCGCGCGGCGGCGCTTCTGCAGGAACCCGGCTATACCCGCACAACGGTCGCCGAGATCGCCGCGATCACCGGTTTCGCGTCCAGCGCCGAGCTGCGTCGCGCCCTGCGCACGGTGCGCGGGGTGAGTCCGGCGGAGCTGCGACCACGCTGAGCTCGACCACGCTGAGCGCGACCACGCTGGCTCGACCACGCTGAGCGCGATCGCCCACGGAATGGGCGTGGTGCATTTCGCGCCACCGCCGCACATTCCGCGTCGCCGTGTTCCAATGTGCGGCGAAGACGGTGTACCTGTTTACGTCCGGGTGTCCTTTCCGTCCGTTTCCCGGGCACCTCCGAACCTGAAGGGCGTGTGTGATGCTGGATTCGTTGTGGGACCTGTTGTGGTACACGCTGGTCGTCTTCGCGTTCGTCGCGTACCTGCTGATCCTGTTCCAGGTGCTGACGGACCTGTTCCGTGATCGCTCCACGTCCGCCGTGGTCAAGGTCGTGTGGATCATCTTCCTGATCGTCCTGCCGTACCTGACCGCCTTCGTCTACCTGCTGGTGCGGGGCCGCGGCATGGCCGAGCGGTCCGCCGCCGCCCACGACGCGGCCCAGCACGCCGCCGACGACTACATCCGCAAGGTGGCCGGACGATCCCCCGCCGCCGAGATCGCCGAGGCCCAGGCCCTGCTCGAGGCCGGGACGATCACCGGCGACGAGTTCGACCGGCTCAAGGCCAAGGCCCTGCGCTGACCGCCGCGGCCGAACTCGAGCACGAGCGGGCGGGCGCGCCGCGCGCTCGGCTGCGCAGCTACGGGCGCCGGTTCCACCCGGTCGGCCTGGGGCTGGCGCTGCTGTTCTTCGTGGGGTCGATGACGCCGTCGCTGCTGCCGCGCGTGTGGTACCTGCAGGCGGTCGCGACGGGAATCAGCGTCGCCATCGGCTACGGGGTGGGCTGCCTGATCGCCTGGGTGGTCCGGCGCTGCGGCGTCGAGCCGCACTGGTCCGAGCGGACCCGGCGGATCGGCTGGTGGGTGCTCGCCGGCGCGGCGCTGGTCCTGGCGCCGACCTTCCTGGTGCTCGGGTCGTGGTGGCAGCAGATCGTCCGCGATCTGGTGGGCGTGCCGCGAGCGCAGCGCGCCTTCTACCTGCTGGTGCTGCTGATCGCGCTGGCCGTCGCGTTGCTGCTGCTCGCGGCGGCCCGCGCCGTGCGCCGGGGCACCGACCGGTTGACCCGCTTCGCCGGCCGGTTCGTGCCCGGGCCCGTCGCCCGCGTGGCCGCGGTGCTCGTCGTCGTGGTGCTGGCGGTGTTCGTGCTCGACGGCGCCGTCGACCGGGTCCTGCTCGGCGTCGCGGAGCGGTCGGCGGCCGTCGCCGACACGGGCACCGCCGAGGGCGTCACCCAGCCCCAGCTGACGGAACGGTCCGGGTCGCCGGCGTCGAACGAGCCGTGGGACAGCCTCGGCCGGGAGGGCCGCACCTTCGTCGCGGGCGGCCCGGCCGCCGAGCAGATCGAAGCCGTCACCGGCGCGCCCGCGCGCACCCCGATCCGGGTGTACGCCGGCCGCGAATCCGCGGACTCCGTCGAGGGGATCGCCGAGCGGGTCGTCGCCGAACTCGAACGCACGAACGCGTTCGACCGCCGGGTGCTGGCGGTGGTGACCACCACCGGCCGCGGCTGGGTGAACGCGAACGTCGCGGGGGCATTCGAGTACGTCAACGGCGGGGACTCGGCGATCGCCGCCATGCAGTACTCGTTCCTGCCCAGCGCGCTGTCGTTCGTCGCGGACCGCGACACCCCGCAGCAGGCCGGGCGGGCGCTGTTCGAGGCGGTGTACCGGCAGTGGTCGGCCCGGCCCGAGGGGCAGCGTCCGAAGCTGGTGGTGTTCGGCGAGAGCCTCGGCTCGTACGGCGGGCAGGCGGCGTTCGCGTCGGGACAGGACATCGTGGCGCGCACCGACGGGGCGCTGCTGGTGGGCACCCCCAACTTCGCGCAGCCGTGGGGCCGGATCACCGCGGACCGCGACCCCGGTTCCCTCGAGCGGCTGCCCGTGGTGGACGACGGCCGCAACATCCGGTTCGCGTCCCGGCCCGGCGACGCGGACCTGCCGGGGCCGTGGGAGTTCCCCCGCGTGGTGTTCTGGCAGCACGCGAGCGATCCGATCACCTGGTGGTCGTTCCGGCTGCTGCTGCAGCGGCCGGACTGGCTGCGCGAACCGCTCGGCCCGGATGTGGACCCCGGGATGCGCTGGCTGCCGTTCGTCACGTTCTGGCAGGTCACGCTGGACATGGTGTTCTCCGCGGACGTGCCGTCCGGGTTCGGGCACGCCTACGGTCCCGAGGCTGCCGAGCTGTGGGCGGACATCCTGGCCCCCGCGGGCTGGGACGGGGCCGCGACCCGGCGGGTGCAGGACGCCCTCGCCGGGACGGACCCCGACGACTGAACCATGGACGACTGAACCACGGACGACTGAACCACGGACCGGCGCTGCGGCAGGATGCCTACAGCACGCCGGCGGCCACCCTCAGGTCGGCGACCAGCCCGGCGAGCGCCTCCTCCCGCTGCGCGCTCGGTCCGCGCAGGATCGCCGACGGGTGGATCGTGGCGACGACGGCCGGATCCGACGGGACCCGCACGTCCGGGTGCAGGATCTCCCCGCGGTGGGCGGTCACCCGGAACGACGGCCCGAGCAGCGACTGGGCCGCGGTGGCGCCGAGGCACACGAGCACGTCGGGTCGCACGGCCTGCAGCTCGGCGACCAGCCAGGGCCGGCACGCGACGATCTCGCCGCGCGCCGGTTTCTTGTGGATGCGGCGCCCGCCGGCCGCGGCCCGCTCGAACTTGAAGTGCTTGACCGCGTTGGTCACGTACACCTCGTCGCGGTCGATGCCCGCCTCCTCGAGCGCCCGGTCGAGCAGCCGCCCGGCGGGGCCGACGAACGGCTCCCCCGCGCGGTCCTCCTGATCGCCGGGCTGCTCGCCGACGAGCACGAGCCGGGCGCTCGCCGGTCCGGCGCCGAACACGGTGCGTTCGGCGTTCCGGTACAGCTCGCACCCGCGGCAGTCGCCCGCCGCGGCGGCGAGCTCGGCCAGGTCGGTGCTGTCCGGCACGAACTCCTCGGCTCCCGGTTGCCTGCTCACCGCCACCTCCCTCACGTCGGTGCCGGACGGGTACCCAGCCCGGCTCAGGACATGCGCAGCCGCGACACCCAGGCCCGAGTGTCGCCGGGATCGATGACGTCGTCGAGCTCGAAGATCGTCGCGGCCTGCAACGCCTTGCCGTGCTGGTAGGCGGCGGCGACGAGCTGCGCGAACAGTTCGTCGCGCGCGGCCTGATCGGGTGCGGCCTCGAGTTCCTTGCGGAAGCCGAGCCGCACCGCGCCCTCGAGTCCCATGCCGCCGATCTCGCCGGTGGGCCATGCCACCGTGAACTCGGGGGCGTGGAAGGAGCCGCCGGCCATCGCCATGGCGCCGAGACCGTAGCCCTTGCGCAGGATGATCGTGCCGAACGGGACGGTCAGGCGCGCACCGGCGACGAACAGCCGGCCGAACCGGCGGACCGTGGCCTCCTTCTCCGACTCGGGCCCGACCATGAATCCCGGTGTATCGCAGAGGCTCACGACGGGCAGGCGGTGCGCCTGGCACAGTTCGAGGAAGTCGGCGGCCTTGTCGGCGGCCTCGGCGTCGATCGCGCCGCCGAGGTGGTGGCTGCTGTTGGCGAGCACCCCGTACGCCGCGCCCTCGACGCGGATCAGGGCGGTGACGATGCCGACGCCGTAGTCGCCGCGCAGTTCGAGCACGGAGCCGCCGTCGGCGATTGCGTCGATCGCGGCGCGCACGTCGTAGGCGCGCAACCGGTTCTCCGGAACCGCGTGCCGCGCGAGCCGCGGATCGGGGGCCTGCCAGTCGTCCGCCGCGGTGGTGAAGTAGCCGAGGTACTGCCGGGCCAGTTCGACGGCGTGCGCCTCGTCGCGCGCGGCGAGGTGTACGACGCCGTTGCGGCGCTGCACGTCGACCGGGCCGATGTCCTCGGGCCGGAAGACGCCGAGGCCGCCCCCTTCGATCATCGCGGGCCCGCCCATGCCGATGTTGGCCTCGGGGGTGGCGATCAGCACGTCGCACACGCCGGCGAGGGCGGCGTTGCCGGCGAAGCACCGACCGGAGACCACCGCGATCGTCGGCACGCGCCCGCGCAGGGCGGCCATCGCCCGGAACGTCGACAGTTCCAGGCCCTGGCCGGGTCCGGCGTCGACGTCGCCGGGGCGTCCGCCGCCGCCCTCGGCGAACAGCACGAGCGGCACCTCGCGTCGTGCGGCGAGCTCGAGCAGCCGGTCGGTCTTGGCGTGGTTGCGCATGCCCTGCGTGCCGGCGAGGACGGTGTAGTCGTAGGAGAGCACCACCGATTCGGCGCCGTCGATGCGGGCGAGACCGCCGACGAGGCCGTCGGCGGGGGTGTTGGCGATCAGGTCCTCTTCGCTGCGCCGGCTGCGCTGCGCGGCGAGCACGAGCGGCCCGTACTCGACGAAGGTGCCGTCGTCGACGAGGTCGGCGATGTTCTCCCGCGCGGTGCGGCGGCCGATCCGGTGCCGTTTGGCCACGGCGTCGGGGCGGGCGGCGTCGAGGGTGCGCTCGTGCCGGTCCCGGATCTCGGCGAGGTCGTCGCGTACGGCGTCGAGGTCCCGCGCGTCCCCGTCGCCGGTGGCCGCGTCGCCGGACCCGGCGCGCACCACAGCGAGCACCTCCCCCGGTTGCACGGTCTGTCCGGGCCGCACCAGCAGCCGCACCACGGTGGCGGGTCCGGACGCGGACACCACGTGCTGCATCTTCATCGCCTCGAGCACGACGACGGGGGCGCCCGCGGTGAGCGCGTCGCCGTCGGCGGCGGTCTCGACGACGGTGCCGACCATGTCGGCACGCACCGCCTCCTCCCCGGCGTGCAGTTCCGGTGCGACGACGGGTGCGTCGTCGGGGCCGGCGACGGCGAGGTCGGCGATCCGCTCGTCCAGCCACGACGTGTGCACGTCGCAGGCGGCGAAGTCCTTGTCGCGCAGAATGTTCTGCAGGAAATCGGTGTTGGTGGCGACCCCGGCGACGAGCAGGTCCCCGAGTGCGGCGTCCGTCTTGCGCAGCGCCGCGGCGAAGTCGTCGATGCGGGTGTGGGTGATCACCTTGGCCAGCAACGAGTCGTAGCGCGGGCTGGTCGTCAGCCCGGGACGGCCGTAGGTGTCGACGCGGATGCCCGGGCCGGTGGGCGGGGTGAACGCGGTGAGCGTGCCGGACGCGGGTACGGCCCGCCCGTCCGGGCGCATGGTCTCGGTGTTGACGCGGGCCTGGACGGCAATGCCCTGTGCGGCGGCGGGCTCGCCGCGCACCCCGGCGCCGTCGGCGGTGACGCCGCCGGGCAGGCCGAGTTCGCCGAACCGGGCACCGCGGGCGATCGCCACCTGCGTCGCGACGAGGTCGATTCCGGTGACCTCCTCGGTCACCGTGTGCTCCACCTGAATTCGCGGGTTCACCTCGAGGAACACCGCCTGATCGCCGGCGACGAGGAACTCGACGGTGGCGAGACCGCGGTACCCTACCGACGCGCAGAGCCGGGCCGCGGCCTCGTGCAGCGCGCGTCGCACGGTCGCGTCGAGCCGTTGCGCGGGAGCGACTTCCACCAGTTTCTGGTGGCGCCGCTGCACGCTGCAGTCCCGGTCGCCGAGCGCGAGGGCCCGCACCCCGCCCGCGTCGTCGGCCGCGGCGACGATCTGCACCTCGATGTGCCGGGCCCGGTCGCACAGGGCCTCGGCGAACAACGCGCCGTGGCCGAAACCGTGTTCCGCCTCCGTGGTACACGCGCGGAAGGCGTCGTCGAGGGTCGCTACGTCGCGCACCACCCGCATGCCGCGGCCGCCGCCGCCGGCGAGGGCCTTGAGGACGATGCCGCCGGGGTGGGCGGCGAGGAAGTCGCGGGCCGCGCCGACGGTGACGCCCCCGTCGGTGGCGGGCAGCACGGGCACCCGGGCGGCGACGGCGGCGCGGCGGGCGGCGGCCTTGTCGCCGAAGACCCGCAGCACCTGCGGGTCGGGTCCGACGAACGTCACCCCGGCCGCGGCGCAGGACTCGGCGAATTCGGCGTTCTCGCTGAGGAATCCGTATCCGGGGTGGACGAGGGTGCAGCCGGTCTCGGTGGCGGCGCGCAGCAGGGCGGCGCCGTCGAGGTAGGCGGCCGGCCCGGCGCCGGTCAGCGCGACGGCGCGGGTGGCGGCGGCGACGTGGGGACTGTCGGCGTCGTCCTCGGCATACACGGCGGCGGTGTCGATGCCGAGTTCGGTGGCGGAACGGACGACGCGCAGCGCGATCTCGCCGCGGTTGGCTACGAGCAGCATGGGTGTCGGGGGTCCTGTCGGTCGGGGCCGGTCAGCGGAAGCCGATGAGCCGTTCGGACATCGCGATCATGTCGTCGATGTAGGAGAGCTGTTCCTGTCTCGGGGCGTCGAGCAGGCGCACCGCGCCGACGCGCTGGGCGTCGACGAGGGTGCGCGCGATCCGTTCGGGATGCGCGCTGAGCGTGACGTCGCCGGTGGCGTCGATACGCTCGACGAAGCGGACGTAGCGCCCGACGAGCCGCTCGCGCACGCTCACCCATTCCGTGCCCACCTCGTCGTCGAGGCGGGCACGGTGCTCGATCAGCTCGAGGATGCGGCCGTTGACGTACATGGACTCGATGGAGGCCCGGGTCGTCGTGCGCAGCACCTCCCGCAGGTCGTCCACCGTCGGCCCCTCCACGTGCTGGGCGTCGAGGAACTGCCGGCACACGAGGGTGGCGAGGGCGCGGAACACCTCCTCCTTGGACGAGAAGTACGCGTAGAAGGTGGCGCGGGAGACGGCGGCGCGTTCGGTGATCACCGCGACGGTGGTGCGCTCGTACCCGAGTTCGCCGAAGCAGTCGCGGGCGGCGTCGAGCAGCTCCCGCCGGCGGGGTCCGTCGCTGTCGCGTCGCGCGGATCGGGCCCGTTCCTGGGCTTCGCTCGTGGTCACCCGCACAGCATGCGTCGACGTTGACGTCAATGTCAACGGACGTGGGCGCCCGGCGACCGGGACCCGAGCCGGGGCACGACGCGACCCGGCAGGTATTGCGCAACATCGGCGTGCCCGAAATGGGCGGCGCATCAACGACATCCGTTGTCCGAGCACCCTGTTCGGAGGCACGGTGCGGCACTAGCATGGTGGGCAGCCCTCAGTGGACACCCCCCTTTCGGGAAGGTTCGATCATGACCACGATGGAAATGCCGCACGTCACCGAGTGCAGCGTCAGCACCTGCTCCTACAACCACGACGGCTGCCACGCCTACGCCATCAACGTCGCCGGCCACAACGGCAGCGCCGACTGCGAGACGTTCATCCCGCTGTCGACGAAGGGAGGCCTGGACACCGTCACCAGCATGGTCGGCGCCTGCCAGCGCGCCGACTGCATGCACAACCAGGATCTCGAGTGCACCGCGAGCGAGATCCGGGTCGGCGGCAGCGGCAGCGGCGAGCACGCCGCCAACTGCCTGACCTACCAGGCCCGGTAACGGATCGAACCGTTCACCGTCCCACTCCCAGCACTGCCCGCACGGCGCCGGTGAGGGCCGCGGCCGGCAGGTCGGGGGTGATCGCGCGCTGCAGGCCGAGGCCGATGCCGAGCCCGAGCAGCATCGTCGCCGCCTGCTCGGGCTCGATCGCCGGTTCGAGGCCGAACCGTGCGGCGAGCGACCGGATCAGTTCGGCGATCAGGGTCCGCACCCCGGCGGCCCCGGCCGCGATGCGGGAGCGGATCTCCTCGTCGTGCCGCGAGCGCACCGAGAATTCGATCTCGAGCAGGGTCCAGCGCCGGTCGCCGATGGTGCGCTCGGCCCAGGCGTCGAAGGCGGCCACCACGTCGTCGAGCGACGCACCGGCCTCGAGCGTCGCGGCGATCTCCCCCATGCGCTCGGCCCGGATCCGGTCGAGCACCGCGAAACACAACTCGTCCTTGTTGCGGAAGTTCGAGTACACCGCGCCCTTGGAATAGCCGGCGTCCTCGGCGATCTGCTCGAGCGACGCCGCGCTGTAACCGCGGTCGAGGAAGTGCTCGGTGGCCGTGGCGAGCAGCTCCTCGCGCGTGCGTGCCTGGGTCTGCTGCCGGGTCTGTCGTGCCACGACTCGACGGTACCGGAGCGACCCGAATTCGGATACTGTGGTTATCCGAATACCGACGGTATTCGGAATGGACGCAGACGAGAGGCGACACGATGGACGAACACCGGGTGGTGGTGATCGGTGCCGGGATCTCCGGCATCGGCGCGGCGATCGCCCTGCGACGGCGCGGCATCACCGACGTCGTCGTCCTCGAGAAGGCCGACAGCCTCGGCGGGACGTGGCGCGCCAACACCTACCCGGGCTGCGCGTGCGACGTGCCGTCGCTGCTGTACTCGTACTCGTTCGCGCGGAACCGCGACTGGAGCCGCCTGTTCGCCGGGCAGCCGGAGATCCGCGACTACATCGAGCACACCGCCGCCGCACAGGGCGTGGCGTCCCACGTCCGGTTCGGAGTCGAGGTGCTGAGGGCGGACTGGGACGACGTCGACGCCCGCTGGACGCTCGCCACCACCGCCGGCACCGTCCGGGCGCGTTTCCTCGTCGCCGCCGCGGGGCCGTGGAACGAACCGCTCGTGCCCGAGATCCCCGGTCTCGACCGCTTCCCCGGCGAGGTGTTCCACTCCGCGCGCTGGAACCACGACTACGACCTGCGCGGCAAACGGGTCGCCGTCGTCGGCACCGGCGCCTCGGCGGTCCAGTTCGTCCCCGAGATCGCTCCCGACGTCGCACGCCTGCACCTGTACCAGCGGACGGCGCAGTGGGTGCTGCCCAAACCCGACCGGCACCTGTCCGCGGCCGAGCGCCGGCTGCTCACCCGTCTCCCGGGTGCGCGACGGCTGGTCGAGGCGATCGAATACGGCCTGATGGAGGCCCTCGGCCTCGGCTTCCGGCACCCGTGGCTCATGCGTCGGCTGCAGTGGATCGGCCGGGCGCAGCTCCGCGCGCAGGTGCGCGACCCGCGGCTGCGCCGGGCCCTGACCCCCGACTACACCCTCGGCTGCAAGCGGCTGCTCATGTCGAACACCTACTACCCCGCCCTGACCCGGCCCAACGTCGAGGTCCACCCCGCGGCGGTGCAGGAGGTCCGCGGCTCCACCGTGATCGCCGGGGACGGCAGCGAAGCCGAGGTCGACGCGATCGTCTTCGGCACCGGCTTCCACATCCTCGACATGCCCATCGCGCGCCGGGTGTTCGACGGGCGGGGCCGCAGTCTCGACGAGCACTGGCAGGGCAGCCCCCGGGCGTACCTCGGCTCGTCCGTCGCGGGCTTCCCCAACGCGTTCGTCCTGCTCGGACCGAGCCTGGGCACCGGCCACACCTCGGCCTTCCTCATCCTCGAAGCCCAGCTCGACCACGTCGTGACGGCCATCGACACGGCCCTGCGCCGCGGCTGGCGCACCCTCGAGGTGCGCCGGGAGGCCCAGGACGCCTTCGACGACGAGGTTCAGGCCGCCCTTCCGGGCACCGTCTACAACTCCGGCGGATGCCGCAGCTACTTCTTCGACGTCAACGGCCGCAACAGCTTCAACTGGCCGTGGTCGTCGGCCGCGCTCCGGCGCCGGGTGTCGGCGTTCGACCCGGACGTCTACGCCGTCACGCGCGACGACGAGCGCGTGTCCGCCGGGTGATCCGGGCCCCGGCGCAGGGACTGTCGGGGTACCGTCGGGTCGAGGCACCCGACACGAGGAGGACCCGGAAATCTCCGTTCGTCTCCGCAACCCGTACCACCGCGTCGAGGCGCTGCCCAGCAGCCGGCACGTGCAGGTGTCGATCGCCGGCGCGGTCGTCGCCGAGACCCGCAAGCCCGTGCTGCTGTTCGAAACCCGGCTGCCCGTGCGGTACTACCTCCCGTCCGCGGACGTCGACTTCTCGGTGCTCGAGGAGACGGACCTGCACACCGAGTGCCCCTACAAGGGCACGGCCCGGTACTGGAGTTTCACCGGACCACCGGGGGCCGAGAACCTCGCGTGGTCGTACCCGGATCCCCTTCCCGCCGTCGCACCGATCGCCGGCCACGTCGCGTTCTACGACGAGAAGGTGGACCTGGTCGTCGACGGTGTGCCCGTGCCGCGTCCCGGCGGCTGACCACGCGGCCTCAGCGGGCGATCCGGATCCACGGATCGTCGTCCCCGGCCTGCAGGCGGGTGCCGAAGCCGGCCGACGCCTCCGCGAGCGTCGCGCGCAACCACCGCTGCTGCGACTGCGTGACGTGCTCGAGCCGCATCCGCCGCGCCTGCACCGGCAGCATCCGCACCTCCTGCAGCTCCCCCGTGTCCGCGTCGAGGGTGACGAGGTACAGCAGCCGCAGCTCGTCGTGGAAGCGCTCGTAACCGCCGATGCCCTCGTAGTCGTTGATCAGGTCGCCGCACCCGTACAGCACGGGCTTGCCGCGGTAGATCTCCAGCGGGCGCGGGTGATGGGACGAGTGCCCGTGCACCACGTCGACGCCGCCGTCGATCAGCCGGTGCGCGAACCCCACGTGCGCGTCCGGCACGGCGTAGCCCCAGTTGGAACCCCAGTGCACCGACACCACCACCACGTCGCCGGCCCCGCGGTCGGCGTCGATCCGGGCGAGCAGCTCGTCGGCGCCCGCCTCCGACACCGGCAGCAGGGCCACTCCCGGCCGCGTCGGCGTGGCGGCCCACGACGGGGTGATCCCGCTCGACACCGCACCGACCGACCACACCCGCACCCGGGGCGATCCGGCGGCGACCGTCGCCGGCCGCCACGCCGCCCGGTCGTCGTCGCCCGCACCGGCGAGCCGCAGTCCCGCCGCCGTGAGGACCTCGACGGTCTCGCGCAGACCGCGGACACCGAAGTCGAGCACGTGATTGTTGGCGAGCGTGCACACGTCGACCCGCGCGACGGTGATCACCCCGACGTTCGCCGGGTTCATCCGGTAGTGGATGCCCTTGTCCGGGGCGTAGTCCCGCGACGTGGTCACGGACGTCTCCAGGTTGACGACCCGCACGTCCGGGGCGCATTCGTCGAGCACCGGCAGCGCGACGCCCCACGGCCAGTCGAAGCCCGCCGGCCGCGGGATCACCCCGCTGCGGGTCTCGGCGAGCTCGACGTAGTCCCGGGCGTCCTGCGCGTAGGACTCCCGCAACCTCGGCCCTCCGGGATGCGGGAGGATCTGGTCCACGCCCCGGCCGGTCATCACGTCCCCGGCGAGGAACAGCGTCACCGTGCGCGGCACACCTGAAAGGGTAGTCGCCGAACCGGATCCGCGTGGTCACCGAGCGGCGGTCACCGGGACACGTAACTGGGCTGTTCGGTGACGTCGCCGAGCACCACCAGCGTCGCCAGGGTGTTCTCCCACCGGATCCGGGCGGCGCCGACCGTCGCCTGCACCACGGTCCCGTCCGGCCGGCCGAACTCGCACAGCTGCCCGGTCCGGTCGTGCAGCGAGCGGACGGTGACAGACCTGTCGGGCCAGGTGCCGCCGGTGAGGACCTCGTGCAGCGGCCGGTTCTCCACGTTCCGGGCGTCGACGCCGAACAGCGTGGCGAAGCACGGATTGACGTAGGCGACGGTCCCGCCGTCGCGCACGGCGAGGATGGGGACGGGCAGCAGATCGAGGACATCCGGCAGGGGCAACGGGGCCAGCCGGTCCGGCAGTTGAGCCCAGGCCGCGGCCTTCGCCCGATACAGGTCCATGTCGGCGTCGTGGTACAGGTCCATGGGGTCGCTGACGACGCCGGCTGCGACCCCGAAGCTGACCGGCACGGGATTCGCGCGGGCCAGGCCCTCGAGCACCGCGCGCCCTTCCTCCTCGTCCGTGTCCGGGAGGACGACGAGGAATTCGTCGCCGCCGAGGCGGGCCAGGATCCCGCCGCGCGGCACCTGCTGCGCCCACGCCTCGGCGGCGTCGCGGAGCAGGGCGTCTCCCGCGGGATGCCCGTGCTCGTCGTTGAACGCCTTGAACCCGTCGACGTCGAGCAGACCGAGGCAGACCCAGGCGCCGCGGTCGCGCGGCCGCGATCGCAGTTCGAGGTCGAGGCCGGCGCGGTTGCGCAGCCCGGTGAGCGGATCTCGGGTCGCCGCGTTCACCAGCAGGCGCCCGACGGCCCCGAAGATCGCACCGGAGCCGAGCAGCGCCGCGGCGACGACCACGTAACCGACCCACAGCAGGCGCGTCGGGGCCAGGGCCGCGGCGCCGAGGGTGGCGGCGGTGAGCGTCCCGATCCACAGGACGGCCTGCCGCGGCGGCCAGAACGCCGCGAGATACATCGACAGGAACATCGAGCCCATGACGCTGATGAGGATGCGGGAGGGGTCGACGTGGAACGCGATCACCGCCGGCATCGCGGCGACCGCGCACGCGGTGGCGGCGACGATGGGGGTGCGCCCCAGACGCCGTGGCGTCCACCGCAGGATCACCAGCCCGGCGATGCCCAACGCCAGCGCCGAGGCCATGCCGGCGAAGCTGCCGGATCGCGCGACCGCTGGATCGAGCAGGGCCGCAACGATTCCTACTGCGACGAGCCCGGTGCTGATCGCCAGGTACCACGCGAGCAGACGGCGCCGCTGGACGCGGAGATTCGCCGTCGCACCGTGCAGCACCTGGCGATCGCCCACACCAGGATTATCCCGTTCGTCGCACCGTTCGTGTCCGGCTCGGCGAAATGCCGCGGGTCACCGACCCGGCAGCCACTGCATCGCCTTGACGAACGGCGGCATCACCTTCGACCACAGCTTCGGCGGAACCCCGCGGGGTCCACCGAGATTCATCACCCGGGTCGTCGCGATCGTCTGCGGCTCGGTGTACTTGATCAGGCCCTCCGCGCCGTGGCGCCGGCCCATGCCCGAGATGCCCATGCCGCCCATCGGTGCGTCGGTGCTGCCCCATGCGGGCGCGTAGCCCTCGTCGACGTTGACGGTGCCGGCCCGCACCCGCGCCGCGATCGCCTCGCCCTGCGCCTTGGTGCCCGCCCACACGCTGGCGTTGAGTCCGTACTCGGTGTCGTTGGCGCGGCGGATCGCCTCCTCGACGTTGTCCACCGGGTACACCGACACGAGCGGACCGAACGTCTCCTCCCGGTAGCACTCGGCGTCCTCGGGAACGTCGGTGAGCACCGTCGGCTCGTAGAACAGCGGGCCGAGGTCGGGCCGGGCCTTGCCGCCGGCCACGACGGTGGCGCCCTTGGCGACCGCGTCGTCGACATGTCCGGAGACGGCCTTGACCTGGGTCTCGTTGACCATGCTGCCCATTTCGACGCCGTACTCGTAGCCCGGGCCGAGCGTCATGTTCCGCACCCGCTCGCCGAGCATGCGGATGAATTCGGGGGCGACGGACTTCTCGACGTAGATCCGTTCGATGGAGATGCACAGCTGCCCGGAGTTGGAGAAGCACGCCCGCACGGCGGCGTCGGTGACCTCACGCAGATTCGCCCCGGCGGTGACGATCATCGGGTTCTTGCCACCGAGCTCGGCGGAGAACCCGATCAGGCGACGGCCCGCCTGCTCGGCGAGGAGGCTGCCGGTCTGCGAGGAGCCGGTGAACATCAGGTAGTCGGCGTTCTCGACGAGGGCGGTGCCCACGACGGAGCCGGGTCCGGGCACGACGGCGAACAGGTCGCGCGGCAGGCCGGCCCGGTAGAGCAGTTCGACGACGGCCAGCGCGCAGTAGGGGGTCTGGCTGTCGGGCTTGAGGACGACGGCGTTGCCGGCGAGCAGTGCGGCGATCGCGTCGGAGACCGCGAGGGTCATCGGGTAGTTCCACGGCGCGATGACCCCCACGACCCCCTTCGGGTGGTAGTGCACGGTGGTCCTCGTCAGGCCGGGCAGCATGCCCGTGGCGCGGCGCGGACGCAGCAGCTTGGGAGCGGTCCGCGCGTAGTAGCGCGCGGTCAGGGCGATGTCGAGGACCTCTTCCTGCGCCGAGGCGCGAGCCTTGCCGGTCTCGGCCTGGGCCATGTCCATCAGCTCTTCGCGGTGCGCCAGCACGAGGTCGTGGTAGCGGTGGAAGATCTCGGCGCGTTGCTCGACGGAGCGGCGCGCCCAGTCGGCCTGCGCGACGCGGGCACGCTCGAGGGCGGCTCTGGCGTCGTCGGCGGTGCCGACCGGGACCGTCGCGAGTTCACGACCGGTGAAAGCTTCCACGACCGAGCGGGTGGGACGGCTCGCCGCGTCCGGGATGGCGATGAGCTCGGCCAACCGAGCGAAGGTGGCAGCGCTGGGAGCTGGCATGTCGAACCCCTACTGGTGAGTAGTTCTGGCGGTTACACCAACCTACCGTGCAGCGTGGCCCTTGTCACAGGGCGGGCTGGTCCTCTGCACACCTGTGCCGCGCGGTCGGCGCACCGAGGTGTCGAACCGTCGGCGACGTCGCGGAGGCGGGGGTCGAGTCGTGCACGCGCGGCCCCCGGACCGGCCGGCGTGTCGGATGCGGCAGCAGAGCCGTGAAGAGGACGGAGTTCGTGGGACGACAAACCCCGCCGGAGAGAGCTTGGGGCAACTCCGGCGGGGTCTGGGCCACCGTGCAGGGGGGTGACGGTGGCTGTGAGAGATCATACCGAGTGCATGACAGCACTGTGAGGGATTCGCCTGACACGACTCGACGGCGCGAGCTGCGCGCAGGCTCGATCCTGTCGCCGCCCCGGACCTGCAGACCGCCCTTCCCGTGCCCGGCTCGTGCGTCGCGGGGATGTCGTTATCCGAGTCGCCCTCCCCAGCCGCACCCGCGGGCGCAGAACCCCACGACGCCGATGTCGCGGCGGGAGCCGTCCGCAAACGACATCACCTCGGCCACGGCGACAGCGTCGGCCCCACACGCCGGGCACCGATACCCGGGCACGGACACGGAATCCGTGTCGACCGGCCACAATGTCTCCCCCACAAGGGGACCATACGCGCGTGAACAACCGGTTGGGCGGTATTTTCGACGACCCGTCGCTCGGAGGCAGTCCGTACCGAGCCTGCGCCGCAGTCAGACCGGCAGGTCCGCCTGCCAGGACATGGTGACCGTCGTGCCGGTTCCGGCGGTACTCACCCGGGTGTGGGTGGTGAGCGCCGCGATCAGCTCCAGCCCCCGGCCCCGAGACCCGGTGTGAGACGCGCGCATCCCGGCTCGCCACCGGCCGTGGTCGGCGACGGTGATCTCCAGGTCCTGCTCGTGGGCGACGAAGGTCGCATCCACCTCCACCACCCCACCGTGGACGCCGGCGTCCCGGCCGGGGTAGGCGTGTTCGACGACCTTGGCCAACGCCTCGTACACCGCGGCGACGACGTCCTGGCGGCATCGGTCGTCGACACCGATGCGGGCGAGCCAGCCGGCCAGGGCGCGGCGCAGCGAGGTGATCTCTGCGGCGGTGGCCGGAGCTTGCCGATACCAGCAGACGGTGGAAGTGATCGACGGATCGAGCGGATGCCGGTGCATAGCGGTCCTCGCGGTCTCTGGCACAGTAGATCCCCGGCTGAGTGAAACCGTCGGCGAACAGGTCGACCACCGCACGACTTCGCTTTCGGGTAAGCATATTCGTTTTTCGGCACACCCTGGGAGTGGATGTCCGCGCGCAGGCGGACAGGCGCGCGAGTCGGCACCGGATCCGAGCCGGCGGTGACCGAGGCGGGCAAGCATCGCATCGACGCACCGAGACGGGTAGGTTCGAGGTGAGCGGGTCGCAGCGGCGGCCGCGGGAACCGGCCGAAGGAGGCACACGATGACGCCTCCACGAAAGCCGGAGTCGGACGCCCTGGCCGCGGTCTATGCGGGAATGTCGGGGCTGGCGCTGTCGGAACAGACCCTCTCGAGTGTGGTGGAGTTGACCACCTCGCTGACCAAGGACACCCTGCCCGGTTCGGTCGGGGCCGGCATCACGCTGCTCGCCGGAGACGGCGCCGAGACCACGACGGCGGCGACCGATCCGGTGGTCGAGCGGCTCGATGCGCTGCAGTACGAACTCGGGGAAGGACCGTGCCTGACTGCGCTGCGGGACCGGGTCATGGTGCGGGTCGACGATCTGGCGACCGAATCGCGATGGCCGCGGTGGTCGGCACTGGCCGCGCGAGCCGGAATGGGTGCCGTGCTCAGCGCCCCGTTGGTCTCGGCCGACCGCACGCTCGGTGCGATCAAGGTGTATTCGGCGCGTCCGCATGCCTACACCGGCGCCAGCGAGGATCTACTGCGGCGGTTCGCCGCCCAGGTCGCTCTGCTGTTGGCAAACGCGTCCACCCTCGCCGGCTCCGAGCGACTCGGCGATCAGCTCAAGGAGGCGCTACGCACCCGGGACCTGATCGCCACCGCCAAAGGGATCGTGATGCTGCGCGAGCACCTCGGCGCGGACGAGGCGCTGCGATGGATGCTCGCGTCCGCCGAGCGTGAGCACACCCCGATGCGGGAGGTGGCCGCGGCGATCCTCGCTACTGTCTTCGAGCAGTCGTGAGTCGCGCGATGGAACACTATCCCGAGCACCGCCCCCGCCCGATGCGGAGTATGCCCGACGGCAGCGATCGCCACCGGTTCCTGGCGGCGCTACGGGCCAGTGGGTTGAGTGTCGAGCAGTTGTGGTTGCGGTATTTCGGCCTCGGTGGTGAGGCCGGCAAGGTGGAGATCGAGGCGTATCTCAGCGGATTGCTGCCACTGCCGCCGTTGCAGCACGACCTCCTCGCCCACGCGATCAACGAACGGCTCGACGAACTCGCCCCACCGCGCGCTCCGTATTCCACCGACCTGCCACCGTCGGCCGCCGCCGACGGCTGTGCGCCGTCGGCGGCCCGCCCGGACGGCACCCACCCGGACCGGCACCGCCCCACCCCACGAACCGACCCCGGCCACGCCACCGATCACGACGACGGCGACCGCAACGACGGCGCCGGGAGCGATCGAGACGGATCCTCCGGATAGGGGAAAACGGACGGCGAACTTCGCAGTTCCGGCGAGGCGACCCGGGTTCGGCCGAGAACGACCCGACCGCCGACGGAGGCGGGCATGGGCGTCCCCAGCCCCCTGCGCCAGGGCGCGACCCGCTCCCGTCGGCGGTTGTGACCGGGCGCGGCCACCGCAGGGAGCAGGAAGGCGGCGGACCGCCCTCGGAGCCCCACCGGCACACTCGGCGCCCGGAGCGCACCTGCGGTGCACCCAGGCGGAACACACCCACCACATCTGTTCGTTCCGGGGGTCAGTGTATTCGTTTTCGACGGCGGCGACGACGAATACCGGGGTCCGTTCCAGCACCCGAACGATCCGATCCGGGGCCGCTCCGCCCCGGCGCCGAAGGGCGGTCGGTCACGCGGACAGGGTCTGGCTGGGGAGCCGGCCGTAGGCGGCACGGTACTGCTCGGCGAAACGTCCCGTCTTGGCGAAGCCCCAACGGGCCGCGATCGCGGACACGGTGTCACCGCCGGCCGGATCCGCAGCCAGCAGATCGCGGTGGGCTCGTTCCAGGCGCACCCGGCGCAGGTAGCCGAGCGGCGTGATCTGATGGTGGCGCAGAAAATCGTACTGAAGCGCCCGCGCACCGATCCCGGCAGCCGCGACGATGTCCGCCAGCCGGATCCGGGACTCGGCGTGAGCGTCGATGAAGGCGATCGCGCGCTGCAACGCGGCGGGTTCGCCAGGACGTGCCAACATCTTCCGGATCACCGGCGGCTCGTCGGTCCGGCCCGAACCGAGCACCGACTGCGCCAACTCCAGCAGCGGCATCCCCGCCTCCCGCGACGCCGACACCAACACACCACCGGCATCCTCGGCGGTCAGGCGATGACGTTCCATCAACACACCCGTAGCTCGCTCGACCACCACCCGGGACGCGAGCGCCTGCTCCCACCCCTCCCCCTCCCGCGTGCCGGTACCGACAGCGGAGGGCAGGCTCGGCCCGCAAGACGAATCGATCACCTCCTCATCACAGCACCGACTGCCACCATCGCGCACCCTCCCCGCACCCCGGCCTTGCCCGGCTCGATCTCTACCGAGTCACCCTGATCCATAGTGCTGTCGATCTTCGGAAGGTAACTGCGAGACCGAACGCTATTCGGACTCCGAAGGTGAGGACATGTCACCCGTGTGGGTTGTCGGTCGTGTCGCCGCCTGTTCGTACAGTGCCGGTGTGGAGAACACCGAACTGACCGTCGCGACCTGGAACACCATGTGGGCCACCGTCTCCAGCCCCCGCGGACAGCGCATCCGGCACCTGCTGCGCGAGGCGGATGCGGACCTGCTGATCGTCACCGAAGGCCAACGCGACCTGCTCCCCGACGGCGGTCATGTCGCCGACGCCGGTACCGACTGGGGCTACGACACCACCGCGCATCCGCTGCGCCGCAAGACGCTGCTGTGGTCCCGGTGGCCGCTCGCCGACCTCACTACCTTGCCCACCGGTGCCGGGGCCGGTCGCGTGTTGACCGCGATCGCCGACGCCCCACTCGGCCCGATCCGGGTGCTGGCGGTGTGCATCCCGTGGGCGAGCGCGCATGTGACCACCGGGCGCCGGGATGCGACGAACTGGTCCGAGCACCTCGAATGCTGCGACCAGATCGAGAAGCTGGCGGCCCAGTTCGACCCGCGGATCCCCACGATCGTCGCCGGCGACTTCAACCAGCGGATCCCGCGGCGACGCCAACCCATCCGGGTGTTCGAGCGGCTGCTCGAAGTAACGGACCGATGGACCTTGCACACCGGCGGCGAGGTCGAGCACGGACCGTTGATCGATCACCTTGCCTCCGACCTGCCCTGCACCGGTCTGCGGACCTGGGCCGGCAGTGACGAGGCCGGGAAGCTGAGTGATCACGCCGGGGTGGTCTGCACCCTGCGCGCCAGAGCCGCCCGACGCGGATACCGTGCTTCCCGGTTCCTTGCGCCGCCGTACGCGTGACCGATCACCGCAATCCGTGAACGTCAGCCGGCGCGGAGAGGAATCCTCGTACCGAATTGCAGCCTCGGACGATCGACGATTCGGCGAACCCCGCGTCATGTCCTCGCCGCCGGCGAACACGGGCAACCGCTACGGCTACGTCCGGGGTGATCTGCACGGACCGCTGCAGCCGTGCGTAGCCCAGCCGCAGGACCAGCTCAGCGGTCTCCGGGTCGGTAGATGTGGGCGCGGGGTCGACGCCGACGATCAGGAGGACACGGTGCTCGTCGTCGACACGGAGCAGGATGCGGTAGTCGCCGCGGCGGGCGCTGCGCAGGCCCTCCAGCTCGTAACGCAGCGGCTTGCTCATCCGGTGAGGATTCTCTGCCCGCGGGCCGGAGAGGAACTCGACGACCACACGCACGATCCGTCCGGGTAGCCGGGACAGCGCTCCAGATCCGGAAGAGCCCGTACAGCGGCACCATGGGGCTATGGACATCGCGCCCGAACCCGCCGATCCCGACACTCGTGACTGGACCTTCGTGCTCGACGGAGGGTGCCCCGAGTGCGGGTACACGCTGCACGATCCGACCACGACCGGTGAACGCTTGCGATCCTGCGTGCCACGCTGGCAGGCCGTGCTGCGGCGGCCGAACGTCGCCGAGCGGCCCGCTCCGAAGGTGTGGTCGGCGCTCGAGTACGCCTCCCACGCGCGTGACCTCATCGTCGTCCTCGGACAACGAGTGCAGGCGATGATCACCGACAACACTCCGACGTTCGCCGATTACGACGGCGAGGCCGAGGCGATCCGTCGGCGGTTCTGGGCGGCAGATCCCGCCGACGTGGCCCGGCAGATCGCTCTACGTACCGACGAGACCGTCGAGATCATCGAGGGCGTCGAGGACTGGCGGCGCGACGGCCTGCGCAGTGACGGCCGGAGGTTCACCATTGTGCAGTTGAGCCAGTATCTGCTGCACGACGTCGAGCACCATCTGCACGACGTCGCGGGCTGATCCGACCGAGCCGCGTACGCGTCCCGGGCAGTGATGCTCACGAAACTCACTGCAAACAACATAATTCCCAAAACCGTACTGGACCGGCACCGAACCGGGTGGTGCGCCCGCCCGCGGGGCCCGAACCACCGTCGCGACCGCACGTCGCACCGACGTCGCGGGCGCCCCGCCGCCTCGGCCCGGGACGTGCCCTCACACCAGGCCGATCCCGGTCCCGGGCACCGATCGAAGGCGCGGTCGACAGTCTCGGAGGATGCGCACACCCGGTCCCGGACTTTCGGTCGCGAGGGGACGTCGAGTTCACTGTCGAGCCCACCGTCGACCTCCGAACCGTGCCCGTGTCGGCGTTCGCCAGATCTCCCCGCGACACCCTGAGCTGCGACGAGATGCGGAAGGCCACGCCGAAGGGGCACGGCACCGATCGGCGAGCGCACCGACTGCCTCGATCGTCCGCAGCGCCGAGCTCGGCCTGCTCCGTGCGCGCGACCCGTGACCGAACCGTTATAGTCGGCGCCATGACGTCAGTTCTCGGTGTGTCGGTCGGGGCCAGCGCTGTG